>Ga0180437_10011244_pt1 | contig 10776 bp, 5 predicted proteins | sample SS_ome_4_FD_132410 | JGI IMG/M metagenome (GOLD analysis project Ga0180437, IMG submission 132410) | Hypersaline lake sediment archaeal communities from the Salton Sea, California, USA - SS_3_D_1 metaG | ecosystem: Environmental > Aquatic > Non-marine Saline and Alkaline > Hypersaline > Sediment... | reverse complement strand
TGGCTGCGTTGGAGTTGGTGGACATGGGCCAACCGGCCACGCTGGAAGCCGCCTCAGCGGCCATCCGCGAGCTGTTCGCCGAGGCGCAGACGCCGCCGGACGTAGCTGGGGCGGTCGCCCTGGCCTACGCTGCGCTGGCCGGACGGGATCCCGTCGTCGCCGTACGTTCCTCGGCCACCGCCGAAGACCTGCCCGAGGCCAGCTTTGCCGGCCAGCAAGACACCTTTCTCAACGTCGAGGGCTATGGCGAGGTGCTGGAGGCGGTCAAGCGCTGCTGGGCGTCGCTGTGGACAGCGCGGGCTATCGGCTACCGGGTACGGCGGGGCATCGGGCCTGATGGCCTGAGCCTAGCCGTGGTGGTGCAAACGCTGGTTCCCGCCGAGGCGGCGGGCATCCTGTTCACCGCCAACCCGGTCACGGGGCAGCGCGACCAGGCGATGATCAGCGCGGCCTGGGGGCTGGGCGAGGCGGTGGTGGGTGGGTTGGTGACGCCGGACGCGCTCACGGTGGACAAGACGACGGGGCGCGTGCTGGCGCGCGAGACCTCGGACAAGCAAGTGATGACCGTGCGGGTGGAGCAGGGCACACAAGAGCAGCCGGTGCCGGAGGCGCTACGACGGGCACCGGTGCTTGACGACCGGACCGCCGCCGAGCTGGTGCAGTTAGGTGTGCAGATCGAGCAGCTTTATGGGATGCCGATGGACATCGAATGGACGCTGGCTGACGGCAAGCTGTCCATCGTCCAGGCCCGACCAATTACGGCGCTACCGGAGCCGGAGGCTGAATCACCAACTGAATGGCCTATGCCCGATCCCAAGGGCCAGTACGTGCGCGCCAGTGTCGCCGAGCTGCTGCCCGATCCTCTCACACCCTTGTTCGCCACATTGGGCCGGACTGCCATCAATGCCGGTACCAGGCGACTGATGGGCGAGCTTGGGGGCACTCAAGAGGGGTGGCCAGAAGAGACGGTTGTGACCATCAACGATTACGCTTATTATTCTGCCCGGTTCACACCCAAGCAGATATTGAGGTTGGTGACCACTATGCCTTTTACTATGCCACGCATGATGCGACAGGCGGAAGCGCGTTGGCGCGGCGAGGTTCACCCGCGCTACATGGAAACCATCCAGCGGTGGCAGGCAAGGCCACAGAACGAGCTGTCGGCAACGGACATCTTGGACGGCGTGCGTCAAATTGCGGATGCGTCGTTTGACGTCTATGCCTTGTACCAATCTGCCCTTTTTCCAAATGCCAACCTGAGCGAGGTGCTGTTCACCCGCGTCTATGATCGGCTGATCAAGCGTGAGGATGATCCCCCGGCCCTGACCTATGTGTTGGGATTCGACAGCACCCCTATCTTGGCCGAAAAGTCGCTCTACGACATCGCCGAATGGTGCCGCGCGCGCCCTGGTCTGGCCGCCTACGTCGCCAACACGCCGGCCCGGCAACTGGCCGCTCAACTGGAAGACGACCAGGTACCGTTGGGTGTGGAGGCCGGGGATTGGCGCGAGTGGCAGCGCCGCTTCTGCGCTCACCTACAGCAGTATGGGCACATCATCTACGACCTCGATTTTGCCAAGCCTCTGCCGGCCGACGATCCCGCGCCGCTGCTGGATACATGCAAAATGTTTCTCAGCGGGCAATGCAGGAGCCCCTATGAGCGCCAGCAGGTCGCCGCCGAGAGACGCGAACAGGCGACCCAGGCCACCCTCGAGCGGCTGAGAGGGCTGCGTCTGGCACTCTTCCGCAGACTCGTCACCTGGGCGCAAAAGAGCGTCCCTCTGCGCGAAGAGGGTCTGGCCGACCTGGGTTTGGGCTATCCGCAACTGCGGCGCATGCTGCTGGAGCTGGGGCATCGCCTGGTACAGACTGGTGTCATTGAGCAACCCGACGACGTCTTTTGGCTGTTCCAGGACGAGGCCGAGCAGGCTGCCGACGCGCTCGACAAGGGCAAGTCCATCAACTCCATGGCCGACACCGTCAAACGGCGCAAAGCCGTGTGGCGTGCCGAACAACGCGCCACCCCTCCGCCAGTGCTCCCGCCAAAGTCGAGGTGGATGGGGCTTGACCTGAACACGTTTGTGGCCGCACAAGACGGCGACCAGGTTGGCGATACGATTCAAGGCGCCGGTACCAGCCCTGGCCGTGTAACCGGCACCGCACGTGTCTTGCACGGCCCGGAAGACTTTGACCAGATGCAGCCGGGCGACATTCTGGTCGCGATGATCACCACACCGGCCTGGACGCCGCTGTTCGCCCGCGCCGCCGCCGTCGTCACCGATATCGGCGGGCCGCTCAGCCACGGCTCCATCGTTGCCCGCGAGTATGGCATCCCGGCAGTGATGGGCACGGGCGTAGCCACCCGGCGCATCCGGAGTGGGCAGGTCATCACAGTGGACGGTGGTGCCGGCATGGTGACACTGGTGGAAGGATGAGCAAGCGAGGAAAGTTGGAACAACAGGGGGGAGGTCTATTATGACACGGCAAGACGCTACCGTCACCGGAGACTACCTGTGGACGAACATGATCGTGGGGGAGGTGTTCCCCACGGCAACGACGCCGAGCACCTGGTCGGTATGGCAGGATTTTTTCAGCATGCTGTCAATGGGCGACATTCCCACGATCGAGCGCATCGCCGGTCGCCCCTACCTCAACTACAGTTTGATGTATTCCTTTCTGCTCAAGCTCACGCGCAAACACGAACGGGTATGGGACATGGTCAAGGACTCGGTCGGCGTCCCACCAGCCGGTGTGGACATCCCCTCGTTCCCCGTTTCCTGGCGGACCGTGCTGCTTCAGGTCCTGCCCCAGGAAGCCAGGAATGAGTTGAGGAAGGCCAAGCTGAGGAAAAACGCGCCCGAGTTCCTGGCGATGGTACGAGAACGGTGCCAGGAGCTAGGGCACCGGATCGAGAGTGCGTCAGGAGACAAGTTGATCACCCTCTGGACGGAGGAGATCAGGCCTCTGTGGAAGGAGATCCATCCCCTCCAGGACAAGATGAACGAGGAACTCAATCTACTAACTCGCAAACTCAAGGCCGAGTTGACCAGGCTCCTGGGAGACGAGGACGCCAATGTGCTCTTGACGACGATCAGCAGTGCCGGGGAGTTGGCCAGCCTGGGGCCCCTGGTGGGCCTTGCTAGGCTGAGGAGTGGGGAGCTGAGCCGCGAGGAATATCTCCAGCGATATGGCCACCGTGGACCGCGCGAGAACGAGCTGGCCGAGCCACGTCCGTATGAGGACCCGGAGTGGCTCGATGCGCAGTTGGCGGAATTTGCCCGGTCGCCGATGGACGTGACGGCGCTGCTGGAAAAGCGAGACGCCGAGTTCGACGCGGTGCGGGAGAATATCGCGCGCCAGCTGCGTCCGAAGAAAGCCAAGGACGTCGCACGGAGAATCGACGAGACCGTGGAGGCGAACACCCTCCGCGAGGCGACGCGCTCGGAGCTCACGCGCCTGGTGGGTGTGATCCGCGCGTTCTTCCTGCGCGCTGGCGAGCTCACCGGGCTCGGTGACGGCGTGTTCTTCCTTACGGTTGACGAGGTTGTCGGCGTCCTGTCCGGCGATACGTCTTCGGTGGCACACATCCCCGCCCGGCGAGAGGCATACGAGAAGTACAAGGCACTGCCACTCCTCCCGGCGTGGATCCGGGGCCGCTTCGATCCCTTCCAATGGGCCGCCGACCCGGACCGCCGGATGGATGTCTTCGATCCCCACGCACCTGCATCCCCCGCTGTGCCGAGTGCCGATCGCGTCATCAAAGGGCACCCGGGCTCGGCCGGGTGCGTGGAGGGGATCGCCCAGCGGATCAACAGCCCTGACGAGGGGGATCGGCTCCAACCTGGCGAGATCTTGGTCGCCAGCACGACGAACGTGGGCTGGACGCCGTTGTTCCCGCGTGCCGCGGCCGTGGTCACGGACATTGGCGGCTCATTGTCCCACGCCGCCATCGTGGCCCGCGAGCTGGGCATCCCCGCCGTCGTCGGCTGCGGCGATGCTACGACGCGCTTAAAGACCGGTGACCGGGTGCGTGTGGATGGAGGGCGAGGGGTTGTGGAGATCCTTGAGATCGCCCCAGAGGACGCTGCGGAGTGAGTGCAACGTTACGTTTCCTGCATTAATTCACGAGGTTGCTTATGAACGCCAGTAATCGCAAGAACATCGCCATCCTCTCCTTTGCCCTGGTCGTGGTCATGCTCGGGTTTGGGATGGTCATTCCGATCTTTCCGTTTTACATTGAACGACTGGGAGCTAGTGGCGGCGAGTTGGGTCTGCTCGTAGCTACTGCTGCGTTCCTGGAGTTTGTCTTTGCCCCTGTGTGGGGAAGGGTCTCGGATCGGATTGGGCGCAAACCGGTGTTGATGCTCGGTATGCTGGGGTACGGGCTGTCCTCACTTCTGTTTGGGCTTTCCACAGAATTGTGGATGCTTTTCGGTTCCAGGGCGCTATCGGGCATACTCTCGTCCGCCACGCTGGCAACTGCAATGGCCTACGTCGGCGACAGCACGTCTGAAGAAGACCGGGGCGGGGGGATGGGCACACTGGGGGCGGCGATGGCGTTGGGCCTCATCCTGGGACCGGGTGTGGGCGGTTGGCTGGCGGGTGAATCCCTCTCCACGCCGTTCTTCATCGCTGCAGGCATGTCCCTGGTGTCCCTGGTGCTGATCCTCTTCCTGCTGCCGGAATCACTGCTCCCCGAGGCACGCCAGCAGGCCGAGGGGAAGGTGAGAGCTGTACAGTTTGGTGAGCTATGGCGTGCTCTTGTCAGCCCCATCGGGGTCTTGTTGTTCATGGTCGCGCTGTTCAGTTTCGCGTTGACCAATTTCGAGGCGATTTTCGGGTTGTACGCCTTGGAGAAGTTCGGCTATGGGCCGGAGCGGGTGGGGACGATCCTGATGGTGGTCGCAGTCGTGTCTACCGTCGGCAAGGCCGCGTTGACCGGCCCGGCAACGAAACGCTGGGGAGAAGCTACGGTGATCAAGGTGTCTGCGATTGCCGGTTCTGTCGGATTTGCCGTACTGTTGCTGGCCGACACGTATGCGACCATTCTGCTTGCCACCGGCTTCTTCATATTGTCCAAGACCCTGCTGCGTCCAGCGGCATTCTCCCTGATATCCAAGCGTGCCACGGTCGGCCAGGGGATGGTGATGGGACTGAGCAACTCCTTCATGAGCCTGGGCCGCGTCGCCGGACCGATCTGGGCAGGATTCATTTTCGACGTCAACGTCAATTATCCCTACCTGAGTGGTTCGGTAATCATGTTCATCGGGTTCTTGATCAGTCTTGTGTGGGTTTCACAGGGTAGCAAAGAGACCACCGACAAACGATTGCAACCTGCTGCTAAATGATACTTCCTTGACCGGTCAGCGGGACCGTATCACCAAGAGACTGGACACATGTCCTATATCCCTCCCGTCCGGCCAGAGCAGATTCCCCTCTTTGGCCGGACCGCTCTGCATAGCAAACGCCGTCATTTGCCTCGACCGTCGAATGCAATATAATCGTGGGGGGTCGCGAGCGACGGTGCTCTGCAACAGGTGGTGCTCGGGAGATTGGCGCATGCGAGCAGTGGGTATGCGTCTCCGGTGAGATGAGAGGTGAATGATGAGTGACCGACGGCTTTTGAAGGGCTATGTGCAAGTCTATACGGGGGACGGCAAGGGCAAAACCACGAGTGCCTTGGGCCTGGCGCTGCGGGCCTCAGGTCACGGGATGCGTACCTACATTGGACAGTTTATGAAAGGTCAGCATTACGGGGAACTGGACGCGCTGCGGGACAATCCATGCATCACCATTGAGCAATACGGGGATGTGCGGTGCATCCGTCGTGAGGAAATCGCCCCGCAGCACGTGGCCCAGGCCCATCGAGGGCTGGAGCGGGCGCGAGAGGCGATGCTTGGCCTCGGTCTCGTTCCCGAGGACCAATACGACATCATGGTGCTGGACGAGGTCAACGTGGCGATCTGGTTTGGGCTGCTGAGCGTGGAGGAGGTGCTGGCTTTCCTAGACGAGCGGCCGGGCCACGTGGAGGTGATCCTCACCGGCCGCCGCGCCCCCCAGGAACTGATCGCGCGGGCCGATCTGGTGACCGAGATGCGGGAGGTGAAGCATTATTACCAGCAGGGCGTCTCGGCGCGGAAGGGGATTGAGCGGTGAATGTCAATAGTTGGTAGATTGGTAGACGGGTAGAGACGAGGCCATGGTCAGCGATGCGGTGATGGGCAAGCCGATGCGTATGGTCGCAACCTGGGCCACCTCTCGTCGCCTGGGACTTGTGCAGAACTCTGAGAGCGTTCGCCAGTGGCTTGCCCTCCCCCCGCGTTTTGTCTATGTCAGGCACGGCGGGTCATAGCAGGTCGAGGACGTGCCAAGGCTGTCGGGGGATAGATCGTGGACGCTATGACACCCAAGGAGGGTGTCCACAGGGTGCTGAACCGTCGCGTCCGCTAAACCCCGTGTCCGCGACACACTCGCATTCTCGTGCTCACGAGCCTTGACAAATCCCGACTTTTCGATTATATTACCATCACAGCTAAACATACTGCAACGGCTGTGAACCGGAGAAGTAGCGCCTGAGCGCGCGCCAGAGATGTGGGTCCTGTGCTGAAAGCCCACTCGCAAGCGGCAGGCGTGAATGGGCCGGGGAGCTGCCAGCCCCAACGACGCCGGATCCAGTAGGGCTGGCCGGAGACGCCACCGTTACCAGGGCTGAGGGTATTGTCCTTGGCTTGTTTAGGGACCGTACCTGCAAACGAGTGAGGCTGGCTCTTCACATACTACGCGCCATCATCGGCGCGCTTTTTATTACATAGAACCAGCCTAAGTGGGGTGGCACCGCGGGATGCGTCTTAAGGCTCTCGTCTCCATAGGGACGAGAGCCGTTTTCATATAGGGAGCCCCTCGTCCCCAATGGGATGAGGGGTGTTCTTGTTTTGGGAGGTGAGAATATGGATTACTTATCACGCGAACAGTTCCATACTATTGCCACGCGCGGCGCGCTGGTGCCGGTCTACCGAGAGCTGTCGGCAGACCTGGAGACGCCGGTCTCGGTCTACCTCAAGCTGCGGGGGCGGGGGCCGAGCTTCTTGCTGGAGAGCGTCGAGAAGGCTGAGCAGGTAGGGCGTTACTCCTTTCTGGGGTTCGATCCCCGGCGGCAGATCGTCGTCCGTGGCCGCGAGGTGACGATTCTCGACAACGGACACTCGGAGACACGCCAGGTCGCCGGCGACGAGGACCCGTTGCACGTCGTCGCTGCGGAGCTGGCCCGCTACCAGCCTGTGGCACCGATTCACGAAGTGGCACAAGACCTGCCGTGCTTTTTCGGGGGCGCGGTCGGCTACCTGGGATACGATCTGGTGCGCTTCTTCGAGCGACTGCCCGAGACGGCGCCCGATGAAGTAAATCTGCCCGACGTGCATCTCCTGGTGACCGACACGCTGGCCGTCTTCGACCACGTGCGGCATCGCCTGCTGGTGATCGCCAACGCCCACGTGCCGCCGGGGAGCGACCCCGACGCGGCCTACGACGACGCCGTCGTGCGACTGGACGCGGTCGAGAAGCGGGTGTGCGGCCCGCTGCCGCCGCCGCCTGCGTCGCCCTGTCGGGCTGGAGGTGAGATGACCTCGAACATGACCCAGGGGCAGTTCGAGGCAGCGGTGCGGCGGGCCAAGGAATATATCGCGGCAGGCGACATCTTCCAGGTTGTCCTTTCACAGCGATTGGCCCGGCCCACCCCGGCCGCCCCATTCAGCATCTACCGCGCGCTGCGGCGGCTCAATCCGTCGCCCTACATGTTCTTCCTGGACCTGGACGGCGACCCGCCGGTTCACCTCATTGGCTCGTCCCCGGAGGTGCTGGTGCGCCTGCAGGAGCGGACGGCCGAGGTGCGCCCCATCGCGGGGACGCGCCCACGCGGCAAAGATGAGAACGAGGACCGGGCACTGGAGGCCGACCTGCTGGCCGACCCCAAGGAGCGCGCTGAGCACGTGATGCTCGTGGACCTGGGTCGCAACGACCTGGGCCGCGTCTGCGAGTTCAGTACCATCGAGGTACCGGACCTGATCACCGTGGAGCGCTATTCGCACGTCATCCACCTGGTCAGCCGCGTCACGGGGCAACTGCGCGTTGGCGTGGACACCTATGACCTGCTGCGGGCCACCTTCCCGGCGGGCACGGTCAGCGGCGCGCCCAAGGTGCGCGCGATGGAGATCATCGAGGAGCTGGAGGGCACGCGGCGCGGCCCCTACGCTGGTGCCGTGGGCTACTTTGGCTTCAATGGGAACATGGACACCTGCATCACCATCCGCACGATCATTATGAAGAACAGCGTCGCTCACCTGCAGGCTGGTGCGGGCATCGTCGCCGACAGCGACCCAACCCGCGAGTGGGAAGAGACGGGCCACAAAGCCCGCGCGCTGGAGGTGGCGATCGAGCTCGCAGAAAGCGAGATGGCAGAACGAGGCAAGTTGGTGAGCCAGCGTGTCACCGAGAAAGCGAGCCAGCGAGGAAGCGAGTCGGCAAAAAGACAAAGAGGAAAGGCCCTTGTCATAGACAATTACGATTCGTTTACCTACAACCTGGTCCAGTTCCTGGGTGAGCTGGGGGCCGATCTGGTCGTGCACCGGAACGACGCGGTGACGCTGGAAGAGATTCGGGCACTGGCTCCCAGCTACATCGTCATCTCGCCAGGGCCGGGCACTCCTGAAGATGGCGGCATTTCGCTCGACGTCATCCGCGAATTCCACAAGACGACGCCCATCCTCGGCGTCTGCCTGGGGCACCAGTGCATCGCTGCCGCGTTCGGCGGCCAGGTCAAGCGAGCACCGCGCCTTATGCATGGCAAGACCAGCCCGGTCCATCACGACGGGCGCAGCGTTCTCGACGGCGTGCCCAGCCCGTTCAACGCCATGCGTTACCACAGCCTGGTCGCCTACGAGCCGCTGCCCGATTGTCTGGAGGTCATCGCGACCACCGCCGAGGGCGAGGTGATGGCGCTCCGGCACAGGACGGCACCGACGGTGGGACTCCAGTTTCACCCGGAGAGCATTCTGACCGAACATGGAAAGAAGATCTTGCACAACTTTCTGACTAACTATCAGAGGAGGACTGGTATGATTCGCGAAACGATAAGCCAATTGCTGGAAGGGCAATCGCTGCCGGCTGAGCAGGCTGAGGGGGTGATGGACGAAATCATGACTGGCACAGCCACGCCAGCCCAGATCGCCGGGTTCCTGTTGGCTCTGCGCGTCAAGGGCGAGACGGCGGACGAGATCACGGGATGCGCCCGCGCGATGCGACGGGCAGCCGTGCCGGTGCGCCCCAGTCGAACCGACGTCATTGATACCTGCGGCACCGGCGGCGACCGCGCTGGCACGTTCAACATCTCCACGACGACTGCCTTCGTGGTGGCCGGGGCCGGGCTGGGAGTGGCCAAGCACGGCAACCGGAGCGTCAGCAGCCGGTCGGGTAGTGCCGACGTGTTGGAAGCGCTGGGGGTCAACCTCAGCCTGACACCGGAACAGGTGGCGCAGGCGATTGACGAGATCGGCGTTGGCTTTATCTTTGCACCGCGTTTCCATCCTGCTATGCGCCACGCCATTGGACCACGCCGCGAACTGGGCGTCCGTACGATATTCAACGTTTTAGGACCGCTTACCAACCCAGCGAGCGCGGCGGCGCAACTACTGGGCGTCTACGACGCTGCTCTGACCGAGGTGCGGGCCCGTGTGTGGCAGCAACTGGGCTCCCGCGCCGCCTACGTGGTGCACGGCTTTGGCGGACTGGACGAGCTAACGACCACAGGCCTCAACCAGGTGAGCTGCTTCGGCGTCGCACCCGCGAATGGGAACATTGTGACCGAGACGCTGGACCCACGCGAACTCAACTTTGCGCCTGCACAACTCAAAGACCTGCGTGGCGGTGATCCCAATGAGAACGCGCGTATCACACGCGACGTGCTCGCCGGTGAGGACCGTGGCCCGTGCCGTGACGTTGTGCTACTCAATGCTGCAGCCGCACTGGTGGCCGGTGGCCGTGCTGCCGACCTGGAAGAGGGCGTCGCCCGCACGGCCGAGAGCATCGACAGTGGCGCGGCTCTGAATGCACTTGAGTCGCTGATCGACTATAGCCGACGCGTCGCCGACTGACTACCATCGCGTAGTACGCGATGCGCAACACACAATATGGATCACATCCAATGAGATCTGAGACAATTCTCGACCAGATCATCCGCTGGAAGCAGGATGAGATTGCGTACAACAAACAGGCCCGATCTATGGCAGCCGTGCTTGCCGAAGCATCGCTGGCGTCAGCGCCTCGCGACTTTGCAGGAGCCCTGCGTGCCCCCGGAGTTTCGCTCATCGCCGAAATCAAGCGGGCCTCGCCAAGCAAGGGGTTACTCCGCCACGACTTCGACGCGGTGGGGCTGGGCGGTGAGTACGAAGCCAATGGGGCTGTTGCCATCAGTGTGCTTACCGACCAACATTTCTTCCAGGGCAGCCTGGACCACCTTTCCGCTGTGCGGGAGAGCATTGGATTGCCGGTCTTGCGCAAGGACTTTGTGCTCGACCCGTACCAGGTCTACGAGGCCCGCGCTGCCGGTGCGGACGCTGTCCTGCTCATCGTAGCTGCCTTGGGCGACGGTGACCTAAAAGCGCTCCATCGGTTGGTACAGCAACTGGGTATGGCTGCCCTGGTTGAGGTGCACAACGCTGCCGAGCTGGAGCGGGCGCTCAAGATCGGCCCGCAAATCATCGGCGTCAACAACCGTGACCTGCG
>Ga0180437_10011240_pt1 | contig 10779 bp, 4 predicted proteins | sample SS_ome_4_FD_132410 | JGI IMG/M metagenome (GOLD analysis project Ga0180437, IMG submission 132410) | Hypersaline lake sediment archaeal communities from the Salton Sea, California, USA - SS_3_D_1 metaG | ecosystem: Environmental > Aquatic > Non-marine Saline and Alkaline > Hypersaline > Sediment... | reverse complement strand
TTTATTAGCAGTGTTCCTTGCATTTCGGTAATCATTTGCCATTTCTTTTAAGGACTCTCCTACCTGCTGTTTACGCTGGTTTACCTGCTCCTCTGTAGTATTAGGATCAAGGCCGAATTGTTCTATGTACTCCTGATGGCTGAGATCATTGACGGTACTTATGAACTCATTAATGTCATCATTAAGCATCCCGGTATCGTACCTGGAAGACATCCAGGAAAGTATCTGTTGATTTTCCGCATTCTTTGTACGGAATGTATCAGACATCCGAATGCCCTTGTTATACTCTCTTTGAAGTTCGTACTGGCGGATGTTATTACTTATAGCTTCATTAAATATAGGTATAGTTTCCTTGGAATTATACCGGTCTGCTAATTGGCTGGCAGAGTTATTAGCTCTTCCCGTAATAGCATTTACAGAATCAACCAAAGATGACGAGGACATTCCAGGAACACCTACAAGACCAAGCATATAACCAAGTACGACCTCTTTCCACATTTCGTCGTTCTTGGTGTACTCCTGAAAACCTTTTTTACCTGATTCAAAAAACTGTCCTATACTTTCTATCATCCCCATAGAATTATCCATTCCGTGAGGAGAATATTTGCTTAGAACATAATCTGTTGCAGAAGACTTAATAAGACCTTGAGAAAATTCTTCTGCTGCTTCTCCTGAAGGTTTAGCTATGAAATTCTTTGCAAAGTTCACTGCTTTGCCCCATTTAGTATCTGCTTTAACTGCAAGCTGACCGGCAGTTTTGGTAAACTTTCTCGCTTTGTTAAAGTCACTTATTAGTTCACGTACAGGTTTACCAAAAGTCTTTGAGAGGACAAGTGCGTTTCCTGTTGAAACCGCAGCCAGGTTAGAAACAAATACGCCATTGGCTACTTTATCTACCTGTCTGGTAATTTCCTGCAGTTCTCTTGCGTTAGGTTCTCTGTTTTTTGCAGAAGTGAACTCTGCTATCATGGAGTCCAGGGCCTCCTTTCTAAAAGCCCTGGCTTCTACTCCGGCTTCATATCCTGCACCTGTTATGACTTGTCTGCCTGCAGCTCCTAATTTGAGAATATTAAATTGTCTTTGTAACTTATTATAAGCACTGGCAACATCTTCTGCTTTAGAAGCAGCCTGTAAAGTTTTACCTAGTTTAGCTGCTTTTGGTATCAAACTTCCCAGTGAAGCTGAAGCTGCCCCTTCTGTTAATACAGCACCTAGTAAAAAAGACATCCCACCAAGGAAATCATCGGCCCAAAAATTTGCGGTACCCATTTGCTCCCACAAATTCATTTCCTGTTCTGCAGCAGTACGGTAATTTGGTAATGCTTTATCCATCCAGGTGTTAGCATCGTCAAGTGCATTCTGAAAAGCATTGTCATAAATATCAGACCATTGAACCGTATCCTGTCCTGATACTAAATCTCCTGCTTGTCCAAGTATTACTCCAATAGTGTAAGGTATCATGCCTAAACCCCCTACTACATTAGTAGCAGTTTTACCCGCTAATTTACCCACACCATTTAACCATTTATTAGCAGTAGATTGCCCTCTGGCTCTCATTTCGTAGAGCATGGCGTAATCAGCAGCATCATTTCCTGTAAGTCTAGGGTTACCTATAGAGTTACGGAATTGATCAAGGTCAACTGTAGAAAAGGAAGGCATTGTGCCTTTTTGTAAAGTTCCCGTTTGAAGTCTTTGCAGGTCACTTTTAGGTGCAAAATTGTATTGGGCATCGTTATATTGATTCCTTAAATCTATCGGTGTAATATTACGTCCTTTACTCATTTAGATTAAGTTTGTACTGGTTAGATAGTATCTGGAAAGCACCTCCTCTATTCTCCGGAGCTATATTGTATATAGGCCTCTGATTGTACTCCTGTTGATAGGTCTGCAGTTGAGGATTATCATATAACTCATTTAAATCCAGTATATCAGTTGCGTTACTAATGTTCTTCAAATTATACCCTTTCTCTCCATTAAGATCAGGTACCAGCATAATATTGCCTTCAGCATCCTTTACTCCTGTGTAATACTCTTGAAAGCCTTCAGGAGTACGGGAAGTAATTGCAAGTAGCTCTGTACCGTTTGCTTTAATGTAGCTATCAGCTACTGAATAATGACTATTACGGTACTTATACTGTCTGTTACCTTCATCGTCAAGCCAGTAAATATCCCCTCTAACTTTATCTCTTTCAGGAGTAGTTTCACTTATGATGAATTTTTCCTGAGCAGTCCTGTCAACCAGAAATGGCATTATCAAAGTAACATCACTCATGTTTCTATTATTTAAAGCCTGGGCTGTGACTTTTAATAATTGATCATTTAAGTAAGGATCTTGCCTGGCATCTTCTAAAGATATTACTTTTTCAGCTACTCCTCCCGATTTTAAAGGTCTTGTAAATTTTACTCCATTGCCAAAAGCATCGTGGATAAAAGATACTCCAGGTCTTTGCTTATAATCTATATTATCTTCAGGTACCTCTTCTCCTGCAGAAGACATCCATGGAGCAAGTAAGCCGGTATTATCAGTAGTGTTGATAAATTCTCCCTGCATCTCCATATCAGCTAATAATTCTTCAGCTTTATTCATTGCAGGATAGTCGTCCTTATCAGCGTGTAAAGAATAGGCAATAGTACTTGCATAGGCATCTCTGTTAGATTGTAAATCTGTAGCTTGCCCTTGCTGGTATTCTCTTGTGAAAGTTTTACCTACACCAGTTTCGCCCAATACAGGGACTTCTCCTGTTTTAAGATACTCTTCTTTAAACCTTTTATAATCGTACCCGGCCATTTTTCCAGCTACATCTACTCCAATAGTTTCCGGATTTTCATCGTAGATGTTAGTAGGATTAACCGTCATCGTTACAGTAGCTGCACCTGCTTTCTTTTGATTTTCAGCGATCTTTTGGGCTTTGTCATAAATAGCTCTTATCTTTTCCTCTCCGTCTCTCAACGAGTAAATCCTTCGATTTTCTGCATCCTGCAGTTTTATCCCATTAAGCACATTGCCAGTATTAGCCCTGGTCTTCAGTGCGGTAGTTAGATTACCGCCATCATTTTTTAGTACCCTTACCTGGGCCTCTGCCAATTCTTTTGTCAGATTATATTTCTTGGCGTAAGCTTCGTTAATAGCCTGTAGATTATCACCGTGCTCCTTACTTAATTCCTGCAAATAAATAGCTTTCTGGGTAGCACTATTTAGGGATTCAGTAGGATCAAATACACCATCTGTCTTTAGATCGTTAAGTACTTCTGTAGCAAGTTCATTATTTCTTGCATATACATCAGCCATTTCTCCTTCTAATTTAGGCATATCTACATTTCGGGAAGTACCATAGCCAGGTACAATATCCGAATCAGCATCGGCGGCAAAAAGGCTCATCATGGTCATCATGTCCATTTTAGCCTGATTAGCCTTTGCTCGCCAATTAGCCTGGTTTATTTTATGAGAGTATGAATCAGGAACCAATCCTGCCATGTATAAGCCATAGCTTTCTTTCAATTGATGCAGAACCAGATCAGGAACGTCTTCTTCTCCGTAAAACATTCTCATTTCATCCATCCCTTTCTGTACATCAGCCATAGCTGTTTCATAAGCTGCTTTAGTTTTAGGACCAAGCTTTCCATCTAAAGCTCCGGGATTAACTCCAAGTTCTTTAAGTATATTTTGCGCTTCCCTTACTTTTTTGCGATTGCCCGAGTTCAATTTTGCCTCAAGACTAGCCATTTGGGAAATAAGAGTAGCCTTTTGTTGTGCAGCAGCAGCAGTTGCAGAACCAACAAGTTGCTGTTTTTGAGCAGGGTTCATCTTGCGCATTTTATCCCATGTCTCTATCCTTAACTGCTCTTGCACTTCAGGTGAGTTCCATATTCCCTGCAATACATCTCCAACATGATACTTTGTCCCTTTCTCATCCCAAATGTAGTCCCCCTGGATTCTGCTGATTTCTGTTATTTCAGGATGCATTGTCTTGGCTGTATCTAACATCAGTTCCTTAACATTGAAGTAGTTCTGAACATTAGGAGCAGATATTTGATTATAGGTACCACTATCAAGGTTATATCCTATATCTCCAGGCTTTAGCATTGCCATAGCGTAAGAATGATTTGAGGTACCTATCTCATCCTTAAACTGCTTATTGATCTTTTTCTTAGCAGCAGCCATTTGTTGTACTCTTCCTTCTAAAGCAGCAACAGGCCCTCCAGGGGTACGCAATTTCATAAGGCTTCCTAAGCCTCCCCGTAAAGCACGCTGGTAGTCTGACACTTTACCAGTTTGCGCTGCCTTGGCAATCTCTTCACGGACACTATCCTGGTATCCCTGTACCTGCCCGGCGAGCTCCACATCAGTATCAGAATCCTGTAAAAACTGAAAACCCAGATTACTGAGAGTTGTGAATTGATCCTGTCTTTGTTGATACTGACCCAAAACCTGATCCATAGCTTCATAAGGTAAAGACAGCATAGGCATCTGATTAGGATCAGAATATGACAGTTGTGTATATCTGTTGGTAGCCATAATTATTCCTTTTCTTGTTTACTTCTACTCCATTCTGCGAACTCTACCAGGTAAGCAGCATCAGGATTAGATTTAAGTTTAATCATTTCGTCCTCTGTAAGTTGTTTGCCGTTAATTAATTTCTGATAGACACCCGGATCAACACCAAAGTCCTGATATTTAGCGTTGAGTACCTGGACATACATATCATTCATAGCTTTATTAGCTCTTAGTCTCGTAGCAAAAGTCCCGAGGTTACCTATCTGGGCCCCTATCTGAGATACTTGTGACCGCCATGCTCCCCTATTGGCCGCATTGATTTCTGCAGCACTCTTGTTAGCTGCAGCTCTTTGCTGCCCCATACTATTATAGGTATTAGCTACACTGCGTTTAATTTCATTGTTGGCTTGTATTTCAGACGTTTCAATGTTAGACAACTGTTTAGACAGGTTCGCATTCAAATTAGCCGCTAAAGCTCTTCTTACTGAATCTGACCTTACATTATTTAAATCTTTCATACCGGCAGTATAAGCCGCAATAGCATCGTTCTTTGCAGAAGTAAAGTCTGTTGTCTGGCTCTCCATCATCCTTATTGTCTCCTGTTCTTTAGGATTGTAGTAAGGGCGGGCTTTGTCAGGACCACCTAATAACATAGCAGCATTTATGCCAAGATTTACTGCAGTTCCTACCATACCTGGAGCATATACATTATTCTTAAGGTAATCTCCTGCTTTTCTAAAGAACCCTGGTTCTTCGGCTGAAATGTCTACTGGCATAGGTTCCATGGCAGGGTCCTCCCTGTTATATTCCAATTGAGGTATATTGGATTCCAGTTTATCCAATGGTTTTGAATAAAATGTATGTTCTCTTTCAGGGACATCCAACCCGAGAGTAGGAATAGGCTCTACAACATAATCAGTCGCTGCCCTTTCTCTGGCATTACCTATAAGGTCCATAAAATACCCTTCAAGATTATCCTTATAAGGTAAAGGACTTTCAGGGCCTATGGAGGGGTCACCAAAATCCAATCCCCACTGTCCTTTAGGCAGCATACTATTTGCATAGTGTTTATCAAGGGCCTCTCCTGTAGCTCCCACGACATTCAAGGTATTTGTCATTTTCTTCTGCTCATTAAGATTAGCAAGTGCATTTAACTCCAATTGATATGAAGCATCAGTAATAAGATCAGCTCCTCTGTTCTTATACTTTTTATTTATTGCTGAGGCAGCTTTGGAAAACGATATTCCTTTATACCTCTGGATTAATGATCTGGGTTTCATACCTTTAATTTTTTAGAGAAAACATACCTTCTGGCGTTTCCGAGGTTATCATACATAGTGGCGATATTCTCTTTATCTTCAACTTCAGCTACAGGATTTGCAGAAGGAAGTCCCTGTAAACCTATATTGATACCGCCCTGGGCATGGGTATTACCTGCTAGTTGCATCATATCTTCAGGAGACCCGTCCATTATTTGTCCTCCAGCTTCCATCTTAAAAGGATTGGAAGTAGAACCAGCATCAAATTTTGCCTGCATATTATCAAGCATTTGATTTTGTTCCTTATGCTTTTTGAGTACCGGACCTGCTACTGTTAATACTGCTTTTATAGCTGCTGTCCATGGATCAACGGCAGGTATTGCCTTAGCTGCTCCACTTAAAGCATCGCTCTGAGTAGTATCTATAGTAGAAGCCTGGTCTAAATTTGCCATTCCCTCAAAGTTGGAAGCGTCTATATCAGCATTAGCAAATAGATTATTAAGATCAAGGCCGCCTTCTCCTCTAGCCATTTTCCTGAGAGTTTTTGCAAGGTTATATCTTTTTGTACCTGGGGGACAGGCAGGGCCTCCGAATTTAGAACCAGTGCAAGGTCTATCTTTCCTCATTCCGGATACTGCTTTTTGTATCCAACCTCCCTTTTTCATATAATCTGTATTATATTCAGGTAAGAGAACTCCCCCTAATTCATGTTTATCTTTATAAGTCATTTTATCGTTTATTGTACCACTCTAAAAGAGCAGCTAGGTTAACAGTTATCCTATAATCAGGGTTACTCATAAATAAACGTACTCCAATAAATTTACCATTGAAGTACCCTTGCTCTGCCTGAGGTTTAGTTTCGTCTATGTTTACAGGTGTTTTGTCGATATAACCGTGTCCTCCCTGTTGATAAGCACTTATATCGTCTGTCCATATACTATTAGATTCAGCCATGTCAGTGAACTGGCTTATCTTGTACATTCTGTCTACCATGGTAACAAACTTCTCCATAGGAGTGTAGAAAATATTATCTACACCATTTAGGTTGAGAGTTAATTTGTTCAGTCCAGTGGATTGATTCTGGTTATAAAGCAGTACCTGATCAAAAGTAACGTCAGGATAATCCACCCATTGTTTTGTTACAGAATCATACTTTTCAGTTCTACTATAATACCATACTGATTCTGCATCAAAAGAGAGCTGGTGGTTCATTATAAATTCAAATACTACAGGAAAAGTGTATCCGTAAAATTGGGCAAACTGTTTACTACCATGTTTCCACAGCTTTTTATTGTCTTCTGAAAAGAAATGAGTAGCACTATGTAAATAGAAGGTAGGAATATAACTATGAAAAGTACCCCATGCTCTATCCTTAAAATTATAAGATATAGTCCAATTGTTTCTTAGAGTTACTATTAATCTTTTGTACTTTGGATCGTAAGTTAAAATACAGTAGTCATCAGTAGAACTAAGCTCATTTAAGAACCAGTGCTCTACTCCATCCATATTCAGCTCCTTAATACTATCAGAATACAGGATTATTTTACCACGCTTCCTATCTACCCATACTAATCCGAAATCAGTCAACACCTGCTCCGAAGGGTGCTGTTGTCCTCCCCAACCTATATCAGTAACATTTAATTCTACTTCAGGCAAAGATAAAAAGTCACCTACTCCTATGTAAACTATAGATTCATTTGTCTGTAATTGTTGAGGATTAGGCTGTATTAAGAAGGCAGACTGCTCTGTTCTTAATAATATTTTATTACCAACCACATTAGCCGCTATAATGGCCCCCCTGTTACCCTGAATTGTATTGACATTATTAGGGAGAAATACTCTATAGTTATCTGCCCGGTCGTCCAGGAAAGATTTTTCTGACCAGGTATAAGAAGTAGGGTAGTAATTGTTACACTCTGCACAAAAGTCATGTGTATAGGGCAGAGGCAGGTAAACGTTTAAGTCCTGGACTATGGAAAAGTCTTTGTTATAACCGTACCATTCTTCACATAAACTATCTCTTAACTTATTCTTATCCTCTGTCCCGAAAGGCTCGGTTATACGTCTTTGGATATAGTTAAATATTTCTTGTTTACCATCGTAATATTGACTACAAATATTTGTGCCGCTATGACGATAGTACGGATTAACTACAGATTCAATGTAAATGTTTTGTATCAGTTCAAATTCTGTTCTTATTAAAGTATTTCCACCAAATATCTTTAGTATTTCAGAGAAGATCAAATCAATTACGTTTTGATCTCCTACTCTCAACCAGGCTATGTGAGTCATATCAAATCTTGATATATAGCCATCTCCATTAAAAGCTACATTTTGGGATAATTCTGTTATCCTTCTTGAACGAATAGAATACAAGTTAGGAAAAGCTATGTTGCTCCTTTTGAGGCTAACGTACTTTATAGGGTTACCATGGTCATGCGTACCATCTGTAAGGGACAGTATATTGAACTTGGAAGAATAACTTAAGTTTCTTATTTCATCTATCTCTGATCTTCTATTAATGGACAGTGACCTGTTTAAAGTCCATACCTGTCCCGAAGAAACAGAAGAATAATCAGTAAGCCCATGGTATTTTTGGTATATCCCCCACTCGTCATACGGTAAACTGGGATCAAAGTAATCATCAGAAGGAAGAATGTTTTTATCTGTTTCTGAAACGGTCTGATCATAATAGCCTTCTTCTATTACCCGAACACCCTGGGGAACTATTCCCATAAATAAATACTCCGGGGATATAAAATTGTAGAGAAAGCTGTCAAAATAATTAGGATCAGCTTTAGCTGTAAATGGCTCTCCCTGGATTCCGTTAAAATACCTTCCTGTAGTATAATCGTATTCCCTGTCATCATCTCCTTCTGCATACATATAAGGAAGCATGATACCTTTTGCCTGAACTACTGAATTAAAACCATCTCTAATATTAGAAACAAAGTAGTGGTCAACAATATCAGGATGAGGATATGTAATATTTGAAAACTTTACTCCTATTATCCTTGCATTGTCTCCAATTGTTAAAGGTTCTATAGACCGGTCAGGTATTACATGATAGCGTACATATTCTCCTGTAATAGGATTACCTTCGCAATCTTCCCCCCAATAATCCTGATCATTGCATTCAGCATAATTAGGAGGATTTTCATACCGTTGACCAGTAACATAATAACCCATGCTACCGGAAGAATCATATCCTAGTTCCGGTATACCGTCTTTTACTGCAGTAGAGGTGTATCGCCAATCTCCTGAGGTGGGATTAACAGAACTTACTATATTAGCTTCAGGAAAAATGTTACACGGAGAGGAAGGGTCATAAGGGTCGTAATAACCAATCCATTCGTAAGTAAAATCAACTATCTCCATTACATCAGAAGGGGTACCAATATACATCACCCTGGTTTCTCCATTCCTTACCGATCCGCCTCTATAATAGGGGATCCCGTTAACATTAAATACTATCTCAAAAGAATAACCTTCCAAGCAGTTATAAGAACCATCTAAAGAAACTTCTATCCTTTGTTCTACATCTCCAACATCTCCTGTACCTTGATAACCCGGAGGTGGTCCGGGTATATGAAATTTATCAGTTTCAGTACCGTCATTCCATATAAACACTATTCCGTACTCTTTTACTTCTCCGCCAATTTCAGTCCTGTATTTATGTGCTTCTTCTTTAGGGACATCAGTGCACACATACTTAGTACATATTCTGGAAACGGACTTTTGAAACTCCGATAAATCCCTTACTGATTCTTTTAAACCAAACCTGATTAATCTACCGTCTTCCTGAGCCCGGTAATTGCTACTCTGGTAAATAACTCTTTTGGCTAAAGCCTGTTTGAAATCTACAATTACATCATCTCCTGTAGGGTCAAAACCTGTGTACATATAACTGGCCTTCCCATTATTTACAGGTATCAAATTTCCTACTGTGTGGGCATTTACTGTCTGACCGTCACCTGTTATTGCAGAATAGATGATTAAACGGATAAGACTTATTTCAGCAGGAATGTTTGAAATATCAATTTGAATAGCTTTATTTGATTTAGGGACCCCGCCGGTTTCAGGAAGATAATTCTCTATATTGTAACCTCCGTCTTCATCATTATCATTTACAGAAAGATCGGCTATAGTAAGAGGTGAAGTAAACAGGACATTTTCAAAATCATCAAGATATTCTGAAACTACGAAGTATTTGCCTAGAGACAATTCCCCTCCAGTTGCAAGTACATCAGTACTCATAACAGGATGCTCTGCTCTATAATTCAAATTAAAGAGGCTTATATCAAATACTCCACCAGTTTTAAATTTTTCAGGCCTGTTTAAATTGAAATAACGATCAGGATCGTACCCATTGCCCCAATAAATAACTGTTTCACACCCTCTTACTGTACGGGAAATACCAGTAATAGGTCTATCGGTACTAAAACCAAAGGCGGATAAGGCAGATACTTTTACTTCAAGGGTTTCTGTATCTGATTTGAAAACTGATATTGAACCATCATCTGTAAAGATAGCCTTTTGAAAACGATCAATAGGAATTTCTCCAACTATATTACCTGGTAAATCCACGCTATATACATTACCAGGCTCAGATACTTTAGATTGAGCAGCCCCTTCTTCAGCATCATTAATCATGTTGAGCATAAAAGGTGATGTTCCTGGCTGCTGTTTATCCGGAGTAGTATCCAATACCAGCTTTAAAGGCAATTCTATTTCAGGCTTCTTAGGCATCAGAATGAGTTTCTATATTTTCCACTAATAGTAGGATGGTGCTGCAATGGGTAATTACCGTACATAATTGCTTCTATAGCATGTACATTCACATTTGAAAGGAGACGTTCAGCTTTAGCTTTTGTAAACCAAAGTCCTGCTTCAGCCATACGCTGATTATATAATTTATCAGCTAAAGACTCTCCCCTGGATTGTCTGTTTATCCAGTGCTGTGCCTGGGCAAATAGCCCCATCGCTCTTAGTAATTTTGAACTTTCGGGTATTAAAAAAGAGCCA
>Ga0180437_10011239_pt1 | contig 10780 bp, 10 predicted proteins | sample SS_ome_4_FD_132410 | JGI IMG/M metagenome (GOLD analysis project Ga0180437, IMG submission 132410) | Hypersaline lake sediment archaeal communities from the Salton Sea, California, USA - SS_3_D_1 metaG | ecosystem: Environmental > Aquatic > Non-marine Saline and Alkaline > Hypersaline >... | reverse complement strand
GATACTGAGCCGGTCGACGAGGAGTTCTCGTTCAATTTCCAGCTAGATATACCCGGAACCTACTATGCGAATGTCACTGTTGACGATCTGACCGAGATACTCTCGTTCGAGATACTCACGATCGAGGTCGTGGGGGGGTCTGAGGAGGATGAAGGCGATGGCGCGCCCTGTGAGGAGATGACGGAGGAGGAGCTGTACGCAGCCATCGACAGAGCCCTGCGGTTCATAGACAGGGTCAACGCAACCGCGAATTCCATCGAAGAAGAGTACAACATGACCGACTTCTACGAGCTCGTGGACGAGTTGCACTCTGGTCTCACGGAGTTAAATGATAGCATAGGCACGATACCGATTGAGGAGGCGAGGGAGTGGTTCTGCGAGCTCAGGAAGGATGTCAGCAGTCTGAACGGATTGCTGAACAGCGTCACGAAGAACGTCAAGGTGAAGAAGGCAGAGAGGTTCATGAATCAGATGGAGAGGCTGATCAACAGCACAGTGGAGAAGATCCAGAGGTTCAACGAGACGGAGGACGGCACGAAGTGGAGGGCGGCCCTGGATGCCCACCAGAGGAAGTTGGAGCGTCTGAGGTTGACATTGAATATCACGAACGCGGACGACCTCATAACCGAAGCCGGAGGTGTCATCGAGGAGTTGAACGGAGACCTTGATGAGTTTGACAGCGGTGACTTCAGTCTAAAGGAGATGTTCAAGGTTCAGGCGAAGATCCAGGTTCTCAACGCCACAGTCGAGAGGATGAAGGCGAAGGGGAAGAGTAATGACATGGGTAAACTGCAGGAGAAGCTCAGGAACGCAGAGGCGCTGATGGGCACACTCGACGGTATCGAGTGGGAGAAGAACTGGGGGAAGATGAAGAACGAAGTAGATGAGGAGCTCAGTGGAGTCGGTAAGGCGATCCGGGAGCTCAACAAGCGAGAAAAGCCAGACAAGTCGAACAAGGGCGGGAATGGTAAGGGCAATGGACATTAGGGAGACCGACGATATTGACTGACGGCTCTGTCTTGAAGGACGAGCAGATGGCTCGCATCTACAGGTACGAACTATTGAACCATGTGGGTTACATTTTGGCGACTTTGGTTATATCGATGAGTTTCTTCAGCTTCGACTTCTTTAGGGAGTTCATTGGCTCGGGACGGCTTCTGGGGCCTGTAGTGATGGGGGCAATGGCCTGTCTGCTGGCTTACTTCATGTCGCGGTTCCTGGTTCTATCACGATATCTCAATGCGACCTTCGTCTCCATTCGAGCGCAAGAAGTCAGTTCATAAAGGCCCTTATAATCCCCCATTGCGCGCGCAAGAGGAGCTGTGTGCGGAGAAAACACGCTGTTCGCGCGCGAATCATATCAATATAATAGGTTTTTCATTACACAATAATCATATACTCTCTTAATAATAGCGTGCGAAAAAATGGGTATTTATTAATCGAGCTTCCAGATCATGACTCTTACGAAGTCTGAATAAGGATCGTCGGCTGCCCTGATTACTTTTATTGTATCCCTGTATGCCTCGTACCATATACCCCGTTTTTCAACTCCTGTTAAATCACTGAAAACCCAGTCTCCACCATACTCCCATGTGTGGAAATTCTCCTGTTCTATAGGTGGAGTAATGGGAGCACCGTTTTCTATGTCATATTTTCCTATGAGGTACACGAAATAAATCTCTGAATCTAAATTGTGTGTCAGTGTCAGTGTTACACTTTCCATGCTCACCCAATTACTATCGTAATCAGGTTCAGGGAAGCAGTTTTCATCCTCGCAGCCACAATTCTCCAGTACTTCAAGTCTGATCTCTAGACTATGGATTCTTTCTAAAAGGTCGAGGTTTGACTGAATAAGAGATACTTCCTCTGTGACCTCTTCTACGTCTTTTTCTACTCCAAGAAGTCTCTCCCATAATTCATCTAATGGGTTTCCTTCACCGTCTGTGGGTACTGCCGTGACTATGCTACCAAATATGAATGTCGATATGATCGCCAAAGCTAGAATCGCTAGTTTCTTTCTGTTCAAGCTTATTTTTCACCCCTAGTTGCGTTTCCCTTAATTTCATTAAACTAAGAGAGACACTGATAGTAACATTGTTTTTCGTTATTTAAATAGAATCCTAATAAAATTAAGGAAGATAGTTATTACAAGCTACTTTTTATTTTGATGTGCATGTGATGTGACGTTTTACAATATTAATTCGCGCGCGCCAACGGGAGGATGTCAGAGGCTGCCGATTCTAGGGGCAGTTGCTTCGGAAAAAGAGGATGTACGTAGCCCAGTTGAGGGAGGAATATGGCGGATACCGCTGTTGATGTCAGAAATTTGGTAGGTATGTGCGGAGAAAACACGGTGCGCATGCTCTGGACAAGTTAAGTTAGCTATTTGTATGATTGATTTCACAATGAAGGAACCAAGTTATGATTGATTTCCTAATATAGTATTAGTTAAATCGAACTTTATCTCCTGATACATAGGTTCGTTAAAACTTTTCAATACTTCAATAATATCTAGACTCTTCTTTAGAGCTAGGTCTTGAGTTATCTGACCTGAGTCATACTGAAATATTGTATCAAAGATATCTACTATGATATCTTCAATATCAAGGATTTTATAGGACTCAACCATCATACGAGTTTATCTTAATATCTTTCCTTTTCAAGCTTTGGGAAGTATAGTTATGAACTCCTAATCAAGTGTCCTTTTATTGTTTTTATGAATTCACGCGCGTGTTTGTAAAATGTTAATTGTAGCGCTCACGACATGCCCTGTTATGTGGGGTAGTACTTATTTGAAAATCATATTTGTTTAAAGTTACCTCATAAAACGATGTATTAAGAAGATTAAGCCAGGTTTTTCCAATGATGTTGAGAAGGAGAGGGGCTTCAACTATTTTAGGTGTCCTTATATTCATTGGAATCCTTTTCACGGCCGTTATTCCCTTGCAACTGGTGATGAATCAGGCAGACATGTACTACGACCGCAAGTTGAAAGAGGCTGAGGTTTTTGATGAAGAACGCGTTGCAGAAGACCTACGTGTAGTTGTATATCCAAACTCGTTGAACTCAAGTCAACTGATTATACAAATTCAGAACCAGGGAAACGTACCAGTTACAATTGTGAGGGCATGGTTCAATGATGTCTACATTAGCGATGATACAATGATACTGTCGATGGATAAGGCGGATATAGGGCCGTTCGCAATTTCACCGGAGAACGGGACTTACTATCATATTTTTGTGACAACGGAACGAGGTAACACGTTCCGTTCGATAACTGGCAGCATATTCTATGCAGACGATACTTGGTACACTCCGTCGCTTTCAATTACTGTTTATATTCTCAACGATCAGGGTCAATACAAGATCTGGGTAAAAAATGGTACGCAGCAACAAGTGGGATACTGGGAGTCTGGGGGTGTGATTCACAATGACATTCTTCAGACTTTTGAAGTGGAGGAGTCTGGATTTTACACCGTTGTCATGCAGAAAAAATATTCGGGGGATTACAGGGAATTGTTGGCTTCTCCAGTGACGGTTGAGATTACTTGGCCAGATGGGCCACCGCTTGTTTATGTTTATGGTGATGGGGATAAACTCAAATAATTTCGAGCGTGCGCTTTGACTTTAAAGACCTCGGACGCACGAAATTGTATGAGTTCGCGCGCACACGTGACGCTATATTAACAATGACGTAGATCTTCCCGATCTTTTTTTTTTGGTAACCCACTCAGATGATGAGATTAGTTACCTTTAGAAAATGTTAAGTAAATGAAATTAGATAGCGTCAAGTGCCTTTCTAGGAGTGAAGAATATGCCTGAAATCAAGTTTTTCGTTACATATGGAACTTGGCGTCCAGAACTTCAAGGACTGGAGGACATACAGAAAGCCATGAAAGAATGGTCGAAGACCGCAGAGGAAAATGGTCTGAAAGTCCAGTTCTGGGGCGCTCCCTTTGGTGTCTCCGAGAACGCTATCTGCGTCATGAAGGGAACCGTCGAAAACTACACTAAACTGGCGGCTTTAAACGCTCCCTATGCTGCTTCAAGAACAAACATGGTGTTAGTCTGGTAAACCACAACTACTCCCTTTTTTCTTGAAACCACTAAGATTCTGATATCTTCACTGTCAAGTAAATGATAAATATACCGACTATTATATTCTCACACGGTTCTGCTGACGTGGAGTCTTCTCAGTAGAACCTTCTCCAGTGTCAGCAGAGCCATAAGCTCCGAGTTGGGGAGCTATAGAAATGCCAAGACGGATATGGAGAGCGATTGATTGTGTTAATACTATGGCATTTTGACTGGAACGGAACCGCTGAAAGACTCAGGGAATATGACGAAGTTCACAAAAAGATGGCTGAAAAGACGGAGGGTGTCGAGTTTCTCGGAAGATACGTTCCATGAAACAACAGGTATCAGTGGACTTACATCGTGAAGTCAAAGGATCGTAAAACATGGCAGGAGATGGGGAAGAACTTTGTATGGGATTCAGAGTCTATGGGTAAACTGGCTATTGAGGAGACCTGTGGCGAATACGAATTGTATGGTGGGCCTCGAGAATAGATAATATTCAAAACAACATCGTCAAATCGATCCCATCTTTTTCTTTGAAACCACTCAGATTCTGATTAGCTCACTTCGCGCGCGTTCCGTTTTTATTAGAATTATTATTGTGCGCGCGTGTTCTGGAGGGTGTCCTCGGGTCGTCCTTCGTTCTAGAATGCAATGATCTGAGGTGTCACGTGTATTCTCGATTGTCGCGCGCGCGAGCACCACAACAATGGTGTCGAAGGATTTCTCAACGAGCATCGCGCGCGCTGTAGAGGGATATCCCTGACCTTCGTGTACGGGATAGGTGAGGCACACGCATTTTAAAAAGGTGTAGAACTATCGATATAGCATTCTACCGAGTGCTCTTTGAAGATCCTCTGTATCTCCGTTAGCTTCTCCCTTGATACGTTGACCAGGCTGTCATAGGAGCACTTTACTCCCAGTACATCATACTTGGATAGCCCGAGATAGTGGATGGGCAAGATGTTCACCTCTTTTACACCCGTTTCTGCTATGAACTCGGCGGTAGCCCTGATGTTTTTTACATCATCATTGAATCTAGGAATTACAGGCACTCGGAAAATCATCCTGTACCTTCTGCGTGTAGATGCGAGACGTATCGCGTTCTCAAGTATCAGGCTGTTGGGCTGCCCAGTACCCTCATCATGCCTATCTGAGTCCATATGTTTCAGATCGTAGAAGATCCAATCTAGATAGGGTAACGCTCCTTTAAATGCCTCCCAAGGGATATGGCCACAGGTCTCGATGCTGGTGTGGATGTATCCTTCGTGACACCGCCTCAGCAATTCAGTGGCGAACTCACGCTGGAGCAATGGCTCTCCACCCGTCAGGGTTATCCCTCCACTTGAGCCCCAGAACCGCCTGTCTCTCTGGATTCTCCTCATCATCTCGTCGACGCTTATGTGCCGTCCCGATATCCTTAGGGCGTCATGGTTACATCCCTTCACGCAGTCCAGAGTCTTGCACCAACCGCATTTCCTCCTGTCGATCTCGATGCCCTCGACGTGCGATGATTTTACAATTGCCCCACGTGGACACGCGTCTACACAGCTGAAGTCAGTTGCTTTACAATGGGATCTGTAGTAAAGGACCTGGCTGTTTGGATTGATTCCCTCCGGGTTCGCACACCATCCACAGTTGAGAATACAGCCTTTCAGGAATATCAGCGTCCGACAGCCGGGGCCGTCGTGGACGCTAAACCCCTGGATGTCGAAGATGAGACCCTTCTGCTCGGACATCTGATCCTCATTCCGGAGCTGTTAGGGGGTCCTTCTGTTCAAACCAGTCGCAGGTCTTCGCATACATCTCTGGGTATGCTACTGTCTTGTTCATGCACAGGCCTAGTGTTTCCTCCTTAGGGGTGAATTTTTTACACTGCTTACACTTCATGGCTGGATGGAATTTCACGCATGCATCGTCGTCAGCCATGACCATCGTTTTCCCTTGACTGCAGAATCCCTTGAAGACGTCGATGGTGAGGTAGTTTTCGCAGTCTACGTGGCTCTTTGGCTCAGACATCTAGGCCACCTCTCCATACTCTGTGCGGGCGATAACCTCATCCTGTATGGGTTTACTTAGCTCAACCCAGTACTGAGTGAAGCCTGCGACCCGTATTAGCAGGTCTCTGTAGTTCTCTGGGTGCTCCTGGGCTGATCTCAGCATCTTCGAGTCAACGACGTTGAACTGAATGTGGAAGCCTCCCTGCCTCAGGTAGGCCCTAATGAGCTCAAGGAACTTACGGGCTCCCTCCCTGCCTCTCACTGCTGACGGATGCACCTTCATGTTCAGCTGGCTGTTCTGTGCGTTAGAATGGTCCCAGCACGTGGCGGAGGCGAAGAGAGCGTAGGGTCCGTTCCTGTCAGTGCCCGGATAGGCAGACATTGACCCATCAGCGTACGTTGTGCCGCCCAGGCGCCCATCGGGGGTGGCTATCGTCGCAGCTCCTTGTGGTCCATGGGTGGACACCGAAATCTGAGTAGAGTACATGGGTTTATCGTACATCGAGGGATAATCGTGGCTCATCGCGCAGAGCCACTCTTCCCACTCCTGTAATATTGTGTCAACGTAGGGGTTGTCATTGCCATATTTTGGAGCGTCCAGACACTGTCTGTGGATTTTCGCCCACCTCGGATCAGTCAACTCTTCCTCGCGTTTCTCCTGCTCTATCAGTGAATATGAGCCCACCTCGTCAGCAAGCCTGTAACCGAAATTTGCCTTCAATGCCGACCTGAGTTCGTCGAGGGTGTGGTTCTCCTCATCGTAGACGTTCTTCTTGAGGGACGCCAGGGAGTTCACGAGGTTTATGCCTCCACAGACCTCGATGTTGAAAGTTGTGTTGAATCGGCATCCCCCTTGGCCGAGGTCCTTGCCGTTGGTCAGGCAGTCTGGTTTCAGAAGCGAGTTTATCAAGGAGGGACATATCTTCCGCCAGGCATCCATCTGGATGTTGTTACAGAGGGCGACGACACGAACGATCTCGCTGAAGTACTCCTTGTAAACCTCCCAGAGCTCCTCGTAGCTATCCAAGTTGCGTCCATGGGCTGGTAGCACTCTCTCTCCTGTTCTCTGGTCTACTCCGTCGAAGAGCACGAGCTCCAGTATCTTCGGCGTGGCCAGGAAGTGGACTCCGACTGATGTTGCAGGTCCGGAACCTCCGGGTATCCAGTGGGTCTCACCGTCCAACTTCAGGGGACTCCAGGAGCAAGGTGAAGTCTCTAGGCAGCCACCGATAGCCCAAGACCGGGCCTCCTCCAGCGTCATGCCTTCGTCCTGATAGTTCTTCTGGATGAAGCTCATCCCGGTCTGGTTTCCAATCCACGCCGGGTAGCCGGTTCCTGTCTTTGTGCACTCCACGCCCTTCATTAGGAGTTCCTCTGATGTCCTCTCGTCGTAGAGAATGGTGAGGGTGGGCTGCGGTGACATGCATGTCATCCCTGACTCTAGGATGAGGAGCTCTAGCTCGTTGGAGGCATCTGAGCCGTCCTTAGCCAGCCCTCCGAGGCAGACGTTGTTAAATGTGTTTCCCGATAACACTCCACCCACCACGCCCATGGAGGCAAAGCAGTCCAGCTCTGTGTATTTCATACGCATGCATTCGAGGAGCTCCATCGTCCGCTCGCGCGTCAGGGTGCCGCGTTTCATATCTCGTCTCCACCATGGGTACAGGACCTGGCCCAGGCGTCCTGGGGAGAGGCCTGATATGCAGTCCTCGTTCAGGACGGCCACGTGGAACGTCCAGTGCAACTGTAGTGCATCGTGGAAGTCTCTCGGTGGCTTCTCCGACAGCCATTCCAGGCGATCCCCGATTTCCTGGTATTCTCGCTTCTGCCCTGGGTTCTGTTCTATGGCTGCGAGCCGCCTCGCCTCCTTGGCATAGTTTAGCATCCATCTCTGTATACCCTCTAGGGCAATGATGGTGGCCCTATAGAAGTAAAGACGGTCCATGTCCGGTAGACCCGCTGTCTCTGCGATCTTCTCGTTGCACATCTCGATGATGCCACCGATGCCATATTGAAGCGGGTAATAGTAGTTCATCACTTCCCTTCCCTGCGGTATGGTGTATCCGGAGTCGAACATGCATATGACCGAGCGCATAGCCTGCTCCTTGATGTCGTAGCCAGGAACCATCATTTCATACTTGTGACCGATGTCCTCCACCGACTTGTCCTTCCACATGTGGGCGAGTTTGATGAGTATGGAGAGCTCGTCCTTGCGCATGCCGAATTTTCCCGCCACGGAGAGTATGTTTCCTCCGCTCTCTGTGACGTTTCCCCCGCCCTTCCCCCACTTTGTGACCTGGTCGGCGCTTACCATTCCCGCTTTCAGGGCATCCTGATACATCTCGTCCTCGACGCTCATGAAGAAGGACTCGGAAAGCCAGGGCATCGGATAGGAACCTCTGAGGTAGTGTGTCTTGCCCATGACGAGTAGCTCCCCCGGGAAAATGATCGGAGTCAGATGGGAGAAGGCGCTCTTCAGGGCCTCAGCTCTTCGTACAATCTGTACCTCTCCCTCTAACTCGAACCATCTTCGACTGTACCAGTAGGGGAACTCCATGCTAATCGAGGACTTTGTCTCGAAGTAGAGGTCGCGGATGGCCTTGACTCGGGGGCAGGGCTCTTTCTCTATCTCCCTATACCCTGCCTCGCTAGTCGGTGAAATGCCATATTTAAATGAAAGGCCGAGTTCGTTCCCAGTTTTTTTAGATGTTTCATCAAATGCAGTAGAACCATCATTCAAGAATTAACGCCTCTTAATGTCTCACGCATGCGAAGAGCGAGCACTTTAACTACCAAACTTTGATTGTGCGCGCACATAGTTTATCTTCATCCTATTCAATAGAACCTTGAACTTCAATGGAACATATGAGTATATGATGTTTTGGACGGCCTAATCGGGTTATGATGAATAACATCTAAAATAAGGATTCATCACTACGTGTACTAAATGCAGATACACACTGAGAGGCTAGTATTGAGAGATTTCCTTCAGGAAGATCTGCATGCAATACATGAATATGCCAGCGACCCCCTAGTTGTCAAGTACATGACCTTCGGGCCGAACACTCTTGAGGATACGCAGAACTTCCTCAACAGAGCAATGGGAAAACAGGGCGCCGACCCTAGGACGGACTATGAGCTGGCGGTAGTGATGAAGTCGGAGGGAAGGCTCATTGGAGGATGCAGGTTGAACAAGGTCTCAGAGATCGAGGCTCATCTGGGATACATTGTCAACAGGAGTTACTGGGGGAAGGGATACGCCACAGAGGCCGCCAGGTCGATGGTTGAGTTTGCCTTCGGCGAGCTTGGCCTTCATCGCGTCTATGCGGACGTTCATCCGGATAATGCGGGATCTGTCAGGGTGCTTGAGAAGTTAGGCATGACTCTGGAGGGTAGGAGGAGGGAGAACATGATGATCCATGGCGAGTACCAGGATCATCTTCTCTATTCCATCTTGGAGCGTGAGTGGAGAGCGTCATGCTAATGTACTGATTATTTCCCAAATCTCTTCGTCACTAGGATCGGCTTCTGAGTGGTTTCAATAATCTTGATCAATGGTTGACAGATGATATTTTCCTATTCTTATCCAAACTCTTTTCTTCAATTCATCAAACTCTTATTCGACTACAGATGGGTGATGCTATCTTTGTCCAATATAATGATGAAACTCACAGAGACCCATTCTTCGAGCTTAACCTGGAGTACCTCTCTTGGATAGATGACATTATTACCGAGAGGCATGGCATAACCATCAATCCCGATGGCTCTGTGCGGGAATACTTGGAAAGCGTCTTCCCAAAGATGGCGGCAATAAAACCACCCGAGGGGTTCATTTACATCATTGAGGTGGAAGGTGAAGCCTCAGGGATGGGAATACTTCGGAGGATCGAGGGGAGCGTGGGCGAGATTAAACGAATGTATAATCGTCCGAAGATTCGGGGGAAGGGCTATGGTAAGGAAATGCTGAAGCGTTTGGAGGATAAGGCTAGGGAACTCGGGTTTTCGATGTTACGACTTGATACGGGGGACTTTATGGATGCTGCTCGGCATATATATCGAAAGGCGGGGTTCGTTGAGATTGGTAAGTATCCTGGTGGAGAGTGGGTGGACAGGGACGATACTGATGACGTCGCTATATACATGGAAAAGGAATTGTGAATAAATTCAGTTAATATTTTTCCTGAGTTCAGAATCAGCATCTGAGTGGTTTCGAGAAAAAAAGGAGATTATGTCTATTACCTGAAGTCCTCGGATTCGACCTTCATCATGGGGTAGGGGCCTTCTGTAGGCACTTCTACCTTTTTCAACAGGTTCGCAACGGCTTTCAGGTCTTTTCCATCCCATTGACAGAATATCGTCACAATCTTGCCTTGATCGTTCAGCTGACCCCAACTATTAACCCAGTAGGCGTCCGCAGTACACAGGGATTTGACCTTTTTACCTATTGCACCGGCTTCCTCGATGGTTGCAGGACTAGGTAATGGATGTATTGCCAGAAATTTGGGCATTTACCTTCTCCCAATAGTGTTTTTGCTAGTTCTCTATTTAAGTTCGTGCATACGCGTAAATTAGCGCGCGAATTTTGAAATACAAGTATAATTACGAGTAAAAATGGAGGGGTAACTTAATTGGGAGAGTGACGCCTTGAACCGGCGTATGAGTGGAGGTTCAAATCCTCCTCCCTCCATACCTCTTAATTAGTT
>Ga0180437_10011235_pt1 | contig 10783 bp, 5 predicted proteins | sample SS_ome_4_FD_132410 | JGI IMG/M metagenome (GOLD analysis project Ga0180437, IMG submission 132410) | Hypersaline lake sediment archaeal communities from the Salton Sea, California, USA - SS_3_D_1 metaG | ecosystem: Environmental > Aquatic > Non-marine Saline and Alkaline > Hypersaline > Sediment... | reverse complement strand
GGGCGGGCCAGGGCGAACCTCAATGGGCTGGCGAGCGAGAACGTCGTGGCCTTGTGCGACGTCGACGAGGTCCGGGCCGCCGAGTCGTTCGACGAGTTCCCCGAGGTCAAGCGATTCCGCGACTTCCGCCAAATGCTCGACGAGATGGACAGCCGGATCGACGCGGTCGTCGTCTCCACCCCGGACCACACGCACGCGGTGGCCGCGCTTGATGCCATCCGGCGGGGCAAGCACGTCTACTGCGAGAAGCCGCTGGCCCACTCGATCGGCGAGGTCCGCGCGCTCAGGAAGGCCGCCCGAGAACACGGCGTCGTCACGCAGCTTGGCAACCAGGGGCATTCCTACGACCACATCCGGCTGTTCTGCGAGTGGATCTGGGACGGCGCGATCGGCCCCGTCCACACCGTCCACGCGATGCGCAGCAGCGACTACTCGCGGATCGACGAGCTTCCGCTGCTAAAGGAGTCGCACCCCGTTCCGGCCACGCTCGACTGGGACCTCTGGCTGGGCCCGGCCGCCTGGCGGCCCTATCATCCGGCCTACCTGCCGGGCTCGTGGCGGGGCTGGATGCCCTTCGGCACCGGCGTGCTGGGCGACTGGGTCTGCCACGTCGTCGATCCGGTCTTCTGGGCCCTCGACCTCGGCGCGCCGGAGACCGTCGAGGCCCGAGCCGAGGGCTACGATCCGGCCGCCCACGCCGACACCTTCCCCGACGGCACTCGCGTCACCTACACGTTCCCCGCCAAGGCGAACCGTGGCCCGGTGACGCTCTACTGGTACGACGGCCAAGCGCAGCCGCCCCGGCCGGAAGGCTGGGAGGGCGATTGGCCCGGCCGCAGCACCAGCGCCGTCGTGCTGGGCGACAAGGGGAGCATTCGCTACGGGTCGCACGGCGCCAGCGGCGTGCGGATCTTTCCCGAGGAATCGATGCAGGCCTACCGCCGCCCCGATCCGACCCTGCCGCGGGTGAAGGACCATTACCAGGACTGGCTCGACGCGATCCGCGGCGGCACGCAGGCCGGTTCGAACTTCGACTACGGCGGCCCGCTCACCGAGCTCGCCCTCCTTGGCGTCATCGCCACCCGCCTGCTCGGCACCAAGCTCCGCTGGGACGCCGAGTCGGCGCGGTTTACCGACTCGGAGGAGGCGAACCAGTTCGTTTCGCCCTCCTTACGCGACGGCTGGACGTTGTGACGACGGTCCGCTTTTCGGAGCGGCGACGCTATGCGGTGGGGACCTCGTCGAGGTTGTCCCAGGCGATGCCCACCCGCCGCACGGCGTAGCCCAGCTCCTTCATGTAGTCGCCGTAGCCGGTCATCCAGTGGAAGCCGGGCATCCGCTCGGCCACCAACTGGTCGGGCACGTCATAGGCGACGTCGATCTGGTCGCGGCAGATCGGCAAGAACGGCGCGTCCGCGATCTTCCCCAGCAAGCCCATCCACCGCTCCGACTTGAAGTCCGGCGCGATGTTGGTGACCACCTGGCCCTTGGGCATCTCGACCTTCGGCGCCGCCCCGAAATCGGACTCGAAGTGCGTGACGATGCGGGCCTTCTCCTTGTTCTTGCCGTCCATCTTGCGAGGGCCCGTGCAATGGGCCAGGGTGATGACGCCATCGTGCGGATAGGTGGGGTCGTTGAGGAACACCGGATGGCCGCTGATGTTGGCCAGCAGGAGGCCCGAAGGGATCACCACGAAATCCGACTCGCAGAAGGCCAGGTAGCCGTCGTCGTTGAGCGTGCTGAGCGTGAGGCAGGCGGCCGTTTCGGCGATCGGCATGATCGTGCCCATGCAACCGAGGATCGTGATCGCGCGGCAGTCGGCCTCGGCCATCAGCTTGCGGAAGACCTGGTCCAGGAGAAAGCAGTTGTCGACGTATTTCCGTTCGGTTTCCAGCGTGACGTCGCCACCGGCGAGGTAGTCGTCGGCCCGCTGCTTGGCCAGGGCGACGGCCTTTCGGTCGGCGCGGGCTTCCTTGATCAAAGCGCCGAGATCCTCATAGGTGACCGTCTGCATGTCGAGGTTCCAGACCTTCTTGACCAGCTCGGGAATGACTCCCTTCGGCTGGGCCCAGCCGCCCGGGCCGCCGATGCAGAAGATCTTCGTCCCCTTGCTGTTCTTCAGCCCGCATAACGACCGCAGCCGCCACGCCAGCTCGTCCAGGCGGTCGGTCACAACGTCGTCGTAGGTGACGCCCGCAAGCACCGGCCGATCGGTATGCTGGCGGATGAATCGCGGGCTGATGATCTCATACTGGAGATAAACGGGTCCGCTGCGATGGCGCTGGAAGAGGATCACGTCCTTGCCTAAGTCCTGGCAGCCGTTCACCCGGCTGCCGGCGCCGTAGACGATCACCGCGTCGGCGGCTTGAAGCTCCGGCGAGCCGGCCACCTGCTTGACGTCGTTCACCGAGGCCACCTCGGCGAAGTCGACGGGGAAGTCGGCTTCCTGGGCGATGCCGGAGAGCTCCTTCTTGATGCGGGCGACTTCCTCGGCGGCCTGCTCGGGTCTTTCGATGCCGCCCCAGCTTCGCCAGGAGCGCATCGGCGCCGGCCTGGCGTGGTTCCAGACGAGGACGGGCAGGACCTTCAGGGGCGCGCGTTTGAAGGGCATGGGCAGTTCCGGCTGCCCCGCGGCGGCGAGTCTGGCCCAGCTCAGCCCGCCCAGCACTGCCCCGCCCGCGGCGGCCGAGGCCAGCAGCGTCCGTCGCGAGAGGCTCAGCTCGTGGTGCCACGCGCTGTCGGGACAGCAGTGGCACGAAGTCGCTTGATGCGAATGATCGCACGGGCCGGTGCTTTTCTCACCGTGATCTTTCATGGCTTTCTCCGCGACATGGTTGAGAGGAACTGCTTCGAAATATCGAGATTCCGGCCTGCACCCCGATCAAGGATCCCGCACGCCGGGTTGGGACCCAGCTTGACGCGCCCATAGGTTACACCCGCTTCTGCCCGAGAAGCAATGGCCGGAGGCCTTTTCCGGCTCCGGCAGGGTCGGACCCAAAATGCTCCGTCCGGACGTTTGACGGCCGGGACCCAACGGCCGAGAATATGCGAATCGTGCAGTTTCATCCTCAACAAGGGGATCTATCAGCAAGGAACCCACGGGAGATCGATTCATGAACGCCAAGGCGGTTCTCTGCCTCGTTGCCCTCGTCTCCGTAGTCGGGCCGGCCGGAAGCGGGGCCGCGGCCGGCGAGAAACCTCGGCCCAACGTGCTGCTGGTGATCTCGGACGACTTGAATTGCCGCGTCGGCTGCTACGGCGACCGCGTCGCCAAGACGCCGAACCTCGACCGGCTGGCCGCGATGGGAGTGCGGTTCGAGAGGGCGTATTGCCAGTTCCCGCTCTGCAACCCCACGCGGTGCTCGGTGCTTTCGGGGCGTTATCCCACCACTACCGGCGTGCTCGACAACAACACGCTCTTGATGCTCGAAGGCGGTATGGTCCTCATGCCCCAGCTTTTTGCGGACAAGGGCTACGCGGTGGCCGAGCACGGCAAGATCTGGCACGGGCCGAACAAAGGCTTTTCATCGACCGACGCAAAACGGCCGGCCAACTGGTCCACTCCGGCCGAGCGCGCCCGGCAGCAGGCCGAGGAGCCTGACTATTGGGACAAGCACCATTCGCCTTACCGGCACCGCGAGGTCGAGCACCCCGAGCAGTACGCCTGGGCCAACGTCTACGGCCCGCTCGAAGAAGGCGACCGTGGCCGCGACGCGCCGGTGGCCGACGCGGCGATCGCAAGCCTGCGGGAGTTCAAGTCGCAAAGCGAGCCGTTCTTCCTGGCCGTGGGCTTTCGGCTGCCTCACGTGCCGCTGACGGCACCGAAAGAGTATTTCGATCTTTACGACCCGGCCGAGATGCCCCTGCCGCCGGACTTTGCCAACGAGCCGACGCTCGCGCCGGACGTCCCGCGCGACGAATGGCGGGTGAACCTCGACCTCTTTGCCGGCCGACCTTTCAGCGAAGCGGAAGCCCGCGAGGCCATCCGCGCCTACTACGCCTCAACCAGCTACATGGATGCCCAGCTCGGCCGCGTGCTCGATGAGCTGGAAAGCCTCGACTTGCGCCGGAACACGATCATCGTCTTCTGGGGCGATCACGGCTGGCACCTGAGCGAGAAAGGCATGTGGGCCAAGGGCACGACCTTCGAGGTCTCGGCCCACGGCCCGCTGTTGATCGCCGACCCTCGCAGAAAAGAAACTGCCGGCCGGTCGTCGCCGCGGGTGGTGCAGTATCTCGACATGTATCCGACGCTCGTTGAGCTGTGTGGTGTCGAGCCGCCCGTAGGTCTGGAAGGCAACAGCCTCGCGCCCCTGCTGAAAGATCCGCAGGCGCCGTGGGACAAGCCGGCGTACACCGTGCAAACCCGCGGCTGGTTCATCGGCCACAGCGTCCGCACCGAGCGGTGGCGATACACCGAGTGGGACGAGGGCCGCCGCGGCGCGATGCTCTTCGACCACATGGGCGACCCGCACGAGCTTGGCAATCTTGCCGACGATCCGGCCTCGGCCGACGTGGTCGCCGAGATGAAGCGGCTGCTTAACGACGGACCGGTCGCGCCTCGGCCGTTACGCCGCTGAGCGGATGCTCGCTGACTGCTTTCCAGGCGACTTCCCGCAGAATCGCGTCGAGCTTGGGGTCGTGGTACACGCCCGCCGCCAGCTCGGCCGGATTCCGCTTGTAGAGGCAAGCGAAGTAGATGTAACCCTCCAAGGTGGCGACCGCGCTGCTGGGATGAATGGAATCGCGGTAGAGCGACGTCCGCTCGCCGCCTTCTTTCTTGTCGATGAAGATTGCTTCGACGCCGGGCAGTTTGCCTGCCAAGTAGCGTTCGACGAGTTCCAACATCGCGTTTCCGACCGGAATCACGTGGACCTTGGCGGGGAAGCGCTCGTCGAGCGCGTCGACTCGCTCCTTGACGAAGGCGTTGATCCTGCCCATTTCATCCTTGTAGGTATCGAGCGCAGGGGCGGCGGACTGTTGGCCTTGCGGCGGCAAGAGGGCGGGCAGCCGCGGCCACGCGTCCTGGAGGTAGAAGACCATGTCGGCGTTGTGCTGGAGCCCGAGTTCAATCCAGCGGGCGATGTCTTCGACCTCCGATCCCTCGGTGTGGATGCCCATCGTGAGCACGTCCAGTTTGCCGGTGGCCAGTGCGGCTTTCATCCGCTGCTCTGCCTCTGGCTTCTCCCAATGGGCGCGGGGCGAGCCGCTCGCGCCGCCGGAAAGCTGGCAGATCTGCAAATGCCCATCGCAGCCGGCGGCCTTGGCAATCGCCTCAAGCGGCGTCATCGCGGGGCCGACCAGGCTGTGGCCGGTCGAGCCGATCCAGAGGCCGCCGCCGGTCTTCTCGATCGCCGCCAGCCTGGCGGGATCGGCCTGTCGCCCCGACGGCTGGGCGCGGTCCTTCTGCGGCCGCGGCCGCTGGCCCCGGCCTGCTGCCAGACGCTGGCGATAGGACTTCGCTTCTTCGAGCGTGAGAACGCCGTTGCCGTCGGCATCCGCGTCGGGGAAAGCCTGGAGCGCCTCGCGGAGCCGGGCGTTGTTCTCTGAGTTGACTTGACCCAAGGTGGTCGCACACGAAATGCACAAGAGCACGAACACAGCAGCCAACGTCATTGAGCGATGCATGAAAGGTTCTCCCTGAAAAAAGTCCAACCCCGTGATCGGCCGAGCCAGCCCCGGCCACTTCACTATTTTCATAACGATCAATTACGAAAGCAACTGGCCCCAAAGCAAGCGACCTTCTGGAGTGCGGTGACTCGTCACCGCTTTTTGAGCCGTCGGAAAACGTAGCGAAACGGCTTTCAGATGAACTTTGACGCGCCGCCGTTGACAGCCGTCGGGTGCTGGATATGATGGCAAGCGCTGGGCGATGGCCGATCCCATCCCGGGCTTCGCGGACCGATCGCTCTTGCTGGAGACGGGAGACTACGTGGAGGTAAATGGCACCATGAAGACGATGCTCCAACTCTTCTCGTGCGGCATGCTTGCAGCCGCCACCGTCTTGTCGGCGGTCGCCGCGGAGCCTGCCTGGGTCCGCAAGAGCAGCACCACGGGCGACCTGCCGGCTCCCAACCAGGGCAAGCAGCAGACCTGCTGCGTGGTGGCCGACTTCGACAAGGACGGCGTCGACGACTTCGCCGTCGGCGAGCGGACCGCCGCGCCCTCGGTCGTCTGGTACAAGTTCAACGGCCTGCGGTGGGACCGCCGCGTCGTCGACGACCAGCCGCTCAGGCCCGAGGCCGGCGGCGCGACTTGCGACGTCGACGGCGACGGCGACCGGGACCTCGTCCTCGGCCAGGACTCCAGCGGCAGCGCGATCTGGTGGTGGGAGAATCCGTTTCCCGATTTCAGCCGCCCCTGGACCCGGCGATCCATCAAAGACTCGGGCAGCCACAAGCACCACGACCAGACCGCGGCCGACTTTGACGGCGACGGCAAGCCGGAGCTGCTCTCCTGGAACCAGAAGGCAAAGCAGTTGCTCCTGTTCAAGATTCCTCCGCGGCCCGCGGACGCCGGGCCGTGGAAGCCGACGGTAATTTACTCCTGGGAGTCGGGCCAGGAACTGGAGGGTTTTCCCTCGCGGCCCACTGACGTCGACGGCGACGGCCTCGTGGACGTCGTCGGCGGCGGCCGCTGGTTCAAACACGAGGGCGGCACCAAATTCGCTGCCAACGTGATCGACGATAAGATGCGGTTTACCCAGTGCGCCGCCGGGCAACTGGTCGAAGGCGGCTGGGCCGAGATCGTCTTCAGCCCCGGCGACATGGACGGGGTGGCCAAGTGGTACGAGTGGCAGGGCGGCCGTTGGGTCGCCCATCCCCTGCGCCACGTCGTCCACGGCCACACCTGCGAAATCCGCGACGTGGACGGCGACGGCCATCTCGACGTGATGATCGGCGAGATGGGCAGCCCCGGGGCGGGCGATCAGGCACGGACCTTCCTGTGGTACGGTGACGGCCGGGGCGGCCTCCGCGAGACGGTCGTCTCCGTCGGCCAGGGGATCCACGAGGGGCAGTTGGGCGACTTCAACGGCGACGGCCGCCTCGATATCCTGATGAAGCCCTACAGTCACAACACGCCGCGGATCGACGTGCTGGTGAACACGCCGCCGGCGACGCGGTAAGATGGTGGTTGCCCCCTTCCGCCTGTGCCGGGTGCCCCGGGAGCACGGCGATGAGTGTCTTGACGTTTTCGGCGGTGCTACTTGCGGCGCTTGCCGTTTCCGGCGGCCCTGCCCAGACGCCGGAGTTCGGCCCGGCCGAGGTGCAAATCTGCGGCCGGCCGGCGCCCCCCGCGAGCGGTTCCGTGTGCGGGTTTTCGGTGGTGGCCGACAAGCTCGGCCCGCAAATCGCCTTCACCCGGCGGCCGACGTCTTGCCTGACGGCCCTGAGGGCAGGCGAAGAGGTCGAGATCGCCGCTGCGATCCGGGGCGTTTCCGGGCCGTGCACGATCGCGGTCGAGGCTTCCGCCGATGCGTCGTGCGAAGCGGACGTGAGTGTGGCGATCTGCCCCGTGATGGACGGATACCCAATGGAACCCGCTTGGCAAACTGTCCGCCTCGCCGGGCAGGGCGACGCTGAGCTTGTTCGATGCGATACCGAGGCGTCGGGCGGGGAGGCTCTTTTCCTTTTTCGCGTCAAGGCCGACTCTCCAGAGGCCGCCGTGCGGCTCTCTGGTGTCCGCCTCTCATGCGGCAGCCAATCTTGGGAAGTCCCGCTTGCCCCGCCGGCCGAGCCGGAGGGCGACGGGCCGCCGCGGGTGCTGCCGCCCTTGCGGCCGGCAATCGAAGAGGCCCTGGTCGAGTGGGACTGGCGGATGCAGGACGGGATCGAGACCGAGTGCGCGGCGGTCGGCTGTCCCGAAGCGATCGGCCAGGCGCTCCAACGAGGCGACGCGCTGGTGGCCGACCTCCAGGGCGACGGCGTTTCGCTGGGCGAGAAGCTAACCCGCTGGCGGGATCTTCACCGCCGCTGGGAAGCCCTATCGACGGCCGGCGCGGCCGAAACCCGCCAGTGGGAAGACCTCTGGCGGCAAGTCCACCGCCTGCGGCGCGAGATCGCCCTGAGCAACCCAGCGCTGCCGGCCGGGCCGTTGGCCTTCGTCAAGCAGGTGCCGGGGATCTTCAGCCACCAGCTCACGCAGTGCTACGGCAGTTGCGCCCGGCCGGGCGGCGGCGTGTTCGTGCTCGAAGCGCCGGGCCGGTCGATGAAATGCCGCACTCTCACGGAGGGACTGTTGCCGGAGGGAAGCTATCAGCATCTCGACGCGTCGTACGACGGCCGGCGGATGCTGTTCTCCTTCTGCCACGCGGAAACGACGCCCAAGAATCGTGAGCAATGTCTCGACCGCTTCTTTCATCTCTACGAGATTGATGCCGACGGCGGCGGCCTGCGGCAACTGACCGACGGCCCGTACGACGACTTCGCGCCCCGCTACCTGCCCGGCGGCAAGATCCTTTTCGTCTCGACGCGGCGGGGCGGCTTTCACCGCTGCGGCCGCGGGCCGTGCCCCGTCTACACGCTCACGCTGGCCGAGGCCGACGGCTCTCACGCCCGCACGATTTCCTATCACGAGACGCACGAGTGGGACCCCGCGGTGCTGGCCGACGGCGGCATCGTCTACACGCGCTGGGACTACGTCGATCGCAACGCCGTCCACTACCAGCAGCTTTGGAGAGTGCGGCCCGACGGCAGCAACGTGCAGATCTTCTTCGGCAACAACACCTGGAACCCGGTGGGCATCTGGGAGCCGCGGGCCGTGCCGGGCTCAACGCGGGTGATGGCCACGGCCGCGGCCCATCACGCCATGACGGCCGGCTCGATCATCCTCGTCGACCCGAGCCGCGGCGTGGACGGCCCCCAGCCGATCACACGGCTCACGCCCGACGCGCTCTTTCCCGAAAGCGAGGTGCCCGTCGCCCGCGCCAAAAAGGGCCAGTGGATCGCGGCGGTCGTGGACCGCGCCGGCCTCGACGTGCCGCCAGAGGCCGAGCGATGGCCGGGCCACTGCTACCGCAGCCCGTTCCCGCTCTCGGAACAGTATCTCCTGGCGGCCTACAGCTTCGAGCGGCTGATCGGCGAGCCCGACGGCAACCCGGCCAACATGTTCGGGCTGTACCTGGTCGACTGCTTCGGCAACAAGGAGCTGCTCTACCGCGATCTGAACCTGTCGAGCCTTTGGCCGGCATGGCTCGAAGAGCGGCCAAAGCCGCCGGTCGTGCCGTCGTGCTCCGCTGAGTCGGGCGCTGCTCAGGGCGTCTTCCTGCTTCAGAACGTGGATGCCAGTTGGCCGGCAGTGCCGAAGCGTGCGATCCGGCGGCTGCGGATCGTCCAGGTGTTGCCCAAGACTACCCCGCACATCAACGACCCTCCGGTCGGCGCTGCCAACGGCTCGCCAGGCAAACAGGTCTTGGGCACCGTGCCGGTCGAGGCGGATGGTTCGGCCTGTTTTCGCGCCCCGGCCGGCGTGCCGCTTGCGTTCCAGGCGCTGGACGAGCACGGCCGGGCGGTGCAGATGATGCGGAGCGTGACCTATCTTCAGCCGGGTGAGACCGTCGGCTGCGTCGGCTGCCACGAGCCTCGCACGGCGGCGCCGGCGGCGGGAGGCGTCCCCTTGGCCGCGATTCGGCCGCCTTCGACGATCGCCCCGGGACCCGACGGCTCCAATCCCCTCAGCTACCCGCTCCTCGTCCAGCCCGTCCTGGACAGAAAGTGCGTCGGCTGCCACAACCCGGACCGGCCGGACGGGCAAGTGCTGCTCACCGGGCAGCCTGAGGGCCGCTACACGGTCTCCTACAACGCGCTGGCTCCGCGCGTGCCCTATTCGGCCTGGGTGGGCAACAGCGGCTCGTTTCTCGCCTCCAACGGCGAGCCGACGACCATGCCGGGGCGGTTCGGGGCGATCGCCTGCGGGCTGATGGACGAGCTGCTGGCAGGGCACGAGGGCGTGACGCTCAGCCCCGAAGAGATCGAGACGCTGGCCACCTGGATGGACGCCAACGCGCTCTTTTACGGCACGTTCGATCCCGCAGACCAGGCCCGCCAGCAGCGCGGCGGGCGGATCGCCGGCCCGAGACTGGAGTGAGAGACGATTCACCGACCGCGAAGAACACGAACGGGTAGCCCTGATAGCTCGACTATCAGGGCGGCGGAGCCGCAAGAGGCCCGTGCGCAGGGCTTCTCCTTCCGACCGCACCCTCTTGTGCCTGGCGGCACCCCGATAGCGGAGCTATCGGGGCTAACCGCTTGATTTTACGTTCCGCATTGCCGGCTTTCGGTTCCCGCGGATTCTTACTGTGACGCGGAGAGCAGCCGCGCAAGCTCGCCCTGCATGCGGCGGAGCGTGACCTGCTGGGTGGGGTCGCCGATGACGTTCTTCATCTCGTACGGGTCTGCTTCAAGGTCGTAAAGCTCGTCCATGCCGGTCAGGTCGGTGTAGCGGATGTACTTGAAGCGGGCCGTGCGGACCGCCTGGTAGCCCATCTTGTCGACGCGGGGGAAAACCTTGTCGCTAAAGTACTCGACCAGAAGCGACTTTCGCCAGGGAGCTTCCTCGCCACGGAGCAAAGGCACGAGCGAGCGGCCGTGCATCGGCTCCAGGGCCACTGCCCCGGCGAGTTCGAGAAACGTGGGGGCCAGATCAACGCTCAGCACGAGCTGGTCGAAGGTGCTCCCGGGCTTGACCAGCGGCGGGTAGCGGATCAATAGCGGCACGCGGATGGTCTCCTCGTAAGCCAGCCGCCGCTCGAAACTCAGCCCGTGCTCCCCGTTGAAGTAGCCGT
>Ga0180437_10011233_pt1 | contig 10784 bp, 10 predicted proteins | sample SS_ome_4_FD_132410 | JGI IMG/M metagenome (GOLD analysis project Ga0180437, IMG submission 132410) | Hypersaline lake sediment archaeal communities from the Salton Sea, California, USA - SS_3_D_1 metaG | ecosystem: Environmental > Aquatic > Non-marine Saline and Alkaline > Hypersaline >... | reverse complement strand
CGGGATCAGTCCGGACTTGGCGGGGTCGCTCAGCCTGGCGTCCGCAAGAACCGGCCCCGTGGAAGCCACAAGCGCGTTGCGCCAAAGCCGCTTCCCGTCGGCGACACGGTATAGGTCGCCCTCGAGCCTGACCACAAGCACACCCTCGTACCCGAACAGCCCGTAGGTCGTCTCGATGTCGAGCAGGAAATCGGCGCCCGCTTCGGCGAGGCGACCCAATCGGGCGGCTTCGGCCTCGGCCCGGTTCTTAAACCCGCCCGTCGAGCCCAGCGGCGCCACGCGCTCGATACGGCCCGGCACAGCCCCCTCGAGTCCCGCACGCAAGCGCGCCTCGAAAACGCCCTCGGCGTCATAGTCTCCAAGCGCCTCGCGAATGGCTTCCCGGTGTTTGCTGTTGGCCACGGCGTCTATGCCGGCGCCAATAACCAACCCGGTCGTCCCGGCAAAACGCAGCGTTTGGCGCGCAGGCGAAATCTTCACCACCATTTCGTCTTGCAGGGACTGCAACGACCAGGCCATCGAAACCTGCCGGGTAAAGGTCGTTGCCGGGTCGAACGGCGTTGTGGCGCATCCCGACAGTAGAATAACAATGAGCGGCGTCGCCCCACGGATTGCTCGATTTGGCATGGTTACTCCTTCATGCAGATTCAGAATCCACAAAAAACGGCCCACTTCCTGGGTGAACACGGGGACGCTAATTATACCACAGCGCGGCCGCGAATAGGACCTTACTTCGGCAACGCATCTGCCTAGCCAGGAAAAGGCTGCCGGCTTTCTGGCGGCCAAGAGCGCATACTTCGACGTTGATAGCTCGATTGCGACCAAAAGCCTGATAAAATGTGGTAGGATTATGAAGGCGATGGTCGTGGGGGCGCACATAGGCCGGCGCGTTGGCCCACGTTCCTTCACAATAGAATTGGGGGCTCCAATGGATCGGGAAACACGCATCCCGTTGTTTGACTTGGTCGCGTGCGTTTCGGACGCGCTCGATTTGGTTAGCCCCGCCGTGGTCAATCACCACATGCAGGTGGCCTACGTGGCAACCGCACTGGCGGCCGAGCTTGGCCTGCCGCAGCGCCAACGCAACGCGCTGACCGTTGCCGGCGCCTTGCACGACATCGGCGCATTCTCTGCAAAGGAGCGCCAGGACACACTGGCGTTCGAGCTTGCGAGACCGCACCGCCATGCCAAGATAGGCGGCATGCTGCTAACCATGTTTGAACCATTCGCCGAAACGGCTGGCATGGTCCTTTTCCACCACGTGCCGTGGAACGGCGGCCAAGGAAAGGAGTTCGCGGGCGTCGAAGTGCCCCTCGAGAGCCATATCCTGCACCTGGCCGATCGAATAGCCGTGTTGGTAAAGCCCGGCCCGTCCGTGCTCGGGAACGTTGACGCTATCCGCGCGCGCATTAGCGAGCAATCGGGAAAGATGTTTGCGCCGGAACTCGTATCGGCCTTCGAGGGCCTGGCCGTCAAGGAATACTTCTGGCTGGACTTGGCGTCGCCGGACCTTAAGTGGGTCTTGCGTCAACGCTCACAGCTTGGGACGCTCGGACTGGATATCAACGGGTTGGGGCGGTTTTCGGATTTGTTTCGGCGGCTCATCGATTTCAGAAGCCACTACACGGCCACGCACTGCAGCGGGGTGAGGGCCACGGCTGACGCGCTGGCTCAGTGTGCGGGGTTCTCGGAGCGCGAGTGCCATGAGATGAGCGTGGCAAGCCGTCTGCACGATGTGGGTAAGCTGGCGATACCTCTCGAAATCCTTGAAAAACCGGCCCGACTTACCGAGGACGAGTTTGCCGTCATGCGCGGTCACGTGTACCACACGTTCCGCATACTCGAACCCATCGAAGGCCTCCGCCAAATCCGCAACTGGGCCTCGTTTCACCAAGAGCGCCTCAATGGGCGCGGCTACCCATTTCATCTCAGCGCGCCGGAACTCCCTCTAGGCGCGCGCCTGCTGGCCGTAGCAGACGTTTTCACGGCCATCACGGAGGATCGGCCCTACCGAGCCGGCATGACGAGCGACGAAGCCTTGGCCGCGTTGGACAGGATGGTGGACTCCATCGAGCTGGACGGCGACGTCGTCTCCCTGGTGCGCAACGATTTTGACGCCATCAACGCGTTGCGCGTCCGCGCCCAGCGCGCAGCCAGCGAGGAGTACGGCGAGTTCTTCCGAACGGTCACCGAGGACCCCGTTATTCGTCGTGAGGAGGCCGGCGAAGCCTCTTGAGAGCGCCGCGGCGTTTCTTGCGCTGAACACGGCGCTCGACAGCGCCCGGGGTAGGCCGGCTGGCGAGTCGCGGCCGCCGCCGCCTGCGCCGTGCCGCGAGGCGTCGTTCTAACTCCTTCAATGCCAATTGCTTGTTCTGGTGCTGCGAGCGGGCCGCCGTGGACACCACCATGATGCCCGTCGGCAGATGCAGTACACGGACGGCCGACAGGGTGGTGTTCTTCTTCTGTCCACCCGGCCCCGAGCTCTTGTAGAACGTGATCTTGATGTCCTCACACGGGATCTGCATGGCGTTCCCACCGGCGACCATTCCGCCCTGCCGACGTTAAGTCCTGCAGCGATTCTGCCGATAATAGCTTGTAGCGACGGTTGTTTTCCATGCCGCGGAAGATAAACTCAATGCGAGGGTAGGACTATGGTTAACGGGATTGCCGCAGTCAACGTCCAGACGACGCTGTATGCCGAGCTGTACACGCAACAGTGGGTAGCGCCCCAGCCGGCCGATCCGCATCCACACGAGACAGACGACACGGTTGAATTCGGCCTCAACGAGCCCGTGACCGATGTTCAGGCCATGAACATCCTCGTCGAGCGGGCGATGCAGAAGCTCTATGCCGTGGTCGAGGAGGCCCGGGCCGAACTCGGGATCCCAGAAGGGGCCGCGCTCGACACGTCGCCCGAAGCGACTGCCGAGCGCATCGTCGAGTTTGCACTCGGCGCATTCCATGGATGGTGGGACAACCACGAGGAGCTCGGCGAAGACGAAGCGCGAAAGCAGTTTGCCGGTTTCATCGGCGGCGCCATCGAACAGGGGATCGAGGAGGCCCGCACTATACTTAACGCGTTGAACGCGCTCACGCCGGAGGTCGACGACAACATCAACCGCACCGCGGACATCATCCAAGACCGACTGAGCGATTTCGTCCAGAACGGTCTTAGTTAGACGCACCACACCGGCCCACACTGCCCGCAGGCGCCGCCCCATGCCCTATGGGGCGGCGCCCCGCACCCATTTGACCCTCCCCCGGGGCCAATACTTCGCGTCACTGTCCTCCGGACAGGACCACGCTTCCTACCGAGGAGCAGCACCCTCCTTGCAAATAGCCGGGCGGGCAATTTATAGTTGCTCTCGATTAAGGCAAGCTGTTTCGCAACACGGGGGAACTTACCATGAAAGGCGTTGTCCTTGCAGGCGGACTGGGGACTCGGCTGCGTCCGCTTACGCGCGTTACCAACAAGCATCTGCTGCCCGTCTACGACAAGCCGATGATATTCTATCCTGTACAAACGCTCGTTGACGCGGGGATCCAGGAAGTCATGATTGTGACGGGCGGCAACAACGCAGGTGAGTTTCTCAGGCTGCTGCGAAACGGCGAGGATTTCGGCCTGCGGCAAATGCATTACACCTACCAGAAAACCGAAGGAGGCATCGCGGACGCGCTTTCCCTCACGCGCCATTTCGTCGGCGACGACAAAGTCGTTGTCGTGCTGGGCGACAACTTCATTCAAGGGAGCATAAGAAAGGCCGTCGAGGATTTCGAGCGCCAGCCGGAAGGCGCTAAGATATTCCTAAAGGAAGTCGAGCATCCGCAAGAGTTCGGCGTGGCGGTGCTCGACGGCGACAAAGTCACCCGCATCATCGAGAAACCCGAGGTCCCGCCGTCCAACCTGGCCGTTATCGGAATTTACATGTATGACAAAAACGTGTTCGAGATCTGCAGCGCGCTCGAACCCAGTTCGCGAGGCGAACTCGAGATCACCGACGTGAATAACGCCTATATCCGACGCGGCACGATGACGTACGAAATCATTGACGGATGGTGGGCGGACTGCGGCAGTTTCGAGGCCCTGCTGCGGTCGAACGTGTTGGTGGCCCGCGAGAAGGGCGTCGAGGTCTGAAACCGCCCCGCGCCTGAGGAAGCGCCGTGGGCCGGGATTGGCGACGTTCCGCCGATAGGTTACAATGGCCGCGTTGGCACGCCCAATAAACGCGCCAACCTGCGGCGGGCGCGCTCAGAAAAATTTGCCTACTCGGGACAACGCCCCGGTTATTTGAAGGAGAACGCCAAAATGATTGACCCGGAACTGCTCGAGATTCTCGTATGCCCGGAGGATAAAACCCCGGTGGCGCTCGCGGACGACGACCTCGTCGCGAAAGCCAATGCCGCCATCGAGGCGGGCACGCTCAAGAACCGCGCCGACGAAACCGTCAAGGACAAGATTGACGGCGGCCTGGTCCGCCAAGACAGGGTCTACATGTACCCGATCCGGGACGACATACCGATTATGCTTATTGACGAGGGTATTCCACTCGACCAGCTCGAGTAAAGACCGCCGATGTTGCTGCGCCTAAGGTCTCGGCGCCCCCGACGCCGAACGCATGGGAGGGCTACGATGCAGAAAATCGCTGTGAGCATTGCGATTTGCCTTGTCGGCGCGCCGTGTTTTGCCGGCTCGGCTCGATACGAATGTGTCCGGGCAAGCGAACCGATTGACGTGGACGGCAAGATGGACGAGGCCGCCTGGCAAAAGGCCGAACCTATCGCCGATTTCATCGTATGGTGGACGGCCGACTGGCCCGCAAAAACGAAGACAGTCGCGCGGCTATGCTATGATGACGACTACATCTACGGCGTCTTCGACTGCAAGGACCCAGACCTCTATGCGAAGTACGACAAGCGCGACGGCTACCTCTGGGAATCGGACGCCGTCGAGTTCTTTTTCCAACCGGACGCCCAATGCACGACGTACTATGAATTCGAGATTGCCCCGAACGGCGCTATTCTCGATGCCCGGTTTCCACGCGTGGGCGCCCCGGGCGGCATTGACACGTGGGCCAAGTGGAACTGCGACATCGAAGTCGCCGTTCATGTTGCCGGTACCCTTAACGACGGCGACGACAAGGACAACGGCTACACGGTGGAGATGGCGATCCCGCGGGAAGCGTTCGCCGATGTAATTGGCGGCGCCCCGCTCGCGGGGCAAACCTGGCGGTTCGCGGCGGTCCGAATGGAGCTCTCGTCGTGGGAGGAAGCCAGAAAGCTGCCGCTAGAGAAGTCCGTTGACGGACGCGAGCGGATGTCGAACGTGCCGTGCATCGATGGCAACCTACACGCCAAAATACTCGATCCAGACGGTTGGGCTTCCCTGTCATTCAAACCGTGAGAAGACAGAAAATGGGAGACAGGAAACAGAATCTCGAGGGCACAGCGGCGCGCACACGTATCATGGCGGTCGCCCAGCCGGTGACTTCACCAAACATGGCAAGAGCAAACCGAAGTGGTTGGTTCCGAACCTATTCTGACTCCTGACGGCTGTCTTCCGACTTTTGGTTCCGGGTTCAATGAGGCAACGATGGCGCCAGACACAATGGTCCTATTGCCCGCCCGCAACGAGGCGGACCATATTGCCGCCGTGATCGCTGGCGTGCGAAATGTCGCACCCGAGGCCAGAATCGCGGTCGTCGACGACGGATCGCAGGATCTTACCGCCGAACGCGCCCGCGCGGCACACGCCGTTGTGCTCCCGTTGCCGTGCAACCTGGGCTACGGCGTGGCGCTGCAAACGGGCTACAAGTTCGCAGTCGAACAGGGCGTCGACTATCTGGTTCAACTGGACAGCGACGGACAACACGACCCGAGCGGCATCCCACGACTCCTGGAGGTAGTTCGATCAGGCAACTTCGATATTTGCATCGGTTCGCGTTTTCTCGAGGGCAAAACATATCCAATTCCGCCGTTGCGCCGCGCAGGTATGATCGTATTCCGACGCGTTGCCTCCCTGCTGCTGGGTCAAACCATCACCGATCCGACCAGTGGTTTCCAAGCCATGAACCGGCGCGTCCTCGAGTTTTTCTGCAGAGACAGCTACCCCGTCGACTATCCGGACACCGACGTGTTGGTTATGCTTCACCGGCATGGGTTCCGCATCGCCGAAGCCCCGGTTCCCATGCACCCGAGGGCCACACCGCAGTCCATGCATCGCGGTGTTCGGCCCCTCTATTACGTCTTCAAGATGACGTTGACAATTCCATTGAACCTGCTGCGCCGGGAGAAATGACCCATGGAAATCCGCCAGAAGATACTCGCCGCCGTGTTCGGCATCGCACTCCTGGTCTCGATCATCGTGCTGGTCCACCGGCGGAAATTGAAGGAGGAATACTCGTGGCTTTGGATTGCGGCCGGCGTGGCTATTCTAGCCATCGGGCTGAACTATTGGCTGCTCGAGTGGATTACGAAGGCCATCGGCGCGGGTTGGACCACAGCTACCCTCTTCTTCTTTGGCATCTTCTTCGTTCTCGCGCTGTCGCTGCAATTCAGTGTAAAGATCTCGACACTCGAAAACCAAGTCAAGAACCTTGCGCAACAACTCGCCATTCTCCAAGCGCGGGAAAATAGTACGAAAGAAGACACTGGCAAAGGAACAGAATGACGCCGTGTCCCCCAGGTCACGGGCACGCCGGTAACTCGCGGGCCCGTCGTCGGGCGGCCATGTAAAGAGTTGTCGCCACTGCGGCCAGAACCAAGATGTTGCCATTTGCGGGGGCGGACGAGCCCCCGCCCCCGAAAAACGCTGCCGCACAAGCGGGCCGGGGCAGCGGCGTTCCGCCTTCCCCCTCGCCCTCGCCTTCACCCTCACCCTCGCCTTCGCCCTCACCCTCGCCCTCGCCCTCACCCTCACCCTCGCCTTCGCCCTCACCCTCGCCTTCACCCTCGCCTTCACCCTCGCCTTCGCCCTCACCTTCGCCTTCGCCTTCGCCCTCGCCTTCACCCTCGCCTTCGCCCTCACCTTCGCCTTCACCCTCGCCTTCGCCCTCACCTTCGCCCTCGCCCTCGCCGCCAGTCAGGTAATCCTCGACTGCGGGGAAAAAGTCGCGGAAGGAAGCATACCAGTCATTATTTTGTAGCGGATTCGTGCAGGAGTGTTGAGCTCCGTTGCTCAACACGCCGCACAACCGATACGTACCGTCTGCAAATAGGAGGCATGAGCCCGACGAGCCCCCTTCTGTAACGCCGTAGTCCCATCGAACATGCGTCTGCAAGTGGTATGTGGCATCGACCGTCGCGGAAGTCTGATCGATCGCTTGAATCGTTCCGTAGGAGATGCGCATGTAGGTGCCGTCGGGGTGGTGGATGCCGACGACGTCCTCGCCGATAGCGGGGTCGCGCGTGTCCCAGCCCAGGTACGCGCGACCGTACGGGCCGGTAGGAACCTGATCCAACTCGATCAAAGTGATGTCAAGTACGCCGTTCGTGGCAAGCATCGCGACGCCGTTGCTCCGGCCAAGACTTGACAGAGACGGGGCGTCGTTCGCATTGCATGCGGATGAGCGGAAATCCCACCAGATGTCCGTTTGGTCAGCGTGCGCTTCCTCGGAAATGCAGTGGTTGGCCGTGATCACGTAGGGTTCATCAGCCGGCGTGTCTGCATTCGCGATAAGCGACCCCGTGCAGCAGATAGAACCGTTGGTCTTCGTGATAACCATAATGCCCACGCCTGAGGACGCTTCCTGCACGGCGACCTCCTCTTCGCAGGAAAGGTCCAGGTTGCAGGGCAACTCCTTTAGTTCCTGAAGGCTGCGGTAGAAATGCGAGATTCCCTGAACGGCCAAGTCGGGGGCGGCATCCGACACCGTGCGGAGGATAAGCACAGCGGTATCGCCCTCGGTAGTCGGCAGCCAGCGCCCGTCTGCCAAATGATCGGCCCGCGTATACGGACCGAAGGCTTTGGGACCATAGAGATCCACAATGAATACCTCGTCGCCGTCGCCCAGAACAGAGAGGTCAACTTGAACGCGTAAGGCTTCCGCGTCCGTCGAAGTGATCGCGGCAACGTAGGTCCGACGTGCGCCATCGTCAATCGGTGCACCAAACAGTTCCTCCGCCGCCATGTCCACCGGGAACCCGGCGGCCACTTGCAGTGCCTTTGATGTGTTCGGCAGAGCCTTTAGTAACTCGTTTTGCCCCTCGAAAGTGCGAAACACATGGGTGCGGGTCACCTCGGACAGGTACCGATCAAGAGCATCGTACGGGATGCCTCGGGCCGCTCCGTAGCCGCCACCTTTGATTGCGCGAGGAGGTACATAAACGCCATCCGAATAGGGACTTGCAAAGACATTGTCCAAAGCCAAAAGGCAAAGCAAAAAGCAAACAATCGGCACAAACACACGCATAAATGCTACCCTTTCCGTCCACATTCAGCGCACCCACCGATGGGCGTCGTGAATTCCCCACGAGAAGTCTACTCCCACCAAGTATAACAGTACCAATGGGCCTCGCGTTTATCAACCACTTTTTCCGGGTTCTCGAAGGGGGTATGCGGGGCGGGTCGGATTTCCCGCGTCGTCGGCACGTGGTTTGGGCGGCGAGTGACGTCACGTGTCGTCCACGCTACCCGTAACGGAACAACGAAGGGCGCGCTCGATTGAAGCGGCCTTACCCCGGCCAAAGGAAACTGGCTGACAGGAGTACTCCCGTGGCGATATGTGCGGTTATGGTGAGCGCTTGGGCCTTGAGCAGCTTCTGCGGCGCCGCGTGATGTTGGATCAGGATCCACGCGGCCGGCACCGTAGGCATAAGGCCGAGCAGCCCCAGCAAAGAGAGTCTCGGGAACCCCATCCATAGCGCGGGGATCGCGATCAAAGCTAGCGCGAGAAACGCAATGCACACGTACACGAAACGTGCACGGTGCGTGCCCAGCCGTACCACCAACGTTCGTTTCCCGGAATCGTGATCGGACTCGTAATCCGGAAACTGGTTGATGTAGAGGACGTTTGTGATGAGAAGGCCGACGGGCAGAGACCCCAAAAGTGGCGTCCACGAAAGCGAACGGGTCATGACGTAGTACGTTCCGAACACCGGCAGCAGGCCGAAATTGAGGATGATGAAGGCCTCTCCCAAACCGCGATAGACGAATCGCAGAGGCGGCGCCGTGTAGAAGTAACCCCCAGCAAAACCCACTATCATAAGGCAAAGGATTGGGCCGAGGCCTCGATCCACTCGGATTATCAGCGCGACCCCGCACGCCAGTGCAACACCCGCGCTCAGGCGCGCCAGGTTTCTGATGGTCTCCGGGCGTTCTCGTTTTCCGACGAGATGGGGCGAGCCGCCGCTGAAAGGGTTTCTGAACCGATTGTTCTGGTCGGCACCTTGCAGGAAATCGTGGTAATCGTTGAAAAGGTTGATGCCGAAATGGGCAAATACCATTCCGGCCAGCGTCAGCGCGAAGTTTATCGCGTTGAACTCATGCGCAAACCGCCACGCCAGCGCCGCGCCCAGCAACACAGGCACCACGGAGGCGGGGGCAAACGGCGCCCGCGCGTATATTAGATACCTCTTGGCCGAGATCATCGCACCGCTCTCTCTCGGCGAACCAATCGATCCCAAGCGACAATGGACGCCGTCGGCTATTCGTCGCCCTGTTTCTCCGGCTGAGTTTCGGGCTCGGCTATGACGTGTTCTGCCAGGCTCATTTCGACTAAGGATAAAAGGAACGCCAGCGTAGATTCCGCGCCTTGGTTTTGGTTGACTCGATCCGAGGCCAGGCCGTCATAACACCCGCCGGTGCTACCGTTGTACAACAATGCGCCCAGATCGTTCCGGCCGAGGAACCAGTCAAACGCCAGACGGGCCTCTTTGAACCAGCGCTCATCGCCCGTCGTCCGGTAGGCCTGCAGACAGCCCGCCACGGTCACGGCGGCCTCGATAGGCTGTTGGTCGAACCGGGCGCGCTCACCGCCGCGTCGATAGAAACCGTCGCACCCGATCGGCACGAAATGGTCTTCACCCATTCGCTGTGTCTCGGTTAGCCACTCGAGACTTTCCAGGGCGGCCGTACTCATGTCGTCCCGCCCGAGCCATTGCCCGCACAATAATAGGGCGTGCGGCAGAACCGCGTTCACGTAGGCCAGATCGTCCTCGAACCAATGCCACATTTCGGATCTGGCCTGCCGGTACCGATCGAGCAGCCGATCCGCCAACTCCTTCCGAACGTCCTGGGCGCCGCGGTGGCCGTAGAACCGGCGCAGGTACTCATGAATGCCTAAGAGCGTGAAAGCCCAGGCGCGCGGGCTGCGGAATTGCGGGACCGCCGGAAGCGCCTCGTCAAAAAGGCGCACAGCCAAACCCCGCAGATCGTGGTGCTTCGAACGCCCCGACACAACGCCCAAGGCGTGCAGCGCGCGTCCATGACAGTCTTCCGATCCGATTTCCTCGAGCCAATGCCGGTTAAACGAAAAGAAGTTTCTAAACCTGCCGGTTTTGACGTTAAATGCATGCTGCAAGAACGCCAGGTAGCGAGACGCCAGTTCGCGCGTGGCCGCCGCCTCCGGGTCTGCCGTTTCCTCGAGAAGGATGGCCAAGATCAGCGCCCGCGAATTGTCGTCCGTGGTGTAACCCTCGTCGTAGTTCGGCACGCTGTACGTTGCGTGCTGCAGAATGCCGGTGTCGTCGGTTAATCGTCGAAGATGGGCCAGATTCAGCGGCGGGAGTTCGGCGCGCTTTTTGTCGAGCGTCAGGGCCATAAACTTCGTTGCGGGTTTTTTGAATCG
>Ga0180437_10011231_pt1 | contig 10786 bp, 8 predicted proteins | sample SS_ome_4_FD_132410 | JGI IMG/M metagenome (GOLD analysis project Ga0180437, IMG submission 132410) | Hypersaline lake sediment archaeal communities from the Salton Sea, California, USA - SS_3_D_1 metaG | ecosystem: Environmental > Aquatic > Non-marine Saline and Alkaline > Hypersaline > Sediment... | reverse complement strand
AGGCTGGGATTGGTGGTCGAGAGCAGGGGGCTTACCATCTCACCCACTGCCGCCTCTGAGTAGCCAAAGGTTTTGATCGTTCGCGACAGGATGATTTCATGCCCCAGCATCTGCCGCAGCCTGAGTGAGACCTCCTTCTGCCACATGCGCTGCATCTCGCTTGGGGGGCCGGGCATGGCGATGATAAGCTTTTCTCCTCGCTTCACCCACCAGCCGGGGGCAGTGCCTCGGGGGTTTGGGATTGCCTCGGCTGAGGGGATGAGCGTTGCCTGTTTGATATTGCTCTCAGGCATCTGGAAGCCGCGACCGGAGAAAAACTCCCTAAGCTGCCGCTCAAGTTCCGGGTCTACCTTGAGCTCCTCGCCCAGTATGGCGGCGATGGCCTCTCGGGTGAGGTCGTCCGCGGTGGGTCCCAGGCCGCCGGTGGTCAGGATCAGATCGGAGCGTCCCCAGGCTCTCTCCAGGCATTCTTCTATCCGCCCAAGGTTATCGCCTACCTGGGTCACCCAGTATAGGTCGATACCCAGTAGGGGCAATTGGGAGGCGATATAGGAGGCGTTGGTATCGGTTATCTCCCCTAAAAGGATTTCGGTGCCGACGGAGATGATCTCGGCTTTCATTTCTTCTAAATAGGTGCCAGCTTTTTCAAAATCTGGGCTGTCGCCTCTGCCGCCCTCTTTCCCGAGAGGAGCATGGAGCCGAAGGTAGGTCCCATGCGAGGCAGCCCGTAAACCGTAGACACAGCCATGCCAGCTGCCACCAGCCCGGGGTGAACCTCACCGGTATTCTCTACCACCGCATCCTCAGATTTCTCGATCCAGAGCGCTCCCTCGCCCTTGGTCTTGATCAAACCTCGTTGCTCCAGCTTCTTTACCACGCTGGCGTCATGACCGGTGGCATCGATCACCACCTTCGCTTCCAAGGGCACGGGGTCCAGGGCGGCAACCTCCCTGGGGAGGTGTATGATGGGGCTCCAGTTAATTACCACCCCAGCCACCCGATTTCCCTCTCGCAGTATCACATCTTCGAGCATGGTGAGGCTGGCGAATTTCGCCCCCGCATCGCAGGTGGCGGCGATAAGCTTGGAGCAGGCATGGGGAGCATCAGCGACATATAGCCCCTCATTTGCCTCTTCATAGGGGACCCCAAGCTCATCCAAGACCTCTTGCGCCGGGGCTCTCAGGGTGAGCTTGTTCATGAAATAGCCCCCAATCCAGAAGCCGCCCCCCAGGTAGTTGTTCCGCTCGACAATGAGGACCTTGAGCCCGTTGTGAGCCAGCTCCCTTCCCGCCATGAGCCCGCTGGGGCCTCCGCCTATGATGATCACATCGCTCTCTACATAATCTTCAAATTGGCGCAGATAGCTTGATACGATAGCCCTGGTGACATCCTTTTCTGAGGTGGGATGGAAAATAGGCATTCGGCTTCTCCTTTTATATCTGGATTAGCATTTCTGCGGCGAAGTGCCGAGGAAGCTTGACACTAGCTCCATGGCGCAGTATTCGCCGCACATGCTACAGGCAACTCCCGTGGTGGTATGCTGGCTATGCACTCTTTGCGCTCTGGATGGGTCGAGGGATAGCCTCACCTGCTCTTCCCAGTCGAAGTTCTTGCGCGCCAGGGACATCTTCTTGTCCCGTTCCCGGGCTCCCTTCACTCCCTTAACGATGTCTGCAGCGTGGGCAGCAATGCGGGAGGCGATGACTCCTTGTTTCACATCATCGGCGTCAGGAAGGCCCAGGTGCTCCGAAGGGGTTACATAGCACAGAAAATCGGCACCTGCCACCGCGGCGATAGCCCCACCGATGGCGCCACAGATATGATCGTAGCCAGCGGCGATGTCGGTGACTAGCGGTCCCAACACATAGAAAGGAGCTCCTTTGCACAGGCTCTTCTCTAGCTGCACATTGGCGGTGATCTGGTCCAGGGGTAGGTGCCCCGGGCCCTCCACCATCACCTGCACTCCGGCCTCCCACGCCCGCTCCACCAGCTCGCCGAGGGTGAGGAGTTCCTCCACCTGCGCCCTATCGGTGGCGTCGGCCAGGCTTCCCGGGCGCAGCCCGTCGCCGAGGCTGAGGGTGACATCGGATTTCCGAGCTATCTCCAGCAAGCGGTCATATTGCTCATATAGTGGATTTTCCTGCTCATTGTAGATGATCCAGCCCAGAAGGAATGCACCGCCACGGGAGACGATATCGGTCACCCTCCCCTGACGTTTCAGCCTCCCGATGGCCGATTTGGTGACCCCGCAGTGAACTGTGATAAAGTCTACCCGCTCCTCGGCCTGCTCTTCGATCACGGAAAAGAGGTCGTCAGCGGCCATTTTTACAATGGCCCCCGTCCTCTCAATAGCCTCGATGCCCGCCTGGTAGATGGGCACGGTTCCCAGCGGGATAGGGCTTTGGCTGAGGATGGCGCGGCGAATGGCACCGATGTCGCCTCCGGTGCTCAGGTCCATCACCGTATCTGCCCTATACTCCACCGCAACCCTGAGCTTCTCTAGCTCAGAATTGACGTCGCCGTAATCGGAGGAGGTGCCGATATTGGCATTTACCTTAGTCCTCAGCCCCTTGCCTATGCCATAGTAGTGGGCAAGCTTATGCCTAACGTTAGCCGGAATTACAATGGTTCCCTGTGCTACCCCTTGCCGAACAAGCTCGGGGTCTATCCCTTCCTCCTCGGCAACAAGCTTCATTTCCGGGGATACGATTCCATCTCGGGCCAATTCTAGCTGTGTCACCTCTGCCCCCCTTAAAACAAAAACCCAAGAGCCTAGGTTTTGGGTCGGGCTCTTGGCCTTAAACTCCGCTTCCCTACGCTCGCATTACCGAGATCAGGTTCCAGGGGTTGTCCACTTTGTTGGACTCTCAGCCTGAGAGCACCCCCGCGGTTCTTAAATAGTACTACAATCGCACCGGAATTGCAATAGCAAGCTAAATTGACTTAGCTAGGTTGGTGTGCTATCATCCTCGGAAAGCAGGATGAGGTCGGTGCTTGAGAAGACATATCCTTATATCTATCCTGATTGGCGCTGTTGCAGGGATGGTTGCCGGGCTCACCGGCATCGGCGGCGGGATGCTGCTGGTGCCGTTGCTGGTCGGGGTTTTGCTGCTGGAGCAGCATCAGGCCCATGGCACCTCCCTCGCCGTGATCTTTCCTATCGGTGTTGCTGGCCTTATCGCCTATGTTATCCAGGGCAATATACAGGGCAACATCGATGGCAATATCAACGTCTGGTGGTTGGTCCCAGTGCTGGCTACGGGCAGCCTGGTGGGTGTGGTTTTGGGGGCCAGGCTGATGATGAGGATGCACGCCAGGCACTTACGCTGGCTCTTCAGCATCTTGATAGTGGTCTTGGGCATTCTCATGGTCATTGGTGTCGAGTTATAGCTGGAGATAGTTTTGGACATAGCTATTGGAATCGGGGTCGGTCTGGTGGCGGGAACACTCGCCGGGGTGCTGGGTATAGGTGGTGGTGCGATACTGATCCCGGGCATGGTTGTGTTGATGGATGTGGAGCAGCACACAGCGCAGGGGGTTGCTCTGGCCGTGATTGCGGCGACGGCTCTGCTGGGCGCTATCACCCATTATCGTCAGGGGAATGTCAGGCTCGGGGTGGCGCTATGGATCGCCCCGGCGGCAATTCTCTTCAGCTTTCTCGGGGGCACGGTGGCGGACTGGATTTCTGGTTCACTGCTGCGTCAGATCTTGGGTGGCATAATTATTGCAATGGGTATCTATATGGTGGCTGGGGAGTTGCCCTGGTGGCGGAAATGGCTGGGCAGGGGCTAGAGATTTGCGTTTGGGAGAGGCAAGTTGTCACAACTGGATCAGCTCAATGAGGAGATAGCCGGCTGTCAGGATTGCGCTCTGGCGCAGCATCGCACTCGGACGGTGCCCGGTGAGGGCTCGGAGAAGGCGGTCATTCTCTTCATTGGCGAGGCCCCGGGCTGGCATGAGGATCAGCAGGGGCGCCCTTTTGTCGGGCCTGCCGGTAAGTTCCTCGATGAGCTTCTGGCCTCCATTGGACTGAGCCGGAAGGATGTCTATATCGCAAACGTATTGAAATGCAGACCCCCCTCAAACCGGGACCCTCTGCCCTCTGAGATGAGGGCTTGCCGAAAGTGGCTCGACCGCCAGATTGAGATCATCAAGCCCAATCTGATCGTTACCCTGGGGCGCCACTCCCTGACTCAGCTCTTTCCCGGTGATGTCATAGGCAAGGTGCGGGGCACGGCACGAAAGAAGCAGGGAGTGATCTACTATTCGATGTATCACCCTGCTGCCGCCCTGCACCAGCAGAGCTTGCGCCGGACTATCGAAGAGGATATGCTGAAGATACCATCCCTGCTGGCTGAAGCAGAGGAGGTTAACGAGGCGGAGCCTGAAGCGCAACAGCTATCAATGTTCTAGGGGTTAAGAGCGATGGCGAAGAGTCGACGAAAAGCGCGCAGGACATCAAAGGGAAGTGGCCGAGGGAAACCCAAGAGGAATCGCTCGCTGCTAAGGCGGTTATTGGGCCTTTTCCTCTCCCGCCCGATGCGATACTTTTTCCTGTTTGTTCTCGTCCTGGCGCTACTATTCTATTTTAGCGCTCCGCTGATCTCGGCGCTTGACACCGCTCAGGACAGCATGCTCGAGACTTTTGGGGCTGGCCTCATCCTCTTGGCGATGGCGATTTTGCTCCTGATATGGATGGTGTGGCAGTGGCGGGCCCCGCGCTTTCTCAATAGCTGGAACCGATGGCTGGGTGGCGTTGGCTTCTTCTTTGCCATTTTTGGACTCCTCGCCTTCTTCAAACCTGGGGGAGACAGCATTGCCGCCGAGCACACCTGGGGTGGGAACCTGGGCAAGGCAGTCATTGGTGACTCTGATGCCCTTGGTGGCTTGCGGCTGGCGGGGATATGTATTGCTGTCCTATTTCTGGTCGCCCCGCAGAGCAGTTGGCGCCGTTTTTCGACCTTTGCTTTGGCTCTAGCAAATCTATATAAACGCTATCCGCTCCACCGTTATCTTTGGCTCTCGCTGGTTTGGCTCAGGGATCTCTATCGCCGTTATCCTGTCTATCGAATGCTTATCTCTCGGCTGAGGCGTCCCCCAAGGCCGGCCAAAGAGCCTGTAGAAGGCGTTGGCCTGCCGGAGCGTGAAGCCCCGGTAATGGTCCAGCCGAGTGTGATGCCAGAACCTGAAGTGGTGCCCGAACCCCCTAAACCTGAGGTAGTGGAATCGCTCCCCATTGTAGCTGAGGAAAGGGTTGGGAGATGGCAGTTGCCCTCCATCTCCCTCCTGGAGCGAGCCCCTGAGGTCGAGATGGGGCAGGTAGATACCGAGCGGAGGGCGAGGCTCATTGAGGAAGCCCTGGCTAGTTACGGCGTTGAGGCCAAGGTGGTGCAGATAAACGTGGGGCCTACGGTTACCCAGTTCGGCGTCGAGCCGGGATGGGACCATAAGTATCGGGAGGTAAAGGAAAAGGACACAAATGGCAATATCAGGGTCAGGCAGGAGGAGGTGTCCAAGACCAGGGTCAAGGTAGAGCGCATCACCTCTTTAGCCAATGACCTCGCCTTAGCCTTGGCTACCTCCAGCATAAAGATCGAAGCCCCGGTGCCAGGGAAGGCGATAGTGGGCATTGAGGTGCCCAATACCACGGCAGCTTTGGTCAGCCTGCGCAGCGTTATGGAGAGCACTCATTTTCAGAAGCTGGAGTCCAAGTCCAAGCTTCCCCTGGCCTTGGGCAAAGGAGTCTCCGGCGAGACCGTGGTTGCTGATATGACCAAGATGCCCCACCTGCTCGTTGCTGGAGCCACCGGGAGCGGCAAGAGCGTTTGCCTGAAATCGATAATCACCACCTTATTGCTCCAAGCCACCCCTGAGGAGGTGCGCGTGCTCTTGATCGACCCCAAGAGGGTGGAACTGGTGGACTTCAGAAGTGTGCCCCATCTGGTATCGCCGGTGGTTGTTGACCGAGAGAAAGCGATAGCTACATTGAAGTGGCTAGACCGCGAGATGGACCATCGCTACGACAAACTGGCCGCGATGGGGGCGCGCGACATCCAAAGCTACAACAAGAACCCCAGGGTAACGGAGCCCCTCTCCTATCTGGTGCTCATCATCGATGAGCTTGCCGATTTGATGGCGGCTGCCCCCGATGAGGTGGAGCGCAGGCTCTGCCGCCTGGCGCAGTTGTCGCGGGCTACGGGCATTCACATGATTATTGCCACCCAGCGTCCTTCCGTGGACGTCGTTACCGGCTTGATCAAGGCTAACTTTCCGGCGCGCATTAGCTTTGCCGTCGCTGCTCAGGTGGACTCGCGCACCATCCTTGACTGTGGTGGTGCCGAGAAGCTTTTGGGTCAGGGCGATATGCTCTTTTTGCCCCCCGATGCCCCCAGGCCCAAACGCCTCCAGGGGAGCTTCGTCTCCGAGCCTGAGATCGAGAGAGTGGTAAGCTTCTGGATTGGACAGCGGGGACAGCCGGCCTATGTGCCGCAATTGGCTGAAGACCTGGCTAAGGCCTCTGCACCTGGTGCCGTCTCCGCTGAGGACCCCCTTTTGGAGAAGGCAAGGCGTCTCGCCTCGGAACACTCTCGGATTTCCACCTCTTTCTTGCAAAGACGACTGGGCATCGGCTATCCCAGGGCAGCGCGGATCATGGACATGCTGGAAGAACAGGGCATCGTCGCCACTGGGGAGCCAGGGAAGTCTCGAGATGTGCTCAGAGGTGAAGAGGAGAGAGGAGGTCAGGAATGGTAAGGAGTTTTTTTGAGCGGTTTATCGGTCGGCACAAGGTGGAAGAAGTAGAGGAAGAGGTTTTTGCTGAGATGGAGAGTTGTCTCTATTGCGGCGCTGACCTTTCCTCTTCCGAACCATTTCAACACTACCGCGTGTGCCCCAGTTGCGGCTTTCATTACACTCTGCCAGCAGGAGCTCGGATAGAGCTTTTGGTCGATGAGGGTAGCTTTAAGGAGGTGAACCGTTCTTTGGCTTCTCTGGATCCGCTTTCCTTCTCCGGGGAAGCTTCCTATAAGAAGCGCATATTCGATGCTCAGAAAAGGACCGGGCTCCCCGAGGCGGTGGTGACCGGGCTTTGCCAAATTGAGGGCAACCCTGCGGTTCTCATAGTGCTGGACTTCGGCTTCTTGGGGGGCAGCATGGGCTGCGTTGTTGGCGAGAAGGTTGCCCTTGCCTTTGAGCTTGCCATCCAGCGGAAGCTGCCCGTGGTCGCTGTGGTCAGCAGCGGTGGGGCTCGAGTGCAGGAGGGGGTGCTTTCCCTGATGCAGATGGCCAAGACCGCGGCTGTGGCCAAGCGCCTTCATGGTGCTGGCCTTCCTTTCATCTGCTTGCTCACAAATCCGACCACTGGGGAGGTCTATGCCAGCTTCGCCAACCTCGCTGATATCATCATCGCCGAACCCGGGGCCCTCATCGGCTTCGCCCCGCTTAAGGTGGTGGAGCAGACTGAGGGCAAGCCCCTGCCTGAGAAGGCCCATAGCGCTGAGTCCCACCTGGAGCATGGGATGATCGACAGCGTTATGGAGCGCACTCAGCATCGCGCCCTGTTCTCTATTATCCTTGAATTGTTGAGTTATGAATATCGGTTGGCCCGAATGAGGAGGATACTGCTCCGTGAGGTGCCCCCCGCCCGTCGTGAAGCGGCATGGCAGAGCGTCCAATTGACACGCCACGAGCGGCGGCCCACCTCCCTGGATTACATCGGCAGGATGACCTCCAATTTCGTCGAGCTCCACGGCGATCGTTTCTATGGTGATGATGGCGCCGTTATATGTGGCATTGGGGATATTGGTGGGGAGGTGGTGATGATCGTGGCCCAGGAGAGGGGCCATGGTGGCGAGGATGAGCGAAATTTGGGCCGAGCCTACCCCGAGGGCTTCCGCAAGGCGCAGAGAGCACTGAAACTGGCGGAAAAGTTCAAGCTACCTGTGATTACCTTTATCGATACCCCGGGCGCTTACCCCGGGCTTGAGGCTGAGGAGAGGGGAGTAGGGAATGCTATTGCCCATTGCCTGGCTCTGATGTCTGACCTGCCGGTCCCCATCCTCTCCGTGATCATTGGTGAGGGGGGAAGCGAGGGGGCGATTGCTCTTGGCATTGCCAACACCACCCTTATGCTGGAAAATGCCATCTTCTCCGTGATTCCTCCGGAGAGGGCTGCCGTGCTCCTCTATCGCGATGCGGCCAAGGCGGAGGAGGTTGCCCTTGCCCTAAGGATCACAGCTCAAGACTGTAAGCAGCTGGGCGTGGTGGATATGGTGGTGCCTGAGCCTAAGGGCGGTGCTCATTCCGATCCCGATGAGGCAGCGCGCCTGCTCAAAAGGTTCCTCTTAAATGAGCTGGTACAAATTCAAAGGCTGCATCCTCGCACTCTTGTCAAGGAGCGCTACCAGAAGTTTCGCCACATGGGGCGCTACAGCTCCCGCATCAGCGTAGCCATCTCCAGAGAGAGGGCTCAAATTCAGGAATATCTTTCCCAAAGGCTTGGGGAGCTAAAGGAATTCCTGCCCTCCAAGGCGGTCGAGGTTCCGCTGGAGAAGGAGGACCCCTCTTCGGGGCAGCCCGAAAGCAAGGAATGAACTTCTCCTTTGAGCAGGCCGAATACGCAGCCTAGGGCGACCAGGCGGGGTGCTTATCCTCAGCCGGGTTATTGGTGAGGCGGGTCGGGTTGGAGCCGTCAGCGTCCATCACATAGATCTCAAGGTTGCCGTCATGGCCGGAGCTAAAGGCGATCTTGCTCCCGTCCGCTGACCACGATGGTTCCACATTATAAGCCGAGAACCAATCGGTACCTGAGTCGTTGGTGAGCCTGGTCAGGTTGGAGCCGTCGGCGTCCATCACATAGATCCTGTTGCCGCGAACGAAGGCGATATTGCTCCCATCAGGCGACCAAGAGGGGGCCTCATCCGAAGCCGGGTTGTTGGTGATTCTGGTCTGGTTAGAGCCATCGGCGTCCATGATGTAGACTTCCCAGTTGCCGTCACGGTTAGAGGCGAAGGCGATCTTGCTTCCGTCTGGCGACCACGATGGGTGCTCATCCTCAGCCGGGTTGTTGGTGAGGTTGATCAGGTTAGAACCGTCGGCGTCCATGATGTAGACTTCCCAGTTGCCGTCACGGTTAGAGGCGAAGGCGATCTTGTTTCCATCCGGTGACCATGAGGGTTGCCAATCTTTGGCTGGGTTATTGGTGAGCCTGGTCAAGTTGGAGCCGTCGGGGTCCATGAGGTAGATCTCGGGGTTACCGTCGGGACGGGACATAAAGGCGATCTTGCTTCCATCCGGTGACCAGGCGGGGTGCCAATCAGTATCCAGGTTGTTAGTAAGCCTGGTCTGGTTAGAGCCGTCGGCGCCCATAACATAGATTTCATAGTTGCCATCACGGAAGGAGCTAAACGCGATCTTATTCTGTGCTGGCCCTGGCGTTGGCGTGGCTGTCTCTTCTTCTCCACCGCCTCCGCAGGCAAGACCTGTCAATGCCACGGTGCACAAAAGGATGAGCGTCACAACTGCTTTGGCTCTCATACATCACTCCTTCAGTTCTTGGCCGAGCAATAGACTAGCACCCTGCATTTGTGGCGTCAACTACAAATGCCGAATGAGAGTTAATTCATGGGGGCACTAAACCTTGCCTGATCATTGGCGAAGTGAATCTCGGCCTCGGTGAGTAGCTTCGCTGTCCTGATGATGTCCTCCTGGTCAAAGCCCTTCCGATAGCTCCGGAGCATCTTCTCTGAGGCGGTGTCAATGCCGAGGGCAAGGTTTCGACCTGATGTCCCTCCTCCCTCAATGCGGCGGATATACAGGTGGGACCTATGGGTATGGAGACCTGGGGGAATTTCTCGCGGTTAGTAGAGATGATGGATACCTTCAACTATTCCATGTCCCTTCTCAGCTCGATGATGCGGTCCCTGAGCAGGGCTGCCTTCTCAAATTCAAGGTTCCTGGCTGCCATCTTCATCTGCGATTCCAGGTCCTTGATCAGGCGCAGCATCTCGTCCTTGGGCATGGGGGCAACGGTGTAGGGGGCGCGGGTCTCGGCTACAACCCGAACCCGGTCGGTGATGTCTTTTATTGCCTTCTTTATCCCCTGCGGGGTGATGCCATGAGCCTGGTTATATGCCATCTGAATATTGCGGCGGCGCATCACTTCATCGATGGCGGCCTGCATCGAGCCGGTGGTGGTGTCGGCGTACATGATCACGTGTCCATCTACATGGCGGGCGGCGCGACCCATGGTCTGTATCAATGAGTCGCGTGACCGGAGAAAGCCCTCCTTGTCGGCATCGAGGATGGCGACAAGGCTCACCTCGGGAAGGTCAAGCCCCTCTCTGAGCAAATTGATGCCCACTACCACATCATAGACCCCCAGCCTGAGGTCGCGCAGTATCGCCACCCGCTCCAGGGTGTCGATCTCGGAGTGGAGGTAGTGGGTCTTGATCCCCATCTCCTTGAGGTAATCGGCAAGCTCCTCGGCCATTCTCTTGGTCATGGTGGTTACCAGGCAGCGCTCGCCTTGCCCCACGCGCCCCTTTATCTGCTCCATGAGGTCATCGATCTGACCTCTGATGGGCTTGACCTCGACTGAGGGCTCCAGCAGCCCCGTGGGTCTGATCAGTTGCTCCGCTATCTGCTCGCTGTGCTCGTATTCGTAGGGGCCGGGCGTAGCCGATACATAGACCGCCTGGTTGATGTGCTCCTCGAACTCGGTGAAGTTGAGCGGGCGGTTGTCCAGCGCCGACGGCAGGCGAAACCCGTACTCTACCAGCGTCTCCTT
>Ga0180437_10011230_pt1 | contig 10786 bp, 7 predicted proteins | sample SS_ome_4_FD_132410 | JGI IMG/M metagenome (GOLD analysis project Ga0180437, IMG submission 132410) | Hypersaline lake sediment archaeal communities from the Salton Sea, California, USA - SS_3_D_1 metaG | ecosystem: Environmental > Aquatic > Non-marine Saline and Alkaline > Hypersaline > Sediment... | reverse complement strand
TGGTTTGAGGACCTTCAGCTTCATCCTGCGCAGAGCTACGACTGGCAGAGTACCTTGCTGTCCCTCAGTGAGGAATGGGCCAGCGTTGACTTGAGCGTGCGCCACGAGCTTGTGGATTCGGCCCCAGCCAGTGTCCGCTATCGTGCGCGCTTTGCCAAGCGGGATGGACAATGGCTCTACTCTGATGTGGACTTTGGGGAGCAGCGCAGTGATCACTTCACGCTCAAGTACGAGCACCCTGACCATGGTGCACATGCTCAGCACGTTCTCGACCGGGCAGAGCGGGCGTACGACAGAGTGACATCTGACTTGGCCTTCTATCCACCCGAGCCTGTCGAGATCAAGATCTACCATCAGGGCGATCTGTTTCGCTACTCGATCTACATGTCAATGGTGCCTGCACGGGGGTGGACCGAGCCAGGTGAGTCGATCAAGCTGGCACTGCCGGCTTCCGAGAAGATGAGCCTTGAAGGTGTGGGGGCAGTCATTGCCCACGAACTGACACACGCTGCGCTGTTCGCAAAGGGAGTACAGCACGGCAGCGTGCACGAGGGCACTGCACAGTACGAAGCGGCCGAGTACGACCCGCAGTGGCTGGCCGAGAATGTGCGCGGGTGGCGACGGGAGGTCTATGACTTGGTCCGCAGCAAACGTGCTCTCACCCTCAAGGATCTCGAGAACTGGCGCGAGGTGGATCCGCCGGACATAGGCCTGATGTACACCGTTGGCTGGGACGTGATCACCTTCTTCAGAGATCAGTTTGGACGCGACAAGTTCTTGGACTGGCTCGATCTCCAGGGGAGTGACCTTTCATTCGACCAAGCTTTCGCCCAGGCTACCGGCATGCCTTTCTCCGAGTTCGATGCTAAGTGGCGAGAGTCTGTACTGCGCGGGCATATCGATTCGCACCAGATCGAGCTGGCCTTGTCGGCCGATGGGCAGCGTATGCTGGCTCGCGTGCGTGCCTTGGCCGATCCCGCCTGGAATGGGCGGCAGGCTGGCACCGACGGCAACCAGGCTGCGGCGGAGTACATAGCTGATCAGTTCGCACAGTTTGGGCTACAGCCGGCTGGAGATGAAGGCACGTACTACCAGTGGTTTGACGCGTCCCAGATGATCCTCTCAGCCACGCCCACTCTATCGGTCAAGAGCGATGACGGCACCGAGCTCAACCTTACCCACGGTGTCGACTTCCGAGTGCTTCTTGGCGAGCAAGCGGGCGCTGGTGAAGCCCGCGGCGCCGTCTTGTATGTCAAGGATCTACGAGACCAGCAGCTGCACCTCGGCGGCCGCGTCGCCCTTGCCAAGAGCAGCGGCGATTCGCTGCTCGACGCCCGTGACGCCAGCGCGCGCGGAGCGGGGGCACTCTTGGTGATGACTGACAAATGGTCAGATGAGATGGCAACGCGCAGCAGTGACCAGTCACTTCCAATGACAACGGCTATCCCTGTGTTCGAGCTAAGCCGACAAGCTTCCCAGGTCGTGTTGGACCTTGCAGGATTCCGCGCCTGGGAGTTGGACGGCGCCCCACCGGCGCTGCAGATCCCTCTACAGGCCCATGCCATGGTGCAGCTCGCAGTCACCCCGACGGTGGAGCTGCCCAACGTGCTTGGTGTTCTGCCTGGCAGCGATCCCAACCTTGCCGGGCAGGTGATCGTCGTCGGTGCGCACTTTGACCACCTGGGCAGCCTCCCGGATGGCACCACCTATCCTGGGGCCAACAACGACGCCAGCGGGATCGCCACACTCCTCGAGATCGCGCGCGTGTGGCATGAGGCGGGCTACCGCCCACGCCGCAGTCTGCTGTTTGCCGCGTGGAATGGGACCGAACTGGGGCGACTGGGATCGGAGTACTATGCGCGGCATCCCAAGTACGCGCTCTCTGACACCGTAGCGATGATCCAGCTCGACATGGTGGGACAGGGCAAGGGCTACTACATCATCGCTTCCGGCAGCGACAGTCAGGACGCCAGTGTTCTTGCCGCTCTCGAGAACGCAGCCGCACAGGTGCAGGGCCGCCTGAGTGCAGAGCGCGTTGACACCGCCAGTGACCATGATGCCTTCCACGTGCGTGGCATCCCATCTGTGTTGCTGTCCTGGGAAGAACCGCAGTACATCAATCAGCCGGCAGACACGCCTGAGATGATCGACGTGCTCAAGCTCCAGTCTGTCGGCCGCGTCACCGCCTTGACCCTGATGACCATGGCCGACGACTGACGCTCGACACACTGTTGCTTGCCCACGAGCATGCCATGCACACCCCAGAACGGACTACGCTCACCGATACAGTTTCAAGCTTGATGCATTCGGCCAACACCAGCAGCAGCTGTTGCTGGCTCGCGGAGTAGTTGTAGATGGTCCCCTCGGCGATGTCGGCCTCGCTAGCGGTCCGGCGCGTTGTCGCTCGCCAATCGCCCTTGCGCAGACAACCGCGCCGGCACGTCCCCGATCTGTCGCTACCGATAGGCCGCCCGCCGAGCACGCGGCTTCACGCCGCTGTCCGCCGTCGCTCTCGCCTCCATTCGTGAGCGATTGCTTATGTAGTGGGCAAGTGCTCAGATTCTACAGTCGCACAGGAACCACAGCGCGCCGCGGTCAGTACCTACAGCATGTCTTGAGATCGCCCCATTCGTGTGTCACGCGGCCAACGCGGTCAAGTTGCCTTTGACCCAGCAATGCTGTAATATCGGTTCCGTTCCTGTGCTCCGCACACCCTTGACCCCGGGAGAGAGATGCTCATGGACAAGGCGAAGGTCATCGTCAATCCGACAGCTGCTGGTGGCAAGGTGGGAAGACGCTGGCCCCAGCTACGCGACGTTCTCACCCAGGGTGGCCTGTGCTTCACCGCCGAACTCACCGAGCGGCCAGGTCACGCCACTGAGATCGCCAGAAGTGCCTTACGGGAAGGGTATCGCTACATCGTCTCCGTCGGCGGAGATGGCACCGTGAACGAGGTGGTCAATGGCCTTGTTGCAGACGGGCATGTGCCGTCCGATGTGGTGCTGAGCATCGTGCCCGGCGGCACGGGTTCTGACTTTGTTCGCATTCTTGACATCTCGCGCGACCCCCTGCAAGCCTGTGCCGTCGTGCTGGGCGACAGCGTCCGCACCGTCGACTTGGGAGAAATCCGCTGCATGTGCAATGGCACGCCTATCGTGCGCTACTTCGCCAATGTCGCAGGCGTGGGCTTTGACGGTGAGACCTGCGTGCGCGTCAACCGTATGAGCAAACGCATTACGGGTACACTCCCCTACCTGACCGGGCTGTTCGTGACGCTGGTATCCTATAAGAACAAGGATGTGAGGCTCACCGTGGACGCTCAATCCTATGTAGGCTGCTTCAATTCTGTCGTGATCTGCAATGGACAATACTTTGGCGGTGGCATGTGGGTGGGACCCAAGGCGGCTGCAGACGACGGCATCTTTGATGTCGTGATTCTAAAGGACCTGACCAAGCCAGAGCTGCTGGTTAACATCCCACGCATCTATCGGGGAACGCATCTAACGCATCCAAAGGTCGAGTCTCTGCAGGGAAAGGAGATCCAGATAGAGGCACTGCAGCGCATGTTCATACAGGCAGAGGGTGAGCTGATAGGCGAGACGCCCGCCTCGTTCCGCATCATGCCTGCCGCCCTGAACCTCAGAGCGTAGTAGAGCCCTCGCGGGGCCAGTCGCCGGGAGGGTCTGTGCGCAAAGCTGCTTCCATTCTAGTCGTTGTTCTAGCACTGCTGGCTGTCTCAGGCGCCATATTGATGTGGGCAAATGCACTGGTCAATTCGATTTATGGATACCGCTCCCCCCTCAAAGGCGACCCGCCCCTGACGGACTATGTCCCCCGACCGCTCACATCGCAGGTGGTCATCGTCGTGATCGACGGCCTTCGTTTTGACACTTCACTACAGATGCCCTTTCTCAACAGCCTGCGCAAGCAAGGCGCGCAGGCCAAGATGGTTGCTGAGCCACCATCAACGACGTTGCCTGCTTGGACCACCCTCATCAGCGGCGCCCCGCCAGAGACCAACGGCGCTCCCCTGTTTGACCGCGACTACGAATGGATCCAACCGCTGACGACTGACCACCTGTTCGCAGTTGTCAGCCGTGCTGGGGCAACTGCAGGAATCGTGGGTTTCCATTGGTGGGAGAAGCTAGTGCCTCCCGACGAGCTCTACACCCAATACTACGTCAGCTCAGAGGGAGACGCTGCCGATCAGGACGTCGTTGATCATGCGCTCAAGTTCTTGGGCGAGTTCGGGCCCAGTGTGCTGCTTGTAAACCTGCGACAGATGGAGCTGAGCGGCCGCCACCACGGGGGGGTGAGCGGCGCATACGTGCGCAGCGCGCTTCGTTGCGATGACTACCTACGGCAGTTGGCTGCTGCCATGGACCTGCGACGGAGTGTGCTGGTGGTGCTATCCAGCTACGGACACCTGGACTCAGGAGGCCATGGCGGCGATGAGGCCGTCACGCTCAACACGCCCTTCGTCATGGTCGGCGAGAACGTGCGGGTTGGCGACCGGGATGAGATATCCGCCGTGGATGTCGCACCGACGATTGCGGCGCTTCTCGGCATGCCATTCCCGCGTGCGGCTCAAGGCCAGGTGCGTACCGAGATGCTCAGGATGGATCGGGTCGACCAAGCAGAGAAACTGGTGGCCCTTGCCAGCCAGAGGGTGCACATGGGCAACGTCTACCTTGGCAGCATCGGTAGAGGAAGTGTCAGTGAGACAGCCGAAGGCGACATGCTGGTCGCGGTGAGCTCACTGCAGGTCGAGAACTACGATAGTGCGGTCAAGCTGGCTGCGTTGGCAGTCGAACAGGCAGACTACGAAATGGCCTCTGCTCGGCACTCCAGGATAGTGGCCGAGCGTCGGCGTCGGACGCTCCCGCTGGCCATGCTGGCAGTGGGATCAATGTGGCTCCTCTGGCACAATCGCAGCCGCAGGACGGCGTGGAGTGCGCTGATAGCCCTGCTGTCAGCAGCACTGTATCATGTCTTGTTTCTGCAGCAGGGCAATGTATACTCCTTCAGCAGAATCCCCATTGGCGGCCTGTCCGCCACCCTTGAGCCCAGCCTTCGGCGTGCGATTGTCGCCACTGCCGCGGGGGTTCCGTTCCTTGTGCTGAAGATGTGGCACGAGCGGGAACGCTCCGTTTTCGAGGTTGTCATGCGCTCATATGGCTTTGGCGCACTTCACCTTCTGTGGATCGGCCTGCTGCTCGCAGCCTGCACTTGGTGGAACGGCTATCGATTCACCTGGTATCTGCCTGATTTTAGGATTGCATACGTACAGCTCGTGGCACTGGTGCAGGGACTGTGCGTCGCCGCACTTGCTATTGTCCTGCCCGTGGCTGTGGCTGTTGCACAACGACTTCTGCTCGTTCTCAGTGACCACCGGGCACTCAACCAATGACATCGGAGGGCACCCATGCGCATCGTCGTAACCGGCAGCGCAGGCCAGCTTGGCCAGGCGCTGCAACAGCCCCTTTCCGCCCACCAGCTACTGCTGATTGACCTGCCGGAGCTTGACGTCACCAACTACCGCCAGATCAGAGAGGCTATTGTTGGCTTCAGGCCTGACGTGGTCGTGCATGCCGCCGCGTTCACAAACGTTGACCAATGCGAACTCCAACCTGAAACAGCATACCGGGTCAATGCCCTGGGCACGCAGAACGTCGCACTCGCCAGCCAGGACTGTGACGCGGCTATGCTGTACGTGAGCACCGACTATGTCTTTGACGGCAACAAGGGCGAGCCATACTGGGAATGGGATGCTCCGAATCCACAGAGCATCTACGCACGTTCGAAACTGGCGGGCGAGTACTACACGAGCAGCCTCCTGACTCGCTTCTACATCGTGCGTACGGCTTGGTTGTACAGCCGCACCGGCAGCAATTTCGTGACACGCGTGCTCGAGATGGCAGACCAAAGGCCGGATCTGCATTATGTCACTGACGAAGTGGGGTCGCCTACGTACGCCCCTCATCTGGCCGCAGCAATTGCCGAGCTTATTGCCCACCCACTCTATGGCGTGTATCACTTCACCAACACGGGCGTGTGTTCACGCTACGAATGGGCCAAAGCAGTCCTCGAAATGGCGGGGCGCGGCGACTATCCCATCTTTCCCACGGAGGGATACGAGAGGCCAGCAAAGGTACCTGCCTACTGTGAGCTGCGCAACTTCTGTGGGGCTACTCAGCTTGGCATTACGCTAAGACCGTGGCAAGAGGGCTTGAGGGACTATTTCCGTGTCCCATGAGTCTTTCTCCATCATCATCCCCAGCTGGAATGGCGTCGATTTGCTGCCAACCTGCCTGAATTCGCTGCGTGCCCAGACCTATCGGCATTTTGAGACGATCGTTGTCGACAACGGCTCTACAGATGACACAGTGTCGCTGGTGCAACAACAGTATCCCGAAGTACACCTTGTGGCCTTGACAGCCAACCGCGGTTTCACTGGCGCTGTCAACGTCGGTATAGCGCAATCGAGGGGCGACCTCGTGGCTCTGATCAACCAGGATGTCGAGGCTGCACCGCAGTGGCTCGAGACCTTGGCTTCTGCTTCAATCACGCATCCAGAGGCTGGGGCGTTCGCCACCAAGATCATGTTGTTTGACCAGCGCGACCGTTTCCACTCAGCCGGTGACAGCTATCGGCGTGACGGCATACCTGTCAACCGCGGGGTCTGGCAGAGAGATGTTGGTCAGTTTGACCAGCAAACTCACGTTTTCGCTGCCTGTGGAGGAGCTGCTGTCTACCGCCGGAGCATGCTCGATCAGGTCGGAATGTTGGACGAGCGTTTCTTCATGTACTGCGAGGATGTAGATCTAGCCTGGCGCTACCAGCTGGCCGGCTTCAAGACTGTTTTCGTCCCCGATGCTGTAGCATTCCATCGCCTCAGCGCCAGCGGTGGCGGCTTCACGGCAAGCTACTACACTGGACGCAATACGATCTATGTCATTGTCAAGAATGTGCCAGGACCTTTGCTGCGCAAGTATCTCCTGGTGATGGCCGCTTCACAGCGGCGCGTGGCGAAAGAAGCTCTGAGTAGTTGGCGTGGCGAGGCAGCGCGGGCCAGACTGCGCGGTCAGCTCGCTGGCCTGCTCACCTGGCCACGCATGCTACCCTCCAGGCGCGCGATCCAGCGCACCCGTCGTGTGTCGATCGATTACTTGGAGAACCTGCTCCAGCCGATTGACTAGCCTTGGGGACGGGAGTATCATAAAGTCAGCCACGGTCAGCCCCGCTCACAGCCAGCGCAAAGGAGTCACAACATCGTCCGCACCGAGAGCCGCCCCTATCTGAGCATCGTTGTTCCTGCGTACAACGAAGAACAACGCCTGCCGCGAACGCTGCAGAGCGTATTCACGCACCTTCAGGACTCGAGCTATGATGGCGAGATCATCGTTGTTGACGATGGCAGCTCCGATGGCACCGCCGATGCAGTGGAAGCCCTCGCCGCCGCACACCCGGTGCTGAGCCTGATCTGTAACCCACACCGAGGCAAAGCCTATGCCGTTCGGACCGGAATCCTTTCTTCGAACGGCCAGTATGTGCTCTTCATGGATGCTGACGGAGCCACACCGATAGGCGAAGTGGAGAAGCTGCTGCCCTATCTGGAAGGCGAGTATGACGTAGCCATTGCCTCGCGCGAGGGAGCAGGCGCACAGCGCTACGATGAACCGAGCTACCGGCACCTGATGGGGCGCGTCTTCAACTTCATTGTCCGTTCGTTGGCAGTGCCGGGTATACACGATACGCAGTGCGGCTTCAAGGCGTTTCGGCGCGACGCAGCGCAGAATCTGTTCGCCAACATGAAGCTGTATCCCGAACATGCCGGCCCGGTGCAAGGTGCTGTGGTCACAGCATTCGACGTTGAGATCCTGTTCCTAGCCCGCAAGTGGGGCTATGCCATCGCTGAGGTGCCCGTCCACTGGTACTACGGGGACGAGAGCAAGGTCAGCCCACTCAAGGACTCTTGGCGCAACCTTCGCGACGTCATGCGTGTTCGGTGGAATGATCTTCGCGGCAGATACCCACACCAGCCACCCTTGTCTTCATCCGACTAGAAGAGACGGTTCGGCATGGACATGTCAACTCGCACAGCGCGCTTCATCCTGGCACTGGTCATTGTCTTCTATGTTATGTTGGGCGCGCTCTATGCTGTCAACACACCTCGCTGGCAGGCGCCAGACGAGCCGGCACATTTCAACTATATTGCCCACCTGGCGACCCAGAGGCAGTTCCCCACCCTGCAGTCCGGGGATTATCCACATCAGTACCTGGAGCAGATTAAGGCAGCGCGCTTTCCACCGACGATGCCCATCGATTCGCTGCGCTACGAGTCGCATCAGCCGCCGCTGTACTACCTTCTGGCCACACCCATCTACCTGGCCAGCTCTCGCCTGGGTCTTGACTCGCAGGTGTTGGCCTTGCGTCTCTTCTCGGTTGCACTCGGAGCTGCGGGACTGTGGGTTCTTCACCGCATGGTCGTGGAGGCCCTTGCCGACAATGCCACTGGCGTCCCAGGCCACAAGGGCACCTTCGCCTCGGTTGCAGCGACAGCGTTCGTTGCCGTGCTGCCGATGCACGTAGCCATGACGGCAGCGATCAACAACGACGTCCTGGGCGAATTGATCCTCTTGTACATACTTTGGCGCGCGCTGCAGATCGTTCGCCATGGCTTCGATGCCCGCAGCGCATGGACTACGGGGCTACTGTTTGGCATCGCCCTCCTGACCAAGACCACGATCTATCTCACCGTCGTGGGAGTTCTGGGCCTCGCAGTCTGGCTGGGGTCGCCAAGGGGCTCCGACGCAAGATCGGCTCTGCACCTGCGCCTCAACTATCTGGCCCGGGTGCTGGTGATGGGTTTGGCGCTGTCAGCCCCATGGTTCGTGCGCAATGCCAGTGTCTACGGCGGCCTGGACATTCTGGCGTGGCGGCGCCATGATGAGGTGGTCCTGGGTCAGCTTCGTACTGGGGACCTCCTGGCTCAGCTGGGTCCGGGCCGGTTTCTGGCAGACTTTGCTCGCACTACATTCCGCAGCTTCTGGGGTCAGTTTGGCTGGATGGGTGTGCTGCTCGACGAACGAGTGTATCTGGCGCTGGCGGTGCTCTGCGGCGTCCTGGCTATCGGCTTTTCCCACCTCTTCTTCCGTATATGGCGCGGCGAGATCCGACTGACAGAATACCACAGGCGTGCCGGCATCCTACTCGCAGCCTCTGCAGCACTGACAGCAGTCACGTATCTGGGCTACAACTTCAAGTTCGTCCAGCATCAGGGTCGCTACCTGTATCCTGCACTCGGCCCGCTGGCGCTTGCCGTATCGCTGAGCGTGTTGGAGCTCTCCAAGCCGCAGGTTTCCAGGCTGGTTGCCCTGCTACTGCTTCTCGGCGCAGCTTTGGGCGCAGGGCTGGGTGCGATGACCGGAGACGTGCCAGGATGGACGATCCTGCTACTAGTGATAGCGGCGGCCGGGCTGTCCGTCACCGCGTGGCTACCGGCCCGCTGGAGATGGCTGCCGGCAGCCTGCCTGTACCTTGCGCTCTTGGTACTCAATCCAGTCCTGGTTCACGAATACATCGTCCCAGCTCTCAGCGTGGCGTCTGTGAGCCCCTAGTCTGACAAACACGGCTGCAGCAGGCTTTGTGCTGGCCCTGACTCGCACCGCCTGCAACGATCCTGTGGAGCCATGGGTCTGGCGAAAGGAGGAGTAGCTTTGAGCAACCATCTGTGCATCTTCAGCGGCAGTGCGCACCCTGAACTGGCCGAGGAAATCTGTGCGCTGCGCAGTGTGCACCTCAGTCCCTCGGTGACCACCCACTTTCACAACAACAACCTCTACGTTCAACTGCAGGAAACCGTACGCGAGCGCGATGTGTTCATCGTGCAGCCCTTCTACCCGCCTCCCGTGAGCGACCGCATTCTCGAGCTATTCATGATGCTCGACGCCGCCCGCTCTGCCTCTGCGCAGCGCGTCACTGCCGTCGTCCCCTACTACTCCTACGCCCGCTCAGATAAGAAGGACGAACCGCGCATATCCATAACCGGGCGTCTGATCGCCGACCTGCTGGCGACCGCCGGTGCTGACCATGTGTTGACCATGACCCTTCATGCTCATCAGGTGCATGGCTTCTTCAGCGTCCCCACCGACCACCTGAGCTCGATGCCGGTGTTTGCCAGCTACTTCCGTGATCGAGACCTCACCGACACAATGGTAGTGGCACCTGACATTGGCCACGCGAAACGTGGGGCCAAGCTGGCTCGGAAGCTGGGTCTGCCACTTGCAGCAGTGAGCAAGAAACGCATCAGTGACGACGAAGTTGTGGTGGATGGGCTTGTCGGAGACGTCCGCGCCCGGCGCGTTATCCTCGCCGACGACGAAATTGCGGCCGGCACATCGATGGTCAAGGCGATTGACCTGCTGCGACGCCACGGCGTCGAACAAGTCACCTTGGTATGCACTCATGGAATCTTCTGCGGCCCGGCTATCCAGAACCTTGCCGCCATCCCAGAGGTCAAGTCTATCGTCACGACCAACACTGTTCCCATACCACCGGAAAAGCGAATCAAGGGCATGGAGGTGTTGTCTGTTGCACCGCTCTTCTCTGAGGCAATCCGCCGCATCCACGAGGGCGAGACCATGCAGCCGCTGTTCGACTACTAGCTGATGAAGTGGGAGACGATTGCAGCCCAGCGACGCATCCTTGGCGGTGAGCAGGGATCAGTAATCAAGGACTGGGGCGGCAGGCTTCCCGTCGCCTTGGTCTATCCCAACAGCTACTA
>Ga0180437_10011228_pt1 | contig 10788 bp, 3 predicted proteins | sample SS_ome_4_FD_132410 | JGI IMG/M metagenome (GOLD analysis project Ga0180437, IMG submission 132410) | Hypersaline lake sediment archaeal communities from the Salton Sea, California, USA - SS_3_D_1 metaG | ecosystem: Environmental > Aquatic > Non-marine Saline and Alkaline > Hypersaline > Sediment... | reverse complement strand
TCAGCTCGTCATTGCGAGGAGCGGCAGCGACGAAGCAATCCCCAAGTTGATCGTATTTGAAGGCGGGAGATTGCTTCGCTACGCTCGCAATGACACCTCGATAGATCACAGGCAAGGGTTTTTGCCGTTCCACCTTCAGGCCGCGTTCGGCCCGTTCAAAAGTCAGACAGGCTTGGTACGCCGACTCCAGGGGGCCAGGCCCCAGAGCGCGGTGCACCTCAATAGCGGTGCCGATAATGCTCTTTGTGATCCTGTTCAGATTTTCCCGTTCTGTCATCTCTGCGCTCTCCGCGCTCTCGGCGGTAAACACTTACCCCTCAGCGTTGTATCGTAGCTAGAGGCACCGCGTCGTTAGGGTACCGTTTGTCGTTGGCGGAGTGCACGGGCAATCGGGCTTCGGTTACTGCGTCGTACAGGCCAACTGCGAGGAGGTACTGGCCGGGAGGTACGCCGTCCAGCGGCAGGGAGATTGCATCCTCTACCACTTCATCTCTCTTCCAGTCGGTGGTCGGGTGGGTCCAACGGCGGGGCACGGCATCATGTTGAACGACGGGCGTTCCAGTGGTCGGGTCAATGAGATGCACAAAAACCTTGTACGATGTGTCCATCTCTTGCTTAGCTTGCCAGTATAGGGTCAAATCTATAGATTCGGCCGATTGCTGCAAATCATACCCGTGCAAGAGGATCACATTGTCCCAGTATGCGCACATGGGATATGTCGGTCGTAGTGCTCGCACGTGTATAGGGCCCACGATCGCTGGGTCACCTGCTCTTTCTCCTGTGGCGCCGTTCTCCAGTGTCAGCGTCAGTGTGTACGTTCCCGGTCGCAGGGAATGGTCCACGTGCAAGGTGTAGGTGCCGCGCACGACCTCCGCCGCATCCCAGCGAGCAGCGGGCCAGATGGAAGAGAGTGGTTCACAATGCGATTGGGCAATCTCCTCCTTGTCGTCACCTGATGCGTTGGTCAGGTTCAGGCACGCGTTGTAGTCTCGGCCTGGAGTGGCGCGGCTCGCCCAGCGAGCGTCCACCTGGATCAATGCCCCCTGGATGGTACTGGTGGGTGCGAAAGTGGCCTGAATGAGGCCAACTTCGTCGCTCATGTTGTAGGTCAACGAAAAATCAACTCCTAATTGTGGATCAGTGCTGTAAACGATCAGGTTCGAGTCCTCGTAGCGCGGCTCGATGGTCAGCCAATCCTGCCAGGCGGCCAGTTGTTCAGGACTGGTAAACTCTTTGTGAAGGATAATGTAACGAATATCGACCTCAGCCAGCGTTCGCAGTTGATGGGATACGTTCACCATGGCCGGATCCATAGTGTTGTATTGGCCCAGTTGACTCAAGAAATCATTGCTTTCTATGAAGGCAAACGCCTCACGTGGAGGACGAGAGACCTTTCCCTCAACTAGTGGCCTTCCATGAGTGATCTGGTAGAACATGTAGTGTTTGTCAAAGGTATGAATCTGCATCGGCAGATCCAGGACTGCGAATTCGCCAGGTTCCTGTAGCAGTTGATTGTACCAACTGGGGGTGGTGGGCTGTGCAGTGGGGTAGGGGAGCAGAGAGTATTCGCGCAAGATCAGAAGGCTGGCTACGACTACCACCAAGGCCGCTTTCCGGCTTGAAGGACGTCGGCGCAATAGAGCTGCCACACCTAGCGAGGCCAGCATCGCTATCGGAAGCCCCAGAAACACGTTGAAGCGATCTGGTTTACGGACGAGGCGGATGAACAACGTGTTTTCCACCAAGCGGTAAGGCATCGGGACATTGGGATAGAGTTGACCGTTGACTCGTAGTTGAGGACCGAGCGCAAGGACGATGTACACCGCTGCCGCTAGTACCCAAAAGCGAGCTTGCTTCCAGTCTCGTAGAGTGCCATAGAGCGCCAGGGCGATGGTCGTATATCCGAGAAAAGCGACGTATACTTTGTTGACGACGAAATTGTCGTAAATGCGGGAGGTCATGCTACTCCACAAGGGGTGAGTACGGCTGGGTAATACATAAGCCAACAAGTCAGTCTGTCCGCTGGTTGCTTCATCTATCAGGACATCACTTGGGTCGGTCTGGGCAAGGTAAGCGACAGCCACAGGGGCTGCCAAGGGAGCCATCAAAACTCCTGATACCAACCCTACCAGCACCAATAGTCCCAAACTGCGCCTGGTCCGACAACATGATTCTACCAGGCATTTGTATAGCACATAGAGACCGATTGCCACCCCTCCCATAACCAGGAGTTGCCAACGGGTCAATCCCGTCAGGGCCAGAAAGATCGCTGCTGTTAGCGCGTCACGCCTCCGTCCTCCCTCCAGTGTGCGGTGCAGATAGAGCAGGGTCAAGGGAACCCAACAGGTGACCACCATGTTTGGATGGCCGTAGTGAGAGACGGCGTAGGGCCAGAAGCCGTAGACTATCCCGCCAGCGATGGCAGCGGGCAGCGAGCCCGTTAACTCGCGGGCCAGCAAGTACAAAGAGAATCCGTTCAGGGCGAAAACAGCGATGAAAATCAAGCTATATGCAGCGTCGCCTCCCACTATTGCCTGCAGGGGCAGCCACATGGCGATGTTGAGCCATGCGATGTTGTGGTTAGTCAGCGACACTCCTTGGGGATAGAACAAAAGATCGGTGTAGAACGGGTTGTGTCCTTGGAGGATAGACTGCTTGATCCACCAGAATGTCCACTGATGGGCCCATAGGTCGACCGATCCTCCTGGAAGATGCGTCCCCAATTGGGCGGCGACCGGCCAAGTCATAATCACCGCCAGCAGTGTGTAGAGGAGCAGTACCAGGAGGGGAGAGCGCCAAGACTTGATCAATCTGGTCATTGGGCTTGTACCGCGATTGTGGTTAACGGGATGGCGTCAGCGCCATCGGGCGTGGCAAGACGGTCCCCGTCGGAGACGTATAGGCCAGCGAAGAGGGAGTAGTCGCCGTCGGGGGTGCCAGGCGGAATGGTGAGTGTGTGTGTGTCGGTGATAAACTCGCCTGGCAGCCACCCGGTGGTGGGGCGGGTCCAGTTGCTGGGCACGCCATCGGACTGGGCGATTAGCTTGCCCGCCGAGTCAAGTAGGTGCAGGAAGACGTGGAAAGAGGTGTGGGTCTCCCGCTGAGCGCGCCAGACGAGGGTGACGTTGAGGGATGTTCCAGGTTTCAGGTTCTGGGTTTCAGGCTCCAGATTGGCTCCCAGAAGAACGGCGACGTTACCCAGGTGGGCGTCCGTCTCCAGGTCTACTGACGGGGAGGTGAAGGTACGGTCAGGGGCAGTCACGTGGATGCGCGACGGTAGAGAGGCAGATTGGTGGACGGGCTCCAGGGTGAGATGCCAGGTGTAGTCGCCGCTGTCCAGGCTGGCAGGGAGATGGAGCAGGTGTTGCCCACGCCAGACCTCGCCGGGCCTCCAAGCAGAGGTGGGATGCCAACTGACCGTGGGCGGGATGTCGAACTCTGCGGCAAGAGAACCGTCGGGGGCCAGCAGTGTCAGATGGACTGTCAGACTGAGGGCGTCGGAGGGCTGTCGTTTGACTTGCCAGAAAGTGGTGAGAAGAATGGGGTCGCCAGGAGCGGCCCGGTCACGGTCAAAGTCAGCACCAAGGAGAATTAGCGGACCGAGCGTAAAATCCAGGCGGTGGCCGATGTTCAGCGTGTTGATGTCAGTGATGTGATTGGGAGCTACAACGGTGATCTGGCCCAGCGGCAGTGCGGGGCCAAGGGCGTGCCCGTCAGCGTCGTGGGCCGTAAGGGGTGCCAACGTGTCGTTGTCGAAGGCCACTGCTACTACGGTGTATGTGCCCGGAGGAGTGCCGGAGAGAAGTGGGATAGCGAGCGCAATAGAGGCATACTGATCAGGTTGCCACTCCCACGTGGGAGGCGGCGTGCGGTGCCAGCGCGGCGGGTGGATGTCGGGGCCGTTCCATCGATTGCCCTGCGGGTCCACGATGTTGACGGTGACGCCATAGTCAGGACCACCGGGTTGGAGTGTCCGCCAATAGGTCTTGATCTCAACTGTATTTCCGCTGACAACTGTCTCCGGCAGGACATCGTAGCCCAGGAGAGCGAATCCATGTCCAAAGGTGATTTCGCTAGGAACGTCCACTTGAACAAGGCTATCACCTACCAGGTTGGGATGGCGCAATGGAGTGTCAGATCGATCAATCAGAGCCAGTTTAGTGACGAGAAGCACAAGGGCCGTCAGGAGGAGCCAGCAACCTGAAACATGGAATTCAGGACGTAATCCTCGGCCCGCAGTGTGTGAGGGAAGATTGCTGGTCTGATATACAGCAAAGATCAGAGCAGCCACGCTGATAAGGGAAAGGAAGTTAGCGGCGCGACGGCGCGGTGTTTCGCCGAAATGAACACGCACCACGTGATGACCGGCGGGGACATCAAAGGATATGAGGCCATCGGGTTCGGTGGGAACGATAGCGACTGGGCTGTTGTCTATGGTCGCGCGCCAGCCAGGGTAGTAAAACGCAAGGTAACGAGCACGGAAGGAGGTACTGGTCTCCAATTCGACGGTGGCGCCCGTGGGGCCATATTCGGCGTGGATCATCTCAGTTCCTTCCGGCAGGCTCTCCGGCGATAATCGGGCTATGGCCCCTCCGGTAGCGTGGGCGGCTCTGAAGGCTGGATCGTCGGGTAAGCGACCGACCCATATCGGAAGGTATTCCCCTTTGGCCGTAGTTCCCAAAGTATCGGTAGCTTGCTCCCATGCAAGCATCCCGGCGGCAGAGATGTCCTGAGGAGGAGAGCAGTGACGCGGGTAGAACCAGCCCAGGTTACCCCCGATGATAATGGTGAGGAGTGGGATCAGTGCAGCGGTGATGCGAGCTGGCTGGCTGGCCAGTGGATTGGTCGGTTGGCTCGTTGCAAGGGTGGCACCGGTCAAGAATGCGGCACATAAGGTCGCAGGACCGACCAGCCGCCACGGAAACTGGACTCGCTGGAGGAGCGGGATGGCATCCCATACCGGCTCGGAGATAGGGAGACTCAGAAACAGGTAGAGGGCCAACGCTATGCTGAAGAAAGCAACCTGCAGCCGGTGCTGATAATTCCTTAGAGCGATGATGAGTCCGAGCACGGCCAATGATGCAGGAATCAGGCCGAGCCCTCGCGAGGGCCAGTCGTTGATCATGGTAGGGTCAGCGTTGCGGGGTGGGGCAAAGAGCTGTTCCACAGGAAGAAAGTTGTTGGCATATTCAAACACCCAAGCCCCGCGCAGTTGTTCGTTGTGGACGAAACCGAGATCGGTCAGGGCGGGCAACCAGAAGAAGGCACTCAGGCCGAGACCTACCAGCAGTGCTGCCCCACCTCGTAGCGCTGCCTTTGTTCCTCTCTGGCATCGCACCACAAGCGTGTAGCTCAAGATGAGCGGGGCGAAAAGTAGGGCGAAAGCATTGTGGGTAAGGATCAGCCCGGCGAATCCCAGTGCAGTTACGGCAAAGCCTGCGGGCCTGTCGGCGCGGCGCAGCGCCCAGAGTATCAGGGGGGGGATGAACCAGGCACTAGCCTGAGAGAGTCCGCCTCGATAGAAGACGTCGTACGCGTGAAACGGCGCGTATGTATAGAGAACGGCCGCCGCTATGCCCGCATGGCGACCGAGAATATCGCTGACGAAGCGGTACGTTGTACAAGCAGACAGTATCCAGCCCGCGGCGAACGCCAGGTTAAGGGCCCAGGACCAAGAAAGGCTCAGCAGACGAAGCAGCACGACGCCGTAGGTCGAGGCAGGGGCGGCAAAGTTGAACAGTGGGTAGCCGTAGCCGTGGGCCATGTTGGGTGCCCAACGGCTGAAAAGAACCCCCTGTCTCAGAACTTGCTCAACTTCCACTGCCCGCCACAGGTGGAAGGTATTGTCGTAACCGCATGTGAAATCTGAGCTGAGGAGGGGTTGGATAGCTGGCACGAGAAGGATGAAGAAGGACAGATAGAAGGTGACACGCTGCAAGTGATCAGTCTCACACAAGCTGCGGACAGGTTGGGGAATGCGCCATCGGAGGCTGACGAATCGATGATTAGTCACTGAGCTTTCACCGTAATTGTGGTCAATAGCACTGCGTCGGCGCCGTCGGGGGTGGAGATGCGCTCGCCACCAGGGACGTACAGGCCAGCATAGAGGGTGTACTCACCCGGTGGGGTGTCGGTCGGAACCATAAGAACGTGAACGTCGGTGATATACTCGCCGGGCAGCCACCCAGTGGTGGGGCGAGACCAGCGAGCCGGGATACCATCGGACTGGGCGATCAGCCGTCCATCTGCGTTGAGCAGGTGTAGGAATACGTGGTAGGAGGTGGCGGGCGTGTCCTCCACTCGCCATGCCAAAGTGGCAGTGAAAGGGGTTCCAGGGCGCAGATTCGAGCTCTTGGGTTCTAGAGTGATCCCTACCAGAGTCGCAATACTGCCCAGACGAATGTCAATCTCCTTGTCCACCGATGGGGTGGTGAAAGAGTGGGGTGGGGCGGTGACGTGGATGATGAATGGTAGATCGGTGGATCGGTGGATTGGCTCCATGGCCAGGCGCCACGTGTAGTCCCCATCGTCAAGGTTGGCAGGCAGGCGAAGGACGTGTTGACCACGCCAGACCTCGCCGACTTGCCAGGCGGAGGTAGGATGCCAGGCCGGAGTGGGTGACAGGTCAAACTGTGTAGCAGGTGAGCCGTCGGGGGCCACGAGGATGAGTTGGACACTCACATTCGAGTCTTCAGGGAGCTCCCGCCCGGCGCGCCAGAACGTAGTGAGAAAGATGGGATCGCCAGGAGCCGCCTCGGCGCGATCAAAGCGGGCACCCAGGAGGGTGAGAGGGTCAAGGGAGATATCAAGACGATATGGGATGTCCAGTGTGCTCAGGTCGGTTGGGTGCCTGGGGTTGCTGAGCGTTGCTTGTCCCAGGGTGAGTTCGGGTGCAGCGGGCTGGCCCTGTTCGTTTAGCAATGAGAGCGGAACTAGGCTGTCAAGGTCGAAAACGGTGAGCACAACATCATAGGTGCCAGGTGGCGTACCAGGCAGCGGTATGACCTGGTGGCTATCAATAGCGTAGTGGCCCGGAGCCCAGGTGAAATTGGGCGGATAGTCGGCGTAGCCACGTGGTCGGGCTGTGTCTGGCAGGCTCCAGCGCATCCCGTCGGGACCAACCAGGTGGGTGACGGTCTGGTAGCGGGCGGTGGGCTGGCTATGGCTGGTCCAGTACAGGTCAATGCGCAGTTCATCGTCGGCAGGGATCATCGTGCGGTCCTGATCGTAGCCGATGAGGGTCATACCATCCGCGTAAGGCTGGTCTAGCACGTGCTGGACGCCGGGCAATGCGCTCTCGGATTGGAGAACAGGGCGACGGAAGGGGGTCTCCACTCTGTCTACGACGGCAAGTTTGAACACCAGCAGTGCAATAGCCAATATATAGAGGCCGATCACTGACAACCAATGATCAATGGCTGGCAAGCGGTGTGTGGATTCGCCGGTTTGCTGATCTGCTGATGGGCTGATCGTTTCTGGATAGCGAAGTGTGAGGGCAAGGGTGACAGCGAGGCTCAAGATGGAGAGGACGGAGAACAGAGTACGGACAGGGGTGGAGCCGAAGCGAATGACGATCGTGTGATTGCCGGGAGGTATATCGAACGTGATGAGACCCTCTGGATCTGTGGCGGTCACCTCCACTGGTTCATCGTCTACCCGGACCTGCCAGCCGGGGAAGTAGAAAGCCAAGTAGCGAGCACGGAAGCCGGTCGGAGTCTCAACAACGACGCGTGCCCGGTTGGCACCGTAGTCGGCCTCGACGACCGTGGACCCTGTGGGAAGAACGGTCTCGTCGAAGCGCATGATAGGGCCACCACGGGCGTACTGCTTCTCCAGTGGAGAGCCATTCTCAGGTCGTTGCCTGACCCAGACAGGGAAGTAGGAACCCTCCGGGTCTACGCCTACCAGCTTGGACTGACGCTCGTAGGTGAAGACGTCACTGATAGTGGGGTAAGGGGCATTGGAGCAATAGCCTTGGGGAGGGTAGGTAAGGGGGAAGGCAGACAAGATTGTGACGGCTACAGCTATGTAGTGCGCAACAGATAATGGGTAAGGCGTATGGCGTGATGGCTGGTGCGTGAGAGTGGAGGATGACCGGGACGGACGCAAGACCGAGATTGAGGCTCCGGCCAAGAGAGAGACTGGCAGGATAGCACGGCCCACCAAGCGCCAAGGGAATTGGACAAATGGCAACTGGGGTATGTGCTCCCACAGCCAGAGGGAGGACCGAGTGCTTATCCAGATCATTACTACAGCGGTGAGCGCAAGGAAGACGAGGGTTGCCCGGCGCTCTCGATCGTGCCAACGGATGAGTCCGCCCACAAGTCCTATGCCACCCAGAATCGCCTGTGCTAGCCCCAGGTGGATGTGCATTGGTGGGTTCATCAGTGAGGTGTCCACCGGAGTGGGTGGTGCGAATACCTCCGCCAGAGGGAGGAAGTTGTAGTGGAAGTCATTGTTGCGAGTGATGCGGGACATGTGGAGTTGGACATAATCCTGCTCCAGAAGAGCGGGTGCCCAGAAGAAGGCTGTCAGTCCCAGCGCTAGGCCAAGTGCAGCCCCGACGGCTGTCCATTGAAAAGCCTGGCGGTGGGCCAGCCACAGTACGAATAGATAGGTGATGAGGAAGGATGGGAAGGCCACAAAGAGCAGGCTGGAGATATTATGGGTCAAGAGCAGACCTGCCAGGGAGCCAACGCTGACCAAGAACCAGCGCCGCCGACCGGTTAGGGCCAGACGGCGGAAGGCCCACAGAATGAGTGGCATGAGGGGTAACGCGACCGACTCGGGAGCATTGGCCCGCAGAAGGGCATCTAGGAATTGATAAGGAGCGTAGGCGTAGGCAATGGCGGCCACAATGCCCGCCTGGGGGCCGAAGAGGTCACGGGCCAGCAGATAGGCAGCGAAGGCGGAAGCGACGATGCTCAGGACGTAGACTAGGTTCAGGGCCACCGGAAGTGCCAGACCGGTCAGATGGAGCATCAAAGCTATGTAATACGACAGGGCAGCACGATAGTTGAAAAACGGATAGCCATAACCAAACGCCAAATCAGGTAGGTAACGAGTGAATAGGATGCCGTTTTTCAGAGCGTGGCGCATAGCGGCGACGCGATAGTAGTGAAAGGCGCCATCGTGGCTGCAGGGGGTATCGGTACGGAGCAGAGGGGCGGTGGCGACCGCGCACAGCAAGAGGATAGCCAATAACAAGGGAATCGCGGGTGTCTGGGACCTGGGTTGTGGAGCCTGCCGCTCGGTCATTGGGGACCTCCGCCAATGGCCACTTCGATCGGCAGGACAACTTGGTCATTGGGGAGGTGTCGGCCGGAAACGTCGGTGACAGGCAGGCGACCACCGCTGGCGGCGTCGTACATCCCGACGACAATATGATATTTGCCAGAAGGCGCGTCGGAGGTGACAGGTAGGCTGATTTCATCTACGATAACTTGACCGGGCGCCCAACTAGTGGTGGGGGCGGCACCCGCGCCGGGGAACTGATCCACCTGACCGTGGAGGAGCCCGTCGGGGCCGACCAGGTGAACGAACACAGTGTAGTTTAGATCGGTAGGGCCGCCGGCTTGCCAGTAGATTATGAGAGGTAGAGTGTCACCTGGATCAGCACGGGTGCGCCCCAGGTCGAATCCCCTTAGATTGACGGTGTCGCCGAGTATCAGGTGAAGCGGACGTGTAATATCGGACGGTAGTTCAAAGAGTCGCTCCCGCGGCAGGATTTCGACGGCGGTCAGGACCTCGTCTTCACTCCAGAGGGGTTTGTCGTCGGGCGCGAGGACGCTGAACACCAGGGTGTAACTGCCAGCGGGAAGGGTAGGGCCTAGCCGCAAATCATAGCGGGACTCGAAGCTATCGCCCTCACGCCAGGCGGAGGTGGTGTAGGGTGAGAGGCCGGTGATCTGTTCCATTCTCACAGAACCAGCCGTATCGAGTATCCGCCAGCGGACACGGTAGTCAACGTCTGGTGGTGAGGTAGCCGACCAGATGAGTGCCAGCGTGAGCAAATCCCCCGAAGGGATGGTTTGACGAGGCAGTTCGGGCATACAGGTCAGAAGTGGGCCAGCGATCACAAGACGGGTGTCCTCGCATACTGATTGTGGCGTCCAAAACGCAGGCTCAACGGGCGGCGCAATCTCGACGTTACCAAGATGCACGCGTACACCCTCAAACCGACCATCTGCATTCCAAGCTCCCATCTGTGCGCCATCGGCGTCTGCAACAGTCAATTCAACGGCATAGGTGCCGGGCGGGATATGGGCTGGCAGTGTCACAGTCAAGGCATTGTCGGCCCACTGACCGGGAGACCAGGCGGAAGTAGGAAAGCCGACGTCGTTGAGTACCAATTGACCTACCTCGGCGTACAGATGTCCATTCGAATCATGTAGGTGGAGCGAAGCGCGCAGATCGGTCGGTGCGGAAGCCAGGACCTGCCAGCGTAGAAAAACGGCGAAAGGGGAATTGACGGGATCCGTAGGTAACAGGACATCGGTGAGGCCGAGGTAAGCGCCGAACGCTGCAAGTCGCGATTCAGCTTCTGGGAACTGAGAGCTGGGGCTGGTGTATTGGGAGATGGTAGAGCCGGCTACGGTAGCCGCGGAGACTGGTGTGGCAATGGCTTGTAGCACCCGGCGCAAGTGCTGGGCGGTGATGGGGGAAGCGGCAGGGTCTGCTACCAGCCACAGAGTGGAGTCGCTTGTGCTCAGTTCGGCCAGGCGGGCAGCGACGCTGTTTAGGTCGGGCAGGTCGGCGAAGGAAATCGAGGTGCCAGGCCCAGTGTAT
>Ga0180437_10011227_pt1 | contig 10788 bp, 11 predicted proteins | sample SS_ome_4_FD_132410 | JGI IMG/M metagenome (GOLD analysis project Ga0180437, IMG submission 132410) | Hypersaline lake sediment archaeal communities from the Salton Sea, California, USA - SS_3_D_1 metaG | ecosystem: Environmental > Aquatic > Non-marine Saline and Alkaline > Hypersaline >... | reverse complement strand
TTGGCTGCAAATTGATCGCGTTGCCCACTGATTTCCATGCGAAAGACGGCTTTACGATTGTCTTGTTGTTTCTTGCGTTTGGAAACACCAATGTGTTTGGCACTCCAGCGTGCACGATGACCATTGACATTGATGACAAAACAACACCAATTTTTATTATTCTTATATACATCACCTTCATCGGGTGCAAATTCAAAATGGTGGAGCGTGCAGTGCTTCAACTTTTCCTTGCAATCTGTGTGTTGCCGAAACAGCGCCTTTAGGAATGCATAATCTTTGTGATCGTGGCGTACAATGGATTGATATGGTGGACCATTGGGCTCCGCAGCGGCTCTGTGTTTACGCATCAGCTCCAAGTGATATTGGCGCACCTTGTACCACGAGGGAAAGGTGTGATCCCCCAGGACAATGGACTTTTTCATGTTTAACTTAGCGTCTGTTGCCACTTTTGAGCATGTCCACAATGGGTTTAAATGTAATGGCCACTGGTCCTTGTGACATGGCTTTGACATTCAATTTTTTACCATCATTGAAAAAGGCGCATTCTGCGGGTTTGGTTTTCATCAGTTGCACCAACATTTTCATGCCATCGAGATAACACTTCCATTGGTCTTTGTCAATTGAAACTTCACCTGTGCGCTGATCTTGACGTATGGCCGCCTGCAGGGCAATGTCTGTGGCCTTGCGATGATTTTTGGTCATCAACCACAAGTGAAATTGTGGGTCGTCGTGGTGCTCACGCATGTGTTCTGCGATGGTGGCAGGTTTCCATTTGGGAAGTTTACGTTGACCCGGTCGTAAACGGGCATTTACCTCGGAGCGTATGGCGTCATACTCCTGTGCCACCTCTCGAAACAATGCAATTTCGTCCATTTGTCCAATGCAATTGGTCAATTTCTTCATGAGTCGATCCAAGCGCCGTTTGGGCAACTCGGCAGCTTGTTCACCGTCTTTGTAAATGCACCCAAAACACTTGTGTCTAGGTTGCGGGGGATCACGAAATGAATCGCGTTCGCGCTTGCGCGATGGAATGCCCACTTGTCTAAATTGTGGGCCCTGTACAATGTCGTCGTCCTCGTCTTCGGAATCCAGTGGCATCACGGGTTGTGGAATGGGTTCGTCGTCCACAGAGATGGCTTGTCGTTTAAAGTGATTCATGGGGTAAAAATGTTTAATTTATTACCTTCGTACAACCTGGGTTGTTTGGGTAAAGATAAGTACGACGCAGAATGCAATTGGTATTTGCGTCTTTCTCGGATTGCCGACCAATTGACCCATTGGATCAACCATGTTGAAACCATTGATTATGACGTTTTGAAACGCATGTATACCGAGTGCTTGGAAAGCATGGTGTACGACGATCCATTGTATCGAGGTCAAGAACAAATTGAATTGCCTGGTGGTCATTTGGTGGTCATGTCAAAACGCATGCATCTCATGACCGAGTTGTTTCGCATAAAGGCACTTTTGTCGTGGACGCGTTGGTTGGAGGAACATCACAAATTGAAACACATGTATCAATTGCCCGCCAATGCAGCAGAGTACGATTTGCGATGGTCCATCAGCATGACTCAGAGTCCCATTTGGGCAGAAGACAATTGGCAAGCAGCTGGCTTGTGGGATAAACCAGTGGCTCAATTTGTGCAGGGAGAGATTGTCATTTGCATTCAATATTTGTGTGAACGTTTGTTGGACATGCCAACGGATCAAACCACCATGACCGATGTGAAACGTTTGTTGCACATTCTGATGGTACGCAACGGACAAGTGTTTTGCACGCAGAGTACACCCGAGACACTTGATGTCAAAGAGATGCGCACATTGATCAAGGCAGCCAATGGCAAGGTGTGGGCTCAAATCAATCGTCGTTACACCATGTATTGTTCGATTTATTTTTCTCAAGTCTTGCGCAAAGTGCAAATGTATGATTTGTTGTGGTCCAAGCGAATGATTGATGCCGAATTGGGAATGCCACACAGACAAGACAAAGTTGACGCCGTACGACAATGGTTTCGTACCACCGTGTGTGATTCACTGGGCTCTGATGCATTTGATGATTGCTACAATGCCGTGTTAAACGATGCATACATGGTCCCTGGAGACGACGAATGGTTCATGTATTTGTTTCCCAGTCGTGCGCAAGTGGTGGGTTCCATTTTGCACGAATTGCGTCCAGAATTGGCCAAGCGCTACTTTAGTGAAGAGCGTGCGACCAAAAAAACCATGTGGGCCGCAGCTGAGCGTTATCGACACGGGTTTGTGGCACGCGAATTTGTATTCAAGGCCATTGACGATTATTTGCTTAACAATTACAACCTGGAGTGGCGTGATTTTGTGGTGATTCCCGATGTGACATTTGAGAAACAAGTGCCGAAAATGTATCGTGAAAAGTGTCCCTTTTTGATTCAGGTCATGTCTCGATATTGGGTGTTTGATAATGCATCGTGGCCCGGAGACACGTGTTATACGTGGCCCACAGATTGTATTTACGAAGCACTGGCCGTTTGGTTTCACCTTTTGCTCACACGCTACAATGGAATTTGTATGAATGTATCCATCGCACGGCTCATCAATGACATTTTTACCCACGAATACGCGGAACCATTGCAAGTCTCAAAGCAAAATGCCATTGTCAACTTGATGTTATAAATAGAATGTGTAATGCAGTAAAAGCAAATGAATCAGCAGTTCTTAAATCGTGTGGCAGGGTTTGATCAGGATACCATTGCAGCTGTGCCGTTGAACCCAGCGCAAGTTCGTGACATTATCCAGTTATACACGACACACCCCACGTTGCGCGCGGGACGTGATGCATTTCTCAATATGATTTTGCGTTGTCCACCCAAAGTCGCATTGAAATCCATGTCTGTTGAATTGAGTGACGAATTGGACATGTTGTTGCGCTATCGCTGGAAAGCGTGGGCGGAGAATCTCTACGATTGGCTGCGCATGTTTGGCGTGTGTCCATTTTATTTGAAACGCGTGCCCAATAGCGTACACAAGTATCCTGTGGTACCCAAATTGGATTCTGGGTTCATTTCCACCTATTTGGACACCAAAGGTGAACAACACTTTAAGTGGTCCGTGAGTAGCACCAATACCTTTAATCAAAACGTCAATGTGGATCGCAAAGACATTTTGTGGTGGTATGACGACCAATTGGCATTGCCATCCAAGGATGGAATCATTCGTAGTTCAGTGTCTACCTTGTTGGAGGATTGGCGCACACGACAATTGCTGGTGGATTCCATGAAAGTGGCTCAATATCAAGCAGCAAGACCACAACATGTCTTTGAGTATAATCCTCCCAAATCGCAACAGATAGACGACAATTTCACTACACTATCTTCCTTTGGAGATGACATTGCCGGCATTGTATTGGAACAAACGGAACAATTGCGCAAAAAACAAATACGGATTCGCACCGACGATTTAAAACGTGCACAAATCGAATCCATAAAACGCAATCGCAGTGGAACCTCTTTTCGTCAACCGCAATACATGCAAGGGCGACAACAACAACAACAATTGTCAAACAATGGCTTTTTGGATCGAAGTATCTGTTTGCCACCTGATTTCAAGTATCAATCCGCCGTATCACCCAAAGTCATTGTGGATATTGAAAAGATTACGCGTCGATTGGATGAAAAAGCCGCACTCATTACGGATTTTCCCCTTGAAATGGTACAAGCCTCCAGTGGCATGAAAGCAGCCAATTTACAGGGCAATTTGCGTTTTTGGAACGAGCGCATCAAATACTGGTTGGATCACTATGAGCGTGCATACCGACACGTTCTTTTAATTGTATATGGACCCGTCATTCAGGAAGGGTTGGATCAGCATGTGTTGCAAGAAGATCGCAAACGACGACGTTTCAAAACCCGTTATCGGTTGCCGGATTTGATGCGTCTTCATGCATCTACGGAATTGATCGTTGAGTTTCCGTGCACACCCATCAGTAATTTTGCAACATTGTCACAATTGTACACTACTGGATTGATGAAAAAGGAAACGTTGGCAAAACACGCATTTGAGTTGTACGGATTGCCTCAATCTGAAATTTATTTATCCGACGACACACCTGTTGTTACCAAACGTAAAAAGACACCCAAAGATCCACACGAAGAAGAGGACGAGGATCCGTTGACAAAAAAACCCAAACTGAAAGACATAAAAGACGATCTCTCACTTTAATATACTTTTTAATTTTTTGAGTGTAATCTCTTTGTTGTGCCACATTTCAATTTCTCGTTCTTCTTTTTCCTTTTTGAGTTGTTCCAAGTGATTTTCCGTATACGTGTTTTGTAATTCACGTTGTTTCAATACACGTGCTTTCATTTCCTCATAGGTTTTTTGTTGTACCCATAGACACAAATTGTATTCTTTATAATAGTGTTTGAGTAATGTGACTGCGCGTTTTAAACGGCGCGCTTTTCCCCGAGTTTGTCTGGACCACAGTCGAAAAAATGTCAACGCACAGGTGTATTTGTAAAAAGGTCCTACAATCATCATGGTGACCCAAATGTCGCTGACACTTTGCGCATTGCGCACGTTGGCAATCACATCCACTTTGCTGTGCAAACGCAACTCGGTTTGTTTTTTGTTTGCACCTGTCGGGTTTAAATTGAACAACAGCGCAACATACCATGGACCATACCCAATCCACGGTTGTGTGGGTTTCATGCTGTATCCATCAATGCACTCATTTCCAATAAAGACATATAGCACAATGATGATAATGTGATATTTGTTCAAGACGGTTTGGAACGTCGAGACACACTCTTGAATAGGGTAATGTTTGGATTGTTCTCATCTTCAGTGTGCAACTCGTGATTGAACACGAGTGATTCGCGTGACACACGTTTGTCTTTCAGGGCGTTTTGGTAGGCATCTCGAACCAATTTGGAACCAATGCTGATTTTACGACGGTTCAAACAAAAGTGTTCCAGGGTATTTACAGCAGGCAAATGCTCCAAAAGAAACACATCTTGCGGCAACACTTCAATGGTGTCTATGGTGAGTCCCAAACGCATGCCATACAACACATATAAGGTCACCGATTCAACATCTATAAATTTGTGATATCCTGTTTTGGGATTGGTAAACGACGAATATTGAATCACGCGGTCGTAAATGGTAAGAATCGTGTCCACGTAATACTGTTCGTGCGTGTGGTTGTACTCTAGAATCTGAAAAGGGTCTGGTTGCGTACAATTGGATTCAATGATCATGCCTTGGATGACATTTAGTATACCATCTTTTCCACACTGTTGTTTGTAGCGCGACCATTGCATTTCTTTGATTTCCGCTTGTTTGTCTTGATGTTCACGATTCAATCGTTTTCGTATGGATCCATACAAGAGATTAAAGACAATGTGTTGCACACGATGATATAGCATACGACGCTTTTGTTTCTGAACGGGTTGTGCTGTGTTGACCACCACATCATCGACCTCTTGACACACGGGTTCTTCTTCCCTGACGTCTGCTTCCGCTTCAAAAATATTAATGTTGCTATTGGTCAATTTTTGACGCTTGGAAACGCGCGGTTGATCCTGAGATCTGAACGGGTACGTATTGACACCGTGCACCACTTGTATGTTGCTGTAGGTACGACTGTCATTCTTATCGTACGAACTGATGGCTTGATGATGCACAAAACTTTTACCACTAATGGGACAACTACCAAACCGTTGTACCCCATGACACATGCGCTCTGTACACACGTGATAATACCCAAAACGACACATGTATACAAATGTGGTGACGGGTGGTCCCGTTAACAATTGTCGTTTGATCAAAGTGACTTCATCAATTGGTTGACACACATGGTGACTACACACATGGGACGCGTCTTTTTGTTTGGAAAGCAACCCGTTGGTCAACAACGCATAATGCAAACGCTTCAAGGAAAGGGCAATTGTTTCTTTTGACTCCATTGATTATTTATTTTGGACCCGTAAAGGGTCCTGTTGGACCCGTAACGGGTTCTGTTGGACCCGTAAAGGGTTCTGATTAACCCGCAACGGATCTTTATATGCTTTCAGTTCACGGCGCACGCGTTTGTTGACCCGATTCATTTCGTCAATTTCATTCATAAAGTGTGTCATGTCGTCAAAACTCCGTTTAAAGGTATTTAGGCGAATGTCTTTGACGGGTGATGTCAAGATGTGTTCGGGACTCACGTTGAGTTGACGACGTTTCTTGCGTGTTTGTTGTTGTTTCAACTTTTTATTCTTATGCACGTCTGATACACGCAACAAGTCCATGGTGGGACCAAAGCGACGTATGCAGGTTTGAAGTGTGTTTTGTTTAAAGAGCAAATGATTTTCAGACACACCCATTTCTAGACTGGAACCGACTTGTTTCTGAAAATTGATGCGTTGGTGTTGTTCAACTTCAAAAAAGTATTCACAATCCACCACATGTTTATTGAATGGAAGCAACAATCGTAAAGGCACACGTGGGGAAGAGGATGAACAGGATTTCATTCACACGACCCTTTGTCTTTTTTTCCGTTTTTGTTGTTCGGTGTATTTTTTTTTCGATTTTTGTTCACTTTGAATTCGATCCAAGTATACACAACACCAATATGGCGTCTCATCCGACAACATGTCATGGGCACGCTGACGGTCGGTGCGACCCGAATTGCGATAACACTGCCGATAATGAGACTGCTGTGGTTGTATCAGCGTACCGTCACGCAATTGAAACACTGCAGTATAGCGAGGTTCATTGCGATTGCCACGCGCAATGGCGTCGTCGACGTGACAATACTCACTCAAGTGGTCACACGACAATTGTTGCTTTTGAAATGCATCGTAAATGCACGCGAGAGACTCAAAAACCTTTTTGGTGGGTTTGACCAAGGTGTAATTCAAACCAGGATACCACTGTGTAAAGCGATACTTGACGGGACGCACGTGCTGTTTTTTGTCACGTCTGCCTTGCCATCGTGATAAACGTTGTTTCAAGTCCCGCAGTGACAAGAGTGAAAGTGAATGATTCATTTAACTCTTGCAGTCTTATGATTGTACGAAAAACCGTGTATTTGAAACCCAAATGGAATTTAGATCATTTCACACCGGTGCTGCTGGTCTTGGTCCTATTGCCGTATGCCATGACCATTTTGTATCAGGAATCCCACATACCACACATACAACACCAATTGTGGAACATGCACGCCATTGAACTTCGACCACCCACATCACACCCACACGATACCACATCACAGCCCTGGACAAATCAAACGGAACTAGAACTCGAGTGGGTACAAGAGGCATTTGAAACACACCTGCTCAATGGGCCGCACTTGTGTTTGTGTATGCACCATTTGCAATTGGTGAACAAAACACAATACAGAGTGTGTGCCACCTACTTGCGAGGAACCCACGATACACTTGTGATGATCAATCCAGCACCCAAAATTATGAGTCAAGATGTCACCGTCTATCGGGAACAGAGCATTGCGTGTGGAAACGCGACCTTTCGAAAGCGCAAACGGGCCAATACATACGGTTTGGAATGGACTACTCCGCGAAACACACGTGTATCGGGAATCTTTTATGGAGCGAGGGCCGCGTGTTTCCAATTGGCCATGGAAGAAATAGAGGGTCGAGTACCCTGTGAATAAAAAAGAAGATGTTAAGACTCTAAAAGTATTAAAGAGAAGAAAGACTCAATTGATAATTATAGTGAGCGAGTATGAGTGCCACTTTAAAAGAGCGTTTTGATCAAATTCATGATGGACGCAACATGCGTTGTGCAATCGAAGGAGAAATTCCAGTGGTGCATCAAGCGCGTCTGGAAGATTACTCGGAACCAGGCCATTTAATCAAGTTGGTTTCGTACATCAATAGCAACGCCACATTGGACGATGAAGATTTACCCAAGGGTACATTGCACATTTATCACCCAGATGCCAAGGTGAAACCCGATGCATTGCCCAATGCCTTTCAGTACTTGGTGGTCACACCCATCAAGGACAATGAGAATAAACCAGAGGGATACAAGGATACAGATTTTGACAATGCACGAGTTCAACAGATTATTGAATCACACGTCGCGCAATACAGTGACACAGCACCCTCTTTACACCACCGAAATGTGGAAACCAACGAAGATGTGGAACGCTGGGCACCCGAATTGGGACAAGAACACGCATTTGCTGGCATTTACAAAAAAATGTTACCCAATCAACGCGATGCCAAATATTACATTGCCGTCAGAGCAGGTGCACCAAAGGCCACACAAGAACTCAAAGCAGCCATTCTGAACGATCCAAATGACATGACGTTTGGAGAGCTGGTGGAAGATCCACGTTTGGCCTATGTGCAATTGTTGGCCAGACGAAATGCCAAACGCATTGCAGCTGAATTGGCATTCCAAATGGGTGTCAAAATTGATAAAGATGTGGATCATCACGCGTATGCACCCACACGTTTCATGGGAAAACCCTATTTGGCAGAACCCACGCGTGAACGAGACGGCATACAACAAAGCATTTCATCCATTCAATCCATATTGTACGCGGGTCAACCTGCCGTGGCAGTATATCACCATGTGAGACCCGTCACAGAGGCCAGACAACGCAATTATGTGACCAGTAATCCATACAATGGCATCACAGTCTTTAATATGGACAATCAGCCCTTGGGATTTGCAGTTCCAGCCACAACTGGACTCAAGACCTTACCAGAACATGCAAACTTGGGTACCCAAATTGCACGTCGACACCGCGGCATGTTGTTCGAACCTGCCACACCCAATCAACAATACTTGAAGGAGTTGGGCGAAGAGGTCCATTATGCGGTTGATGATGAATTTTTACGTGGCATGCATCAAGTGGGATGGAAACAGGATAAATTGAATTGTATGTTTCAATTGGTACCTGTGGTGGTCAAGGTTGCCAATGTAGAGAAGAAAAGAACACACTAAATACAAACACATTTTATTTACAATTCCCACGTGGGTTCGTCCTCTTCTTCTTGGTCCTTTATATGTACAATACAATCCAAATGATGTTGAAATAAAATCAAATCACGATAGGACAGCCCACCAAAGTTGGGTCTCACTACGACCGCGTTGCCATACAGGACCGCATTCGCGCCATTGTATTTCATCATGTAGGTGCCAAAGTTGTTGATGGGCAGTGATGAACGAAACGATGTATTTTGAGCCGATAAGATCCAATATTCTTGGTCAAACAAAACCAGTTTATGAATGTGAACAATGTTGTGTCCCACCAAATCCAAATACGTTTGATCGGAACGCAACACGTTGGATTTCACCAATGAAACGTTGACGTGTGACACTTGATGTTCAAGGCATGGCAATACGAGACAATACGACATGAAAAAATGGAAAATAAAAATTTAAACCCCTATGGTCTTTTATGACAAATTAAATTGTGTCGCCACGTTCGGCGAAACCACCACTTTGTGTCCATTGAGGTGATATGTACCACCTTGCGAGGGCAACAGTCGCCAATAATAACCCGCTGAATTGGCACGAACGACATGATTGATTTCTTGAACATAAATGTCTTGACCGGGAGCAGCCTTGCCCCACACACTGGTGCCGTGCACACGCGACACAAAGGCAAGTATGGCGTCACGATTGTCAGTCCAATAGGCATTGAGTGTGCTGGCAGCAGGTGACTTGGGATGTGACAACTCCATGGTCAATGGAATGTCAGACGTGTGTACGTAATTCCAGTCTTGTAAGGATCCGTAAATGACATACCACGCAGCACCATTGGTGATCCCAGAAGGAAACCGATGAGACAAGTGCATCTTACGATGCGCAAGGGCATACGTCTTGGCCAAATCCTGCATCAATGCGTCATCGGGCGTAGCCGTATATTGTCCACTTTGATGATTACGATTGCCATCGTAGGGATAATTGGCCACCAGATCACCTCCATGAAAATTGGCTGACAAAACAAAGTGTTCACGCTGGGACCAATCCATTACAGCTTGCACCTCGGGCTGAATGTGACGCGGAGCACCATAAAAACGATCGGGAAAGTTGCGATTCAAATCATACCCGTGGGCATTGGTGCGTCTGCCCATTTCAAACCCGTCTGGATTCATGGTGGGAAGCAACCACAAATCAGTCGAATGCACCAATTGGACCATATGTGAGTCTCCCTCTGTGTATTGTCCAATCACATACTTGGCAAACTTGATGATCATTTCTCGCCCCACAATTTCATCTCCATGCATGTTGCCAATGTAACGCACTTGAGGTACCGTGCCGTTGCGATGCGTCCCAATCCGCAATCCCACCAAGGAGCGACCTTTGACCGAGTGTCCAATCACAAACGTGGATACAAAGTCGGAATGTTGCCGAGCCAATGCTCCAAACATGGATTCCAATGCATTGTGACTCGTGTACCCATAATAGGTATGTTTACGCGCGTGTGTATGCAATAATGTGTAGGAGACACCACGCCTCTCTAAATATTGCAATCCATGATCTCCAGTGTAGGTAATGTGATGGCGATCCGTTGAAAGTCCCCAATGAAACAAGTCCGTTTCATTTGCGCGATCATGCAATACCAGCTGGTATTCAGTGGCAGTGGATGATACAAAAAATAAGACACATAACAACAACAACGCCAACGACTTCATGCTTTACATTATAATTTGTGCATTTGTTTATTGTGTTTTATAGGACTCATTGTCCAAATACAACTTATTCTCTCCATCACAGTGTTCACACAACGTTGTAATCAAACAAGACACACAACCGCCTTCATCGCATTCTTGACACCGTCTCCAGATC
>Ga0180437_10011225_pt1 | contig 10789 bp, 14 predicted proteins | sample SS_ome_4_FD_132410 | JGI IMG/M metagenome (GOLD analysis project Ga0180437, IMG submission 132410) | Hypersaline lake sediment archaeal communities from the Salton Sea, California, USA - SS_3_D_1 metaG | ecosystem: Environmental > Aquatic > Non-marine Saline and Alkaline > Hypersaline >... | reverse complement strand
TTCAATGTAATATTCAGCATCGGCAGTATGGTCGATTATGTTAATCCAATGCAGATCGAACGCCGCCACGGTCAAAGCCCCTGCTGGCACGACTTGCGTAATGGCCCCTGCTGTCCATGCCCCAGCCCCACTGGTAACAGCCACGCTCGCCGCCGTCGTCGGGTAGCAAAACGATTGCCCATGAACGTGATAGTAACTTGTGGTCAGGAAGGCAAGAATGGAGTTGTCACCAAAATTGTAGGGGACGCCGACAAAATCTTGTTTCGTTCCAATGCCATCACGAATAAGGATATTCGCAGTGCTGTTCGTGGCGGGTAAGCCATGGATAAATCCAGGGAAAGGTTGTGTCACGTAAACTGAGGTACTGTCAGGGTTCACAATCCAGTTGCTGTCGACAGTGGCGACCTTTGTGCCGCCGTTATATCCCACAATCATACGGGCCTGATCAGCCCCGGTCCCTGCTACAATGAAGATCATTTGCCCCAAGTAAATGTTGTTCTGAGCACTAGCCAAAGCATTCAAGGTGATAGTACCGTTCGTGCCCGCCTGCGCCACGCCCTCATTTACATGTGTGTTCCCAGAGTTGTAGACGATCACATACTCACTTGTCGCATCCGGTGTTATCTTCCAATCTCTGCTAACATAAGCATAACGGTTCGTACCGTCATACTCGAAAATCATGCGAGATTGACCTGCCCCAGTTCCTGCTATGATGTAAATAGCAGCCGGATCATAGGCTCCGTCTACACCCGACGCACTACCATCTAGCTCGATGCGAGTAGCGGTGTTCCCAGTTCCGGGTGACGTACCAGAAATGATCTTATTTTGAGCCAGATTGTCCGTAACGTCCTTGATCGAACTAACTGCCGATCCTGCCCCTAGATTAGTCGGATGCATGCCCATGTTACATCAACCTCGCTATAATGTGACATTCTCCCGGCGTGCCGACGACACCACTCTCCGCGCACGGGACGCGAACCCGCTCCACTGCTCCGTCTAGGTCAATTGTTGCGATGAAGTTTTCGGCGGTCGCGCCGACTGCCTGATAAGTGAAATTCTCCCGCTGGATTAAGCTCGCAGTGTCTGCGCCTGCCGCCACAGCCCCAGCCTCATAGATAGATTGCTGGAACCAGTTTTCTACCCCAACCTCATCGGCACCACGCGGAGAATATTCTGGCCGGATTGTAACTGCCCCGCCAACGGCCCCACGGGTGTAGGTAATATACAAGATTAACTTGTCCATGCCGGTCGTCTGAATCACAGTCGGCGCGGCATCATAAGCGCCAGCAGCCGCGAGTGCAGCACTGGCACGAACTTCGGGAGACAAGTCTTGTAAATAGTACGGATTGTGCGGTAATCCACTCGGCATTTCGCCATCCTCCTATAACACAAAAAACACGCAGCACCCTTAGACGTAGACGTTTTGCCTCCAAGGACTTGCGCGTCTCATTCAAATACAAGTATAAGTGATTATGACCGGCATGTCAATACTAGACCCTACCCAACTTCTCGACGAGGTCGGCAAATATCACGTCGACTAAATTGCTCCCCCTGTCCCTAGACCTACGATCGTTGCGGTCATAAAACTGCAACACAAGACCCCGCTTGTCCCTGACCACTCGGCAAATTACTAAATGATCTACCTCGATAAAGCCATCAGGTTTGAGGTTTATTTCGCCAGTCGGTGTCATTCTCCCATCCATAATAACGGGCAATCATCCTCAGCCACCTTGCCCGGCCTTGTGTCCCAAGTGTGCGGGCATCCCACATGGTACGGAGGGGGATTGTTCAACGCCACACGCAAGGGAACAACTCCGCGTTTGATCCACCCCTTACATACTGGACAAACTGCGGTCCGTGGTTCTAATTTCGCAGTGCCAAACATACCCCGAAACATGAACCTATAAAAATCCTGTTGGGCTTTAGCCCTGGCGCTCCCGTCAGTTTGTGTAGCAACCTGTTTGTCTTTTGCTTGCCAGTAATGGGCGTCCCAGTCTCTTAATTTGGCCGCATAATAGTAACGATTGCCTCTTATGTTTTGCTCTCGAATAGCTATTAACTGCTTTGCTAGATAATAATTGTACGTGTTCACAATGCTTTTAGCATCGCGTTCGCTCAAACGATTTAACTCCTCCAATACCCCCGTATTTGTTACGCGTGCCTTACGTTTCGCGCAGCCAACACGAGCAGCCTGTATCTCTAATTCGTCAGCATAGGCCTCGCGTCGCGCCGTGTACAGCTCGACTCGCATCCATTCAGCATCGCTCTCATCATAGCGCGCCCACCCAAAAACCAAACGTTGAACAGCACTCAACTCGTCGATTATGGCCTGCGGATCAAGGGGCATTTTGAGCCTCTTTGTCTGCTTTGACGGCCGCATCCCAATCGGCCTTCGGGATGTCCCGGACGTCCCGAAGATGCGTGGCGGTCAATCGAACATGTAACGCGTTTAATCTGCGCCGATGCTCATTTTGCATCCGTGTGCGTCTAACAGCATCGACCCGGGCCGCCTTCGTTGAAAAATTAGCCATTTACCATGCCTACTATTCTACAGCCGAATCATACGTGCGCCCACATTTCGCGCAAACCAACAACGAGCCATGACCCTCGTAGCTCATTGCCCACGTATGACCACACAAAGGACAAGCATGCTCTAGTGCTACAGGCACATGAGACTCAGCAACCGGCACAATCGGGGCTTTATCAGTCTCTGTAATCTCGAAAATCTTACCTACGCCCGACGCATTCAAATCTAACAAGAGTAGCCGGGTTAGAACGGACAATGTATCAGAGGCAACTTGCGGATCGAGGAAGCCAGCCGAGGAGGAGCTTGTAACTGCATCCATGGCCCGTTTTATATCCTCTGTTGTCACGTCGATAGGTAGATTCATAGAAACTACCGCCTCATAGGTTTCGTATTTGGCCCTTGTAAACTTCTCACTTGCCCGCAATGTTATCTCAACTACTTGAGACCAAATCGACGACCAGAAATTCTGATAGCGTTGCCAGCCCTGCTGAGGGCTTTCAGCCGCAACGTCTGCCGTAGCCTTGTTCTGGAACATGTCCACACGGCCCACATCCGAGGCTTTGACTCCTAAACCCTGAGCCATATTCAATGCGATAAACCCGGTCCCAGCTTGGGCATCGCCAGCTGCGGACCCCAAGGGCATGCGCGTTCGCGTCACAGCTTCATTCTCGGCCCACGTCGCCCCAGCGGTAGGAGGCGGGTTAGTGTCGGCATACGACCCGGAGCTAGTCATTAGGCTAGACTGTAACCTCTGCACAAGATCAGTGACGGTTCTCTGGCTACCATCGACCTTCAGCTTGTCTACAAAAGCCGCCACGGACGAAAAGACCTGCGTATACTCCCGCAACATTTTTGCGTAGGAATCTATCCACGGAAAGGCCCGGTAAAACTGCGGCCAACCACGCCCCTCTTTGTCGGTGTTTCTCTGTACAGGCAATATAAGGACAAGGGTTTGTTTGTCCAACACTCCCGGCATCGTGTTCAAATCCATGAGATCGCCAGGCGGCTTGAAGCTCACAAACTCCTCAGGCAATGCAAAATAGTTAAAAGCATCAGGAATGAGCACATTGCACCTATCGCCCCTTTTAACTTCGTAGTATAAGTTGATTGCATCATCATTCGGAGGATGATGGATTTTCGCTATCCGTTCAGTATCGAAAACACGCCACGTAACAGTACCATCAGTTGTGCTGATGTATGCCACGAAGAAAAATTCTCCATCTACCAGCAATCGCTCACTATGCCGGTGTAGGCTTTCCTGCCTGAATATAGGTTTGTTTTTCGGTGAGGTCCAGGTGTTCAACCAAACTTCGTTAGCGTCCTCGTCGACAGCCTGAATATTAACCTCTCTGCCGAATCCCCAATTAGTCCAAGTGTCCACAGCAGATGCCGCCTGTAGTTTCCAGCGCTGGTAGTAACGGGCCGTTCGCACAGTCTGCTCTCGATCCCCCCCAGTAAACCCACCATACCCGATCAAGGTTTCATACTGTGACATATTAACCAACATATCGACGAGGCGCGGATCAAGTTCTTGTAACCTCATCATCAAACCATCGCGAGTTAGTTGAAATTGCGAGTACAGTTGATATGCCTCAACCGCACCTCGCAGCTCTCGGACCTCACCCCTCAGCCGCTGCCGCTCCCCAAAGATTCTAGGTAATTTCATGGATGACCTCCGGCAATTCGATACTGAGCCGCGTCGGGTTTCCAGTCTTCAAGAGTTCAAGGCCTAACGTTTCGGAAATCTGATCCCGCACCTTGAGTAATTCGCGATTTTCCTTCCGCCACATAAACCCATAATTCGATCTAGCCTTTTTGCTGTATGCCTTCGACCACCGGACGATCGCAAGGTCGACGACCTCTGCATTTATACACATGGCCCAAAACCTTTTCACTCGGCTCGACTCGTTTTCTTCCTGCCTGACAAATGTTACGATCATGCGTTGTCTCCCTCCTCACTCGCGAACAATGATAGCCATCGCTCACGAGTGTATACCTCGTTAATGTTCATTGTCCAAGAAATCCCGGTACCAACTACCTGCCATGTGCCGTTCATTCGGCTTGTAGGAAATAGCCACGGGACAGAATAGATGTTTTCGTCTATCTGGACAGTCTCTACGAGTGTGCCGTCCGGCGCTTCCAATATCACCAAGTTAGCCGCCAACATACACCAGCCTCTCGACTTCGTCGGGCATTTCTGGCCCAGTTATTGCATACCGCAAGGCATCCAGGAGATGGTATGCGTTCTTGTTATGAATTTTACCATCTTGTACGACACCATCTTTGACAGGTCGATGGTAGTCCCCTATCTCTGAGAGCAACCCAAGGCAGCAGTCATGGATAACTAATCCCCCATTTTTGAGCATCGCATAAACCCGGTCGATCTGCTGCCATACATCCACGATCCCCGGCTTGAGCAATGGCACACCACAAGCGGAAAAATCGACCCGCGCCTGCCGCTCTGACGGGCCGCCGCCAACATAAAAGAAGATTGACTCTCCATGGCCTAACTTACGAATGTTTTTGGCATGCCCTTGTGTCGTTTCTCCAAACGCCCGCGAATATTCACGGTACACATTCCACACTCGGCCTAGTGGCTCCAATGCTAACCAAACTGCCGATACCTTATCCCCGAACGGATCGACCCCCACTATCCGCGGCCAATCCATAGGCGGATCAAACGCACGGACCTTGTGTACTTCCTCATCGAAAATATCGTAGATAATCCCTTCTGGCGCAGCCCATAAGCCAAGCCTTAATCGCTTATAACGTGAACCAGTTAATCGATCAAGCCGCCCCAGCGTGACCTTGCCTTGCGCAGTTATCTCACCAGTGTCTGGATCGAACAAGGTCGGGTTATCTCTGTGCGTTGTGTCAAATCGCGTCATGCCTGCTCTAGATAGAATCCAATGCCCACGGCCTGCCGGATTGCAGTCCCCAATCAACTGAGAGTAGGGCATGTTGCCTGCTCTCCCGGTAACTCGCGTTGTCAGAATCTCCCACGCATCCAGGCTGATCTCCTCGGCCTGGTTCACATAGATAACGTCACGCTCTGAGGATAAAACCTTGTCGGGATTGTCCATGCCACCTATCCAGATAGTACTTCCATTCGGGTAGATGTACCTCTCCGGCCTCGTCCCTCCTATCGTGCGGATAGGCAATCCGTCGATAACTTTGTTGAACGTCGCCAAGACGCTCCCCGCCATGCTCTTTTGCGTTTGCCTGACCATTGCCAATTGAGCACCAGGATACTTATCGGCCATCCGGTGTATCAACCAACAAGAAGCCAACGTTTTACCCGTCTCACTTGGCCCAGATAGCATGACCTCTGGGTCACGGCAGATCATAAACTCGCGATTAACGCCAACGGGCCGATACCGGAGCATCATTGTCCTTTTTGATCCCCCCTAGACCTACGGTTAGATCGGCACGTTTCTAGGATCGCCTCGATCCTGCGTATTTTGCTGCGTGTTTTTGCTTCATGATCCAACCAAGCGGTTACCACTCGCCAGTCCGATGCAGTCGCCGACTCTCGCAATATAATGCCAGTGGCCTTAGATTGCATCTTCCGGCACTCCTATAATCTCCTGTTGCACGGTCGTCATCTGGATAGGGCCGCCCTGCTCCCCCGTGTGCTCATGCTTGCTCGTCGGCGCGTACCCACGCTCACCGCCCTTCACTGTGAGAAACCACTTCGACGTCGCCAAATCTCTCTCGGCCAATGCCCCGATAATAGTTGACTCGGCAAGGTCGAGCATCCTCTCGCGTTCCTCATGCAAAGCAGCCGCTACAGTTGGATAGTTGTCTACATATTTGCGGACCGTATTATAGCTGCATCCGACCCGCTTCTGGATCGTAGAGATAATCCCCCCAGTACCAGGGATAGCCTGGATAAAGTCACTCGCCTTATAAGTCATGGCGATCCCCTTTCAATTTTTTCAATTCTCACCTGCGTCAACATCCTTTTATTGGTATCCTTATCCTTGAATTGAGGATGTTTTTACCAGTTGACGACTTACCGCCAGCCGACCCGCCTTCTTTGAAAACAGCGTCACCCCACTTTTTACGCATATACTGGACAGCCGCTATTTCGCGGCTCATCGTCCGCATACTGACAAATCCGCCACGGTTGCTTCCGTGCCCATGGTCATAATGATAACGGTTCAGGCGTAGTGTTTTGTGGTGTTTCTGGATGTTTTGCAGCCAATAGTCGTAGTCGTCCTTGCCATCGGCCAGATCGTCGTACCGTAACTCAGGTTTCAAATGACCAGTAAACGGCCCAAGGATCGGCGAGAGGAGGTTTATCGGGCAGTAGGTATTGTATAATAACTCGTCCCGGTTTTGGTTTATGCCCCACATTTTGACACCAAGGTCATCAGCCATAATAAACCCGTTCTCGATCAGCCCTTCAATTTGGTCGGCATCCATCCACACACGTCCGCCCGCTTCCCAATAACCGATCCGGGTTATGTCATCGTCAAGAATCATAGTCCACTCACATGGACTTCTGTCGAGGATTGCGTTGTTTTTCCTTGCAAGGCCCCCATCTTCCTCGTCCGGTACGGCAACAACGCGATCCCCGTACCACTCTCGATATTCGGCCTCCTCGGACTCGCAGACCCAAATCCACGCAAACGGGACGATCTCAATCGTCTTAACTAATCCAGCCCGTTTATAGGACCTTATAGCAACATGAATCACAGTGTCGATCATGGGGCATTTTCCTGTAATCTATTGAGGAGCTCTTTGCCTGAAATCACCCGGCCCAAGCCTTTCTGCGTGATTGTCTTTTTGCCAACCTTACCACACAACACGGGGCCAACCTCGAAAATATCCGTAATCACCTGCCAGTCGAACTCGTTATCAAAATAGAATAGCAGGTAGTCGTGCCTCTCGAATAGTTCCGGGCTGATCTTCTGCTCGCCAGGCTCTTCCGGTTCGACCGATTTGGGCAAAATTTTCTCGATCTCTTTTTCCGTGAAATAATCCCCCAAGTCCAACCCTGCAGCAAGATCATCCATGACTTGTTGTGAGTCCCATTCTAGCCCTGCCGCCGCCGTTTGATTGTCGGCATAGGCTAGCTTCCGGGCCTTGTCGCCATTGTCTAAATCGAGGTCAGTCCGCTGTACGACTACCAGCCTATCGCCAGTAGTCTCTACGACCTCAATATCCAAACCCATCGCCAGGGCTGCCTGTAACGTCTTGTTACCCGCCACGACATCACCATCCCGATCGACCACAATCGACCGCCCGGCCCCTAGTTCCTCCAAACTTGTGCGGACCATTTCAGCCCCACGTGCTGTCCCCCTGTTGGCATTTTTCGCATCAAGCCTTAAATCAGTTATGCCTGTAACTTTTTTATGTTCAACCTGTTTCTTCGACTGCGACATGCTCCCCTCCTCGGAAATCTTCTACGTCGATACCCTGTTCAGACAACCATCGCTCGAAGGACATTGCCACAAACGACGGCTCCTCCCCATGTTGCTCGATCTGGTCATATAAACGGGAGTACCCCTGATACAGATACCGCATGAAACCTAAATGCCAACTTTCCATGCGGGTCATCGCCAATATACGCGAATCTTGCGCTGTCATCCTGCGTTCGTACTCTCTGAGTTTTTCGTCCTGCTGACGGATGCGCTCATCCTGAGTACGTAACCGCTCCTCCTGTGTAACCATCCACGCCTGAGCCATTTCTTGAACCTGACGAGAGATAGCGGCCTGTTTTTCGGCTTCTTCTAATTCGACCCGAGCCTCTAAGACAACATCTTCTCGCCGTTCCTTTCTTAGGTCTATAAGGTGTTTTAACATCGGACCGAATATCGTTCCGATAAGGGATATAATCCCCAAGATAATGCCTGCATCAATCTTCACTGTTTGCCACCATGCCTCCGTATCGTCAGATAGACAAAACGCGGCGGGCCTACAGAATAAACCCGCCGCGCCCATCATAACACCATGCCAACTTGTCTTATTCGCCCCTACGCATGATCTCAACGCCTAGGTTTTTCGACGTCTCGACCGCATGGGCTTTGCCTTCCTCTATTCGCGCCTGTATTTCGAGTGTTCGCGCTTCATCCGAACGGCGAGCCTCAGCCGCATATTCCTCGATAAGGCGTTCGGGTTTAACCAAAACCTTGTGGCATAATTCCGCAATCGGGAAAGCATAGAGCAAGGACGTCATAATGACCGCATAATAAGGCTGGATGGTCAACCATGCCTCGCTTGGCACAGCATCAAGTAGGAACTTAGCAAGCAGTGGTATACCAGCCAGCAAGGCGATCTCTATTGCAGTTTTTATTCGGTTGTCATCTATCTCGTTGTACCATGCCCATTTACCCAACAGGAAGGAGATTGTCGCCGCGAACCCAGCAGCTTGTGCCAACTGCAACACACCTACAAGATCAGTCAAATCTACACCAGGCGGCAATGGCATCCCCCCGTCGTCGGCCAACACTGGCGTCGACATTACGAAAATCAAAACCGTCATCAACAAAAAAACTCGACCCCGATACTGTGTCATCTTGCTTTCTCCCTAACTGAAATTTACAGCCCAAGCCTCTAGCAGCGCCTGCGCACCACCATCCCATGTGAATTCTTCCCACCCCCAAGCAGGGCGGGTAAACAAACACCCACCAAAGAACCGCCCGCCGTTCGCCTTGTTCCATGCCACGGCCTTACGGTTGAAAAGATCAATTTGTTCCAAATACCACGGAAAGCCGCCCCGCATGCTCTTCCAGCTTTTTCCACTGTGAACCCACCAAGGCGGCCAATCAGGATATACGTAGACCCCTCCAATCTCTCCAGAATACCAGTTCACATAGTAACCATTTTCCACAAAGACCTTATCTATCTCGGTCCAACGCCCAGCCAGGTGCGGCCACATGTCATGCCATTCACCATTAAAGAACGCCTTGTCTACGTAATTTGCGTCCGGCGCATCGCCTGCAGTCCAGTAACAATGCTGACCACACGCATGGCCATCCTCATGGCATTTCTGCGCATAGGGTAAGAGGAATTTGAATTCATCATGGCCAGGATTCCCTACCGCAATATTTAGTCCGCCACAATGCACCAAATCACCGTACCTGCGCTTGATCTCATCAGCTAGCAAGCAATCAAATTCAACGGCAGGGAATATCTCCGGATGATTCGTAGATATAACCTCGTTCAAGCTGGTCAGGTAATCAATTTTACCTAAAAGCCACTCGACAGAAACGTTCCACTGTCGAGCCACGACCTCAAGCTCTGCTGAGTAGGCATCGAGCCAACGGATCGCCGAGGCCAAGAGCCCCGCACTTGACTTGAAGCTCCCGTCAGGATTGCGTAACCACGCGCCGTCATTGCCTTGATAATGACGCCAGATAATTTTCTGCTGCTTTTCTCCCCAATCATCGAATAGCACACCGTCGCCAAGGCTGAAAACTTTAACGGCACCCGGTTTTGCGTTTCTCGTCCACGACTCCAAACCTTCGCCGCTCATATGTTGTGCGTGCAGCCCTACTAGGACGTCTGTCCATATCTCATTTCCAGGAGGAGGCTCCACTGGCGGTGACGGCCAGTCAATCAACGGCTCGGGATCGACATAAACGCCATTGAGCTTGACAGAGAAATGCAGATGATCGGCGCTAGATTGGCCGGTGCTTCCAATCTTCCCTATCGGCTCGCCTTCCGAAACGAGGTCTCCGACACTCACATAATACTCCCCCTCGATAAAATGAGCATAGCGAAGAACGATCGTGTCCTCGCCATGTTGTGAACGGGTGAGTACCTGCGTGCCGAAAATCGGATGACCATCCATGGCCTCGATGACCTCACCATCGAGGGCAGCAAGCGCCTCATCGCCCCACACACGATATGACGATCTGAGGTCAATTGCCAAATGTCCCGAATGAAAACCCTGCGTAATAACTGCGGGTAAATGCGTGGTCGGATAGGTAAGAACCAACTCTACCGGAGGTTCTGGCGGCTCCGGATTGTCCCCATGCCACACGATCTCAACCTCGCCCCCCTCCTCCACAACGCCGCCGTAATGCTCTCTGACAAATCCAAGATAAGGAGTCCTGTCCTCAGGCGGGAAGAAAAACGCTTCGACGACACATTCTTGAGGCGGAACTTCTGTCCCGTCAGGTTGTGTGTATGCCTTGCGGTGTTGGCAGGCAATATCCCACGACCCAGTTACGGTGCTGTTCGTGGGACGGGCAGCTTGTTCGACCTGATCCTTTTGTGTATCCGTGGCATCCTGCGGGTATATAAAGGTAC
>Ga0180437_10011223_pt1 | contig 10789 bp, 9 predicted proteins | sample SS_ome_4_FD_132410 | JGI IMG/M metagenome (GOLD analysis project Ga0180437, IMG submission 132410) | Hypersaline lake sediment archaeal communities from the Salton Sea, California, USA - SS_3_D_1 metaG | ecosystem: Environmental > Aquatic > Non-marine Saline and Alkaline > Hypersaline > Sediment... | reverse complement strand
TGTGAGGGTTGAAGGGTGCAGCAGGGGTGCGGGATTCGGCTGGTTTATCGAGCTCGGGGGAAGGATTTCGTAAGCCTATTCTTCATAGGTAGTTAAGGTGGAAATGCAAAGGGTAAAGGGAGCGTGATGGTTGGGACAGGGGGAGGGGAATTTTGCTCTGGTTGGGGGTTAGTTGAGCGGGATTTCGCCCGAAAACTGGGGGCTCTGGGGGATTTGGGCGAGTAAAAGATGCGCGAAAAATGCGAAAAGTTTGTGATTCTTTCGAAAAATGGGCGAAAAATTGAGGAAAACGGGTGAAAAGGTCTGGAAAATGAGGTAAAGATGTGACGTTTTTTGTCGCAGATCGTTTAATGTTCATAATGTTCATTGGTTTAGTGATGATTGCTGATCGGGTGTTGGCAGTCAAGAGGCAAGAGTCCGGGAGGTGGTGGGTTGATAGAGGCGAATATGTTGAGATGGGCAAAGTGTAGGGATTGTAGGGAATATATATTATAGGACGTTGACAGGCTGAGGAACAGGAAGGTAAGCAGAGGGAGAGTGACAGAGAGAGGTGGAAGTGGGGAGTTGGGTTTGGTTCGAGGTGGCAGATGGGGTGGTACTTCGGTGTATGGAGGTTGTGATACGAGTTCTAAATATAGTATGCAGGGGTGTGAATGAAGAGTTAAGAAGTCGGGAGTGGGCATAGAGAGGTGGTGGGTTGATTGGCGGTTAGGTGTGGGCCCGAGGTGGTGGTGCATGGGTCCGGTCGGGTTTGGGTGGGTCTGGCGGCGGGTTAAGAGAGTGAAAGTTTAGGGCTTGCAGGGAGTATATATTATAGGACGTTGACGAAAAGAAGGACGGGGGGAAGATAAGGAGGGCAAATTTGGAGTTTGGAATTCAGGGCTGGGAGTTGGGAACTCGGGATTGGGAGGTGAGGAGTTCGGTCAGAGTTGGGTGGGAGTTGGGGGTGGAAGTATGGGGTATGTGGGCGGTTTGGGTGAGTAAAAAGGGGTGCCAAAAATGCGAAAACTGCGTGAATTTTGCAAAAAATGTGCGAAAACTTCGAAGCATAGGTCAAAAAGTTCAAGAAAATGGGCGAAAAATGTGACCTCCTTTGTGCGCGGGCTGGCGCTTGCCGGGGGCAGGAAAAGTGAAGGGGGGCTTGGGCCGCGGCGGGCTCCCGATGGATCGGGACTTCGCTGAAGATTTCACGGCGTTCAAAAGGGTGAAGCGGGCGCGGTGCTTGCGGGGTGGCGGGCGCGGGAAGCGTGAAACGGGGTTGGGGCGAATTTTCGGGAAATGCCGCAATGAATTCCCCGGGGTAAATTGACGGTGTTGATTTTGTGGTGAGGGGGTGATTTCTTTTGTTTGAAAATGGTTGGGAATAAATGTTGACATTAAACGGGGTATGGGCTATTGTTTGTCAACAGCAGTTCATGGTAGAAATCGAGGTTGGTAACGAAGAATGGTAGGGAATACGGGACTGGTGAGATATGGTTGGAACGGAAAGGCTGAATGCGAGGTGTTGGACGCATCCTTCTGTCGTTTCTTTTGCGGCGGGAAGAAATCCGGTGAGCGTTATGGTGGAAAAAGCAAGGGGAGCGGTTTTTGATGGTATTCAGAGAGGGTGGTCTGGCCCTCCATATGACCCGTTTCAACTTGCTGAGTTGCTAGGAATAGGCGCGGTTCCGCGGGAAGACGTTCTGGACGCGCGAATTGTCTCAAGTAGGAATAGGAAACTCGTTATAGAGTTTAATCCTGACCGGGCGAGAGCACGAATAAGGTACTCAATAGCCCATGAGTTGGCACATACGTTCTTTGCTGATTGCAGGGAGAATATTAGGGAAAGGCGGTCGGGGAAAATGGGGGGAGAGAGCTGGCAAGTGGAAGCGCTTTGCAATATCGGAGCTGCTGAGCTCTTGATGCCGATTGGGAGTTTTCCGAAGTTGAGCTCGGAGGAATTGACTATTGACGCATTGATGGATTTGCAGAAGGAGTACGATGTTTCAACGGAGGCGTTACTCATTCGGATGGTAAGACTTAGAGAAGAACCTTGCTTTGTCTTTTGTTGCTCTCGCCGGGGAAAACGGGCGAGATCTGAGAGGTATGTGGTTGATTACGCGGTGCCGTCTGGGGCAAATCCGTATCGTTTGGCATCGGGCACAAGATTGCCCGCGGATAGCGTCGTGGGTGAATGTACTGCAATAGGTTTTACGGCGAAAGGTGATGAAGAATGGGGAGAAAAGCTTGGGAGAGTACATGTGGAGTGCGTTGGATTGCCTCCGTACCCGGGCCAGCGTCTTCCCAGAGTGGCTGGTTTTGGCAAAGTTGCTACCTCGGAGAAAGTGTCTTTGCAGAGAATTCGATATGTCAGAGGGGATGCGACGAAACCACATGGAAATGACACGAAGATAATCGCGTTCATTGTCAATGATAAGGCGCGGTCATGGGGAGCGGGGTTTGCAAAAGTTGTGCAGAGGAAATGGCCTTTTGTGCTGGAAGAATTCCAGCGGTGGAGAGAATCCAAGCGAGAGGAGTTCTCTTTAGGTGCGATAAACATTTCAGCAGTTGAGGGGGGAATTTTTGCATGTGAAATGGTATGTCAACACGGATACGGACCATCAAGAACGCCACGGATCAGGTATTCCGCCTTAGAAACGTGCCTGAAAAAGCTCGCCCAAGAGGCAATTGGCCGTAAAGCTTCGGTTCATATGCCGAGAATTGGGTCTGGCCAAGCAGGGGGCTCCTGGTGGATCGTAAGTGAGATGATTGATTACGTAATGATAAGGCGAAATATAAAGGTAACCGTGTACGATTTGCCTAGAAAGGCAGGAAGGGGAATGACACGCCAGTTGAGCTTCTTAGATTAATAATAGTACTGTTTTACATCGAAGTGGGGACAGCCAATGGCTGAGCAAATTGCCGTTTTATCTGGTCATGTATCATCGGGAAAAACAACTCTTTGTGAATCGCTGGCCAAGCACTTCAAAAATGTTTCTGTGTTCAAAACAGGGGACTACATAAAGACGTTGGAGCCAAGTGTTGAAGCGTCAAGGAGATCCATGCAGAAATCTGGAGAGATCCTTGATGAGAAAACACGTGGCACTTGGGTTCGTGAGGGCTTGGACAAATTCATGCGGGAGCATGGATTAGGAGACAGAAGTATACTTGTTGTCGATGCTGTACGAATTCGTGAACAGATTGTGGCTATACGGAAAGCTTATGGAAGCAGGGTTGTTCACATACACCTAGATGCACCTAAAGGAGAATTAGAACGTCGCTATAAAAGTCGCAAGCATAAGGGGATCGAAGAATTCAAAACATATAAGGAGGTGTTAAAAAATCCAACGGAAAAAAAAGTGGTAGAGCTAAAAAAAATAGCAGATGTTGTAATTGATACAAAGCTATGCACAGAAGAAGATGTTATGGTCAAAGCTGCAAGCCACCTAGCATTATACGGTCGTGAGTATCTACGTTTGGTAGATGTGCTGATTGGTGGCCAATATGGAAGTGAGGGAAAGGGGCATATCGCTTCATATTTGGCCAGAGAATATGATACCCTTGTCCGTGTGGGTGGACCAAATGCAGGACACACTGTTTATTCGGAACCACCTATAGTATTCCATCATCTACCCTCCGGGAGTCTTAAGGCACCTGATGCCAAGCTCTTGATTGGGCCGGGCGCAGTTATCTATATTCCGAAATTGATGGAGGAGGTGAACAAGAGTTGGATTGGGGTAGACCGGTTATTCATAGATCCACAGGCGATGGTTATTTCGGAAGAAGACAGAGAGAAGGAGAAAGGACTAGTTCAGAGCATGGGTTCCACCGGGCAAGGTGTTGGGGCGGCAGCAGCCAGAAGGATCTTAGGGCGGGACCCAGGTAAGGTTAAACTTGCTCGTGATATTCGTGAGCTCAAGCCGTTTCTATGTGAGAGTTGCAAAGTTTTGGAAGAGGCGTTTACTAATAAAGAAAGAATTCTTCTTGAGGGAACTCAAGGCACGGGGCTAAGTCTGTACCACGGGAATTATCCTTATGTGACTTCAAGAGACACAACAGTTGCCGGATGTCTTGCAGAAGCTGGTATTTCTCCCAGTAGAACTCGGAAGGTAATCATGGTATGTAGAACTTATCCCATCCGCGTTGAAAGCCCAAAAGGGAGGACCTCTGGACCAATGTCACAAGAAATATCATGGGCTGAAGTGGAAAGACGCTCGAAACTCAGTAAAGGTTCCCTTTCAAGAAAGGAACGCACGTCCACTACCGAGCGGAGAAGAAGAGTAGGGGAATTTGAATGGGCATCTCTACGTAAGGCAGCTTCTCTAAATGCCCCCACAGATATTGCCTTGACGTTTGTAGATTATATTTCCAGCGAAAATATTAAGGCGAGGAGATTTGAACAACTCACACGAGAGACAATTCATTTTATTGAAGAGGTGGAAAGGGTGGCTTCCGCACCTGTTTCGCTGATTTCTACGAGATTTAAACATGGTAATAGAAGCATTATTGACAGGAGAGCATGGTGAGGTCTTCATGACACCCAAACAATTCTGTAAACATTACCCACAAGTTTATCATATGGCGGAAGTTGATGGGTGGGAAAGTATATGCAAGCACGGTTTAATGAGCACAACAGCGTTGCTTGATTTTCTCGAGGTGCCGGCCACCCAAAGAGAACCCCTAGAATCATTTCGTCGTCCCAATTCAGTAGTAATTTCTCACCCGAAACATGGCAGATTCACCATTCGAGACAATAAACCAATAACTGAAAGTAAACTGCAATGCTGCTTAAAGGGGATGTCACCGAGGGAATGGTTTGAGACGCTAAACAGAAAAGTGTTTTTTTGGGCAATGAAAAAGAGAGTTTTAGATCTTCTTCGAGCGCGGGCATATCGAGCACGTAGCCATGCAATTATTACCGTTGATTCAAAATCTTTAGTACAGCGACATGGGAAGAACATTGTTCTATCATCAATTAACTCAGGTGCGATGCCATATGGTGGTTCTCCTCGTGGAAGTGATACTTTTGTTTCTTTAGCCAACTGGCCTGCGGACGAGGGACCAAGGTCTGGAAAGCTTAAGAAACCTGTGGTAGAAGTAGCAGTGGAGTATCGTGTCGCAGATATTGCTGAGATTGCAATAAAGGTAGAAGAAATGCGGAAAAACAGAATAATTGGAACAATTTGGAAAGGCACCCCTAAAGCGTAGAAGTCTCGAGGGTGTTGTGAGAAGGATATGTGAAGGGCTCGGACGTGAAGGGTGAATTGAGGGGCGATTTGGGAACTGGATGACCCCCCAATAAATTGGTACTACATAACCCCTCAATAAATTGAGGGGCGCAACCCCCCAATAAATTGGGGGGCTAATTAGGGGGTTAGTCAACTCTAACGCCTTTTTGTTGGAGCCAGTGTTTGAGGTCTGCCATTTCGCTTTCGAAGAGTTCGTCGTCGTAGCTTTCTTCGAGCTTGCTGATAGTTCCGGCTGGTCCTGTATCAGCTCGGAGAGCTTTCTCTCGAATTCGTCGCTGACGGACCTTAGCCGGTCAAGCTCGACGTGCAGTCCGAGCATGCTTGCGAGGCGTCTGGTGACGGCTTCGATGGCTTTTGGGTTGTTTCCTTAGACATAGGGCGGTATTGTTGCGACGAGGCTTGCCATTCGGAGGTTGTGTGTTGGCGCGTGGAGCGTGAAGCGGAGGGTGTTTGCAGGTTAGGGGTATGGGGCGCGGGGGGGTGTTTTGGTTTGTTGTTGAAAGGGGGTTGGGGATGAACTATACTTCGGGGCTGTAGTAGTGTGGTAGTTTTGAAAGGGCTGATATGGATACGGTAAAGAAAGTGGAAAACACGGTTATGAAGATTGAGGCGTCGCTGCCTTACAAGATTGCGGATATTTCGTTGGCCCAGTGGGGTCGTTCGGAGATGGTTCTGGCAGAGAACGAGATGCCGGGTCTTATGGCGGTGCGTGAGAAATACGGGGAGGAAAAACCGCTGAAGGGGCTGAAAATCACGGGCAGCCTTCACATGACCATACAGACGGCGATGCTCATTGAGACGTTGGAGATTTTAGGGGCTGATGTTCGGTGGGCTTCGTGCAATATCTTCTCGACTCAGGACCACGCGGCGGCGGCGATTGCCAGGGCCGGCAGAAGCGCCGTGTTTGCGTGGAAAGGCGAGAGTCTGGAGGATTACTGGTGGTGTACGGAGCAGGCGCTTACGTGGCCTGACGGGTCGGGGCCGGATATGATAGTGGACGACGGGGGGGATGCGACGCTTTTTGTATTTCAGGGGATGAAGGTCGAAAAGGACCGTTCGCTGCCTGAGAAGAGTTACGAGAGCAGGGACATGCAGATATTGATGGACCGGCTTCGGGCGAGCGTTGCGGAGCATCCGCAGCGGTGGACGCAGATTGCCGCGAGGATTCGCGGGGTGTCGGAGGAGACGACGACGGGTGTTCACCGGCTTTATCAGATGGCCGAGGCGGGGGAGCTTCCGTTTGCGGCGATTAATGTAAACGACTCGGTGACGAAGTCGAAGTTCGACAATCTTTACGGCTGTCGCGAGTCGCTTCCGGACGGGATCAAGCGCGCGACGGACGTTATGATAGCGGGCAAGGTTGTTGTGGTGTGCGGATACGGCGACGTGGGCAAGGGCTGCGTGCAGTCGGTGCGTGCGTTCGGCGCGCGTGTTCTGGTTACGGAGGTCGATCCGATCTGCGCGCTTCAGGCCCTTATGGAAGGTTATGAGGTGGTGACGATGGAGGAGGCGGCGGCGGTCGGCGATATATTCGTAACGGCCACCGGCTGCTGCGACGTGATTCGCGGCGAGCACATGGAGCAGATGAAGGACGAGGCGATAGTATGCAACATAGGGCACTTCGACAGCGAAATCGAGATGAGCTATCTGGAGAACTCTGCGGATTGCAGGAAGGAAAATATCAAGCCGCAGGTCGACAAGTGGACGCTCAAGTCGGGGCGGTCGATTATCATGCTTGCGGAGGGAAGACTTGTGAATCTGGGGTGTGCGACGGGGCACCCGAGCTTTGTGATGAGCAACAGCTTTACGAACCAGTGCCTTGCGCAGATTATGTTGGCCGGCGAGCGGCTGGAGGCGAAGGTCTATACGCTGCCGAAAAAGCTCGATGAGGAGGTGGCGAGGCTGCATATCGGTCGGTTGGGGGCCAGGCTGACAAAGCTGACACAGCAGCAGGCCGACTATTTAGGCATACCCGTAGACGGGCCCTTCAAGCCGGAACACTACCGGTATTAGCCGCCATGCGCCGTTGGGGGTGCGTGACGATAATTTGGCCGAAGGCGGTGCGAAAGGCGTTCGTTCGGTAATATTCCGGGGGCCGGGGCGAAAAATCTGTCGCTCGGAACAGTCGGGGTCAGGGCAAGAGTTTCCGCGGGCACGGCGACGGGGTGGTTTTGTTTAACTTGTTATATGACAAGGGGTTACGAGCGTTTCTGAGTTGTCGGGGCCTTTGAGAATTGTCGTCGGCGGGTATACGAGATGGAACCACGCGGTTTTTTTCTAATCAAACATGCCGGTGGGCCGACTATTATAATTGTTTTGTGGTTTTTTGGGCGTAGAGGCATCCTGCGGTGAGCGATTGGGTCGAAATCGTTGAAAGGTACGGCGGGGAAGTCTGGGGGAGCGCATATCGGCTTTTGGGCAGCCGGAAGGAAGCGGCTGAGTGCTTCGGGGAGACGTTTGTTTCAGCATGGGAGGTCTTGGAGAATCGGCGTGTTCAAAATCTTTCGGTTCTTCTGGTTCGCGTGGTGACGGCGAAGTCGCTCGAGCGGCTGCGGCGGCGGTTCCACCACGGCGGCAGGAGCGATGCGGTTGACCTTATTTACGTGCCTTCCGATGAGAGGGAGGGCGGCGAGCAGATACAAACTCGCGAGCTGGTGGGCCAACTGCAAAAGGCGCTGTGCCGGCTGGGTCGTCAGGAGGCAGAGATATTCTGCCTTCACGCGCTGAACGACTTTACGTACAAACAGATCAGCGCGGAACTGGGGATCAACGCCAAGACAGGCAGAATAGTGCTGCGGCGTGCGGCGAGGAAGCTTTCGGAGCACATGGGACCGCTCCGAGAGCAGGGCGGCGATTCGCACGAAGATGTGAGCGTTCTGGACGAAGCGGTGAGCACTTTGCGCAGGGAGCCGATCGCACCGGGGCCGGGGGAGGAAGTTGTGGAGCAGGTTCTTTCGAAGCTACCGGGTCGCGAGGCGGGCGAAGCGGCGACGGCTGGAATGAGGAGACGGATAGCGGGCAGGACAAAACTTGCCCAGCGGATTACGATAGCCGCGGTCGGGGCGGCAATGGCAGCGGCGGTTCTGGTGGGCGTGAGGTTGTTTATTGATTCGAGCCGGAGGCCCGGAGCAAGCGGTCCTCAAGAAATCCTTGACACGACGACAAAGCAGACCGCGGCTGAAGAGCAGCAGAAGAAGTTGTGGGACGAAGGGTACGCAGAACTCGACGCAGAGCTGCAGCAGGTGCGCCAGTTGTATGAAGCGGGCGACATTGACGGTTTGATAAGGACGCTGATGGAAGGCGCTCCGGCGAGCAAGCTTTTGGCGGCGAGATACCTGGGTGAGATCGGCGACGAAAAGGCGCTCGGGGTACTTCAGGCGCTCTATCTGCTCTCGCAGAAGAGTCTTCCGGAAGGCTACGGGCAAGGTCTCTTTGCCGAGGCTGTCGAGAAGATTCAAAACCGACTCGATGAAGAGAAGAAACAGCAAGAGGACCAAGTTCGTGAGAGTGCCGGCGCCGAAGCGATACTCAGTGGGAACGTAGTCGGCGCCTCCGGTGAGCCTGTGGGGGGCGTGGTGGTTCGCAGCGTCCTGTGTCTGCGGCAGGGGCGGTATTTCTGGTCGCTCGAACAAGGGCAGGACGATGAGTCGGCGAGAACCGACGACGAGGGTATTTTCGAGATGGAAAAGCCGGGTGCGGCAGGCACGGAGAAAATACGTCGGCTACTGATTTTCGAGCATGACGGATATGCGTCCGGCTGGGTGGATGCCGATTTGGCGGTGGCCGGGGTCGATTTGAGGGTGCAGCTTTTTGAGCCGACCTTCCTGGCGGGCCGGGTCGTCGACGGCGAGGGCAATAGTGTGGAGGGGGCGGTATTATCGATTGAGCCGAATTCGCCTTCGTACCGGCTGGTACGCGGCTGCAGCATCGCCGTGGGCACCACCGACGCCGAGGGCGAGTTCCTGATAGAGGGGATAGCCAAGGGCGCGAGCGTGCACGTGAATGTCACTAAGGACGGTTTCGGGCCGTACAGTACCCGGGGATACGACGGCGAGGGCCGAGCCGTTGCCGCCGGGCGCGAGGACATGGTGGTGACACTGGGCGCCGGCGGTATGATCGAAGGGCGGCTCGTGTCGCAGGGGGAGGAATATCGCAAGGAAGGCATTGTTATTCGGGCTTATGGTCCGGATTCGGACAGGCTGGTGAAGACGGATGAAAACGGAAAGTTCGAGATTCCGGGCCTACGTGATGGCAGTTATACTCTTTCGGCGTATGATCCGGGGACCTTCAAGATCAGCGAGCAGCGAACGGACATGATGGGCAGCAGTGTGGTGACAGTCGAAGTGGACGGCCCGGCGCCGGCGATGGTTGATCTGGAGCTTCAGCGGGGCCTTTGGGTGACACTTCGGATAATCGACAGGGACACGGGAGAGCCAGTCGGCAATCATCCGTTCCGAATCTCGCGTGCTGTCTCAGGGGCTGAACAGGCAGACCTGACGTTGGATATAACCGATGAACAGGGCCAGTTCGCGGCGGTGCTGGTGGAAGGCGACTACGTGTTGAGGACTGAAAGCTGGCAAGAGGGCGCGCACGAGGAGATCAGGCAGGGATTCGGCGTCGGGGGCGGTGAAGACCTGAACGTTGAAGTTGCGGTCACATTGAGGCCGAGTATTCACGGCGGAATAGTCGACAGTGCGGGCTCGAGCGTCAGTGGATACCTTTGGTTTGGCAATCAGCGGCTGGAGAGTGATGAACAGGGCAGGTTCAAAGTGGCTGAGCCCGAAGGGCCATACCCGAAGAGGCGCACGTGTTTTGCATTTGACCAGGACCAGAAGCTTGGGCGTGCCTTGTTCTGGGAAAAGTCCGAGGCAGCCGACCCGGAACATGACCTGGAGATTGTGCTTGAGCCGGTTGCGAGTATTTTCGGCAGAGCGGTCGATGAAGCCGGTGCCGGTGTCGAAGACGCCGAAATCAGTATTTTTGTGAGGGAGGAAAGCTCCGCCGGAACCGGTGAAATTGCTGTTGTGGAAGCAAAATACGGCGAGAAAACAATCGATGTAGAAGGCTGGTTCAGGATTGAGGGCGTTGCATCGGGCTTGCCGACGTTGATTCAGGTCGGCCAGGCCCAGGTCGGTGTGGGGGGGCGCGACCTTGGCGCTCTGGAGGCCGGACAACTTGTGGACGTCGGAGAGATTGTTCTTTCACCGATTCGCGAGGAAACGGAAAGCCCTGAAAGCTATCAACGGCTGTGACGCAGTTACGGATTAGCTGACCCAGCTTTGGGAATTTGGGGGTTGATGTACCTATCAGGCAGCGCGATTGTGAGGTGTAGGCCGGCTTCAGATGTCAAGGTTTTGCACTTCGAGTGCGTGTTCTCTGATGAAGTTTCTTCTTTTCTCGACGTCGTCGCCCATGAGTATGCTGAAGAGCCTGTCGGCTTCTCCGGCGTCGTCGAGCTTTACGCTGAGCAGGGTTCTAGTGGCGGGATTCATGGTTGTTTCCCAGAGCTGGTCTGCGTTCATTTCTCCGAGGCCCTTGAAGCGTTTTATCTCGATTCCCTT
>Ga0180437_10011222_pt1 | contig 10790 bp, 12 predicted proteins | sample SS_ome_4_FD_132410 | JGI IMG/M metagenome (GOLD analysis project Ga0180437, IMG submission 132410) | Hypersaline lake sediment archaeal communities from the Salton Sea, California, USA - SS_3_D_1 metaG | ecosystem: Environmental > Aquatic > Non-marine Saline and Alkaline > Hypersaline >... | reverse complement strand
TTGCTCGGATAGCGAATCGCATTAACAAGTTTCTGCCACGACTGCCAATCAGGCTTTTTGCGGGATGAAAGACCGAGTCGCTTAAGCACTTTTTCTGCAATGCGCTCTTGCTCTAGATCAAGCGGTACCTGATAAATTGTTTCTACGTCAGGAGCCGATATCACATGATCGGAATCAATATGTAGATAGGTTTCAATTTTTTTCTTACGAACCTCATCAAGCTGCTGGTTGCCACGGCATACAATAAAATCAGGGGTAATACCCTCTTGCCGTAACAACTTAATTGCTTGCTGCGTTGGCTTTGTTTTCATTTCAGAAATATGATTCGGAACCGGAAGATAGCTTACTAACATATAGGTAATGGAGTTCGGCTCAAGATCACGCTCTAACGTTTTAAGCGCAAACAAAAAAGGAACGTTTTCATAGTCTCCGACCGTACCGCCTATCTCAATAATAGCAATATCATAGCCAGCACTTGCTTGCTTTATACGCCTGATGATCTCATCGGGGATATGGGGAATAAACTGTACTGTTTCGCCCAGGTATTCTCCACGGCGTTCACGATCTATGACCGCCTTGTAGACTTGGCCCGTAGTGATATTATTACATTTGGGGATATCTTGATCCATGAACCGCTCATAGGTTCCGAGATCTTGATCGATCTCACCGCCATCATCGGTAACCCACACTTCACCATGCTCAGTAGGACGGAGCGTACCAGCATCATAATTGATATAGGGGTCAATCTTGATAAGCGTCGTTTTATACCCATGTTCCTTTAAGATCTTACCTACAGATGCCGTCGTTACTCCTTTTCCCACGCCCGACATCACACCGCCAATAACCACTACAAACTTAGTCATACTCTTCGTCCATATGCATTATAAATATCAATCCGGCTAACCCTAGCCTAGTTCTAGTTTACCACTCAAAAAAATAAAGAAAAATGGGGTCCTTATAGCAAGAGACCAGCCACCATCGCTGAGAGAAGGTTCGAGAGCGTTCCCCCTAAGACCGCGTACAACCCGAGCTCACTCAACCACTTCCTCTTATCTGGTGCCAGCGCCCCGATACCTCCTACCTGAATGCCAATACAGGAAAAGTTAGAAAAACCGCACAATGCATAGGTAATAATGGCTGCTGCACGCTCACTGAGGTTCATATGTACCATGTTACCAAAGGCAACGAGCTCATTTACCGCAACCTTGGTCCCCAAAAGACTTCCCAAATCCAAGGCCTCCTGACCACTAAAGCCCATAAGATAGGCAAAGGGTGCAAACAAATAACCAAAAATCATCTCTATGCTCAGCATTGGCAACCTGAAATCAGATCCCATAAAGCACAATATATGGTTCAATTTATAGGCACCGTAGCCCAATATATAGTTACACAGGGCAAGCAATGCGAGGAACGATATCAACATAGCGCCCACATTGAGCACAAGCTTAAGACCATCGGTTGTCCCCGCTGCAATGGCATCAAGTACGTTATCGGCAGTATGCTCAATATCGTCTACGCTCGAATCACTGCTTTTGAGAGATTTAGTCTCTGGCAGCAGAATTTTTGCAATTACTATCGATCCTGGAATTGCCATCACGCTCGCCGTTAATAAATGCGTTGCCGGAACACCCATAGCAACAAATACCACGAGAATAGCACCACTAATAGTGCCCATACCACTGACCATAACAACAAGGATTTCTGATTTAGTCATATTGTGTAGATAATGACGAATCAGTAATGGCGCCTCTGTCTGCCCAAGAAAACTATTGGCAACCGCACAGAGCGTTTCAGGACCGGTAGTGCCCATCAAGGGACGAATAATGGTACTGACGCCGGAAACAATTTTTTGAATAATGCCATAGTAAAATAAAATCGCCGTGAATGCCCCAAAAAAGATAATAACGGGCAATACCTTAATGGCAAAAATAAAACCCCATGGACCGGTTTGATTTGCTAAATTTCCAAACACAAAGCCTGCGCCTTCATCAGCAAAGAGGTACATTTTTCCCACATACTCTGCAATAGCATCAAGTACTTTGTGACCAATAGTTGTTTTAAGCACGGCAATAGCAAACAAAAATTGTATCGCAAGACCATGTAATACAAGCTTAAAGTTAACCGCTTCTCGTTTGCGAGAAAAGGCATACGCAATCGCTAAAATGGCAATGATACCAAAAAAATTCATAAATCGATTATGTTCAAGCAAATAAGCAAGTAGTTGCATACGCAATTCCTTTTGATCATAAAAAATGAAGTGGAATAAAAAAGTATCGGAATATAAGTATACACAAAAAGCGTAAAAGCGTCAGAAAAAAGAGTACTATTTTGGCTAATTAGCAAGTCGCGAGAGGCCCTGCTTCTTGCTTTTTTCAAACATCTGCTTAAACAACACTGTAGTCATAATAAGATATATACCATTTAATAGAAATGTCATACCAAGCTTCCAATAAACAATATGACCCGTCAGCACAAATGTTTTAAGCACGTCTACGCCATAATATGTTGGTAATGCATGTGCAATATACTGCGCCCATAGCGGCATCACCGATAAGCTATAATACAATCCACTAAATGGCGCAAAAAGCCAACTCAGCATAAATACGTATGTTGTCACACGCACCCCGTAATAAATGGGTAACGACGAAGCGAGAAATCCAATTACCAACGCTGAAAGATAGTAATTAATCAAAAGTGGTATAAGCAGCCATCCTACTGAAAAAAAATTGTAGCCAAACATGAGATAGGCACTCGCACATAAAAAAACAAACAGAAGTGCTGCGGCAATTATTCCGTATAATGCTGCTGCTACAATCCATTCAATTATAGACAATGGTGAGGTAAACAAATTAATAAGATTATTATCCCACAATTCGATTAATAAATTCCAAGCAATTTCTATGCCAACTCGAACCATTATCGACCATGCAATTGCAGCCGCTACCAACGCATGTACCACGGATGCACCCGATGAAGATTCAATCCAAGATGCCATAAAACCCACCAGCACAAGCTCTATCAAGGCCCAATAAAAAGGTGCGGTTAGGCGTGGCGTATCTTGAACAATTTGAGAGAGGTGGCCGGTGGTAATTGCCCATGCTCGACTAAGGTTCATAATACTCCTCGCTGACGTTTACTTAATTGTAAAAAGTAGTCTTCGAGCTTTGGCTTTTCTATCGATATAGAAGTATATACAATGCCTTTAAGACTCAACTGATATAGAAATGCCGCAATATCCTCTTCTTTGATCGGGATTGCTACAAAGAATCCTCTTTGGGTATACGGCATATTATGCGCATTAAGATAGGCGATAAAATCTTCTTGATGCTCTTGCTTGATTGATAGTTCAATCTTTGTTTTTGCCACGCTTTCAGCAAGTTGCGCTGGCGTATTATCTGCAATAATGTTTCCCCTTTGCAACACTAATACGCGACTACACAACTCTGTTACCTCATTCATATTATGTGAAGTAAACAAGAATGAAACCCCATATTGCTCACGCTGCTCACGAACAAATACGCGTACATCTTGTGCAACATCAGGATCAAGTGCAGCTGTTGGTTCATCCAAAAGCACAACCCGGGGGCGCGCTAAGAATGCTTTACTGAGCATGGCGCGCGTAGATTCGCCGGCAGAGAGGGCACGCGTTTTTTTATCACGCAAATCCCACAACCCAAAATAGCGTAGATTTTGCTTAATCGAATCAATACGCTGTACATGAGAAAGACCATAGAGCCGACCAAAGGTATCCATATTTTCATAAAGGGTGAGATTGCCCGGTAACTTTACGTACGTACTTGCAAACCCAACTTTTTCTAAAATCTCTGATCGATGCCTAAAAAAATTCTTACCAAAGTACTCAATATGACCCGAAGTAGGAGTCAAAATACTCAAAAGCATTTGTATCGTTGTTGTTTTACCGGCACCATTCGGCCCCAAAAATCCTAAGATCTCCCCTTCTTGCAACGCAAAAGAAATCCCATTTACCGCAATAAATGGTTTTGCTTCCTTGCGACTAAAAAATGATTTTTTACCCGGATATACTTTAATAAGATCGCGCACCGATAAGACAGACATACAATACCTTTGTTGTAATATATACATTATTAATTATATGCAAACCCCTGCCTTTTGGCAATTGATACGGCATCCTATTACGCATCAAATCTTGGCTGACAAACTTCAAGACGCGGTTTGCCAAGTGCCGCAAGCTCTTGATTGTGCGGCAAGCCATACTTTGCATAGAATGCATGTATCACGGCATGATACTCTCTTCCATACATACCCCATACAATATTGGCATGTATGCCCGATGGAAATTCAACTAAATACACGTGCTCATGCCCCAAATTACGTAAGGCCGCATACAGCCGCTTGGTGCTCCCGGCTGGCACAATAGTATCTTCGCTCGTACAAATAAAAAGTATCGGGATAGTATTTGGTAGATACTCTACCAGATCAATGGGTGCGTTTTTAGCCTTATGGTATTCTTTAAAAAAACGCTTTGCCAAAAAGCGCATAAAAAATGGTGGAAGCTTGAATTGTTGCGCATATCCCCGGATAATATCCTCGCAATGGGCAAACGGTGACTCAAGAACAACTGCTTGTATGTGAGGAAGTTGCCGTTGCGCTGCACTGCGAGATCCAAGCACATTAATAATGACCGAAGCTCCGCGAGATAAGCCATAGAGCACTACTGGCTGGTCATACTCAAGCGCCGTATCAAGCACATAACCAAATGAATCCATCTCACTCTGTTGCGCAAGGCCTGTATTCTGATTGCGATTAAATATTTTTTCCGGCGCATTAGGGAAATTGAACGCAATATAGTTCTTAGTGCAAAATAATCCCCTATAAAAATCCGCCTGATGGTGATCTGCACCAACGCCATGAGAAAAAAGAGTAGTAAGCGGATTTTCTTCCAAACGATTAATGCGCAATATCTGATTGAACTGATAATGCGCACCTAAAAAATTTGTGGATAAAAAAGATAAAAAAACAACAAGAGCAATCATCATACCAACACCCTCTTGGTATAAAAGAACACGTTTTTACCGCATCTACCAATGGCGTCAGTCTATCATAGTGCAAAAGAAAGAAAAGGCATAATCTCTGCAATGACCGCGAGATACGCAACGAGCCGTTTAGACCACAAATGATTGTCGCTTACGCTCTTCTCGCTCTTGCTGACGTAGCGCATCAATGATCTCGCCAAGAGCGCCTTGCATGACAATATCGAGTTTTTTAAGCGTAAGATTTACCTGATGATCGGTAATACGATTTTGAGGATAATTATAGGTTCGCACTTTTTCTGCTCGCATACCAGTACCCACTTGCTCCTTGCGCTTTTGGCTCTGCTCTGCTTGATGCTTTTCCATCTGCGCAAGCAAGATACGAGACTGCAGCATCTTCATTGCTTTTGCCTTGTTTTTGTGCTGCGAACGCTCATCTTGACACGAGACAACAACTCCCGTAGGGATATGGGTAATACGCACCGCAGAATCAGTGGTATTTACGTGTTGACCACCCGCACCACTTGCACGATAGACATCGATACGCAAATCAGCAGGATTGATCTTTACATCAACTTCTTTTGCTTCTGGTAATACGGCAACGGTTGCCGTTGAGGTATGTACTCGCCCTTGTGTTTCTGTAGATGGCACACGCTGCACCCGATGCACGCCGGATTCGCGCTTGAGATGGCCGTATACATCCTTGCCCTTAATATGCAGGACTACCTCTTTAAAGCCACCAAGATCGGTCTCGCTTGAGCTATCAATAGCAACGCGCCAACCTTTTGACTGTGCATAGTTGGTATACATTTTGAGTAAATCGGCAACAAAAAGCGCTGCTTCTTGACCGCCAGCACCAGCTCTAATTTCAAGATACACAGAGCGATCGTCATGCTCATCTGGTGGGTACATAAGATCATCAAGCTGCTGACTGGCAAGATCTGCCTGGAGCGTAATATCTTGAATCTCTTGCTCAAAGAGCTCTTTCATCTGCTCATCATCAGTAGAGGCAAGCTGCTCCTGAAGGTCTTCTACCTCTGCGCGGAGCTTATTAACTTCTTTTTTTTGATCAAGCACACCCGCTAGACGAGCATGCTCTTTTTGAACAGTAAGACGCTGTTGTGAATCAATCCCCGGATCGAGAAGCTTCTGAGAAAGCTCTTCATAACGGGATTGAATGGATTGCCATATGTCTACCATGGAAAACCAGCGTTACGCCTTTTTGCCAAATTTCTTCTGGAACTTCTCAATTCTACCTGCGGTATCAACAAACTTTTGTGCACCGGTATAGAAAGGATGGCACTTAGAACAGAGTGTCACGTGGATATCTTCAACGGTAGAACGCGTTTGAATCGCATTACCACAAGCACAGCGAATGGTAACGGGATGTAATTCTGGATGAATATCTTTTTTCATGGTTTTTATCCTATTGCTTTTTAACCTAGAGTATAGCTCAAGTATCGCTCAAAAAGCGTCTCTTGTAAAGTACAAATCCCCTTAAGAGGCCTCTACATTGATGTGATCAAGCTCCGCTGAGATGCTCTTTTTTACCAACCTAATAATATCGGCTATTTTTTGACGATTACCCTTAAAAATGATCCCCACCTCAGGGCCCATGATAATTTTTATATTCTGACCTTCCAGGTTTATGATCTTACGGCCTTCGCTGAACCTGAAGGTGGTCTTATACGTCCCTGAAGCCTCAATAACCCCCACGATAATATTGAACATCTGCGAAGTCCCGATAGCCCTGAACAAGCCAATATTAAGCTCATAGTCTTCATCCTGTGCATCATCAGAGCTTTCAAGGTATGCAAACCCAATATTGAGCATCATCGGCGCTGCAATGGTGGTCAGCACAATAACGACAACCGCAACCACATACTGCTGAGCATCAATAACCTTAGCACCACGCAGAATGGTAGAAATCACCAATCCCACCTCTCCTCGGGCAACCATAGAAGACCCAAAGAGGTAGGCATCCAGGAGTGACCAGCGATGACTTTTGCGCCGCTTTGACAGATTACTCAGTTCTGCAGCCAGGTAACAGGCGGCCATCTTAGAAAGTATTGCCCCTACTAAGAGCGTAGCAACCATACCCCACTCAAATAGGGTAAGCACTTTAATATCAAGCTGTAGACCAATGGATCCTAAAAAGAGGGGAAGCAGTACTGCATTCACAAATGGAGAAATAACTTTTTCTGCATGATGACGATCATCTCCCATACGATGAAAGAGACCCGCAAAATAAGCCCCCGTAATACCCGCAAGGCCGCCAACTAACTCTGCAAAAGCAAAATACATAAGCATGGTACTATTGGCTGCTGAAGCAATCAAATGCGACGAATGGTATTTTTTAAGCCGTTGAACAAACGTAGGAATTAAGTAATACCCAACAAGAAAGATCACCGCAAACGAGATGAGCATATACACCAAGGCCTCTCCAATGCTTGCATTATGCATAGGGCTCACATACCCCTTAACAACCCCAAAGGTGCCTGACTGCAAGGCAATAAAGAAAATAGAGAGGAGTATCACGGCAACAATATCATCAATAATAGCAGCGCCAAGCGTAGCACGAGAGCTTTTCAGGTGCATTTTACCCTGAGCAAAAAGCATCGCTACAGGAATTGAAACACTCGTTGCTGAGAAAATAAGCCCCAGACCAACTGACTGTGAAAGCGTAAATGAACCTACAAAAAAGAATTTTGCAATAAGCCACATGCTGGCAATAGGAAGCAACGCACCCAGAACGCCAGCCGATACTGCGGTAACACCAACCTTAATAATATCTCTGATATCAGTTTCATGGCCGGCTATCCACATGAGGTAAGAGACGGTTAATGCTGAGGAAATAAGCAACACAAAAAATATAAAGAGGTCTGAGGAGGCCAAGCTATACAATGCACCGGTTGCATTATCAATCATAGTGAGCGGCTCTGAAAATATTTTAGCCCCCGCAATATTTATACCGGATGGCCCAAGTAGAATACCCCCTATAATCTGACCCGCAATAACAGGGCAGTGAAAAAACGCCTTAAGCACCTTACCAAAGATAATAGTCCACAACAAAAGAAGCGCAACAAAGAGCGCAAATTTTGCAACAAATGCCGCATTCAATCCCGCAGAAATCATAACCCCCTGGGGAATGCTCAAGGAGGTACCATATGCATATGAAGTAAAACCAAATAAAGACAACATGCTCACGATAATACTAGAAAACATACACAACCCTTGAAAAACCTTGTTTTGAAAGCTTTTTTTGCACTACAGCCTTAGTTTAGCCGCAAAAAATTAAAAACCAAAGAAAAAGCGCGCAAACCTCACAAATAAAAGCAACACATGCCATTCGATGCGCAGCAAATCGACAATTCATCTGCGCGCGTCTCACGGTAATTCATTGCAATCCCCCCTTTGGTGTTATACTTTTAAAAAAACGACCAAATCGAGAGGGAATACGAGTAATGGGAGATATCGCCGTTAAAAATGGCATCGCCATTCCAGAGCATGAGATAAGAATAACCACCAGTCGTGCTGGAGGGCCGGGCGGTCAACACGTAAATAAAGCAAGCACTAAGATCACCCTCCACTGGAATCCATCGCAAAGCGCAGCCCTTACCGATGAACAAAAAGAGCGTGTCCTCAAGAACCTTGAAAGCCAATTAACCTTCGATGGTGATCTGGTAATCTATAATCGATCCACACGCAGCCAAGCGCAGAACAAAAAACTTGCCTTAGATGAATTAGCCAAGCGTATACGCAAGGCTCTCTATATACCCAAACGGCGAATGAAAACTAAAGTCCCAAAAGAAGCCAAGGAAAAACGTATACAGGCAAAAAAACAGCGGAGTGAAGTGAAGAAGCTTCGCAGCAAAAAACTTTTCTAGGAGATCATATGAAGCGTTTTGCTCTTTTGATCATAGCGTGGAACTCTTTCTCTATCACTCAAGACAATACGCCCTGCAATACTTTGTGCATTAGCCTTGGGTGGAATTGCCAGGTAGCAGCTAATCTACGAGACAATAATCTCCGCTCCTACTCATTCCCCTTTGATTGGAATCAAACATCATATGAGGGCCTGTGCGCTCTCATACGCAATCACTTTCAAGACCTTCTTAATCCTACATATCTCATATACAAGGCACCAAACGCCGCTGGTGTATTTAATACCAAATACAATGTTGCACTATCTCATGCATTCCCCACGTACATCCGTGACGATGGCATACGTATGGTTATAGAGCAGTATCTCGATTTTTTACCTGGCGTCACTGCAACATACCAGCGACGCATCGAGCGCTTTTATGATGCCTGCAATATGGCTGACCACGTATACTTTATTCGTCTAGGCTCAGAGCGATGGCGCTATGATACGTATATCGGCAAGCATAATGTAACTGAGCTACGTGACATACTGCAGATCGCCTTTCCTCACGGCAACTGGCACCTCGTGGTTGTACATAATAATCCTGAATATCAAGAAGATTGGCACATCCCAAAGGTGGTGAATATTCATATGCCAACTATCGTCGGGGATACGCACGCTGAATGGCAGCACGTACTTACAATACTTGGGCTTATTCAAAGTCCTGAATAACCAAAAATCACACAAGAATGAATTGAAAAAAATCATAAACCCTTTACAATTTTGCCAGTTTACTAACCCATCATTGTGGAGCAGCATGCATAACAAAAAATGTATCACTTTATTATGCGTACTTCTGAGTATAACCACTGCATGTATTGAGGAGCTTCCCATGTATTTATATAAAATCATCTCACCAGAACAATGGCAACACAGCCAATTACAAGCATCCGTTGAACCAACAGAACTTGATCATGACTTTATCCATCTGGCACAAGAACACCAAGTTGATGGTGTTATTAAAAAGTTTTGGAAAGATACGCCATATCTCATTCTTACGCTCGATAGCTCTCTCCTGAATGGTAAGCTGGTGCTGGAAAGCAATCGCCCCGGAGGTGATCGCTATTATCACCTCTATAATGGCTCAATCCCCATAAGCTCTGTTGTTGCTATAGCCTCACCATCAACCTAAAAGATCGACTACTAAGACCAGAGAGAGAGTACTCAATAGCAATGGCGATATCAAAGATGCGCTCTCGCGCCAACCGTACAGCCTATTGCTTAAAACCAATCCCCTTACCCCAAATAGGTCTATTCGCAAAGTCTTCTGGCGTTGGAAATATGCATATTGTTTCATAAGAAATACGTACATTTGGAAATTGCTCCCTCAAAGAAAGTAATTTTTGCACAGAAGATATATCGCTATCAACATTGGAGCAAGTAACATTTACCCTCGACAATGGATAACCCATCATCATCTTCTTCTCTTTCAACCCCTTCACAAATAGCTTAACACCCCCCCTAGAGATGCCCTCCACTCTTACCATAGAAACCTCTTGCAATCGCTGCATGCTTTTCACTATTGATGCAATCGATTTCATTGCAACATCATCTACCGTTGAACCATCAAATACAAGAGCAGATGCAACATCCATACTCTTTGATGGATTGCTTGTTTTTATTTCTTTAATAATCTCAGTACGATCCTTACCCCTTAAATCACTGTTTTTTAGATCTAGTGTTAGCTCCTCAGGTATTGCCAGCATATTACGAATCGAATGACTCTGCGGGTGACGCGAATGATTAGCCGCAGAAGCAATGTTTGCGCAGAAAAGAGAAAGTAGCAGTACAAAAATCATAGTAAACCCCTAAGTAAAAAAATAAAAAAAGTATACTTTTTATACTGCAAAACG
>Ga0180437_10011221_pt1 | contig 10790 bp, 7 predicted proteins | sample SS_ome_4_FD_132410 | JGI IMG/M metagenome (GOLD analysis project Ga0180437, IMG submission 132410) | Hypersaline lake sediment archaeal communities from the Salton Sea, California, USA - SS_3_D_1 metaG | ecosystem: Environmental > Aquatic > Non-marine Saline and Alkaline > Hypersaline > Sediment... | reverse complement strand
ATACCGCTTCTGTGGTACATAGACAATCTTTGCGATATAGCATCAATATGCTTTCCATATATTCCACCAGAACCATCATAATAGGTATTCCAATTGCCTTGGAGCAGATAGAGAAGTAGGTTTTCCAATTCTTCGGTTTTGAGATCAGGGCAAGTTTCTCCCAAACGATCTGCAAGAACCTTTGAGCTTCCCGGCAGGTCACATAAGTAATATGCAGACGAACCTAATAGAATCAGATAAGGATCTAATCCTCTATTAAGTTTTGACTCAAGATATGAATCAAAAAAATGAGCTGAGAATCGAAGGTTACTTTTTAGTTCATTAAGCTCTGTCTCATTATGTTTATTCTGACTTAGCTTTGCAGCATATTCTCCAAGAAGTCCTATTGTAAGCGGAAACAATTTTGCCGGATCATAAGGGATCGTAATATGATATTGTTCTGGCACTGCATATTCATACATCTTTGCTTTTGAGCGAGTCGCCCCAAGCATTCGCTTGGATTGTGTTTCAGGCCTCATCCGCGGCTCTCCTATAAAGTTCATGAACAAGGTCCATTAATTCATTTCCATGGATCACTAGCAGTACTAAGTTATCTGAATTGGGATGGCCATCTGTTGTTGTTTGCGATATCTGGTTTCCATTAAAAATTTTGGTCTCGAATAAGGCAACCGCTCCAGACACTTCTTGGTGTGGCCTATCGTTCGGGTTTTGAAATCTTTCTACCCTAATGGCTTCATCATGAAAACCTTTGTCGAATAATCTTTGCTTAATAGCATTTAAGGATTCAGCTTTTCTAACTTGGTCTTTTGTAGAACCATCGATTGCATCCTGAAGTTTTGGTTGAGGTTGAGTTCCAGAAAACTGTGTTTTGCTTTCAAAAATAGCCAAGGTATCTTCAGGAGAATCTTCTTCTCCAATTAGTTTGAATCCAATAACGTCGCAACCCTTAGTAGATTCATTTCTGACTGTTTTATCTCCATATCGAGTGCGTGGAACCCAATACCCAAGGACATACTGGAGATAATCTGATACTAATATTTCCCCAAAATCTCCTGCTCTGATCCTTGGACCCCATCCAATTGAAGAATCAGGAAATTTAATGTTATTTAAATACTCTGATCGGCTATATTTATAGCCTCGGCGATAAAAATCAATTTCAGCATCCAAACAGTAGTGGTTTCGAAAATGTTTGGCCCAAGCAGACAACACTTCCTCATCTTCTTTATGGCAAAATTCCCACACCTCAACCGTTTTGCCATCTGCCGTAGTTAATCTCTCGCCCGTATCTATAAGCCATTGGATATGTTCAGATGTCCACGGCATAAATCCCTCTTCTGAATTAATAATACTGATTTATATATCTGTAAGCCTTGTCAAATAGTTCCTGATCACGATGAAGCTGAAATTTGAGAAGAGTTTTACGCAAAGCCTTTTGAACCTCACGTTCTCCTGCAGTGGTTTGCTGCCAGCCAGGGAAGCGTACAAGTCGAACGATTTCATCGATATCATTAACAAGCCGTTCTACCATTACTGGAGTTTTTTCTGTTTTTGCATTGGCAAATAATTCAGTTAGCGCATTTTTGGCTTGATTTTGCTCTTCTTCCGGGGTTGTGTGTTTTTCTGCCTCAACAACATCCTTTGCCAATTCAAGCAGCATCTTCAAAAATTCGAGACTGGTTATCAAACCTTGTTCATGTTTTTGGCGAAGTTGTTCTAATCTTTCACCTAGTTTCTTGAATACTGGATTATTACCGTGCTTTCTAAGCCTGACAATGATCTTTATCTCGATTTCCCTTGGTGTTTTCGGGTCCTTGCTGCGAATTATATTTTCAAGTACGTCCGCATCCATCACCAATTTGTCAAGATCATCACGGATTGTATCCAAGTGTACATTCTTGTGAATAAGCTCAATCGTTTTCGCGCCAAGAGCGTGCCAAAGCAGTTTGCCCTTGCCACTTGGGGGCTTGACCGATTCATATATTTGTGACAACCACTTATAGTCTTGTTCGTAATCATTCAAGCAAGAATCGGGCGAAAGAGCCTCCCATAATCGCGATAGCGCAGAAAACTCTGCCGCAAATCTATCCCGTATTTTGTTATTTGGCAGGCATTCTTGTGCCGCTATCAATCCTTCGTAGCCTGTGACAGTTCTGTCAATACCCTTGAAAAAATCAAGACATTTAGCAATGCGTATAGGTAGCTGTTCTTTTAGTTCATCAAGATTGGTAATAACTTTACGGACAGACCTTTCATCAAAATCCAAAGCCTTTGCGACATCTTCAAAGATACCAAGATAATCTACAATTAATCCATGAGTCTTATTGGGGTATGGCCTATTTGTCCTACAGATTGCTTGCAAAAGGTTATGATCTCGCATTGGCTTATCCAGATACATCACCTGCAAAATGGGGGCATTAAAGCCTGTTAACAATTTGGCCGTGACAATAAGAAACTGAAGTGGGTCGGTAGGATCACGAAACCTGTCAAGCAGCTTTTCCTCTCCATCTTTACCACGATTATATTTTTTCCATTCCTCCGGGTCGTCATTAGCGATGTGCATAACAACTTCGCTTGCTTCCGGCCCTATGAGTTTATCCAATGCGTTTTTGTAGAGTACACAACATTCTCTATCAAATGTAACCACCTGTGACTTAAAGCCATTTGGCTCAATCTTTTCCTTAAAATGCTTTACTATATGCTCACAAATACCCTGAACCCGTTCAGGTGATTTAATAAGTACTGCCATCTTGGCAGCTCGCCTTGCAAGATCATCACGGTCTTGTTCGTTCAAATCGCCAGTTATATTTGCAAACGCCTCGTCTATAGCATCTCGATTTACTTTTAGTTTTGGTTCTGCCGCTTCGAAATGCAAGGGTAATGTGGCCTTATCTCGAATGGATTCTTCAAATGAATACCGGCTCAGATAGCCTTTTTCGTCCTCTTCAGCTCCAAAAGCCCAAAATGTGTTTCTGTCCCGTTTATTGATCGGTGTACCAGTTAATCCGAATAAGAACGCATTCGGCAAAGCTTCCCGCATTTTGCGTCCCAAATCACCTTCCTGAGTTCGATGGGCCTCGTCAACCATTACGATAATATTTGGGTTGTCATTTAATAATCCATCTGACTCACCAAATTTGAATATCGTAGTTATGATAATCTTCCGGATATCCTTACTAAGCATATCCTGCAATTCCACCCTACTGGTAGCATTTACAGTATTGGGGATATCCGCAGAATTAAATTCAGCGCTTATTTGACTGTCCAGATCAACTCTATCAACAACGACAATTACAGTCGGATTGCCCAAATCCGAATGCATTCGCAACTTCTGGGCGGCAAAGACCATAAGTAAGCTTTTACCACTACCTTGGAAATGCCATATGAGGCCCTTTTTAGTCTTACCCTCAACCACACGTTTAACAATCAGGTTGCCTGCATCATATTGTTGATATCGGCAGATAATCTTAATTCGTCTGTGGTTCATATCTGTTGCAAATACTGTAAAGTTCTGCAATATATCCAAAAGCACTTCCGGACGAAGTATATTCTTCACTGTCTTCTGTACCTCTGTTAGCGAACCTTCTTTACTTTGTTCACCAACTGGCCAAGGTCCCCATTTTTCAAGAGGCTGTCTCAATGAACCATAGTGAAACTTCTTACCCTCTGTTGCAAAATTAAACACATTAGGTACGAACATCGCAGGCACATTAACGAGATAATTATCATTGATATCGCTTGCCCCATCTACCCATGTAATTGCAGGCCGAACCGGCGTTTTCGCTTCACCTATTACCAGTGGAAAACCATTAACTAAAAGGACAATATCAAAACGTCGTTCAATATTGCTATGTATGTAGGTCCACTGATTTGTAATGACAAACTCATTTTTATCTATATCTTCATAATTTATTAGCCTGACTTCTGTATGCTCATTATTCTCGCCGAACGGCATGGTCTTTTCATTTCGCAGCCACTCAGCAAACATCTCGTTAGCTTGCACAAGCCCAGCCGAACTTACCGACATTGGTATCGTTCGCAAACGATATATTACCTCGTCCGCTTTCTCAGGTTCTACTTCAATCTCAGGATTGAGTTTTACCAACGCTTCTCGAACCATACTTTCAACAAACACATCTCCTGTTTGCTTATCCAACTGTGTGCAAGGTCGGTATGCCCACCCCGGGCCTTCTTTGAGAGTGTCTATTATCATCTGTTCTACAGTATTATCTTCATTAAACATTTATGCGATCTCCACAAAAAGATTTTTCTCTTTGTCAACGGGCTTCAAGAACTCTTCAATTTCCTCTTTCTTGTCCTGCAAAAATGGAGCGTTCTTAACTCTATCTTGCAGTTTCAATAAACGACTTTCGGCTCTTTTAAGAACTGTGCCAAAATCAAGTGGCTGAATAATAACCCTGTCTTCTTTTTCTTTTCTTGGCGAACATTCTTGGGGGTCAATTGTTTCACCTAAGACATAACACATTATTTTACTTGTATCACTCAAAAGCCCTTTTTTGTATAGCTCCAGAATATATTTCCAGCATTGACCTTTTTCGTCAGTACTTATTGGTATTCCAGGTTTCTTAAGCTCTACAATAACCAAGCGATCTGTTCCAATTTCACCGCCAGTCTCATCGTCATATTGAGGGTATGAGTAAAGCCCTGCTGTCCCATCCGGCAGAATAGCAAAATCAGGCCGATTTCGGCTGCCCTTAATATCTTTCTTACCAAACAAATCCTGAATTATACGGGTCATCCCCTCATTTGAAGTATATTCAATCGTTTCAAATTCTGGCCCGAAAATCCATAATCCTTCCTTGAATAATGGCTGCAAATCTTGGACTTCCTTTGTTTCTTCGTTAAATACTTTCAGACGAATTTCCTTTACAAGTTTCAGCCGTCTTCCAATTTCATCAAGAACTTCTTTAGCAATATCAAGCGTCCACTCATCAAGTATTTGATCCAAATCATCTAACTGTTCGGGCTTTAGTTCTGCCAGCCTATGAATGAGAGCATATTTTGTTTTAGCCTGCTCAAGATTTACAACAATTTCCGAAAGCTTGACAATATCAATTACTTTTATCGAGGGACAGGCTTCTTGTGCCTGCTCAACAAAATTCTTCCATCTTTCTCTTCCAGCTGGCCCCACAGTTTCAAGCTTTTCCCTGTTTCTCCTAACTGCTTTTGAATAGGTGTCTTTCCGATCATCTTCCGAGACCTTCAGCATATGTTCGCCAATCTTGTCGTAAACCCGTTCTGCAACTTGCTCAAAGGTCTCATTATCCCTGTCGAAGCCTGACCAATCATCTTTAATAGCATCGGAGTCAGATAAGCAGTCTGCCTTAACAATAAACTGGTAACGTTTAGCAGCAATTCTTCTACCGTCAATAAGCTGGTCTCGTCCCATACCTTTCCATGAACAATCACCTACAAGACGACCTCCAACATGCCACGCAACTCCATGCTGCCTCGTGGTTCTATCCGTTGTTTGTGTATCAATTACGATTAGCTCTACAGGAGTTTTAATGTTTTCTATTGGGATAACTTCCTTCTGGATATGATCACCATCAATATTTGAAAAATCTATCTCTGTTCCATTTACGGATACTTTGAAATTAGGATCGGTCAAAAATCTCATCCCTATTTCTGAGCCAATTTCTTCCTGATTGAATATTCTCTGTTTGCCTTCAGGACAATATATTCTTGTTCCATGCTTGTCAGACTTTTTGGGCAACTCTGATTTGATAAAAAATGGTGTATCATCACCGCGAGAAATTCGATACCGATTAAGTTCCCCATTCTTGCTGGTCTCAACTATATACTCTGAACCAAAACAAAAACCAGCAAAACGTCCCTTACCATTACGGCCAAACGCGAATCGTCTTGGCAGATCAACACCATCCGGAAATATTGCATATTCGCCCAAATGCTTCTTTCTATCATAGGACAGAGTACTCCACCTTTGCAGAAACTCTTCGGAAGTCATTCCCGTACCGTTATCACGAATTGAGAATTCCTTAATGCCCACTCCATTCGGCCATGAAATCCCAACCTCAGTAGCTCCTGCATCCCAGGCATTTGCTATCAACTCAACGACAGCAGTAACCTCATCTTGCAGTATCTTAGTACCGGTATAAGTCTCAAGAAAACGATCTTCATAAATCACATTATCCCAGAGCATCGGCTCTGTCTGTTCCTGCTTTTTTATCTTATTTTTTGCCATATTTTTACTCACTGTTTAATGCGTTTTTTCGATAAATATAACGACCTAACACCCATCCTTGATTTACTTCATTAGACTCATTTTCCCATTCGATCAAAATCCAACGTTTTTTATTCTTGAATTTTAATATTTTAACGTCACATGGATAAGAGATGACCGCAATTGCATGGCTTCTCTTTTTTGGTACGGCGTACACAAGCAAATACTCGGTATTTACGAACGGCGGACAGAGGTTACTTTGATGATTTTTATTTATCTGACGCACCTCCTGTTTACGAAAGTGCATTAGCCTTCCTGCAACTCTTTCTGGGCTTAGAGCTGTATTCTTTGTTGCTTCCTTCCAGATTGCCGTGAAATAGATAGTGAAAATAGTCCCAAGAATAATCGCGATTAACCATCTAACTGGCTTGGGAATGTTTTCCCAGGATAGATGCTTACCATCCTGCTTAAATATGTTTTTGTCGCTATTTTCATCCCAGATATATTCTTCTGCTATCTGGTTAATGTCTTCTTGGGAAAATTGTTCTTTCTCAATAACCAAAGCATCTCTTAATACTTCTACAGCTGGCCTAAAATCTTTAAGACTGTCTGCTATTGACCTGAAAGTGTCTTGCCAACTATTTATCCGTGACAGTTCTAATGCTATAGTGCTCTGAATTTGGAAAGATGGCTTTAATGCTTCAGCTATTCTCCTGTGGGCGTCACGTTGCTCTTCTATTATGCCTTTAAACATATTTGTAGTGTCAAATGCTTTCTGACACTGCTTCATGACTTCTGAAATAGGATTAGTAAATCTAAGCCCGTTGAGTATATCTTTAATGGCAGAAGTATAATCAGGAATAGCAATATTTTTAAGAGGCTTTATCATATCAGCATATATTTGCTGCTGCTGTTTAAATTGTCTCATCATTTCAGCAATCGGTGAAGTAGGATAGGCAAGTTTTTTCAAATGCTCAACAGAGTTAAGCTGCTGTTTCATTACCTCAGCTATTCGCTGTGAAGGTTGCATGGCTGCTTTCATACTCTCCCCGGCCCTTTTTCGAGCCTCAATAGCAGCCATCAAACTGTTTGGTATTTTGTCTTTCTCTTGCATTATCTCCCAAAATCCTTAACTGCCAAATAAGCCTCAGCTGTTTGTGCGGCGTGGCGTTTGACTCTATTTATCACTTCGGGCAATGTCATTGCTCTGCCTAAGACGTGGTACAAATGACTGTAATCAAGAAGAAGCAACGGTGTTCGTTTTCCCGAAGCTTCTTGAACGGCAACCGAACTATAGCCAGATACAGATACCATAATACCCATAGTATTATCAGCCTTAGATTCTACTTTGCTCTTAAAGGTGTCTATATCAATAGCTCCGGCTTGCTCAGCCGTGAACTTAAGTTCAACAAGAAATGATGTTCCGTCAAGAGTTACAGAACCGTCTATTTGCCTCCCTTGTACAACATACGGCCTTTTACATGAGATTTCAAAATAATCCACCAAATCATAAAACCAGTCCTGGAAGTCATAACCAGCCTGCTGTGTTCCAAGCCTTATTGAAAGTTTGGCTAATCGCTCCTCTAACTTTTCAAGTGTCTGCTGTGAGGAAATATTCTTGAGGCGTCTTTCCCCGGCCTCTTTCCTTACTTGCTCTTTTTGCTTCTTATCTTCTAGCTGGCCATCCAGCTTCCCGAGTTCTTTTCTCAGTAAATTAACCGCCTCCACAGCTTGTTTTATTTTAATTTCAGAGTCTTCATGGTTTTGTAAATCAGGGAAAGAACCTTGTGTCGCTAAGTTGCGTGCCATCTTCAAAATTAGTTTATGCCCTACATTATCCTTTTTTGATAATAGCTGATCAAATAGCCAGTCAAGATATTCTCTTTTTGTCATTCCTGGCAAGTGTGATAAAGCATTGTTAGAGATATGATTCTGACTCAAAAAATTGCGCAAAGCTCTTTTGAACCAGAATGATTTCAGGCAGGCGTCTTTGGTAATATCTATAAAATATGGGCTTAGTTTTCCTTGCATAATATTTGTTCTCGTAGGCTTTTCTGTAGCTCCTTTTGTTTAGCGATATTACAAAGTGCGAAATCAATTGATTTTGAATATTGATTTAGCAAGTTGGCTATTTTCTTGCGTTCTGTAGCTGGAGGAATGGCAATAGGCCATTGCTCAAAGAAATCTTTTGGAACTCTTAACTGTCCCGCACTTCCCCTCATCCAACGCTTAGCCATGATTCTAAATAACGGTGACATAGAGACATGGTAGGCAAAATCAGTGTCATTTTTATCCTTAGGTCTTAGGACGAAAAATTCAGTACTGCCAAAACCGTTTTTGTTTTTGAGCCCTTTAGCTATAGCTCCTTTGCCATTCTCCATACAGGGTGTTATTTTAGCAAACAACACGTCCCCCTCGGCGAAATACGTAAATCCTTTACGAACTTCTGAGACCTGTCTCTCTTCTTGGTTCATAATTCCACCCAACTCTGCGATGTCTGCCATTGTCACAAAAGACACATCCTTGTTCATAGGTAGTTCTTTAGGTACCTTGGGGTCTATATGTACTAATTCTGACAAGAATCCCATTTTCCACCCAGTCGGTAATTTTGTTTCTTTTTTCAGGAGAACTCCGAGTTTCAAAATATCGTTTTCATAGGCTGTTTGGGCTTTCTTTGCTCTATCTGCAAGGGACACATAATTATTAATTGAATTCTCGGTTGCCCAGAGGATTCCAGCAATTTTCTTTTGTTCTTGTTTTGGAGGAAGGGGAAATTCATATTCTTTCAGAAGCGTCCATTTTGTTCTTGGTGAAAGCGAGCCTGCGGAAGTACCAAGAGCATGTTCAAAAAAGCTGTCTGATTGGACTATGAAGGGTAGAAGTTCGGGCAGCAGTTTATCATCTTTAGGCTCAAATGTAAGAATGTCACCAGAGCAAATACCATCCCATTCCGTTACAGCAACCTTCCGCTGATAAGCCCTACGTTTACCGAATAAGACTTGGCCCTTACGAAACCGCTTTGTGAAAGACGTGCCATCAGCGATCATTCCCCAGCGAGAAATACGCAGATTCTCCGGATCAAGACAATCAAGGCCTACGAATCGCTCAAGTCCAGCCTTTAACGGAGCACGTTCAGTTTCATTGACATTTTTCACAACATCACCAAACCGAACTACTGGCCAATCTTTTTTATTCAACAATTTATCCATGTGTTTTAGTTCAAATAATCTAACAAATCTTTTAGCAACTTTATCTGATCATCGTCCGGCTCTGCTACTCCGACCTCATCTAAATCGATGACAAGCAACACCTCAAACTTTTTACCTTTCTTGATATCTTCCAACAATAAAAGCATACCTTGATCTTTAAGGATAGAAGCTTCAACTATTCTATTATCTGGGACTGTAAAGTTTGGAAAATGCTGAGTTATATAATCTGAGACAGTTTTAGGTATCCTAAAATTACTGTTATCATGTGAACTTCCGTCTTGATTAAAAGAACCAACCATACGGCCTTTGCGAAATATGTGTATGTTGTTTTGACAGGTTGGCACACGGCCAATATCGTGTCTGAGATAATATCCTTTTGGCAATTGATGCGTTCCTGCATATTTTTCCCATAGCCGAATTTGAGTGGTATTCTCAACGGTAATGCCGTGAAAAATAAAACCTATATTTTCAAACTTAATTGCGATTGCTTTCATTTTAAGACCTTTGTTGGAGCTAACTCTTTTTCTCTCATCCAGGCAATAGCTTTATGCCATCTATCTGGGGTGATTTTCTTTTTCTCTTCATGCCAATTATTCAGTACTTCATCAACGAGTTGATCGTCTGTTGGGTTCTGGCCGGTATCAAGGAAATCTTTCCAGGCTGCATAGAGCGTTGCAACTATTTCGCACTGTTCAGTCCTCGCTTTTCTGAATAAATCAATCAATTTTTGAATGTCACTGTGAAGTTCACCGAAGTATCTCTCGTAATATTTTTTATGGTGGCCAAAATTTCCCAGAGGGCTGTATGAAACTTTTTTGCCGTCACTTCGGTCCACACTAAACCATTTCTGTTTTTCAAAATTAGTCTCAATGGAACGCCTTGTCTTTGGGTCGTAAGGACCAGCCGCCTGTCTGTAATAGTGTCTTTGCAACTTTTCTTCCAAACCAAGATGTTTTTCACAAAGGAAGAGCAGTTTTTCCTGTTTCACAGAGCCAAAAGTAGGTTCATTATAAAGTTGGGAAGTAATCTCGGCTGCCAATACAGCCCTTACAAAAGCAGGCTGAACCCTCTTAGGCTTGACAGAGCTCTTGTCAACAGATTCCAGCATTACAAATAGTTCATTCATTGATTTTTGCAATTGTTTTGAACTCCGCTGCCAATCAGCAACTACCTGCTTTAGATTTGTAGATGGTTGTGCTTGAGCACTGCCATTTATCTTTGGTTTTACATAGAGCGGAATACTGATATTGTAATTATTAGCTTTGATTTCATTGATAGAAGCAACTTTTGCGAAATCTTCAACATCCCTGTAGTCTTTGTAAGTCTTTACAATTTTTTCGATATGGTCATCTTCAAGAAAACTTTGTGCTTGGCTTCGT
>Ga0180437_10011219_pt1 | contig 10792 bp, 11 predicted proteins | sample SS_ome_4_FD_132410 | JGI IMG/M metagenome (GOLD analysis project Ga0180437, IMG submission 132410) | Hypersaline lake sediment archaeal communities from the Salton Sea, California, USA - SS_3_D_1 metaG | ecosystem: Environmental > Aquatic > Non-marine Saline and Alkaline > Hypersaline >... | reverse complement strand
TCTTCGAGCGTACGCACAAATGGCAGCATCACTTTCACATTGGTGAGTCCCATTTCATTGCGCACACGTCGCATAGCTTCGCATTCAAGAGCGAATGCAGGCATATAGGCTGGATCATAATAGCGTGATGCTCCTCTAAAACCGATCATAGGGTTTTCTTCTGATGGTTCAAAGAAGCTGCCGCCCAGTAGGTTGCCATATTCATTCGATTTAAAATCAGATAGGCGCACAATCACCGGGCGAGGGTAAAAAGCACCGGCGATGGTTGCTACCCCTTGTGCTAATGAGCTGATAAAGAATTCACGTCGGCTTGGATAGGCAGTTGTGAGGGTATTAATTTCTTTTGTGACGGCAACATCTGTAATGCGATCTGGTGCCACAAATGCCATTGGATGCGCTTTGATATGATTCGTGATGATAAATTCAAGGCGTGCAAGACCAACTCCAGCAGTGGGAAGTTGTGCCACGTTAAATGCATTATCCGGGTGTGCCATATTAACCATCACGTTTACTGGCAATGTAGGTAGTTTTTCAAGGCAGAGTGTTTTTTTCTCAAAAGGAATAATGCCGTTATACACATAGCCAGTATGCCCTTGCGAGCAATCAATGGTGATCTGCTGCCCGGTGCGTATGGTGTGTGTTGCATTACCAGTACCCACCAATGCGGGAATGCCGAGCTCGCGGCTCACAATAGCTGCATGGCAGGTTCTGCCACCATGATTGGTCACAATGGCACTTGCTTTTTGCATTGCAGGCACCCAATCAGGATCAGTCATTGAGGTGACAAGAATTTCGCCGTCTTTGAGCTGATGTGCTTGCGTGATATCATCAATCACATGCGCCACACCCGAGACAATATGGGTACCAACGCTTTGGCCAGAAACAATGGTTTCAAGTTGTGCTGGATTGTTCATGTTCAAGTGATAGGTGTTAATCGTATGCTGTTCATGTTGTTTTTGCGAATGCACGGTTTCTGGGCGCGCTTGCACGATATAGATATTGCCATCAATGCCATCTTTTGCCCATTCAACATCCATTGGTGTCCAGCGGCCATAATGCTCAGTGTAATGTGCTTCGATAGTGCATAGTGAAGTTGCAAGTGAAAGAATTTCATCATCGGTTAAGCAAAAGAGCTTTTGATCAAGTTCAGGCACGGGAATAATGCTCACATTGTTGTTTTTGTTATACATCATCTGCAGCTTTTTATCACCCAATTTTTTATTTAATATCGGACGATATCCTTGTTTGAGCGTTGGTTTGTGCACTTGATATTCATCAGGGGTCACGGCACCTTGCACAACCATTTCACCCAAGCCATAGGAAGCATTGATGGTGACCACGTCAGGAAAACCACTTTCAGGATCAATAGAAAAAGCAACACCAGAGCAGGCAAGATCTGAGCGCACCATTTTTTGAATACCCACCGAAATGGCGACATCAAATGGATCAAATCCTTGTTGAATGCGATACATGATGGCTCGTTCATTAAAGAGCGATGCAACACACTTTTTATAGTAATGAAGCACTTCATCAACGCCACGCACATTAAGATAGGTGTCTTGTTGCCCAGCGAATGAAGCGTTTGGCAAATCTTCAGCGGTGCCAGATGAGCGCACCGCGACATCGCATTGTTCTGAGCCATAACGATATGAGAGGCTGCGATACGCTTCTTTTATCTCTTGTGCAAGGATAGCAGGCACATGTGCGCGTCTGATCATATCTTTAATTTTTGCTGAAACATCTTTAATTTCTTCAAGTGGTGTGTCAGCAGTGATCTGCTCAAGCAATCCTTGCATGGCTTTGGTGAGTCGATTCTCTTGTAAGAAGTACTGATATGCTTGTGCCGTGATGGCAAACCCATCTGGCACCAAGACTCCTTTTTTGCTCAAATGATTGATCATTTGCCCGAGTGAGGCATTCTTTCCGCCCACCAAGGCAATGTCGTCGAGGGTGATTTGATTAAATGGCTTAATCAAATCATGCTGCGACCATGTGCAAAAAGTGATCAGCGATAAGGCAAAGAGACTGCGTGTGGATGCGTTCATACCATAGCTCCTTTTTTTAGGATGATGATCCATCGTATAAGATGGTATGATACCGCAGGTGCATTGAATGTAAAGCTATTGAACCGTCACATTTTTAGTAGCAAGCGCAATACCAGCATCACTAAACACCTTTTTAACATCAGCCAAAAATGCTGCCCGCGTAGTGCCCCACTCTTTTTGTGTGGTCCAGACACCAATTGCAATGTGAGTATAACTCCCATTTGCTTCGGTGATGGCGATAAAAGGCGCCTTGTCTTTAATAAGATAAGGAAGTTCTTGTGGCAATTGATTAATAAGGGCGATAGCTTGTTTAGGATCTGCTTGTGCAACGATTTCGATGCTGGTGTTATAGCGTCGCTCTCTTTTTTTGCTCACGTTGGTAATAGTGGCTTTTAATACTTGCTCATTGCTAATGCGTACGATTTTGTTATCAAAGGTGCATATAGTAACAGCAAAAAGATCGAGTGCTTGCACTTTGCCTTCCACGTTGTTGATGATAACCGAATCATTGAGACTAAAAGGATGTTCAAAGGTCAAAAAGAGTCCGCTGATAATATTGGCAACACTTGTTTGTGCAGCAAAACCAATGGCTACACCAATCACGCCAGCAGCACCAATGATGGCGGTCATGTTAATGCCAAATTGTTGTAGTATAACAGTAGTCAAAAGAAAAAAGAGTGCGTAGGTCATAATGCGCGCCATCACGTTCACGCGCAATGCATCAGGGTAGATTTTTAGCAGTTGCTTTTTGAGCGTCGTGCGCAGGGCGATAATAATAAGAGAGCCGATCAGGGCAAACAGGGCTGCTTGGCCCAGTTGCAATGCATAGGTAAGGTATTCGGGTGAAATGTTTGGCCATTGCATGTATTCATCCTTGATTAGAGAGTCTGTATTAGTATGTCTTTATCATATGCCAGGTATAACCATCAAGTAATGGATGGGATAAAGATGAAGGTGCTATTTCTTGATTTTAATGATATACTGCTTTAAAAGCAAATATAACAAATAAAAATAGCTATGACGATATCAAAAAAAACAGCAAAAAAACCAACAGAAATGGCGGCAGGTATGCCGTTGAATAAATATATCGCACAAACTGGCATCTGTTCCCGCCGTAACGCCGTTGAACTTATCAAAGATGGCCGCGTGACTGTTAATGGTAAGGTGATTACCGCGCCAGGCCATCGGGTGATTTCTTCAGATGCAGTGAAGGTAAATAATAAGTTGATCGCGCAGCAAGAGCATGTATACGTCATGCTCAATAAACCGCGTGGCGTAGTGACAACACTCAAAGATAAAAGTAATCGCCGCACAGTAGTGGATTTGGTGACATTGCCTAAAAAGGTACGTGTGTTCCCTGTTGGGCGTCTTGATATTAATACGACTGGCGTGCTTATCATGACCAATGATGGTGACTTGGCCCATGCATTGGCACATCCAAGTAATGAAATTAGCAAGGTGTATGATGTAACAACACATCGCGCCATTGAAGAAAAAGATATTGAAGCTATTAAGCGTGGCGTACGTTTGAACGATGGTGTGGTGCGCGTGGATGATTGCCAATTGTTGTCTGAAGCAAAACGAAATAAAATGCGTATTACGTTGCATAGCGGCAAAAACCGTGTCGTGCGAAGGCTCTTTGAGCATTTGCGTTTTTTTGTTGAACGGCTTGATCGGGTAAAATTTGCAGGTCTTGCCAAAAAAGATCTACCTCTTGGTGCATGGCGTTATTTAACCCAAGCAGAGATAGAGCGACTCAAGTCATTGTAGCAAAAGCATTAACGAAGCAAAAAAAAGGTAAAAGAGGGTAGTATGGCGCATACATATCTTTGCATTGAACAATCAACACCGCTGCATGGGAGTGCATCCATTTCGGGTGCAAAAAACAGCGTACTCGCTATCATGGCCTCCTTAATTTTGACCAAGGGTGTGTCAATTTTGCACAATGTACCACAATCTTCTGATGTTGATCAAATGATATTGCTTTTGAAAAATCTTGGCGCACAGGTCAAATATGTTGCTGAAATGAAAACGCTTACGGTAGATACCTCGCACCTGCAAAAATGGGATGTATCTCACGATATTATGAAAAAGATGCGGGCGTCCATTTTGGTGATGGGTCCTTTGCTTGCCCGCTTTGGCAGAGCAGATATTGCCTTGCCTGGTGGCTGTGTGATTGGAGCGCGGCCAGTGGATTATCATCTTATTAATTTTAAAAAGATGGGTGTGGAGATTGCCGAATCAGGGCATATGCTTTGTGCGCATACTGATGCGTTGCAAGCAGCAAAAATTATTTTAGAATATCCTTCGGTTGGTGCGACTGAAAATATTTTAATGGCCGCCACACAAACAAAAGGGGTCACCACCATTGTTAATGCAGCGCTGGAGCCAGAAGTGCTTGATCTTATTGCAGTATTGCGCAAAATGGGTGCTGATATTACCATTCTTCCGCCAGCAAGCATAGAAGTTAAAGGAGTGGATGAGCTTTTGCCCATTGAGCATACCGTACTCAATGATCGGCTTGAAGCAGGAGCGTTATTGCTCGCTGCTGCCATTACAGGCGGGAGCATCACATTGCCAGATGCGCCGGCATTTGCTTTAGAACTCTTTTTAGATAAATTACAGCAAATGGGACATGCGGTCATTATAGGTGATAATGGCGTGGGTATTGCGCTCACGGCCACCAAAGAGCCACGTGCGGTCTCATTCAAAACTGGACCATATCCAAGCTTTCCAACTGACTTGCAGGCGCCTATGATGGCATTGCAATGTGTGGCAGAAGGGGTGAGTGTGGTTGAAGAGACGGTGTTTGAAAATCGTTTTTTGCACATTAAAGAGCTGCAAAAGATGGGTGCAGAAATTCAGGTGGAGCATAACAAAGCGATCGTCACTGGTGTTGAGCAGTTATACGGAGCGCAAGTGATTGCTACTGATATTCGTGCTTCCACGGCACTAGTGCTTGCAGGCCTTGTGGCGCAGGGTACCACGCTTATGAGCGGCGTGCATCATTGGTTGCGTGGCTATGATGCGCTTGAGGCAAAGCTCAAAAAGTTAGGCGCACCAATCAAAATGATCGATGCGCCTCATCAATTATTCATGCATGAGCACACGCAACTTACTGAGCGTGAGTGCTAATTACGTATTTTTTTTTGAAAAATATTTGCTTTTTGTGTATTTAAATGTGTAGGGTACTAAATGTAGTTTTTTTCATTTTTCAAAGGAGAGGGTATGAAAAAAATAGCATTGCTGTTGCTTGTGTTGCAATCAGCGGTTCTTAGTGCATCATATGATTGTTGCAATCCATGTGATGATGGTGGGTGTGGCACGCCACTGCGTTGTGGCCAATGGTCTATTGTGCCAAAGATTGGCGTAGCGCCAACAATTCGTACGGCACAAGACCCTGTCTGGTTGACAAACCCTTGTTTTGAAACAGCAGGGCCTATTTGTGCGGGATGTCAGAACAACCCACGAAATCCAGCAACACCTGTTTCTACGGTATCGGTGACGGCGAAGTTTCAAGATCAATTCAAGACTCCGCTGGCAGCTGGCGTTGAATTGCAATATGCTATAGATGAGCATCACATGGTCTATCTAGAATATGCCTATCGTCATGCAAATCCAAAAATATTTCCTTTCACTGCTGGTGCATTCAATGTGTGTGAGAGATTTACTAAGTTCCAATCTCATGCTGGTTATATAGGTGCAAGACACTATTTTGATCGTGTATGGTGTGATCGCCTTTCATTCTTCTTAGGCGGAAAAATGGGTATATTGCATCGCGACCAGGTGTGCTATAACCTGAATCTGGCTATCCCTTCATTAGGTGTGCCTTTAACTGAAATTGGTAATAATGTCTATTTCTTTAAAGATAATGTAGTGAGCGCGGGCTTGCATTTGGGTCTTGATTATTGCTTCAATTGCAACTGGTCTTTCCAGTTTAATGCAGGTTTTGTTGCTTCTTGTGGGCCAAAAGTAAACCAGAATGTTGTCTTTGCTGGTGAAACAGATCCTGCTAAATTAACTGCATTATTAGGCTTGACCAACGTTAACATTGGTGCAACGGGCACTGAAGTGCAATTCCCAGTGACCTTTGGATTGCGCTTTAATTATTAATTGTCTTCATTGCTTGTTAAAGCACTATCGCCCTGAACAATCTGTTGTTTCAGGGCGATTTTATATTGAAAGTGTTTGGTATCTATTTTAAGGGAGTAATTATGCATAGTCTGCTCATTTTTTTTGCTTCATTGCTTTTTTTTGTAATAGTTGATGCCTTTTGGATTGGGTATTTTGCAAGAGATCTGTATGTAGGTTCTTTAAAGCATTTCTTGCGCTACGCCGATGGCCAATATAACGTGATTTGGTGGGCAGCGCTAGTTGTTTGGATCTGTATTACGCTAGGAGCTTTTCTTTTTGTGTTGCCTCAGGTAAGGGATCAGAGCTATGCTTTTGCAGCATTGTATGGTGCACTGTATGGATTGGTATTATATGGAGTATATGATTTTACTAACTATAGCCTTTTTGTAGAATGGCCATTGCAGATAGCATTAATAGATGTCGTGTGGGGTGCATGTATTAATGCATTGCTGGTGGTATTCATGAAATGGCTGGCGCAATAACTATTGCAAAAAGAAGGAGCTCAGCTCAGTCAGTTCGCGGGTGATTTTTGCTTGGCGTAGTTTGTTATAATTCAGCTGCAATGATTCGAGCATATCTTTTGCATTGCGCGTTGAACTATCCATAGAGATAAAGCGGGCAGCATGTTCAGCCAAAAGCGATTGAAAGAGTGCTTGCTGCACATGCGAGAGAATATATTGATGTGAAAGATAATCTAAAATCTCTTGTGCTGGCTGTTCCCAATAAAAATCTTTTGCCATCGTCTCTTTTTCTGCTGGGGCAGCAGGAATAATCGTCTGCTTAGTGGGTTTTTGTGCAAAAAATGAAGGGGCACGATTGCTAAAGACCACCACGCTGCTATAGTGCGGGCGGGCATGTATGATTTCTTGCATAATGCTATCAGCGATCGTGAGCATGTTGTGCAAGGCAAATGTGTCAAAAGAAGCGATAACGGTGCCGAGTTCTTTTTTTTGCACAAATTGGTAGGCCCGTTTGCCTACGGTGATGATGGAGCAGCGTTTTTGATTGATGGTGTGCAGGTTAACAAACTGAAACAGTGCGCTATTAAAACTGCCACACAAGCCTTTTTGCGATCCAACGAGAATGATGAGCGGATGGTGCTTGTTTGTTTTTTCTGGTTGCAGTAGTGGGTCTTTATAATCAGGATGTATTGCGTGCGCTTTTGCAAAAAGATGATTGATGGTCTCTTGATAGCGTGTAAGTGATGCCTCTTGATGCTTCATGCGTGAATGCGTGGACATAGAAATGAGGCGCATGGCATGCGTGATTTTTTTGATTGTTTCGACCGCTTTCATGCGTTGTCGCATTTGCATGAGTTGAGACATAGCCAAATACCTTTTTGATTGTAGCGAACACTAATAGCATTATGGTACTGAAGTTTGTGCATACATGCAACTCTGTTGCCATTGCATGCTGCATCATTGTATCAATACTAAATGTGACGTATACTCAAAAAAAGGCCAATGGATTAGGAAAAGATGAACATTATTATCGATGCATATAATGTGTTGCATAGTGTCTATGATGCACGTGAAATAGGCGCTGCGCAGCGCAAACAATTTATTAATCAACTAAATGCCTATGCGAAGCGTAAAGGGCATACTGTGGTGGTTGTCTTTGATGCTGGGCCATGCACGTGGCCAATGAAAGAGACCGATAGGCACATTACCATTATCTATTCTGGCTCAGAACGTACGGCTGATGAGGCTATTATGCGTTACATTCAAGAGCATAAAGGGCGTGCTATGCTGCTTGTTTCTTCTGATCGTGAGCTCTGTCAGATGGCTGCTGCATATGAAGTAGAGTCAGTCAAGGCGGACGAATTTTATGCACTACTCACCCAGCGGCAGGCGCCGGAGAAAAAGCGTGTAGCGCAAGAAGCAGTCAAGCTTTCGGCTACGGCAAATGAAGAGGTGGATCAGTTGATGCAGCAAGCAATGCGCATGCCAATCAAGCCAGATGACATGCAAGATACTCTGCATCGCACACCATCGGCAAAAAAAGAAACAAAAAAAGAGCGTCGTCGCAAGCAAAAAATAAACAAGTTATAGTTTTTTAAAATAAGAACGGCATATGAAAGAACAGGTTATTTATAGTCTTGATGAAGTGTCTGCAGTGGCAGAGCGCGTGAAAGCATATATTCAAGGGTGCAAAGTGGTTACCCTCACGGGTTCGCTCGGTGCGGGAAAAACAACGCTTATGCATGCATTGATGGCGCAGTATGGGGTGCAAGAGCAGGTCACGAGCCCCACGTTCACCTATGTGAATCGCTATACGAATAAAGAGAATGATCTCTTTTATCATTTTGATCTTTATCGTCTTTCGTCGGCAGATGATCTTTATGCGTTTGGCTTTGATGAATATCTGCATGAACCGCATGCGAAACTTTTCATTGAATGGCCTTCTATAGCGCTCATGTTATTGCAAACGGTGCCGACATGCCATATCACGATCGATTACCACGGATTAGACAAGCGTATACTGACGATCACAAAAGAGGATGCACATGAGTGATTATAAAAGTCCATTAGAGCAAAAGCCAGACTATCTGGTCTGCACCTGTTGGGGCGTGATGTATTCTGAGATAGTGGATGCCATTAAAGCTGGCGCTACCGATTTTGAGGCATTAAAAGACCAGCTCATGGTGGGTACTGGGTGCTCAAGTTGTGTGCCAGAAGTCTACGAGATTTTGGCTGAAATGCAGGGCAGTTCGCCTATTGATTGATTCTTGTGTCGCTCATACTCTAGACTTTCATCCAGTGGTTATGTATAAGAAAGAGATTGCAATTTCTTAAAATCTTTTTGTTTAAAAGGAGGGTCGGATGAAAGTGAAACAAAAGCTTTTTGTGATCCTTTGCGTTGTGCCGATGGTTATGCAAGCAGCAGATGATGAAGGATTTTCGTCTGTGGAGGTATCTCCTGAACGAGAAGTGGTCATACAGGTTATCAAAAATGGCTCGCGCAATAAGTCATTAATTATGCGTGATGGCTGCAAAAATGAAGTGAGCTGTGTGTTATATGGTTGCAAGGATGTGCAAAGCGGAGAGCATGATCTGTTGATGACAATCGATAGTATTTCACCGCCCAATAAACAGAATACGGGGCAAGAGCGTTGGGTGCGGTGGCGAGTGCCATGCGGTATGATGCCAGAAGATTTTAGCGATCAAGAACGTGATGAACAGTTATGTCGCTCCTGGCTACGAACGAATCATAGCATTTCATACTTTCATCATAATAACGAAGAGCTTCTTGTAAGTCAGCGTAAGCGTGGTGCATGGCATGCAAAAAATAAACCTATTTGCTCTTTGCGCGGGCTTTCGTCTTTGTTTTTACTTTTGGAAGTGCATTCTGATGGTAGGTTTAACGCATGTATGGTGGATGATGACGCACTCAAGGGTGCAGTGCGCATTAAAGAAATGGCTGGGTCACCAACTAGCAGCACGCCAGCGATGTCGATTGCCCATATGCCTCCTGAAAAGCAATTTCAATCTCAGCATAGCGTAAGCTACCCAGGAGCTTTAGGTTCACCATCTTGGGTGCAAGGGCAGCATCCGATTAATCAGGGAGCAATGGCGTCATCACAACGTGGACAATATGGTAGACATTTTTCAGGTGCTTCTGGTTCGTTGCCATTAGGAATTCCTGTCCCAACGGACCAAGCGCCGCCGCCGCCATATTCACCTGAGGCAAAGCACAAGGACGTGCCAGTATATCCTGCTATTCATGAGCAAGAAAAGAAATAGCTTACGGCGTGAGCTAATTAATTGACAAATGCAGGCAAATATTTTTGTATGGTGCGTGAGCATAATGTGCTCAAAGATAAACAATTTGTTTCACTATACAAAGGAGAGGCTCATGAAAAAGGCTATATTTTTAATGAGTGGATTGTTCTGTTCGGCTTTTATATGTGCAGCTGATGAGCAACGCTTAACGTTTGGTAATATTACAATAGGTAAGGTCTATAATCAGGCGCATCACCGCGTTCTTTTAACATCTCCTGAAAATAGCAGGACGTTAGTGCCATCTGGCGGGCAAAGAGAGTTGGCAGCGCTTTTTTGTGTGACGCAGCGAGTAGATGCTAAAAAGCTTACGGTTGAAAAACTTGAAGAGGCTTATTGGCTCATCGCAAAAGGCGATCATCTTTTTTTCTTTACCCATACGCCAGACGGCTTTAAGGTGCATAGAGTGCGTGATAACGGTATGCCAACGGCTGGACGAGTATTGCGACCATCAGATACAGAAGATGGCGCCTATGATTTATTGATGGAGCACTCAAAAAGTAATAGCAAAACGGCAGCATTTAGCTTGCATCCTGCGGGTGAGCTAGAGAAGAAATATTCGCACGCTGCGGCGCGCAGATCGGGTTCGCTTGCTCGTCTATCTATGCGTAAAAGCTCAGCCTCAGCGAGTGATAAATAGCTATTTTTAGAAAAAAGTGCCTTTTTTTGCAAAAAAGGGCATGTTCTGGTTGAAATCTTGTCTAAAAAGCAATATTATAGTGAGGCATGGTAGCAATTGATATTCAAGGCGAGATTCCCGAGCGGTCAAAGGGGACGGACTGTAAATCCGTTGGCTAAGCCTTCGCAGGTTCGAATCCTGCTCTCGCCACCAGC
>Ga0180437_10011217_pt1 | contig 10794 bp, 9 predicted proteins | sample SS_ome_4_FD_132410 | JGI IMG/M metagenome (GOLD analysis project Ga0180437, IMG submission 132410) | Hypersaline lake sediment archaeal communities from the Salton Sea, California, USA - SS_3_D_1 metaG | ecosystem: Environmental > Aquatic > Non-marine Saline and Alkaline > Hypersaline > Sediment... | reverse complement strand
TGGGCGACTCCCCCCTGATCGGCGCCGGGCTCTACTGCGACAACCGGGTCGGGGCCGCAGCGGCTACCGGCAAGGGCGAGGCCGTGATCAAGACGAGCGGGGCTTTTCTGGTGGTCGAGCTGATGAGAAACGGGGCCGCGCCCGAACAGGCCTGCGAGCAAACCCTCCGGCGGATGATCGAACACTACGGCGGCGAAACCGACTTCCAGAACTGCTTCATCGCCCTCGACAGGCACGGAGAAGTCGGCGCCGCGTCGCTCAGGCCCGGGTTCGAGTACTCGGTCCGGTCCGCTGGCGGAGAGGAATTCCGGGAGGCCGTACATCTGCTGGACGGCTGATCCTCGCGCGTCCATTGGGGCCCCAAATCAGTTGTGCCGCCGTGCGCGCCGTGGGAGACTGTATGTTGTTCGGTCCGAATCATCGAGTGCGACAGGCAGGGAGGGTAGAGAGCCATGAGGAGTGCGGCAGTGATGATCATGATTGCAGCTCTCGCGCTGGTCCACGGGTGTGGTTCCCGATCGCCGGAGGACGAGCTGTCGGAGTTTGTAACCGCCCATGTGGCGAAGGTTGAACCCCTCAGCACCGACCTGGCCGAAACGCACTGGCGGGCCTGCGCCACGGGAGACGAGGACGCCTACCGGCGGTGGGCCGACCTCCGCCTCCAGATGCGGACGGTCTACAGCAACCGCGACGAGTTCGCCATGCTTAAGCGACTTCGCGATTCCGGCCGGGTCCGGGATCCTCTGCTCGCACGCCAGCTGACGATCCTCTACAACGGGTACCTGGAGAACCAGATCGACACCACCCTGATCCGCCAGATGGTGGACCTGAGTACGTCCATCGAGAATCGGTTTAACACCTACCGCGGCCAGATCGACGGCCGGGAGGTGTCCTCGAACGACATCCTGGACATTCTCAGGACCGAGACGGACTCCCGCAGGCGCCGGGGCGCCTGGCTGGCCTCCAAGCAGGTGGGCGAGGCGGTCAGCGCCGAGGTACTCGACCTGGTGAGGTTGAGGAATCAGGCGGCGCGTGAGCTCGGCTTTCCCGACTACTACGTGATGCAGCTCACGCTGGGCGAGCAGGATCCCGACCAGATCGCGCGGCTCTTCGACGAGCTCAAGGCTCAGACGGACGAACCCTTCCGTCGGGTCAAGGCCGAGATCGACGCCGTACTGGCCGAGCGGTATGGGGTCAAACCAGGCGACCTGAGACCCTGGCATTACCAGGACCCCTTTTTCCAAGAGAGCCCCAAGGTCTACGAGGTGGACCTGGACCACTACTACGGCCGGGTGGATGTGAAGGCGTTGGCCTCCTCGTTCTTCGTGGGAATCGACCTCGACCCCGCCGACATCCTGAACCGAAGCGATCTGTACGAGCGGGAGAAGAAATACCCCCATGCCTTCAGTACGGACATCGACCGCAGGGGCGACTGCCGCATCATGGTCAACCTGCGCAACAACGAGTACTGGACGGACACGATTCTCCACGAGCTGGGGCACGCCACCTACAGCAGCCACGTGGATCCCTCTCTGCCCTGGCTGTTGCGGTCCGAGGCTCACACCTTCACGACCGAGGCCATCGCCATGCTGTTCGGCCGGCTGGCGCGCAACGCCGACTGGATGGAGAAGATGGACGTGATCACGGCCGCCGAACGCGAGAAGCTCGAGCCGATCAGCCGCAGGGCGTCACGCGTCGCCCAGATCGTGTTCGCCCGATGGTGCCAGGTGATGGTCCGGTTCGAACGGGCCCTGTACGAGGACCCGGAGCAGGACCTCAACGCCCTGTGGTGGCGGCTCGTGGAGGAGAACCAGTATGTCCACCCGCCCGAGGGTCGGGACAAGCCCGACTGGGCGGCCAAGATCCACATTGCGACGGTCCCCGCCTACTACCACAACTACATGCTGGGCGAGGTACTGGCGTCCCAGCTGGCGGCCTACGTCCAGACCCACGTCGTCCAGGCGCCCGAGGGGCGGGTGTTCTCGCCGGCCGGACATCCCGAGGTCGGCCGGTACCTGAATGACAAGGTGTTCCAGCCGGCGGCCAGGTACCGGTGGGACGAGATGATCGAGAGGGCCACCGGAGAGCCGCTCACCGCCAGGTACTTCTCCGAGGAGTTCGTGTCCTCGTGATGGGTCCGACGTCGATCCCCCGGGTGTGAACATGCGAAGGGGCCGCCCCAGCGGGCGGCCCCTTCGCGTCCGAGCAGGGTCTCTGTCCCCCGGCAGAGGCGGTCCTACCCACCTAGCCGGGAAGCACGACCCACACGTAGAACTTCTGTCGCTGAAGCGTATCGTACGGGTCCCGCCGGCCCCCGTCGAGCCACGTCACCCGCTGAGCGGGCGGAGGTTGAGCCCTTCCCTCCTCCCCGGTCTCGATGACGCCGTCGTCCGTCTCCAGCCGCACCTTGGCCCGGACATCCCCGGCTGTGATCCTGCGCGAGTTGCGGGACCAATCGCCTGTGGTGATCGCCTGGAACTTCGTGAGACAGAGGCTGGGCTCCACGTGGACCGTCACCGTGACGGTCGCCCAATCCATCGTACCCGCCCAGGAGGCGGAGGAGGACGCGAGAGCGAGGAGCACAACCACGGCGTGAAGGCCAATGCGCGAAGTCAATAAAAACCGCCTTTCCTCGTGCCCGGCCCCAGCGGAAGTAGCAGGGGATTATATCGCAGATCGCTCCGGCCTGCAACCCCTTCTGGCCTCGTCCGGGCGCTGTTCCCTCAGGCGGCACCCGGCCGCGGACAGCTGAAAGCGTAGGGGGCCGGCCCAGCGGGTCGGCCCCCTCGGCGACATTCCAGGCCGGGGAACCTACAGTTTCGTCTCTTCCACGGCCTTCTTCACCGCTTCGAGCGAGTTCTGGAGTGCAGCCCTCTCCTCGTCGCTCAGCTTCACTTCCATGACCTTCTCGACGCCGCCGGCGCCGATCACGACCGGGACGCCGATGTAATACCCCTTGATCCCGTACTCGCCCTCCAGCAGGGCCGCGCACGGGAGGATCCGCTTCTTGTCCCTGAGGTAGGATTCCGCCATCACGATCGCCGAGGCGGCCGGGCTGAAGTACGCGCTGCCGTTGGCCAAGAGCTTTACGATCTCGGTCCCCGCCTGACGCGTCCGCGTCACGATGGCCTCGATCTTGGCTTCATCCAGAAGCTCGGTCAGCGGGATCCCGCCCACCGTACAGAGCCTGGGGAGCGGCACCATCGTGGGCCCGTGACCCCCGAGGACCGTAGCGTGCACGTCCTCGACGGACACGTTCAGCTCCATCGCCACGAAGGCGCAGAACCGACCGGTGTCGAGCACGCCCGCCATCCCCACGACCCTCTCCTTCGGGAAGCCCGTGATCTTCTTGAAGGCGTACACCATCGCGTCCAGCGGGTTCGTCACGATGATGCAGAAGGCGTTCGGTGCGTACTTCTTGATGTTGGTGGCGACGTCGGTGATGATCTTGATGTTCACGTCGAGCAGGTCTTCGCGCGTCATGCCCGGCTTCCGGGGAAGCCCGGCTGTGACAATGCAGACATCGGCCCCCTTGATATCCTCGTAGCTGCTCGAGCCCGTGAGCCAGCAATCGACCTTCTCGATGGGCGTCGATTCCTGGATATCCAGGGTCTTGCCTTTGACCAACCCCTCCTTGTCCGGGATGTCCACCAGCACGACATCCCCGAGCTCGCGCTTCGCTGCTTGGAGAGCCAGAATGCCACCGATCTGGCCGCCTCCGATCAAGGCGATCTTCTTTCGAGCCATCGTACCCTCCCTCTCGTTCCTCTACCGAGCGAACCCGAACGCTAGAGCCCTCACCGACTCCCAGGGCTCAACCCAAGGCGGACGACAATCCTGGACCCCCGGTCCCCGCGAGGGGGCGGTCGGAATGCGCAGAACCCCGCACTCTAGCAAACCTACGGGAATCCGGTCAAGAGCTAATGACACCACCGGTGCACAAGAAATCGCACGGGCATGAGAAGGGCCTGGCGGCAACGCCGCCAGGCCCTCCGGAGGGGAATCCGCTTCGTCGGAACGCCTATTTGATCAGCGTCATCCTCCGGGTCTCCACGTACTCCCCGGCCTTCAGCCGGTAGAAGTAGATCCCTGACGAGACCGCCTGTCCGTTCTCATCGCGCCCGTTCCAGCTGGCCTGGTGGACGCCCGCGGGAACCATGCCGTCGACCAGCTGCCGGACCCGCTGCCCCTGGATGTTGTAGACGCTGAGATCCACCCGTGCCGCACCGGGCAACCCGTACGGAATGATCGTCTCGGGGTTGAACGGGTTGGGAACGTTCTGCCCCAGGAACACGCGCCCTGGCCTGTTCTGGACGAGGCCGTCCTCGACGTCCGACGAGGTGTCCGTGAATCCGAGGATCTCGAAATCATCCAGGGCCGCCTCGACCAGCGAGTTGCTGCCGTAGTCGGCCGCCACCACGCGGAACTGCATCTGGTCGGTGAGCGGGGTGGGCACCGCGAACACCATCCGGTGCCACCTGCGATCCGCCGGAGTGTCGGTCAGCGTCTCGAGGTTCTCCCACGTGCCGCCGCCGTCGTCGGACACGTCCACCGTCAGAGGGTCGCCGTCCTCGTTGATGATGTTGTTCTGGTACCACCGCTCGTAGGAGACGGTGGCGGCGTCGTAGCCCGAGAGGTCGACCACGGGCGAGGAGAGCGTCGTCCGGCCCCCGTCGACGTCCCCGAACCGCATCAGCGTGCCGAGCGGCGAGTTCTCGGTGACGTAGCACATGGTGCCCGGGTAGGGGCTCGCGTCCTTCCGGGTCTGCACCACACGCTCGAGCCAGGGATCCCACTTCTCGGTGCTGACGGCGCGCTCCCAGATCCCCTCCGTGGCGCTGTCGCCGACCGCGCCCACCGTCCAGCCCAGGTCCGACTCGAAGTCGTCTACCAGCACCTCGGCGAACTCACCCACGTACACCGGGAAGCTGATCGTGTCCGGGTAGGTATCCGTCGTCAGGTAGAGATCGCACTCGATCCAGTCCCCGGCGAAGAAGCTGCCGTCGATCCCGATCTCGAAATGCGGGGCGACCGTCGAGCCGGCGGTCTCGGAAGCCATGTCGGCGAAGTCGGCCGTGTTGTCCGTGATCGTGACGCCCGGGGTGTCGGTATGCAGAACCCCCGTGACCCCCGTCGCCGGGCCCTGGCCGTCGTTCATGAGGGTGACCTGGAGCGTCACGCCGGACTCGCCGGGCTCCAGGAAGCCGTTCCCGTTGCCGCTCTTGGCCGGATCGGCCGCGTAGCCCACGTAGTTCAACACGTGCATCTTGGCCGTGTAGTCGACCCGGATCGTGCTCCTGCCGATCCCGCACGTCTCGTACTCGACCCACCCGAATCCCCACTCGCCCCAGTCGATGCCCCAGCTGTTCTTGATCAGCCATGCCCCGGCGCCGTCGCACTGACTGTCGTCCCATCCGACGATGAGGATGCAGTGATTCGACGACCCCATCGGGATATTCGTGTAGCAGCCCTCCTGGTAGTACATCCAGTTGTCGAAGGCCCAGATGCCCGTGGACACGGGGCCGTAGGTGTAGATCGCGTTCTTGATCGCGCTGATCGTGTTCGTGACCGACACGTAGCTGTCGACCCGGGTCCTCGCCTCGCATCCGTGGACATCGCATGGAACGGTGTCGTTCGCCTCGTAAGGGAAACAACACTCGTCCACCAGACCATGGTCCCGGATGTAGAGGTACGCCGTTCCCGACTGCCCGCCCCCACAGCCCCAGCCGTAGGATGCGCAGGACAGAACCTGCTGCTCGGAGAGGTTGACGGGGTAATCGTCGTAGATCAGGGCGGCCGCCTCGGTGGCCCCGACCGGGCCGAACAGCCAGCAGGACCCGCACCCGCCCTGGTTCTTGGCCATCGTAACCTGCAAGGACTCCCGCCAGTCGAAGGCCGCGGGCAGGTCACGCGCATCCTTCAGGATCGGGTTGGGATCCGGCGGAATGGTCCCCGGCTCCGGTTCCACGTAGCCCAGAAGCAGCTGCTTCTCCTCATCCGAGAGGTCCGACACCGAGGTGTGGCCGGCCTTCCAGCACAAGCCCTTCTCCTCGATCATCCTCTGGATCAACGGGATTCGGGCGTCCCCCTCGACATCCTGCCCGGCGGTCTCCGAAACCTGGCCGTTCGCGGGAGCCGCGATCAGGACTACGCCCACCATCAGCACGAAGAATCCCTTGCTCATGTCTCCACTCCTCTTGGTTGGGGACACGGTTTGACAAACCACGGAGGGGCGAACGACTCCGCCCGCCCCCGCTGCAACTCCCTACTATGATACCACCAAACTCCTGACAATTCAAGCTCGTTCCTCGGTCCCCGTCGGAGGCTGGGGCATATGCAGACCTTGCGGGAATTCGCCGGATCTGGTAGGTTTGCGGGGCCGGCGCCGATGTCTGGAGCGCGGGCGAGGAGACGGACCATGGAGGGCCACCAGAAGATCCTCCGGGACAGGGTCGCTCTCGTGACGGGCGCGGCGCAGGGGATGGGGCGAGCGATCGCCCTGGCCTTCGCCTCGAGCGGGGCAAGGGTCGCCGTCAACGACCTCCAGCCGGAGGCCTGCGAGGCTCTCGCAACGGAGATCCGCAGGCGGGGCGGGCTTTCACTCCCCGTTCCCGGCGACGTCGCTCAGGCTCGGGATGTCCAGGGTATCGTAGAGGCCACAATCCGGGAGTTCGGCTCGATCGACATCCTCGTGAACAACGCCGGCATCCTGCGGCGCACGCGGTTCGGCGACGTCACCGAAGAAGAGTGGGACGAGGTGTGCGATGTCAACTTGAAGGGTACCTTCCTCTGCTCGAAGGCCGTGTTTCCCGCGATGAAAAGTCGGGGTTCTGGACGGATCGTGAATATCTCCTCCTCGGCGGGACGGTCGGTGAGTACGCTGGGGGGCGTCCACTACACGGCGTCCAAGGCCGGCGTGCTGGGCCTGACCCGGGCCATGGCCAAGGAGATGGCCGTCTTCGGGATTACGGTCAACGCCATCTGCCCGGGCCTGATCGACACCGACATGGTGGAGACCACGACCACGCCCGAGGAGCGGGAGGCGTACATCGAATCCTTTCCCATCCACCGACTCGGCACGCCCGAGGAGGTGGCCGACCTAGCGCGGTTCCTCGCCTCCGAGGAGGCGGCGTACATCACGGGCGCGTCGATCGACATCAACGGGGGCGATCTGATGATGTAGGTTCGGCCGTCTTCGCCGGCCGACGTGCGTTCGGACTTGAGACGGGAGGTGGGCCGTGAAGGATCTCAAGGTTGAAGTGGCCGATATCAAGGAACGCTGCGGGGCGCGCCACGAAGTGGGAGACTGCTTCTACGTGCGCGGTCAGGGGCGGATTGAGATCCCCGAAGGCAAGACCGTCTGCATGTTCGCGCTGCAGAGCCTGATCCCCTTCCTGATCGGCAAGCAGCGAGAGGACGACCTGCCCAACGACGACTGGATCCCCGAGACGGACCTCATGTGCTGTCCCGATCCCAAAGGCATCATCTTTCAGGTCACGCCGGTCTAGGACTCCATCGCTCGGCGGCCTGCGCGGGTCCGGATGATCCACGAGTTGCCTGAGGCACAGTGCCGAGGCTCTGCCGGGACACCATGCGCGCAGACAGAGCGTCAACGCTCTGCCGGGACACCATGCGCGCAGACAGAGTGTCAACGCTCTGCCGGGACACCATGCGCGCCCCCGCGACAATGGGCAATCCACAGTAGACAACCAGAGAAAAGCCGGCAGATTCCCTACCGTGCCCTTGTCCAGAATCTACTGTCCAACGTCCGCTTCTCTCCTGTCCTAGACCGGTGCATTCGGACCGATCTGTCCGCGGACCCCACCGGGTTTCACGAATAGCCCGGGCTAGCGGTCCGCGGGATGCCCTACGGGGAGGAGGGCCAGCGGGGTTTCTTCCCTGGCCAGTCCGAGCACGCGTCGGACTTCGTCGTCGTGGAAGGCGCCGGTCAGGACCGTACCCAGCCCCAGCGAGACCGCCTCGAGGTAGATGTTCTCGGCGACCGCCCCGGCCTCGATGTGCGCGTAGCGGACACCGCGCTCCCCGTATTTCTTCATCGTCCGGTCGTACACGGCCGAGAGGACCAGCACGACGGGAGCCTCTCTCACCCACGCCTGTCCCAGCGCCTCGTCGGCCAGCGCCTCCCGCCGGTCCCCGATCCGGAGGGGGACAAGGGCATGCGTCTGATTCCTGTAGCGATAGACGCCCGGGTCCAGCCCGGAAACCTCCCCGGCCACCACGACGACCTCCATGGGGAACAGCGCGCCCGCAGACGGTGCCGTCCGTCCCCCCCACCCGGCCGTCTCCCCCTGCGCAGCCCACAGGAGAAGCGAGAGATCCTCGAGCGCCACGGGTTCGTCCGAGTACTCCCTCACCGAGCGGCGAGCCTCAAGGGCGTCCTCCACCGTGATCGATCCCTTGGCCCGCACTTCGGGCAACCGGATCGTCTCGGGCGGGCGCTCGCCTCCCCGCACCCGGCAGGCCGTTCCGCCCATCGCTCCCGCGACCACGAGGATCACGAGACAGAGAGATACGGCCCGAGCGGGCCCCGGTAGCCTCCGTCCACCTGGATTCACTGGCCATCACCCCCGTTCATCCGGGCGCCCCGGGCATCCGATCCCGCCCCTCCCGAGGCCGCCGTTCCTTCAACCCTAGAACGCTCCGCCGGCCGGCGTCAACCCGTTCCTGCGGGCGATTCCCGGTTGACGCGCCGGCCTGTTGGGGCTAGGATGAAGTGTTTGACGGGAGCCCGGTTCCCAGCTCCCAGCCGCCCGCGGGCGGGGGCGCAGTCGCCTGGACCAGAACCGATTGCGAGATCCTCATGGCCGACGCCGGTGAGCAGTGGATAACCGTCGAGAGCACCCTCGAGAAGGTCGAGGACACGGTCGAGGAGATCCTCTGTCGCGTCGACGGCAACACGCTTCCCAACGAGAAGTTGTTCGGTTTCCGCCTCGCCCTTCACGAGGCGCTGACGAACGCCATCGTGCACGGAAACCACAACGACCCGGCAAAATCCGTCTCCATCGGCTACCGCCGCACCCGGGATTCCGCACAGGTGACCATCCGGGACCAGGGCTCGGGCTTCGACTGCACGAGCATCCCCGATCCCACCCACGAAGACAACCTCCTCCAGTGCTCCGGACGGGGCATCTTCCTGATGCGAAGACTCGTGGACGACGTCCAGTACAACAAGGACGGAAACCAGGTCACGCTCACGGTGGAATCGGGCTAGCGGCGGGGGCCGGCGAGGTTACCCCCCACCCTCCTCCCGGAAGGGAATCCCCAGGGCCCGGGGCGGTACGGCCCGACCCACCACGCCCACCAGGGCGATCATGGTGAGCACGTAGGGTACCATCTGGAAGAACTGGGACGGGACGCCGGCCCTGCCCTGGAGCATTTCCTGAAGCGCATCGGCGGACCCGAAGAGCACCGACGCCGCCAGGGCTCCCAAGGGCGTCCAGCGCCCGAAAATGAGCGCTCCGAGCGCGATGTAGCCGAGTCCGTTGGTCATATTCTTGGCGAACGACCCGGCGAAGAAGGGCAGGAACGATCCCGCCATGCCGGCCAGCGCACCGCTGGTGACGACGGCCCAGAAACGCACCCGAGGCACGCTCACGCCCAGCGTGCGCGCCGCCTCGGGATGCTCTCCCACCGCCCGGAGCCGGAGGCCCTGCTGCGTCCGGTACGCCACGATCGTCACGACGGGAACCATCAGGAGCGCGACGTAAACCAGGGGCAGGAAGGGTCCCCACCGGGGCAGCTTGTCCCCGACGGCCAGCGTGAACGATCGCTGCCCCCCCGTGTAGATCTCGCACAGGAAGATGGTCGTCCCCACGGCCAGCAGGTTGATCCCCAGGCCGCTCACGATCTGGTTGGCTCGGAACCAGATGCTGGCCGTGGCGTGGATGGCGGCCGCCGCCATCCCGACCGCCACGGCCGCCAGAACCCCGAGCCAGGGGTTGTGGGTTGTCTGGGCCACCACGGCGCTCGCAAACGCGCCGAAGAGCATCATGCCCTCGAGCGCGATGTTCACCACACCGCTTCGCTCCGAGAAAAACCCTCCGAGACTGGCCAGGAGCAGGGGCGTTGCCTTGCGCAGGGTACTCAGCGCGAGCGTGAGGACGAAGAGGGTGATTCCGGACTCCATCATGCTCCGGCCTCCGCTTTGCTCACCCTCCGCCGCCGGGCCAGGACGAACTCACAGGCGATGAAGAGGACGAAGATCCCCTGGAGCACAACCGTGATCTCGCGCGGGGTCCCCGAATGAACGTCTACCTCCTGAGCTCCGCTCGCCAGGGCCCCGAACACGATAGCCGCCGGGATCACGGCCAGCGGCTGGTTCCTCGCCAGGAGCGCCACGGCGATGCCCACGAACCCGTAGCCGAATGGAAAGGGCGAGAGGAAGTGGTGGAAGACGCCGAGCACCTGCTCGGCGCCCGCCAGACCGGCCACGGCCCCGCTCAGGCCCATCGTCATCCAGATGATGCGGGTCCGGGCGATCCCGGCCGCCTCGCTGGCCTCGGGGTTGTAGCCGACGGCCTTGACCTCGAACCCGTACCGCGTGCGGGCCAGGAGAAAGGCGCCGGCCACCGCCACGGCCAGCGCCAGCCACAAACCCGCGTTGACCTTTGCGTGGGCGTACAGAAACTCCAGCCTGGGAAGGACGGCGGTCGGCGCGATCTCTTTGGTCTGGGGAATCTGTCCGGGCTCTTTGAAGTAGGGCGCGCACACCAGATAGTTGGTGAGCGAGAGCGCGACGTAGTTGAGCATGATGGTGTTGATCACCTCATGCAC
>Ga0180437_10011215_pt1 | contig 10796 bp, 7 predicted proteins | sample SS_ome_4_FD_132410 | JGI IMG/M metagenome (GOLD analysis project Ga0180437, IMG submission 132410) | Hypersaline lake sediment archaeal communities from the Salton Sea, California, USA - SS_3_D_1 metaG | ecosystem: Environmental > Aquatic > Non-marine Saline and Alkaline > Hypersaline > Sediment... | reverse complement strand
GGCCTCGCCCGTCTTGAAGAACTTGACGATCTCGACCAGCAGCGGCTCGTAGCCCTCGAACCGGCCGGCCTGCGCGACCCCGCTTGCGCCGAACACGGTGGCGCCGTAGGTGTGCGGGCCTTCGCGCGTGCCGCGGAAGGTGCCGATGCGGCCGTCCTCCCAGACGCCCACCGCGACCTCCGCCTTCTCCGTCCGCACGCGCGTGACCGACTTGCAGCCCGGCCCCATGACAGTGAACAGCGTCTCCACGCCGTGGATGCCGTACCAGAAGAAGTCGGGGTGGTGCGGCTCCAAAGCGCAGGGGCTGAAGGCCGTCGCGCCGCGGACGTCACCCAGCTTCGCGTCGCGGAGGGCGGCTTGAGTGCCGGGGGCAAATCGCAGCGAGGAGCTGGAGAAACAAGGCACGCCGTGTTCCTCGGACAGCCGGAAGATCTCGATCGCGTCGGCCAGCGAGCCGGCCAGTGGCTTGTCGATGAAGAGCGGCTTGCCGGCGGCGATCACGGGCCGGGCCTGCTCCAGGTGCGCCCGGCCGTCGATGCTCAAGACGAGCACGACGTCGACCTTCGCCAAGAGAGCCTCGATCGAGTCGACGATCTCGACGCCGCACTCTCGCACCAGCGGCACGTTCTTTTCCAGATGCTCGATGCTCTGGGGAATGTCCGGGCTGCCGCCGGGGTAGCCGGCCACGACGACGAGATCGGCCAGCTCGCCCGGGGCGTTCGGATCGTTAAGGATCTTGGTCCACGCCCGGGCATGCGCATCCAGCCCGATGATTCCCGCCTGAAGCGGCAGACTCGGCTCGGCGGCGGTCGACGCGCCGCACGCCGCAAGCCCCAGGAGCATGGCGAAGACTGCAATTCTGAAAGCGGCTGTCATGCGATTCTCCTCCCCGGCGCGGCCTCCGGCCGCAACGAAATTGTGCACGAATTGCTGGACTCGATGTGGGCAACACGCACATGTCTCGCCGTAAGACCCCAAAGTATCGCCACCCTGACCCCCGGCCCCTCTCCCGCACGCGGGAGAGGGGAGTTGCGTTTGGGCCCATGTGCGGTTTCAATTCCCGGCGGCACGGTTCTGGTTGGCCTTTTCGATCACGTCGGCGATCGCCACCGGACGGCCGCCCTGGCGGGTGCTCTCGTCGGCCGCCTCCATGAAGGCGAACATCTCGATCGTCTCTTCTTTGGGCACCGGCACAACCCCCGTCTTGAAAAACCGGCAGATCTGCTCCACCAAAGGCTGGTATCCTTCGTGGCTGCCGCCGGGCGCGATCGCCTTGGCGCCGAAGACGGTCGCGCTGTAGCCCGACTTGCCGTCGCGAATGCCGCGGAAGGTTCCGATCCGCCCGTCCTCCCAGACGCCGACCACGAAGTGGGTCCCTTGCGTCTCGACGCAGGTCACCGTCTTGCAGCCGGCGCCCATGACCGTAAAGAGCATTTCGACACCGTGGACGCCGTACCAGAACAGATCGGGATGGTGTTCTTCGAGGCTGCAAGGGCCGTAGACGTCGCAGCCGCGAATATCGCCGACGGGGGAGTCGTTTCGCATCGCCTGGACACCCGAGCCGAACCGCAGCGAGGAGCTGGAAAAACAGGGCACGCCGGCCTCTTCCGCCAGTCGAAAGATCTCCAGCACGTCGGCCAGCGAGGCCGCCATCGGCTTGTCGATAAAGAGCGGCTTGCCGGCGGCGATCACCGGCCGGGCCTGTTCCAGGTGCGGCCGTCCGTCGACGCTCTCCAAGAGCACGGCGTCGACGTGGGGGAGCATGGCTTCGATCGAGTCGTAGATCGCCAGTCCCCGCTCGCGGAGCTGCTCGGTGAATTTGCCCACCCGTTCATAGCTCGCCGGATTGTCGTCCACGCCGCCGGGAAAGCCGGCCACGACATCGACCTCGGCGAAGACACCCTCGGCCTTGGGATCGTTGATCAGATTGGTGAAGGCGATGACGTGCGACGTATCCAGCCCGATGATGCCGACGCGGAGCACGTTCTCAGCGGGTTCCGCCGCCGGGGCAGCGTGAAGGACGCAGAACAGCAACGCCACACAAACGCCCGCTAGAGATGGATTTCTCATAAATCACCTTTGCGTGTCTGGACCCTCTATCAGAACCCTTGCCGCCCTCACCCCCGGCCCCTCTCCCGCGAGCGGGAGAGGGGAGTCGCCTACTTTCCCGCGATGATCAGGTCAAGCCGTTTGCTCAACTCCTCAAGCGACAGACTGCCGCTGCCCTCGATCGTCATCCAGCCGTTGTAGCCGATGCGGTCGAGCTCGTTGCGGACGGCCGGCCAGTTGACGCCGCCCTCGCGGATGTTCTTGAATTCGCCGCCGCGCGGCTTCTCGCGGTCCGGCGTGAAGTCTTTGACGTGGACCTTGACGATCAGCTTGCCGAGGGCGCGGATCCACTCCTCGGGCAGGGCGTATTTCACATGGTTGCCGATGTCGTAGTAGGCCTGCACCCAAGGGCTGCCGAAGGACGCCACAAAGTTGCAGAACAAGTCCGGCTTCACCCAGAGATTGTTCCAGACGTTCTCCAGGGCGATGACGACGCCCGCCTTCTCGGCCGCGGGAATCAGCTTTTCGACGGCCTTGCGGGAGGTGTCGGTGGCGTGGTTGTGGGCGTCGATGTATTCCCCGTAAGCAGCGTTGCCGCCTGCGACGACCCGTTTCACGTGGCCCGTCTTCTCGTCAAACTCGATCTGGAACTCGTGAGCCTCGGGGATCGTCATCCCGCCGATGCGGCAGGGCACCAAGAGGACGGCGTCGGCCCCGAACGCCTGGGCCGCCCGCAGCGCCGTCTCCACGCTGGCCAGGTCCTCGGCAACCTTGGCCTCGTCGGGGCTGTTGAAGTTGGTCCAGCCGCGGAGCACGGAGTGGATCCGCATCCCCAGTCTCTCGGCCGTCTTGCGGCCGGCGGCGGCCTCGTCGGGCGTGACGTTCCAGCCCCGGCCGCTGATCTCCATGCCCTCGAACCCGGCCGCCTTCCAGGCAGCGAGTGTCTCTTCCTTTGGCTCGCCAATCAAAGACTTGTGCAGGGTGGTCTTGAACTCCGCTGCTGGCGATCGGCCAGCGCCCAAGAGCCCCAGGCCAGCAGCCGTCGTGGCAGCGAGGAAATCGCGTCGCGTGGGTCGGTTGCTCATCGGTGTGTCTCCCAAAAGTCTTGTGGATCGGAAACCGCAGCGGCGGTCGGCGTGCGCGAAAAGCAGTATGAGGCACTGGCGGCGTAAGGTCAATCTTCGCCACGGCGGACAAGAAGCGCAGCTCTCTTACCTCCGAGACTACCGTCGGCAGGAATTCGTCGGAGGTTGGGAATGTCGAATATCGAACAAGGAGTTTTGAACGGAGAAGTGCCGCGTTTGTCCACGCGCGTCGTTGGAGGCTCCTGGCGGCGTCCTGATTCCCGATGCCCCCTCGTTGGAGGGATGGTCGCGATTGACAGCCGGGCGTGGTTCCGTCATCGTCATGGCTCAGATTGTCGACTGCTCGGGGCAAGACGCAGTGCTTCGTGGACCAGGACCAGCTACTCCATGCCAGCCGCCGTCGCCGTTGCCCCGCTTCTGGTCGTCTTCCTGCTCTTGGTCTTCCGAAGGTGGCCGGCCAAGAAGACGATGCCGGTGGCCTTTGTCCTGACCGCGCTTTTGGCCTATTTCTACTGGAGCGTGCCGGTCGAGCGGATCGAGGCGGCCTCGATCGAAGGGCTGGTCATCGCGGCCAGCCTACTGTACATCATCTGGGGCGCCCTGCTGCTCTTGTTCGTGCTCAAGCACTCGGGGGCCGTCCGCGCGATTCGCAACGGCTTCCGCAACATCTCGCCCGACCGGCGGATCCAGGCGATCATCGTCGCTTGGACGTTCGGGGCGTTCATCGAAGGGGCGGCCGGCTTCGGCACGCCGGCGGCGGTGGCCGGGCCGCTGTTGGTGATCCTCGGCTTTCCGCCGATGGCGGCGGTGGTGGCCGCGCTGACGATCCAGAGCACGCCCGTCTCCTTCGGCGCCGTCGGCACGCCCATCCGCATCGGCGTGAAGACGGGATTGGAAGGGCAGGAGCTGGTCGAGAAGTTTATCGCCGCGCCGGGAGGGCCGGACAGCTTCGGCGAGCTGCTCGACATGGTGGCCGCCCGCGTGGCGATCGTGCACGGCATCATCGGCGTGTTGATCCCGCTGTTCGTGGTTTGTCTCTTGACGCGATTTTTCGGGGCCAATCGCTCTTGGCGCGAGGGCCTGGGGGTCTGGAAGTTCGCGCTGTTCGGCGGCGTCGTGTTCACGGTGCCCTACGTGCTTCTGGGCGTCTATCAAGGCCCGATGTTTCCCTCGCTTTTGGGCGGGCTGATCGCCCTGGCGATCTGCGTGGCCGCCGCCAAGGCAGGATGGTTCCAACCCCGCGAGGTATGGGACTTCCCGCCCACCGACCAATGGGAACCTCAGTGGCTCAGCAGCTTTCCTCCCCAGGGGGAAGAGCTGCCTGGTGAGCGGATGCAGCTCTGGGTGGCGTGGACGCCCTACCTGCTGGTCGGCGGCTTGCTCGTGCTCGTCCAGATGGCAAAACTGAAATGGCCGCTCGTCGAAGAGTTCTTTGCCAGTGCCCGATTCGATCGGTCGATCTTGGGAACCGACATCCGTGCGAAGCTTGCGCCGCTGGAGCTGCCTGGAACGGTCTTCCTGCTGGTCGCCTTGGCCTGCTTTCCGTTGCACCGCATGAAGCCCCGCGATTTCGGATCAGCAGTGAAGGAGTCGCTTCGGGCGCTGTGGGGCGCGGCGGTGGCCATCGTCTTTGCCGTGCCGATGGTGCGGATCTTCATCCGGTCCGACGTGAACGCCGCCGGCCTCGAGAGCATGCCGCAAGAGCTGGCCGCCGCCGTGGCCGACGTTGCCGGCCGGGCGTGGCCCGCCTTCTCTGCGGCAATCGGGGCGATGGGCGCGTTCGTGGCCGGCAGCAACACGATCAGCAACATGACGTTTGCACTGTTCCAGTTCGACGTGGGTTTGCGGAACGGGCTGGATCCGATGTTCATCGTTGCTCTGCAGGCCGTCGGCGGCGCGGCCGGCAACATGATCTGCGTGCACAACGTGGTGGCGGCCTCCGCCACCGTCGGCCTGGCGGGGCAGGAAGGGGCCCTGATCCGCAAGACGCTCATCCCCACGGCTTACTACCTGGCCGCGGCGGCGGCCCTCGGCTGCCTGCACCTGCTCTTCTTCTGAATCCGCCCGGCCGAAGGCCCCGCCGCGCTGGCTGGCCGAGACGACTTCCCGACCGGTCGCGGCGTGCGCGGGTTTTCATCGGAGCCTTTGCCGATCATAATAGATCTTGCCGGCACGGGTCGAAACCAAGAGGGGCCTTAGCCGACCGGCCCGCCGGCCTCGTGCCAAAAGACCTCGTTCCGCTTGCGCGAAAGGAGCATTGCCGTGGGCGATTCACGACGGACGACGCGAAGACGCTTTTTGATTGAGGGAGCCAAGGCCGCCGCTGCGACCTTGGCGGTCCCCTGGCTGATCCACGACGGCGTGCTGGCCGGCGCCGGGCAACCCGGAGCAAACGATCGGATCGGCATCGGGTACATCGGCGTCGGGCGCCGCGGCCGACAGCTCATGGGTTTGCCGCCCGAAGGCCGCATCGTCGCGGCCAGCGATGTTTCCATGACGCGGGCGGAGGAAATCGCCGCGAAGTATCAGGGCAAGGCGTACCAGGACTATCGCAAGATGCTGGAGTCGAAAGACGTGGACGCCGTGATCGTGGCCACGCCCGATCACTGGCACGCGCTGCCTTCGATCCACGCCTGCCAGGCTGAGAAGGACGTCTATTGCGAGAAGCCGATGACGCTCACGGTCCGCGAGGGACGGCTGATGGTCCAGGCCGCCCGCAAGTACTTCCGCGTCTTCCAGACCGGCAGCCAGCAGCGCTCGATGGCCGCCAACCGCCTCGGCTGCGAGCTGATCCGCAACGGCCGGCTGGGCAAGCTTACGGAAGTGATCGCCTCGAACTACCCGAGCCCTTGGGAATGCGACCTTCCCGCCGAGCCAGTGCCCGACGGTCTCGATTGGGACGCATGGTGCGGGCAGACCGAGCCGCGGCCGTTCCACACGGATCTTTACACGCCGCGAGCCAATCCCGGCTGGATCTCGTTCCGCCCTTACTCCGGAGGCGAGATGACCGGCTGGGGCGCCCACGGCCTCGACCAGGTGCAGTGGGCCTTGGGCGCCGACGCGAGCGGCCCCATCGAGGTCTGGGCCGAGGGCGGGAAGCTCGACGCGCCCCTTTACCGTGAGCCGGAATCGCGGAGACGGGGCGACGAACTGTGCAGCAAGGGGCGGCGGGTCCATTTCCGCTACGCCGGCGGCGTGACGGTGACTCTCGACAACGGTCCCGGCGGCGGGGCGATCTTCATCGGCGAAAAGGGCAAGCTCACCATTGATCGCGGCCGCGTCAAGTCGGAGCCTGAGGAAATCGCCCTGGAGCCGATCAGGGACGAGGAGATTCGTCTCTACAAGAGCGACAACCACATGCAGAACTGGTTCGACTCGATGAAGTCGCGGCGGGCGCCGGTTGCCGACGTCGAGATCGGCCACCGCTCTACCACGGTGTGCCACCTGGGCAACATCGCGCGATGGCTGGGGCGAAAACTCCGCTGGAATCCCGAAACCGAGATGTTCTCCGGCGACGAGGAAGCCAACGCCCTGCTCCAGCGCCCCCAGCGCAAGCCGTACCAGCTCCCGGAGGTCGTGTAGCGGTGGCCGACCCAGCACGAGATCACGCGCCGCAGCAGCCGTCCCCCGAAGCGACGGCCACCACGGCGCCGCCTCCCACGGTGCCGGCTCCCGCAGGCAAGTCCAGACGCCTCCGCGTGCTCGTGTGGATCGGCATTTTCATCGCCTTGGGAGGGCTCGAGCTGATTGCCGGGGCTGCGCTGTTGCTGGGAGTCGCCGTGATCAAGGCGTACGGCACGATCCGGAGCCGGGCCGCCGTAGCCGCCGTCCGGCAAGAGTTGGATGCCTTTCAAGGGGCGCTCCACCTCTACCGCCGGGACATCGGCGATTTCCCTTCAACCGCCCAGGGACTGGAGGCATTGCGCCGGCCGCCTACCGGCATGGCCGATGCCAGCAGATGGGCCGGACCTTATTTGGCTGAACCGGTGCCGCTGGACCCCTGGCAACGACCCTACCAGTACGAATATCCCGGAAACGATCGCCAGGGACGCGCCGGCGTCTGGTCCCTTGGCCCCGACGGGGCCGGCGGCACGGACGACGACGTCGCCGGTTCGTCGCTGGCGATCCCTAGGAAGGAAGGACCATGAGCGAAGTCAAACCGGTGCCCGAAGGATTCAACACGCTCAGCGCCCACATCGTCGTGCGAAACGCCCTGGAGGCGATGGAGTTTTACGCCAAGGCCTTCGGCGCCAGGCGTACCCGCCGGATGGTTATCCCCGGCACCGACGCCACGCTCCACGCCGAGATGCAGATCGGCACGAGCACGCTGATGCTGGTCGACGAGATGCCGGAGTTTGGCCTGAAGTCGCCGGAGGCGCTCGGCGACCGGCATTGCACGCTGCACCTGTTCGTCGACGACGCCGACGCGGCATACCGGCAGGCCCTGGAGGCCGGCTGCCGCGAATCGATGCCCATCCACGACGCCTTCTGGGGCGACCGCTACGGCAAGGTCATCGATCCCTTCGGCTACGAATGGGCGATCGCCACGCACAAGGAGGAGCTCAGCGAGGCGGAGTGGAACGAGCGGGCGAAGGAGTTCTTCGGCGGCCTCTTGGGCTAGAAATACGATTCGAGCGTGCCGCGGCGGCGGACGTCCAGCGTCGCGCAGTGGAACGCGCCGCCGTAGACGAAATAGTTGGTGAAGGGGCAGGGGATCGGCTCGAATCCCCAGCCGGAGAGCATCTCGATCAGCGGCTCTTGCGAGGCCTCGACCACGACCCGCTTGGGATCCAGCATCACCACGTTCATGCTCAGCCAGGCGCTCGAGAGATCGAGGATCTGACCGGGGGTCGACACCGGCCGCGGCGCCTCGCGGAGCTCCCATTTCTTCAAGATCGGCGGCAGGTCCTCCTTGCGGAGAAACTCGGGATTCACCAGCGCCTTGCCGGGGCAGAGCGGCATCAGCGTCGTGTCGATGTGCATCGGCTGGCGATGGTGCGTCGGAATGACGTGGATCGTGTACCGCTCGCCCAAGTGCCGCCGCAGCCACTCGATTCCGAACTCGTTGGTCACGTTGCTGCGGATGGCGAAGATGTCGCGGCCGCAGCGGATGAAATCGGCGGCGTCGAACGTCATCTCCGACTCGTTGCTGGAAAACCGCAACGGCTCGCCGGGAGCCGGCATCTCGTAATCGTCGTTGTAGTAAGAGTCTGCCAACTGGGGCTTGGGAGCGGCCGTCCATCGTGCGCCCGCCTTAAAGTACTCGTGCAAGAGCGAGCGGTACGCCTGGATCTCGAAGTATCGCGCCCGCCAACCCATCGCCGTCTCGAGAATCTCGTTGCCGATCACCAGCAGCCCGTCTCTCGGGTTGCCGAGGTTGTAGCCGCACTCGCAACTCCAGTCGGGCGTGCTGAAAGGCTTGGTCTGGGGGATGGGATCGGGCCGGCGGACCGTCACGCCATGTTCTTCGAAGATCGCGATGAACTGGTCCAGGTCTCGCTGCGCGGCATCGACGATGGCCGGGGGAGCCGGCTTGCCGGACAGCGCCTTCAGGAGGTCCCAGGAATGCGGCGGCGCGGTCGACTTCAGGCTGACGTGCCAAGGCGGGACGGCCGCCCCGGTGACCCTCCCGACGATCACCTCTTCAAGCGGATCCCACTCGTTGTAGGACGAGACGACGGATTGCGACGATTGCGGATCGGACGCCGTATTCTGGGCCATGACAGTCGCTTTTCGAGAGTGTGGGATAGGCGAAGTCGGCTGATTATATTTCTACCTCCGGCCGTCGTCAACGGCGCGACTTCCACGGACAAAGACGCGGACAAGGCTGCTTTCGCCATCCAGTTCGTCGTTTTGTGCCGGATATTCGGCCAAGTGTCTAGCGGCCGAATCCGGCAGTTTGCCCGCTCGCCCGGCCGCAGGCAGCCCGACGAATTCCTCACGTCTGAAGGGTTCGCCGGGAAGCACTCGCCAAGGCTCCGGATGGCACCCACCGGCTTTCATGAGGCTTGGAAGTCGTTTGCGCCAAAACTGTTACGGCAAAAGTCCATATACAATATGATGCATTGACCCTAATAAAAAACCCTTGCCTTTCAAAGCCATTTGGGGGGGATTGGCACGGCTCGCGAATCCCACGCGGGTCTGGTGAACGGGTTTTTCTCTCGACAGCGCAAAGCAGCCGGAATACTCTGGAAATCAGGCTCCCGTGTATTGCTCTTGCGTCTCTGGAAGCAGTGAGTTCTCTTGATGTTGCTGCCGTTGCCTCTGGTTCCCTTCGAGGACTACCTGCTGGCCGACGATCGCTCCGAATACCCGATGAACTTCTTCTACCGTCTGAAGTTCCTCGGGAAAATTGAGCGGGACCTCTTTCAGACCGCGCTGGAAACGGCTCTCGGCCGCCACCCGCTGCTGCAGGCAGTTCTTCGAGAGCACGGCCGGAGCGGCCCTTGCTGGGAGTCGGCCGAGGGTTTGTCGCCGCGGCTGTGTTGGCACTCCAACGGCGCTCCCACCGCCCACGCAGAGTGGTCTGCCATCGACCTGTTTCGTGAAATCGGCCTGCGACTTTGCGTGAAGGAAACGGCCGAGCGGACCGAGGTGTTGTTCCAGTTTCACCACGTCTGCTGCGACGGCCTGGGGGCGATGCGCTTCCTGGAAGACGTGCTGGTGTCGTACCACGCCGTCGCCAGCGGGCTCGAACCAGCGGATTTGCTGCGCCCCCTTGATCCCGGCTGCCTGGTCACTCGCGGCCAGTTCGGGGGCCAGCGGGCCCAGACACGGTTCCCGTCGCCGAAAGAGCTGCTGGGGCTCGTGGGGCACAGCCTGCTCGGTACCTATGAGTACTTCGCCCATCGAGTGCAGGAGCTGCCGGCTCCACGAAGCGTCATGAGCGGCAACGACGGCGCGCGCAACGGCGAAGGCGACGACTTGCCTGCGACCTGCGAGCACACTTTCACGCGCGAGCAAACGGCGGCCTGGCGGAAGCTGGCCAAAAAGGCCAACTGCACGGCGAACGATCTGCTGCTGCGAGACCTGTTTGTCACGCTGGGCAACTGGGCGGAAGAACATGATCCAACGCAGAGCAGGCAGTACGTGCGGATCATGATCCCCATCAGCCTGCGAAGGGCAAAGGATCACCTGATGCCGGCGGCGAACCGCGTCAGCATGATCTTCCTGGACCGCAGGCCCGACAAGGCCGGCTCGTCGGACGAGTTGCTCGACGGCCTTCGCCGCGACATGAATGCCGTCAAACGCTTTGATCTGGGATTGCCGCTTCTGTTCGGGATCAGCGCGGCCCGCTGGTTTCCCGGCGGAGTGAGATCCATGCTCCGCGACGACCAATGCCTGGCAACCGCTCTGTTCACGAACGTCCTCGACCCGACCGTTCGTTTTCCGCTTTCGCGCCGAGACGGGCGGATCGTTGCCGGAAACCTGCTCTTGGAGAAGATCGAGGGCTTCCCGCCGCGACGGCCGAAAACGCACGCGTCTTTCGCCGCGATGGTTTACGCCGGCCGGCTCTCGCTCGGCCTGTCCTACGACCCGCGACACTTCTGCGGAGAATCCGGGCAGGAACTGCTCGACGCTTACGTCCGGCAGATTCTTGGCTCATTGGACGCTTCCGCCTCGGATCGCCGCCAGGACGCGGGCGGATCGGAGGAAGAAGGT
>Ga0180437_10011213_pt1 | contig 10797 bp, 7 predicted proteins | sample SS_ome_4_FD_132410 | JGI IMG/M metagenome (GOLD analysis project Ga0180437, IMG submission 132410) | Hypersaline lake sediment archaeal communities from the Salton Sea, California, USA - SS_3_D_1 metaG | ecosystem: Environmental > Aquatic > Non-marine Saline and Alkaline > Hypersaline > Sediment... | reverse complement strand
TAAAAACCATAGATCCCGTTTATGAAATGCATGATCGCTGTACGTCAGTCGTTGAATGATCTGCAGCAGGCGCCGGCACCTGGTTTGGAGTTGGGGCTCTGTCTGGCAGATCGCTTCGGTCCACCGTACCCAGCCGCATTTCCACGGCGGATCTGCGCCGCGGGAAATGCGAGCGGAGGAGATTTTCGCCATAATCTTCATCGTGGAAGACCTGTCCGGCCTTATCGCTGCCAGAAGGAGGACGCCGTAGCGCCGAATCACCCGGAGAGTAAGCAACAGCACAGCGAGAATAGGAATCGACAGGAACAGGATTTGCCAGTTGAAACTCACAAATCCGCGTGCTCCTCTTTGTTGGGACGTGGGTTCCCGCCCCAGGATTGCCCGCAGCTGGCGGCTTGTCAGCCGATTGGCCACCCGACCGTATTCGTACAGCCACCCTTCTGCGGTTTCATCGTAGTAAGAGGGGTTGACCGCGGTCGTTGCCTCCCAGGCGGTCCAGCCCTGGTCCTCCAGCCACACCTCCGGCCAGGCATGGGCGGACAATCCCGTTACCAGGCCCAGGCCCGGTTGCCGCACCCCCCCCAGTGGAAAGGATCCGTCCGGTACGGTCGCCAGATAGCCCGTGGCGTACCTTACGGGGATACCGTTCAGCCGGGCCAGAACGGCGAAGGCAGAGGCAAAATGAACGCAGTAGCCCTCTTTGCTCTGAAACAGAAAGGCGTCGACGAAATCCGCACCGGCCGGGCTCCGGTCGGCTTCCAGGTTGTAGGTGTAGTTCTGAGCCAGGTACCTCTCGATGTTTCTCAAGGTACCGCGGGTATTCCCCGGGGAGTCTGACAGGTCTGCGGCCAGCTCACCGAGATCGGAGCTGAATCCGCCCGGGAGCTGAAGATACGCGCTTCTCTGCTCAGCGGGCAAATCCTCGGCCGCAGCTCCTCTCTGCCTCCCGTTCTGCCCGTAGCTGAGATATATGTTCTGCTCCGAGCGCAGGGGATTGGCCAGCCGATATCCTTCCTCGAAGTTTCCCGAGATCCCTTCGATCTGCTCCGGCGGTACATAGATGGCTCGTGTGTCCAGAGTGAAAGGGAGGAGGGTGTAATACTCGGCAAGAACCGTGATTCGAAGAGAAGAAACCGGGACCTCATCAGGGTCGAAGACCAGGATCTGCACGAGGCTGTCGGTTTTCAGGGTTTCGGGGCTGTACGATTTTCCATCGGGCCTTGTACGCTTGCTCCAGGAATGGCCGTCGTAGGTAGAGTAGGAGCCTGTGCGCAAATACAAACGCTGACCGGGCCGTCCCTGGATCTCGAATATGGCCGCCTCGGAGAGGATCGGCGTTCCTCCTAACCTGTCGGTTTCGAATCCGTAGCCGAATCCGGGAATCCCGTACAACAGGGGAAAGCGAGGGAACAGGGCGACCACGGTCTTCCGTAAACCGGGGTGCAGCCGGTCGTCCACAACGCGGCTACCCCCTGGTTCGGCAAAGAGCAGAGGAAACCGGGAGACGGCCAACAACGCCAGAAACAGCAGAAGAAAGGCCGCCAGATTCCGCAGGCGATTACCCGGCCGGACGAAGCGTATGGAAACAACCACCGAACCGAGGGCGAGCAGGCAGAGAACCAGAATGTAGAACATGCGGGTCTGATAGACGAGGGCCAGCATTCCCGCTGCAATCAACGCCTGTCCGTAGATGGCCAGGAGGATTTCCGAATCCAGAAAGCGCCGGGCCAGAGCGGAGGAAAATACGGCGGCCAGCAGCACCATCACGTTGGATACCAACCCCCGTGGTTCTCCGTCGCGGATCATCTCAAACCAGATGCCGTAGGCCGAGTAGGGACTGATCAGGATCCCCGCGAGCACAACGGCGGCGAAGCCGACGCTGTACAAGGCGGAGAGGAGGCGAAAAACCCGGCCTGGAAACCCGCGTAGGTGAATAGAGGTTACAGACAGGACAATTTTGACGAGCACGAGCGCCAGCAGCAGGGGCCATGACAGCTCGGCCCGGAGGAGGATTTTGAGGATTCCGGGAAAAAGCACGGCGGCGACGGTGGCCAGAATGGTCCGGGCCCACAGGGGAAGCTTATCGCTCATAGCTCAGAACACCTATCTCCAGGCTTTCCGCGATATCTTCGGGACTGTCGACGAAGCGGATGCTGGCACCCCGCTCGCTGAGGGAATACAGATAGGGAACAACGGCGTTCCTTTCCGCCTGCGCGTATCCGCTGCGGTTCAGGACGAGGGCTACAGGGGTGTCTGCAGCCAGGGATCCCTCCACCGCGGAGAAGATCTCCGGGTCGAGCAGATGGGAGATGATGATTGCAGAGGTGCTCTCGTTTTCGCCTGTCTGTTTGTCCAGCTGATAGAACGCAGCCGGCGAAATTGTAGGCTGGAACAACAGCTCCATTGTAGACAGATAGAAACGCCGGAAGCCGGAGGGGTGGGCTCCCCGAAACGTGTAAACGGTCCGTCCCGGGGCCCGGACCGTCACCGGCACTCCCTGATCCAGGTAGTGCTTCACCAAGGCCACGAGGATATCAACGGAGACATCCTCTGTCTCCAATGCCTTCAGCCCGGATGCTTCGGTCGGTCTCAGATCGAAATAGATGGTCACACCCGGTTCCGCGGAGGTGTCGTAGACCTTGACATGCGGCGTGCCGGTGGAGGCGAACTTTTTCCAGGCCAGATGGTGAAGGGATTCCCCGTGGCGGTACTTTCGAAGCTGGCTGAACAGGGCGAAGTCGGGAACCGCGCCGGTGGAAGTGCCCTGGGTGAGGCGCTCGCTGCGCTCCATTCCGGTGGAAAAGCGCCGCAGCGGCAGTACTCTGGGATACACGTAGAAGGTTCTGTACCAGACCGGACGGCGGAGCACGAGGAAATGAAGCGGGTCCTCGGCGGCCAGGGATTCCAGGCCCACCGTGTAAATCCCGCGAAAGGGACAGTGGATCTCGTACACCTTCTCCAGCCGGTCTGCGGCGCAGATGTAGGTGGTGAACCGGGGCAGGACCTCCTCCATGAACGGATGGATCGTCTTGAAGGCCGCGGTGAGGTGATGCACCGGCAAAAAAATTTCGTTGGCCAGAATCAGGCGATAGACCACGGATTCGCCCTTCACTGGGTGCTCGGTGCTGAAATCCTGATAGTACTTCAATCGCAGGAAGGTCAGTAAGAGGTATGACAGCGACAGGAAGGGCAGGATCAGCAGAACAAAGAAGAGGTAAAGAAAAAACGGCGCCACGTAACTTCCCGCCAGATACACGACGAAAAGGGCGAGCAGGTAGATTCCGATCCGGCCGGCGCGGAGGGTGATGGGTGATTCAGGGTTCATTCAATCCAGTGGGGATTTTCACCCTCCCCAGGACCCGGCTTACGATCTGCCTGGGATCAATGCCCTCCATTCGGGCTTCGGCGGAGAGGATCAAGCGGTGCGCCAGCACGGCCGGAGCCAAGTCCAGCACATCTTCGGGAATTACGAAATCCCGGGCTTGAATAAATGCCTGCCCCTGGGCGGCCAGCATGAGATGCTGGGAGGCCCGGGGGCTCATGCCGAGCTTCAGATGGCTGCTGGACCGTGTTTCCGAGGCGATAGCGGCGATGAATCGTTTTACCGCATCGGCGACGTGGATGCGGCGGATGCTTCCCCGGATCTCCAGAACCGTCTGCGGTGTGGAAACCGGCTGCATCTCCTGCAGGGGATCCTTGTCCTGAAAGCGGGAGAGGATCTCCATCTCTTCTTCCCCTCCCGGATAGCCCAGGGAAAAGGATACGCCGAAGCGATCCAGCTCCCCCTCTGGAAGGGGAAACGCGCCGAGGAAGCTCGTGGGATTCTGGGTGGCGATCACAAAAAAAGGCTGCGGCAACCTGTGGGTCGTGCCGTCTACAGTCACGGAGCCCTCCTGCATCACCTCGAGAAGGCTCGATTGGGTCCGGGGGCTGGCCCGGTTGACCTCGTCGGCCAGGACGAACTGGTGCATCAGAGCGCCTTCTTTGTAGAGGAACTCCCGCTTTTCCGGGCTCCAGATCGTCATGCCCGTGATGTCTCCGGGTAGAAGATCGGGGGTAAATTGGATACGGCCGAAATCCAGCCCCGCGCTGACAGCCAGGCAGCGGGCCAGGGTGGTCTTGCCCACACCCGGAACGTCCTCGATCAGGACGTGGAGGCCCGCGCTGAACGCCACCATGAGCGTGTGAATCTGGGCCTCCTTGCCCACGAATACTTTGGAGATATTCGCCGCTACCGCCCGGATGTGTCCGGCATGCCGGCGAAGGTTCCGATCGGTCATAAATAATCCCTCTCCTCCTACCAATCGTCATCCAGCAGCTTACGAACGAGTATGTTGAGTGTCGAAGACTTCCTGCTCAAGGATGCCTTCTGCTGCAGTGGCGATCATATCATAAATCCCCTAGGGCCTGTAGAGGGAGCTCTTTCGCCAGTTCTTACCTTTTTTCCTCTGAACTGTAGCAGCTGGTTTGAGGGTAGTTCGAAGCCCAGCCGTTGAACATTTAAATTTCTCCATATCCTCGCCTTGACAACCGGATTTGCCACCGTACAATACGGAGCAGGAAAATGAAGCGTCAAAACATACTCGATCATTTCCAAAAAGTGGAACTTCCCGATCCGGTGGATCTGGTAATTCAGCAGATAAAGGATTTGATCCACAGCGGAGTTTTAAAACCCGGCGACAGACTTCCTTCGGAGAAAACCATCGAGCAGAAATTGCAGATTCCGCGGGGTCCGATCAGCAAGGCTTTGCGCAGGTTGGAAACCTACGGCATCCTGAAGACCATACCTCAGAGCGGGACCTACGTCGCCAGCATCGGTGTGGATGCTCTGGAGGGTCTGCTTACGAATGTATTGATGCTCGAAAACCGAGAGTTGGAAGCCTTGGACGATATCCGCTACGTGTTGGAGATCTACGCAGCCGAATTGGTGGCGGCGCATGCTGCGGAGCAGCAGATCGAAGAGTTGGAGAAAGTCCAGGAGGAGGTTGCTCGAAAAATCGAAGCTGGAACATGCAGCTTCGACGAGGATATGGTTTTCCACCTGAAGATCGCAGATATCTGCGGGAATCCGATACTGAAGTCAATAATCACGTTGCTTGTGTCTGACGTACTGCAGTTCTTCAAAGAATTCGAGCGGAAGGCCGGAAAAGCGAAGATCAAACGCCGCCTCATTGATGCGACGGACGAGCACAGACAGATCGTGGCGGCGGTGAAGCAGCACGACCCTGCCAGGGCTGCCGAGATGATGCGGCGCCATTTCGAGATCTCAAAGAAGTATCGCACCTCCGTGATCAGGGAGTTAAACCGGAGGTAGCTTTGTGTTTCTTATAATGTAATTTCGTTAACGAATCTTCCTAATCAAACCCCATCTCTAATCCCGCCCTCCTGCCCGATGACCAACTGTGAACGTACCGGTGTGTCGGGCCGGAGATGGCTGTTTATTTTTTTCAAAAAAGTCTCGGTTCACCTCTTGACAAAGGCTCATCATTTGATAAACTATCAACTAACTGTTAGTTATTAACTGTTAGCTCAGAAACCTACGTTTGAAAGAGATTATGTCTGCGCAAGATCTTATCGATCACTTCGAAAAAATCGACCTCCCGGACCCTGTCGATGTTGTGATCCAGCAGATCAAAGATCTTATCCACAGCGGCGTACTCAAACCCGGCGACCGCCTGCCCTCGGAGAGGAAGATAGAGGAGAAACTGGGCATACCGCGGGGACCGATCAACCGGGCGTTTCGGCGTCTGGAGACCTACGGTATCTTGAAAACCGTACCGCAGAGCGGGACCTATGTAGCCCGGATCGGGGTGGATGCCTTGGAGGGCTTGCTGGCCAATGTGCTCAAGCTCGAAGACCAGGATTTCCAAGCTCTGGTGGACACCCGTCGTGTACTGGAGGTGTATGCGGTTGAGCTGGTCGCCCAGCGCGCGACCGATGAGGAAATACGGGAGCTGGAGGAAGTGCAGAAGAGCATAGCCACAAAGATCAAAGATGGAGTGACCAGCTTCGACGAGGATATGGTGTTCCACCTGAAAATAGCCGAATTTTCCAAAAACCCGGTGCTGAAATCGATCCTTACGCTTCTGGTTTCCGAGGTCATCCAGCAGTTCAAGGACTTCGAAAAATCCATAGGCAAGGAGAGAGTGCTCGGGCGGCTGCTGCAAGCCATTCAAGAGCACAAAGCGGTTATTGCCGCGATTCGCGAACGGAATCCGGAAGATGCGGCGGAATCCATGCGGCTGCACTTCCAGCGGTCGACCGAATATCGGGATCAGGCGATGAGGAGGAACGGCGGAGCATGAAACGTAGGCCCAACATCCTGTTGATCCTGGCCGACCAGATGGCTTCCAGTCCTCTTCCGTTCTACGCGCAGCGGGGACCGGCCAAGGTGCCCGCGCTCTGCTCTCTGGCCGACGGCGGTGTGTTATTTGAAAATGCATATTGCAATTCTCCACTCTGTGCGCCCTCTCGGGCCTGTCTGGCCACGGGCCAGCTCTCAAGCCGGAATGCCGTTTATGACAACGGTGCGGAGTTCTCATCAACGATTCCAACCTTCATGCATCTGCTGAAAATGGCTGGCTATCAAACAGTCATGTCCGGCAAAGCCCATTTCATCGGTCCGGATCAGCTGCACGGCTTCGAGCGCCGGCTGACCACCGATATCTATCCGGCGGATTTTCGCTGGATGGGAGATTGGGACAACGAGGTCCAGCACGGTGTGGGAACCTCGGTGGAGAAGCTAAAGATTTCCGGTGTCTGCCGAACCAATAATCAGCTGCTTTACGACGAGGAAGCTCAGTTCCGGGCCTTGGAGTATATGAGATACCAGGCACTGCAAACACCGGAGGTTCCATTCTTTCTCTGCGTTTCCTACACCCATCCGCACGAGTCGTTTCAAACGACAGAGGAGTATTGGAATCTGTACACGGATGAAGAGGCGGGAGGACCTGACATTCCCGATCCGGGGATCGACGGCCATCATCCCTACAACCGCTGGCTGCAGGTTCACCACGGGGTGACCCGCTATACCCCCACGGAGGCGGTCGTTCGCGCCAGCCGGAGGGCCTACCTGGGGATGATCTCCTATGTCGATACTCTGGTGGGACAGCTCATCGATGAGTTGAAGCGTCTCGGGTTGTACGATGATTCGATCATTGTCTTTACCAGCGACCATGGGGAGATGCTCGGCGAGCACGGCATGTGGTACAAACGGACCTTCTACGAAGAGTCTTTGCGCGTTCCCCTGATCATCAGCTGCCCGAAACGCTACCGGCCTGCGGTTCGGAGGGAGATCGTCTCCCTGGTGGATTTGTTCCCCACCATACTGGAGTTCACCGGTTCTTCTGAGGCGGAAACGGATGATTTGGATGGGAGCAGTCTGCTGCCGTTGCTTGACGGAGACGGGTCGGAGTGGAATAACCGTGCCTTGTTCGAGTATCTCGGCGGGGGGGTTAGGACCCCCATGCTGGGGATACGCAAAGACAACTGGAAGTACGTGTGCTTTCATGAACTTCCGTCCCTGCTCTTCGATTTGGAAACGGATCCCCACGAACTCGACAATCTGGCGGAAAAGCCGGATCTGGCCGACAGAGTGCGCGAATTGCACAGCCTGGCCGTAGGAGAGACGGACGTAGCGGATCTTAGAAACCGGATTGTTCACAGCCAGAAACAGCGCCGGCGGGTGCAAGAGGCGATGCACACGGGACTGTATGTCCCCTGGGATTACCAGCCGCAGTTCGACGCCGCGAAGCAGTACGTGCGGGGTAAGAACCTGCCCGTATTTTGTTAAAGGCTGCGGTTTACCTGCGGCGATGCGGATGACCGGGGATGCCGTCATGAAGCTTGGACCAAACCGGGTCGTTGGCCCGGATAGTTTAAATCCTTTTAATAAGGAGGCATATGATGCCTAAAAAAACATTTTGGCTTGTGCTGGTCGCGGGCCTGATTTGCTCCGCTGGACTGCTGTGGGCAGGAGGCGGACAGGAGGCTGCCAAGCCAGGAGACACAATGGGTGAGGGCTTCGACTGGCAGCGCTTTGCCGGGACCCGACTGGTGGTGAACTGGTCTCCCAACCAGGCCAACAACTACATCACCGAGAATTTAGGAGAGTTCGAAGCCCTTACCGGAATGAAGGTCGAGGTGGACCAGATCGACTACATGCGCATGCACGATAAACAGGTCCTGGAAATGACCAAGCCAACCGGGGACTACGACCTCATCAGTCTGGTGGTCATGTGGAAGACAGAGTACGTGGCCGGGGATATGCTCACCGAATTGGAACCTCTGTTTGCCGATGGAAATCTGGCCGTGCCGGACTACGACTTCGATGATCTGGTCAAAGCCTTCGTTGACAACACTGGCCGTGTCGGAGGTGAAAAGATCTACATGGGCGGCCCCGGTTCCAAGCTGTACTGTGTACCCTTCGGGGCGGAAACCAGCATCATGGCCTATCGCAAAGATATACTGGACGCCAAGGGCATTGGCATTCCGAAGACCTACGATGATCTGCGGGCGGCGTTCCCCAAGGTCGTGGATAGAGCCAACAAGGTGTACGCCTTCACCATGCGCGGTGCATCAGGCCATCAGGCTACCCATGGCTTCCTCAATCATGTCAACCCGTTCGGCGGGAAGGTGTTTGACGCCAAGTGGAATCCGATCGTCAACAACGCCGATGCGATCCGCGCCCTCGAGTTCATGAAAGAAGCGGTGAAGCACGGTGCTCCGGGGATTCCCGGTTTCGATGCCGGTTCCATGGACAACTCCTACCTGCAGGGAGAGGCGGTGTTTTACATCGATCATGACAAGATCGCCGGTCTGGCCAGGGATCCTGCCCAGTCGAAGGTGGTCGGCAAGGTGGGCTATGCCCTGCATCCCAAGGATGAGATCTACTCCGCGGAAACCGGCGGTTTCGGTGTAGGCATCCCCTCCAACTCCGCCAACAAGGAGGCGGCGTTCCTGTTGATGCAGTGGATGACTACCAAAGAGATAGGAGTCCGCGTTGCCGAAGCCGGCGGCATGGCAGTGCGCAACTCGGTATACGGCGATCCCCAGCTTCAGGCCAAGTATCCCGAATTCAAGGTTCTGGTCGAGCAGATCAAATACGCCGATCCGGACTGGCGCCCGATCATCCCCGAGTGGGGAGAGATCAACCAGACCATCGGCGTGGCTGTGAACCAGGTCCTCACCGGCGAGAAAACGCCCAAGGCGGCCATGGACGGGATCATCCAGCCGATCAGAGACATCATGCAGAGAGCGGGCTACTACTAGGATTTGGACCATCTGTTCATCCACAGATAGTTTGAAGGGGAAGGGTGGGGCGCCTTGCCCCACTCGCCCCTCGGTTTCTCGTTTTTTGTAAGGATCGATACCCGGGGGGCGAAGTCCCCGTAAGTTATGAGAGGAGGTAGGATGATGACATCGAAGCAGCTTCTCCAAAGAACGACGCCGTACATGTTTCTGTTTCCCGCGCTGGTGGTGATTCTCTTAGCCATGCTGTTCCCGGTGATCTACGGCCTGGGCTTGAGTTTTTTCGAATGGGCCCTGCGGGATATCCGGGTAGCTCCGGTATTTCGGGGTTTGGGGAACTACGTAGAGTTGTTCAAGAGCGAATACTTCTACACGAATATCCGGGTAACCCTGGTATTTACCCTGACGGTAACCGTGGCGGAGATCCTGCTCGGCCTCATATTGGCCCTTCTGCTGGAAGCCAAGATGGCGGGACTGCGCACATTTCGGACGATCTTCGTTCTGCCCATCATGGTCGCTCCGGTTGTCGTCGGTGTCGTATGGCGCTACCTCTACGATCCCTCCTTCGGCATGATCAACTATCTGCTGAGCGTGCTCGGGATCGAAGCCAGGATGTGGTTGTCCGAGCCACATCTGGCTTTGCCGTCGATCATTGTCGCCGACATATGGCAGTGGACACCCTTCGTGTTTCTGCTGCTATTGGCGGGCCTGCAGGGTGTTCCCAAGGACATGCTGGAAGCCGGTATGATCGACGGTACCAACTACTTCCAGAATCTGTGGCATATCAAGCTACCGGTGATCCAATCCCTCATCCTGGTGACCGCGGCTCTACGATTGATCGACGCATTCCGCAGTATGGTTGTGGTCTACATCATGACATTCGGAGGACCGGGGAAATCCACGGAGCTGCTATCCATAGCGGTGTACAAAACCGCCTTCATCAGCCAGCGACTGGGGCTGGCCTCGGCCCTGGCCGTAATCCTGCTGGTGATCATTTTCCTGGTGACCTTGTTCGTTTTTTTCACCTCCCGTGGTGAGAGTAGGAGGTAAAGGATGGCTGCAGTAACCTGGAAAGGATGGAAAATCCTGAAGTACGTGCTGGTGATAGTCCTGGCGGTTGTCAGCCTGTTCCCGATCTACATAATGATCACCGCCTCCCTGAAGACGAGAGCCCAGGTGTTTACTATTCCACCGGTTTGGTTCTTCAAGCCGAGGATCGAAAACTACATTGGTGTGTTGAGTACGTTGAACTTCTTTCGATTCTTCGTCAACTCGGTGATCATCGGGCTCAGCTCTACGATCCTGGCCATCGGTTTTGGTGCCATGGCGGCCTACGCCCTGGCGCGCTTTCGCTTCATGGGACACCGGGTGGTTCTGACCAGTACGCTGTTTCTGCGCATGATTGCTCCAGTAGTTCTGGTGATACCGACCTTCATCCTGTGGACCAAGCTGGGATTCGTGAATACCCGCTACAGCGTGATCTTGTCCTATATCGCCCTGAACCTGCCCTTCTGCATCTGGGTTCTGCGCACGTTTATAATGGATATT
>Ga0180437_10011210_pt1 | contig 10798 bp, 10 predicted proteins | sample SS_ome_4_FD_132410 | JGI IMG/M metagenome (GOLD analysis project Ga0180437, IMG submission 132410) | Hypersaline lake sediment archaeal communities from the Salton Sea, California, USA - SS_3_D_1 metaG | ecosystem: Environmental > Aquatic > Non-marine Saline and Alkaline > Hypersaline >... | reverse complement strand
TTCTGCGAGGTGGATACCGAGTTCTTTCCCCAAGCGTTCCCTGAATTCGAGTTTCACAGGGGCAGTTCGCTTGACAACACAGTGGCCCACGGAGAGGATCATTGTGATTTCATCTTCGAAAGGAAACGGGAGTCATGAAGGCACCTCGGAGGATCCTCCTTCCCCTGTTGATAGCGTTATTCGTCTCGGCGTGCGCGACGCCGGCATCCGCACCCACGCCGACGACCACCGAGGTTCCGATGGTGCCCTTCACCGACCAGCGCTTTGGGATCGAAGGGCTTCGGCCCGAAGGCTGGACAGAGGTGCAACCTGGAACCTTGGTGGAGCAGACATCTCCCCCGTACACACCCCAGTTCCTGTACGTGGCCTACCCGGGCCTGACCACAGAGTGGGCGGACGCGTACTTCGCTCGCCAACTGGGCCTTGAGCGGCTACCAGAAACCACAGGCGAACACGAATCCCCGCATCTCATCTGGCACCTTGTCCAGTTCGAAGCTGACCACCCTGAGATGGGCGAGATAACGGTGGACGGGGCGCTGGCAGAGACCAGTTCCGTCCTCTTCGTCGTCGCCGTCCTCGCTGACCCGAACGGGAGTGACTCGCTACATGAGGCGATCCTGCTTCCCGCCCTCGATGCACTCGCTACCCTGGAGATCAGTCAGAGAGACAGGCTGACTCGCCCAGAGTTGATGGGCGGCGACTATGCAGGTGAGGGGCCCGTGAACAACGTCTATCTTACTCCCATGGGCGATACGGGCGCCCCCCTGCACCAAATGCAGGGCATGCTGGAGGTACCCGAGTTCCACATGGACAGCTCGGCTAGCGGAGCCACCGCCCAAGCCCGCTTCCCCGGCTTCTCCGTGGAGTTCTTCACCTACGATGACTACCTGGTGCCTGCACAGCGTGGAATCGTACCCGCAGTCGGCGAGCACAGCGCTTGGAGCATAATCCTTTCACCGGGAAAGGTATGGACCGAGGTAGCCGACGATGGTATGACCCGCGCGTCCCTTCCTTTCCTCCTCGTCGCGCAACAGAGCAACGAAGCCCACAACGGAGTGGCCACCTTCCTGTACGACGACAAGGATGTTTCCTTCCTTCATGTGCAGCTAGTCCAGGAGACCGCCGCCTGGAACCAGAGAGACTTCTGGGGTCAATCCCCCGTGGACTATTCTCCGGGACCCCTCGAGGACTTGGATGGCCTCAAAGCAGCCTTCGCTGAGGAGCTGGCACAGCAGAGCGTGATTCGGCCCTGGTCCGACCTGCAGCAAGACTTCGACTCCCAGGTGCTGGCCAAGTTCAACGAGCGGTTCCATCCGTGGGATATCAGCGCCTCAGGCTTAATCCTCGATGGCACCGTCTACTTGCAGCCCTGCCGAACACGTTATGGAGAGTATCCCTTCTGCCGCTACATGAGGCACGGCGTCTTCTCAGTCACCAAGTCCATGGGAGCCGCGGTGGCCATGCTAAGACTGGCGGAGAAGTACGGTGAAGAGGTATTCGATCTGCGGATCGCAGACTATGTCGACGTCACCGCCGAACACGATGGATGGCAAGAGGTGACCTTCGGTGACGCCTTGAACATGGCCACAGGGATCGGGGACGATCCCAATCTAGAAGGCGTGACCGCCGAAGAAGATCAACCCAGGTTCTCCCGCTTCCTGGAGGCCAGGAGCGCCCAGGACAAGCTGGACGTCTGTTTCTCATATGGCAGCTATCCGTGGGGGCCTGGCGAGAAGGTGCGGTACAACTCCATCAACACCTTCGTCCTCTCCGTGGCCATGAACAACTATCTCAGGGGCAAGGAGGGACCGGACGCTGACATTTGGGACATGGTTCTCGAGGAGGTATATCAACCGATCGGCATTCAACATGCGCCCATCATGCGCACGCACGAGCCGGATCGCAGCCGCGGCATTCCCATCTTCGGCTATGGCCTGTATCCCACTGTGGACGATGTAGCCAAGGTGGCCGCCCTGTTCCACAACAGCGGCCAGTTTAAGGGGCGGCAACTGCTCCACGCCGGTAAGGTGGCCGAAGCCCTGTACAAGACCGATATCGCTGGCCTTCCTACCGGCGACCGTAACGAATATGGCGAAGGCAGGTACCACATGTCCTTCTGGTCGATGCCTTACCGCCCTGCCGACGGGGAGTCTGGTCTCATCCCGTACATGTCGGGTTTTGGAGGCAATCACGTGGCTCTGATGCCCAACGGGATGACAGCCTTCAGGTTTGCTGACGCGCACATCTATGGCATCGAATCGATGGTCGAAGTAACAGAGGCCATACTTCCCTGGCAGGAGTAGCTGGATCAGGCGATGGAGGGGCCCGATATGGGGAGCGCCATGATCGTCATTGACAGAGAGACATGCACGGGCTGCGGCCCGTGCATGAAGATCTGCCACGATTACTGCATCTCTCTCGTCGATCGCAAAGTTGCCATAGACTGCGACTACCACAGTACTTGCGCGCAGCGTGTCGCCGTCGGTCGACAACCGGCGCTTGCCTATGGTGCAACTGCACCCGTCTCCGATGATGACCCTCTCCTGCCCTTGGCGGAAAGTCGATGGGGTATCCCCGTCTTCCCGGGGTGCTCCCCAAGTTCCTCCTTATGCCTCAGTTTCCGCCGTCAAGGCCATCTGGCGTATCATTGCCCGGTGATCGCCTATGGTCGCGAAGAGAGAGAAAGTCTGGACAAGGTGTCCTCCTGGGCCAAGCCCACACGCGCGCAGTCGATAATGTCTAGTGCCGGGATGTCGGGTCAGTCGGACGCCCTATCACTGGGCAGAGGTGGCGGCATCTCAGGAGATGAGCAGCCTCACCACGACAGTGCCCGCACGACGGAGAACGAGAGGAGAATAGAGACGTGAGTCGACTGCTGTGGGCTCCGTTGGCCTTCGCCTTGATATCGTGCTGCCTCTGCGGACAGGTTGAGAGCTGGCTCAGGGTGATCATGCACCAAGTGCCCAGGTTCGAGAGGGGGGCCTGCCCTTTTGACGTGTGGGCTGGCACCGACGTAGAGTGTGGGTTCGTAGTGGCGCCAGAAGACCACAACGATCCCGAAGGATCTACGATCAGGCTGGCCACGGCCATAGTCAGAGACCGGAGCCCCGGCCACCAATCGGACCCGGTGGTGCTGCTCGCCGGAGGTCCCGGGGGGCACGTTGTGGAGAACACCCTCGCCGCAGCGGCAGTATATGAACCTCTGCTCGCCAATAGGGATTTCGTCGTGTTCGACCAGAGGGGGGCCGGGCTGTCTGAGCCCGCGCTGGAATGCCCCGAATGGGAGGAGGAGGCGCTAGACCTCCTGGGCGAACCCGACCCCAATACGTCCCTGCAGAAAGAGTACGACGCCATAATGTCGTGCCGTGATCGCCTGGTAGGCGAAGGGTACAATCTGTCCCTCTACAATACGACTCAGAACGCCGCGGACGTGGAGGCCATCCGCATAGCTTTGGGCTACAACGAGATCAACCTCTACGGCGGATCATACGGCTCGCTACTCGCGCAGGCGGTGATGCGGGACTACCCTGAGCGGATCCGCAGTGTCGTGATAAGTTCGGTGTGTCCCCTCGAAGAGAGCTTCTCACTGAGCGGCGAGACGACGATGCCAGACGCCATCCTGCGCACAATCGATGCCTGCGCCGCCAACGAAGACTGCACCCGCGCGTACCCCGACCTACAGGACGTGCTCTTCGAGACCATCGACAACCTGAACGAGAATCCGGTGCCCATCCTCGTCACTGACCCTGACGATGGCGAGACATATGACGCACTGCTGACAGGCGACACGCTGGTTCATAACGTGTCGCTCGCCCTCTACGATACGGACATCATCCCCGTCATACCGAGGGCCATCTACGAGACGTACCAGGGGGACTACGAGTTGATGACCCGGCTGACTGGTGACAGCCTGTGGGTTGTAGGAACTCTGAGCAGGGGTATGCAGTTCTCTGTAGTTTGCGCAGAGGATCTCATTGGGCGCAATCCTGAGGAACTACTGGATGCCAGGCTGTCCGTGCCCAGGCAACTCCGTGGTCAGGTCGACCCTGAGTTCTCCATCGAATACGGCATCTTCGGCGTCTGCGAGCACTGGCCGGTGGAGGAGGCCGATCCATCCTTCAAAGATCCCCTGGTGAGCGATATCCCCACGCTCATACTGGAGGGTGAGCTGGATCCGATCACACCGCCTGCATGCGGACGGGCCGTGGCCCGGTATCTCACCGAAGTTCATTTCCACGAGTTGCCAGGCGCCGGCCACGACGTTCTATCCGCTGAGGAGTGTGCCCTCGGCATTGCGGGTGACTTCCTGGGAGACCCTGCTCGGGCTCCAGACGCCTCGTGCATCGACGACATGTCAGGCGTTGTCTTCGACATGCCCAGGCAACTGATCGAGTTGGTCCTCGAACCCTTCACAGATGAGGAGAGCGGCATCTGTGGTCTGATGCCCGAGGGCTGGATAGAGCAGTATCCACTCGACTTCTGGCGCCACGAGTCAGCGCTCGACCCTACGAGACTGGTCATGGGTGCGACCTGGAGGCCCAAGCGAGAGTTGCTCGGCGCTCTGGTATCGTGGCTGGAGATCGAGCAGAGCGTCGAAGCCGTAGGCACGGGCGAGATGGGCGAGCTCAGCTGGGAGCTCTACGAATTGCAGGTAGGGGCCTACCCGGTCGACCTGGCGCTGTCCGAAGACGAGGACAACTCCTACTTCACATTGCTCTTCTCTCCAAAGGAGGAGCGGGACTCCTTGTACGGGGAGGTCTTCTTGCCCGTGCTGGAGGCCATGGCGCCGTGCGAGTAGACCCCACTGAGGAGCGGAGAACGAGATGATCGTTGTCGACCAGGAAAAATGTATACAGTGCGGCCAGTGTGTGAAGATCTGCCACGAGCACTGCATATCGCTCGTCGATCACAGAGTGACCATAGACCGCGGCTACTGCAGCACTTGCACGCAGTGTGCCGCCGTCTGTCCACAGCTGGCGCTTACGTGGGATCAGGCGGCGCCGATTCCCTACGATGACTCGCGCCTGCCTTCTGCCCGGCATCTGGACGAGCTATTTGAACAGAGGCGGACCATCAGGTTCTTCAAAGAAGACAGGATCGACCGTGCCCTACTCGAAGAGATCGTTGCCTACGGCATCTACGCGCCCACCAACAACTACGACTTAAGAGTCATTATCGTCGATGACGAAGAGATCATGGCGGAGTTGGACCGTGTCCACGTTCGATACACGGTGAGGATAAACAACCTCCTATACAAGACCAGGATCGTAGGCTTGCTGGCCAGACTGACGGGGACCTCCACCTCATTCGAGCAAGCCAGGCCCAAAGTCGAGGCCATCGTGGAGGCCGGTCGCAGCTATCATAGCCCACCCGCTGCCATAGTCTTCATCGTGGGCAACAAGCGGGTTCCTCTTTCTGTGGAGAGCGCACAATACGCCCTGTCCAACATGACCTATTACGCACAGACCAAGGGCATTGGCAGCCGCCTCTGGGGGCCGGGACAGCTCTTCTACGACCGCAGCAAGGACATCAGAAGGCGCCTGGGCATGCAGAAGCGAGAGCACATCCTGGGTACGCTTATGCTGGGATACCCAGCGGTGAAGTTCAGAAACAAGGTCCAAGGGAAGACTTTGCCCATCCAGTGGAACGACGGACAGCACAGCCGGACAGAGGGTGTGAAGCCGTGAACCAAAGCTGTCAGCCCCCATCCCGTGGGTTCAGCAGACCGTAATCGACCGAAAGGAGTCGTAGACGCATGAAGAAGCTCGTAAGACCCAAAGAGGGAAGGAGGATAGCCGGCGTTGCTGCGGCATTCGCCAACTACTTCGAAGTGGATGTGACCCTTGCCAGGATCATCTGGGTGATCCTTCTGCTGCCGGGCGGATTGCCCGGTCTCCTCCCATACATCATCTGCTGGATAATGATCCCCTCGGAATCCTAGGGACAAGTGACACTAGAGATTGGGCATGTTCAAAACTGCCCATACCTCAACTGCGAAAGGGAAATCGAACAATGGAGAAGCACATCACCTTTGTAGGCGCCTTGCAGATAGGGTACAACGCCCTCGGAGTACTGGCCGCCATGGTCACATTCATGTTCATCGTTGGCGGGGGCTTGGTCGGCGGACTAATCTCAGATGAGGAGATCGTCATCCCCATCACCTTCTTCGTCGGTACGGCGATAAGCATGTGGCTCCTCGTGCTCTCGGTTCCGGGGATCATCGGAGGCATCGGCGTCCTGAGGCGCCAATCCTGGGCCAGGTACATGGTCCTGGTGCTCTCCATCCTGGACCTGTTCAGCATACCTATCGGGACCGCCATCGGAGCCTATTCCATCTGGGTATTGCTGCAGAACGAGACGGCCAAGCTGTTCTCCGGCGGTTCGAGCTAGAGGCCGACAACGCCACCTGCCCCGATTCTGATTCGCTCATGAAGGCACAGCCGGCAGCGACGTGCGCTGCTCCCTGCCCCCAAGTGGATCCATGCGTACGTGTCACGGGTATCATGCAAGCATGGGTGGGCCCGGTTCCGGCGTAGTTCCATGGCATCCTATACTAGCTGCCTAGTAACTCGTGCAAGATTGTCGATTCAGCGACGATCGGCTTGACTTTGAAAGGAAAGTGAGAAGATGGAAAAGCACGTCACACTAGTAGGCTCACTGCACATTGGCTACAGCGCCCTCCAAATCGTGCTGGCCCTGACCGGCGTCGTGTTGGTTATCGGGGCGGGGCTGATCGGAGGGTTGATTTCAGAGGAGGGGATCGTCTTCACCATCACTTTCGTTGTTGGCGCGATCATCTCCCTCTGGATACTCCTGGTATCGCTGCCCAGCATCGTCGGCGGCGTCGCCCTGTTGAGATACAAATCCTGGGGCAGGTATCTCGTGCTCGTACTCTCCGTGCTGGCGCTGTTCAGTATCCCCCTGGGGACCGCCATCGGCGCCTACTCCATCTGGGTCTTGCTTCAGGACGAGACGGCAGAACTATTCACCTCAAGCGACAGTTAGGAGGCCAGACTGATTTCTCGGCATGAACACCCAACCGAGGTAGGGCTCCCGTGCTCGCAAGCCAATCTGGGTCAGTCCATTCTCTGTGCTGGCCCCGGTGCTGGGTCGCCAAGACGACGGGATCCATCCGATGGATCGTCGTGGCACACGTCTTCCTCGACTTTTCGGGCCTGGCCGGGTTATTGATCCGTTGAATTGCCCGAAAGGGGGAACGGTAAGTCTATGAAGTCAATGTCAGTTGGCAATATCACAGTCGTGTACGATCCTGATGAACAAGACACTGCGGATTTGATCAACGGTGTCTGTGAGAAGGCAATCCAACTCGCTCAAGAGAACTGGGGGTTGGAACCGCCAGAGGACTGCCATGTCTATGTGATGACCTCTTGGTGGGGGTTTGTGTTCCAGTCGGCTCCTTGGCTCTGGCGAATACTGCTGGGCGCGACGGTGCCGTTCTGGTGCTTCCGTGCCCGGAGGACGTGGCCCTATAGCGCCGCCTGGACCCAACGGTATGGCAGGCGAGTGGCAGTCGGGGTGAAACCCCCGCGCCTGTTGGAGCAGAGCGACAGGGGCATCGGGGTTCGTATGTCTGTTGAAGAGAAGGACATGAAGGTGAATGTGCAGCACGTGACGTGCCATGAGTTGGTGCACGCCTGTTCGGCTCATCTGAGGCTGCCCATGTGGCTCAACGAAGGGATAGCGACGGTGACAGTGGACCGATTCCTGGGAAGGCCGACGATCAGACGGGAGACGCTGGAGTTTATGAGGGATTTCTCGCCAAAGGCGTCACCCCCAACGTACCGAGAGCTATCGCGTTTGGGGGGAGAGGCGATCGCCTATCATGGCATGCGCGGGTACTGGCTGGTACGGTACCTGGAGGAGGCACACCCCGGCTTCTTGAAGCGTATGCTTTCGCTACCACAGGATGCGAAAGCGATAGAGCGAGAGACGGTCACACAGTTGGGGATGGAGCCGGAGAACTTCTGGAGTGAGATAGATGACCGGGTGGTTGGCCATTTCGAGACGAAGGGGGCAGGCGACCAGAAGGAGCCGAAATGAGGTACGAATCTGGCGATGAACAAGTGAGCGGGAACGCAGATGGCAGGACGTGTATTGCCGTTGCCACTTGCAGCACCACAGAAGGGACGACGAATACGTCAGACAGCAAGCGGGATGCCGCATTGTCTCAGGCACGACCTACCACCAGCAATCTGACCGTCGGGAACCGTTGGGACCATGTCCTGGCCCGTCTTGGCATCAATCGGAGCGGCCACCAGGTCGAGACGGGACTATACGCCTTGGGCAACCCTACGGCGGAGTCGCCGGTCTTCGTCTCCGCCAATTATACGCTCAGCTTTGACGAGCTGCGCTCAGCACTTGCCGGGAATGATGGCTACATTCTGGTGCTGGACACCGAAGGCATCAACGTCTGGTGCGCGGCCGGCAAAGGCACGTTTGGCACCGACGAACTGGTGCACCGCACCGAATCAACCCGTTTGCGCGAGGTGGTGCGCCACCGGGTGGTCATCTTGCCGCAACTGGGCGCACCGGGAGTCGCGGCACACGAGGCCAAGAAGCGCACTGGGTTCGAGGTCGAGTACGGCCCGGTGCGGGCTGCGGACCTGCCGGAATATCTCAAGACACATCAGGCCACCCCCGAGATGCGACGGGTGCGTTTCGGTCTGCGCGACCGCACGGTTCTGGTTCCGGTGGAGGTGGTCCACGTCCTACTACCTATCGCCGTGATTGCTGGAGTGATAGCCATCCTCTCCATGTGGTTGCCACGGGTCGACGTTGATTACTTGTTCCTGTTCGGCTTGGTCGCCTCCGTCATGGCCGGCGTCGCCCTGTTCCCAATGCTGTTGCCCTGGCTGCCGACACGCGACTTCAGCAGCAAAGGATTCATTCTGGGGGCTTTGGTGGCGCTTCCTTTCGCCGTGACTGCGTTCCAGGGGGACGGGAGTGCCGCGTGGTGGCTGCGGGCCGGTGGTGCGCTACCCCATCTGCTGATCTGGCCGCCGGTGACTGCCTTTCTTGCCTTGAACTTCACCGGCTCCACAACGTTCACATCTAGAAGTGGAGTCAGGCGCGAGATATTCACGTACGTTCCGATCATGGCCTGGATGTCTGGGATAGGCGTCCTACTTGGCATCGCCCTGTTTCTGATCATATTGGTCGGGGGGTTCTGATGGCCGCTGCTTCAACCTTGAACACACTACAATACCGTCCAGAGCTGTGCGTCGGTTGCGGGATGTGCAGCGTTGTGTGTCCGCACGGTGTCTTCGCGAACGACACCGGCGACGTGGCCCAGCTTGTAAGTCCCGGAGCCTGCATGGAGTGCGGCGCCTGTCAGCTGAACTGCCCAACTGATGCAATCATGGTCGACAGCGGTGTTGGGTGTGCCGCCGCCATGATCGCCGCGGCGCTCACGGGCAAGCAAGAGGTCAGCTGCGGCACGTAGGCTGTCTCCGGCCCTTCGTGTGGCCTCACCCTCCAGTCCGGTGGGCCAGTGCATGCTCTGGGGTCCACCACCCGGGCAGGTCCCGCGTTGGGAGTCGCGATCCAGGCGCCCGCCAGTCGCAGATCGGTCATCCAAACCCCGCATCTTTTCACAGTGGGATCGGAATTGATCGCTATCCGGTGGACACTGTGACGGTGAACGACTTCTCGTCCCTGCCTCCGGGGCCCTCGGCGATGAACGTGTACGTCGTCTCTGGGGCAGTAGCACACAGCGTACGCTGGTCAGTGGCGCCCACATGCTCTCCATCAAGGTATACTGTGGTAGCGTTCTGCACGTCCCATTTGACAATGAAGCACGGGGAGACGCTTGGCACCACATGCCAATCGCGCTTCGACCCGCCCAGCCAGATCGTGATGACCGGCTTTCCGGTGGTCTCAGCCGCGGTCACCTCTACCTCAACCGTTCTAGTATCCCAGCCGCCCCCCGGCCCCTCCGCTCGTAGGACGTAGGTCGTGGTCTGAGCAGGACACACCGGCCTATTGCCAATGTCGCTCACAGGGTCTCCATCGAGCAACACTTCGGTAGCTCCCATCACCTCCCAGTTGAGATACGTGCAGTCCCCGCCCTGGATCGACTCCTCATTCGCGTAGAAGTCGATCGACGGTCCCGCGGTCACCTCTACGACAACCGTTCTACTATCGAAGTCTCCCGCGCTGCCGTAACCATATAGGCGGTAGGCCGTAGTCTGTGTAGGACACACTTCAATAGAACCAAAGGCGGGCACAATCGCTCTATCCAGCCTTACTTCGACAGCATCAACCTCCCATCGGAGATCGGTGCAGTCCCCATCCTGGATCGACTCCGCATCGGCCTCGAAGCGCAAGATAGCCGGCGCAAGGGCCTCTCTGTAGCTGCATTCGCTTTCGCCCTCAGGGCAGACTTGTCCCTCCAGACAGACCTTTAGATCTTGCTCCCCCCATAGCACCTGGTCAGGCCCCTCCACATAGAACGGCACTTCGTGCCCATAACAGTCCTGGACCTCTGGTTCCAGCCACTTGCCGGAGCCAGAGCACACCTCCACAGATCGGGGGGTCTGAGGCCGTGGCGCCCGATCGTCGTCCACGTCAACCTGGAACCTCCACTTGCGTACCGTGAGCACGCCCTGTCGACCGTCCAGGGTGGTCACACACTTGATCTCACACGGTGTGTCCAATTCCACAGGCATTGTATTGATCGCCACCGTAGGGGGGTCGTCGGAACTCATCTCGTATGCGCAGTAGCCGACGTAGGGGCAAACGGGAACAATGCCGACGAGACATGCCGGGAAGCCGATGC
>Ga0180437_10011209_pt1 | contig 10798 bp, 14 predicted proteins | sample SS_ome_4_FD_132410 | JGI IMG/M metagenome (GOLD analysis project Ga0180437, IMG submission 132410) | Hypersaline lake sediment archaeal communities from the Salton Sea, California, USA - SS_3_D_1 metaG | ecosystem: Environmental > Aquatic > Non-marine Saline and Alkaline > Hypersaline >... | reverse complement strand
GCCTTCGTTCAGCGAATTTTTCCATCCCTCTGTTGCCACATCTGGGGGGTACAAGTCTTGAGACACCTGCTATTAGTGGAAACGAGGGGTGCGAAAATTGAGTTCCTAAGTTTGCCCCAGACGGCGGATTCCTGTCTCCACCAAACTGAGACTTGACAATTCCCGGCATTTTTGGTAGGGAACGCTTCGCAATCATTACAGATTCTGGCATGTTTAACGAAACCATCAATAAAAGCACTAAGACTTCTGAGGCCTCTTCAGGCATCCTAAAGGGGGTGATGCGGATTTTGACCTGAGCCAGTTACTGAGACTTTACTGATTTTTCAGATCAGCCGGATGACAACTACAGGAGGAATTAGCATGAAGAATGTAGCGCTGTTGGCCAAGATGATGTTGGTATTGTGCTGTGTTGTGGTGATGGCAAATCCATCTTGGGCGGGAATCAAAATGGAGCTTGATGATCAGACAAGAGGAGAGATAGGCCTCTGGACGCAGGCTTGGTATCAGTTTGTTGAGGACGGCAGAGGTGACGAAGATCTAAACGATTTCATGATACGACGGGCCTATATGTATCTGAAAGCCGACGTTACAAAACATGTTAGCTTTTTCACCCATGTTGCTTCGGACCGAGTCGGTCAAGACGGGTTGAACAACTCCGGCATGGGCCTCGGAAGTGGCGTGGCCTGGCGAGACTTGTGGATTACTGTAGCGCTGTCGCCGGCCCTCAAAGTTCAGGCCGGCCGCATGTATGTTCCATTGACCCGCAACTATGGCACAACTTCCACAAAGTGCATGTTGACCACCGACCTTCCATTCATGCAGGGGGGCGTGCGGGGAAGTATCTTCTATGCTAGCAAGGTGGGCCGAGACGATGGGGTGACCATATGGGGTAATCCTATGGACGGCATGCTCCAATACCGCTTCATGATTTCAGAAGGCGTTGAAAGCAGCGCTGAAAATCCCGAGGATAGCCTCCGCTATGTAGGCCGGCTTTCATTAAGTCTATTGGAGCCGGAGACAGGTTGGTTCAACAAGGGGACTTACATTGGGAAGAAAAACGTCTTAAGCCTTGGCTTGGGCCTTGACAGTCAGTGCGATCTCATGCTTGGTGGTACTGAGGACGATAATCAGGTCTGGACAGCCGATGTCTTCTATGACCATCCTCTGGGAGAAGGGGCCATCACGGCAGAAGCTGCCTACATCGACATCGAACACTGCACACAAGACCACAACTTCACCGACCTGAGCAAGGGTGACGATGCAGAAAACTGGTATGTCAATGTAGGGTATCTGCTGCCTGGCTCCTTTGGCCCTGGGCAGCTGCAGCCCTATGTGCGTTACGAGACAGTTGATGTTGATGGCGAGGACGAAACCGACTTCTTGAGTCTTGGTCTGAACTACTTCATCAAAGGCCACGACTGCAAGTTGAGCGCAGACTATACAAGCGTTGACCAAGGCAGTGACAACAGAGACGATCAGGATATTATCACCTTCCAACTTGCTGTTGGATTCTAGTGCAGGATAGTTCTAGCTTCTGATCGATTTGGCCTTGTGGGCCCAGGGGCCTGCAAGGCCAAATGTTTTTTGACCTGTGCAGTTGAATACAGCCAAGCGCTTGGCGTCTTCAATCCTCCGGCAATACTCAGACAACCTAACGGCACAGGCGAAATGTTTTTGGGCTCATCGTGGCAAGTCAATACTTCGCGAGGCCAAATGAAATTCACATTCTCCTGCCCAGAGAAGCACCAGAGTTTTGAAACCGATGCCTATCGGATCATTGAAGACAAGGGCATCAAGACGGACAAGTCCGGAAACAAGCTCTGGGATGCCAAGGTCGAACTCATCACTGGCTGCCCCTTTTGCGGAACAAGACATGTCTTCGCTGCCAGCGAAGTGGCTTGTCCCTTCTAATCAGGGTGGACTATCTATTAAGGCCCTTCGGGTAAACTGCGCGGGTGGAGATTCGTTGGAAAGAGCCCGTTGGAAGCCAAGGTTTCCCCAGCGGATTGGTTCGGCTCTTGTGCAATATCTTTTCGCAGGTGCAAGACACATGGAATTGAGGGACTAATCCTGTAGCTCGAATGGCTCATAGGTCTGGGGGACATAAGGCCTTTGATGTGAGCCCACATGGTGGCTTACAAGTGAAGCCCGATCGGCATGATTCAGAATGGTAAGCATCAACTCCCGGCCCCGCAGTAATCCCAAACATCCCTTTGCAGCACTGATCTCGTCAAATGCCTTCACCCCATCTCGTCGAACCGTTGGACCCACAAGCATGACCGGCACAGGCTCGCCAGAGTGAATGAGGGGGCCCATGCTGGGGGTGGAGTGGTCTGCCGTGACAACCACCAGCAAATCATCCCTAATTTCTACCGCCCGGGCCAGGTCGTCCAATCCCCGATCAAGGGCAGCAATAGCGGCTTCTTTCCGCTTTGGATCTCCGGTGTGCGCGGCCTCGTCCGGCACCTTGGTGTGGACATGGATGAAATCATGGGCCTCATCTGCCAGGGCAAGGGCTATCCTTTCCCCGAGATCCTCATCCGGCTTGTCCGTGTCTTTTGCACGGATAAAGGTAAACCCCAGCTCGTGGGCCAGGCCTTCATACACTGCGCCTGAAGCGACAAACATCCCTGCCATGCCCCACTTCTGATCAAAGGGTTCCTGCGCGATGCGGCGCCCACAGCGTTGTGTAGCAAGGAAGTTGGCGGGCGGCATGCCGTTGGCCTGTCGCCGACGGTTGACTTCGTGCTCGGACAAGACCCCGTGGCAGTACGTGACATAGGCGTTCAAGGCTTCCGCGGTCCGGCCCGCTCTTTTGGGCTCCGGGTTGTTGGAAAGGGACCAGATCTTGGCCATGGCTTGTCCGACCATCATGGGATCAGAGTCAGAGATACAAGGCGAAGCCTGGCCACTCACGATCAGGATGGCGTCATTGATGCGGGTTTGCTGGAGGCAAAAGGCAGTTCCATGTACTTCATGGGAGGAGACTGCGGAGAAAAGCTGCCTCAGCTCTTCGTCATTCACAGGGGGACGTTTTTCGACTAGGATGGGAACGCCGTTTTCCCAGCTCACGCTGGCAATGTGTGCCAGGCACAACACGTCGCTATCATCAAACGCAATACCGTAGCCAACGGCCTCCAGAAGCCCCCGGCCAGGAAAACCTTCCAGGCCGTAGCCAAAGAGCAAATAGTGGGCGATCTCACTGGGCAAGCACTGGCCAGGCAAGGACGCATGAAAGAGGCCGTTACTGCCCAGGTGAGCCAAACGGTCGAGATTGGGGGTGAGGGCAGCTTGAAGGGGGGTGCGGTTACCAAGGATTTCATAAGAACGGTCACCTAGACCGTCTAGGAGGACGAGGATAGTCTTCATCAAAAGCCCATGTGCTGCTGAAAAGGTTGAGCTTATCCACAAAGAAGCCTTTGGGGGCCAACCGTGCGATGCAATATCTACAGAAGAGCCTTAATTGTGTGATTTAGCCCAGTATGGGGAGTGTGTCAAATACTCATCTATGATCTTTTTGGTCTGCAATAATCCTTGCTCACGCCAAACTTCTAGGACCCACCAGCTGCAGCCAATGCTTCTGAGAATCTCGAGCCGATTTTCAATGTCTTCCAATCGCTCTGGCGGGATATGCCCACGATTGGAGAGCTCTGTATGGTATATGTGGGCGTTTAGGACCCTATCTGCATGGGGGGTCACAAAATCTTCTACTTCAAATTGCTGCGTGTTGATTGATTCACAAGCGTGGGCATGACCAATGTCCAATGTGACACCGGCTCCACTTCCTCGGATCAACTTCTCGAAAAGATGGGGCCTGCTCGTCCACCCCCAAGCCAAGTTCTCCAGGCAGACCTTCACCCCGTGTCTTGCACCGCACTTAACCACACGAGACAGGTTCTTCACCGTTCTATCCCACGAAAGGGGTTCTGTTGAGTTTCGCCCCAGACCGATGTGAATGGTCAAGAACTGGCCTTTCACCTTGGCCACCAGGCGGATGATATTGCGAAAAATCGCTTCAGCGCCCCTGGCTTCCCAGGAGTCCACGTGACCCAGGTCTATCCTGTGAAAGGGACAGTGAAAACGGACCTCAAGAGGCCCTAATGCCGCCAGTCGATCCGCCCACATGGATTCATCTGCCGGCGTCTGGGGCAGTGTGGCAGCCTCAAATGACCAATCAATGCCGGAGAAGCCATGGTCAAGGGCGAATTCTCCGAGTTGCTCAACATCTGAAAAGATGTTGCACATGGCCAGCTTTGGTCTTGCAGGGGCTTGAACACTATCCATGGTCGCGCGGGCAACTCCTCATATGATCAGTCGTCTCTGAAAAGCCTCTCTCTATCCTCGGTCTTCCGATTGTTTCAGACAGTACCCTTGGAAGACAAACAAGGCAAATGGATAATCCCAATAGGAAGCGTGACAGAAGCATAGGAAAAATCTATGAACTCCAAGGAAGATGGTTTCGTAGAAAGTCCAATTCGCTCACTCCGTGAGCCTTCTTGGGATTCATTCTTGGCTCCGCTAAATCGCGAAAACTCTCCGCCGCGGCGGATCAAACAGTTCGCGATCTTGACGCTTCGCTCATCTTGAGTCCTTTTCCAAGAACGCTCGCTTTTGTTCGCGAAAAGACTTTTTGCGAGATCATCAAAGAAGGTGGAAATGAAGTCCCAGAGGTAGCTCCGGAGTTTGACCTGCACAAACGTAGCGATTGCAAAAGCCCACCGCACATCAGTGCTCTAGAACCTCGGCAGCAATCCCCAGATGGTTCGGAATATGGCCTGCCATGTACGACTCCACGATCTTTTTGGCACACGGCCCAGCAAATTCTTCGAGGAATTTTTGAACCTGCGGGGCCTTTATGGTAGGGCCTCCGCCCCATGACCGGTAGTTTCCCGACAACACGCATCCCAACTGCTCCTTTCCTGCCTGCCACTGGAATCCAAGGATTTCCTCAATCCGATTTCCCTCTTCCATGTGGCGAAGTGGCGAGAGGAGGTGGACGCCAAAATCCTTTGCCATTCCCTGATAGACATTCAAGGCCGCGGAAATCTGGTTCACTTTGATCGCTTTGTCGTGCAGCTCGCGATCGCCTGAGATGATGGGGACTTTTCCTAAGGTGACAGCAAGGGGGATGCGGACACAGTGAAGATAGAGATGACAGCCAATGCAGGGAGTGTAAAACCCAAATCTGGATACAAGCTCGGCGATGAACCGCCCATTTAGTGCCTGCCAGAACCCGGGTGAGCCCAAGACGACGAGATCGTGAATTCGGACTTCGGGCAGTCGCCGTGCCAGGCGTTCGACAGCCTCCTCCACGCTAGCCCACGGCCCGAATTCCGTGCCGGTATACACATAAGTGGGGAGGAGGTCCTCAAAGTGTTCTTCCTCCACGCTTCTCACAGCCGCAGCCACACTGTCCCGCCCTGCGATCTCCACCATAGCTAGTCGGGACATGGCCCTGTATTCCACAATCTTTTCCGACGGAAGAAGCCATGCCGGAAGGCCTATGACACATTCGGGTTTGTCCAGGAATAGTCCCTTTAGGCTGGAATCGAAGTCTGGCATCTTTGGCTTTGTCGTAAATGTGACTGACCTATCGTTCTCAGAAGGTGAGTACCTTGTCTGCGTCCATGGACAGTTCATACAGATCATCCATCCATGCGATGGGGCACGTGCTTGATCCCTCCAGACCGTGGGATTTCATGCAGACCCCTCAGACGTAGAAGTCTCCCTCAAAGTTATTGATTTCTTCCATGACATTGAACTGCTCGGTTCCACTCTTTTCAAAAAGCACGCCCTTGCCCAACATGAATACGCTGATTTCATCGCCCTTCTTGACCCCCACATTGGCCAACCGCATGGCGTTGTAGATGGTTTCGCCATCGTCACTGCAGATGATGAACAAATTCTTCATGCCATCTCCCTTTGCCCAACCAAGGGGCTGTTTTCGTTTGATCGCGAGATCCAGCAGAGGAGTTCCCCAACGGTTCATACCTGAATTGTCAGGATCTTTCAATGGTTTCTTCGGGACGGGACAGGCGACGCCGTTTCGGACTTGCCAAACCTCTAGCTTATGGTAGTTATGTGAATAGTGGGACTTTCGGTATGCCGTGGTGAATGCATTCAGAGTTCATGGTAAGGGGGACCAAAAAGGCTATGAATCCACGTTATAGATTTGACCGGCTGGAGTTGGCAGGGTCCTTGGGCGATCTGGGGACCCTGCTGCCGCTGGCCATGGGCATGATCATGATTAACGGGCTCAGCCCTTCCGGCCTGTTTCTGACTGTCGGCCTCTTTTTTGTCCTTTCCGGCGTCTACTATGGAGTGACGGTGCCGGTCCAGCCCATGAAGGTGATAGGGGCCTACGCCATTGCCACGGCCATGACGGCCTCTCAGATTGCGGCCTCCGGGCTCCTGATTGCCCTGTTCCTATTGGCTATTGGAGGCAGCAACGCCATCACGCTCATCGGGAAATACATACCCAAACCAGTGGTAAGAGGGGTCCAGATTTCAACAGGGACCCTGTTGATGGCCCAAGGGGTGAAGTTTATGATGGGGACCTCGAAATTTCAGATGATGCGCGACATGGCCGAGCCCTATCTGACGGTGCAGAGCCTGGGTCCGATCCCCATTGGAATCATTATCGGGGTCGTGGGCGGCGTGTTGACCCTCTTGTTGCTGGACAACAGAAAGTTTCCTGCCGGACTCCTAGTCGTTTTGGGGGGTGTCGGTTTGGGTCTGCTACTTGGGACCCACCAAGGGTTCGAAGAACTCAGGATAGGCGTCTATGTACCAAAAATCTTGCCTTTTGGAATGCCGACCAGCGTTGATTTCACTTTTGCCCTCCTCATCCTGGTCCTTCCGCAAATACCCATGACCCTGGGCAACGCCGTCATCGCCTATAGCGACCTGTCAGAGGAGTACTTTGGAGAGGCCTCGAAAAAGGTGACTTACCGCGCAGCGTGTATGAGCATGGGATTGGCCAATTTCGCGGCCTTTCTGATTGGGGGCATGCCGCTGTGCCACGGGGCCGGAGGGTTGGCAGCCCACTACCGCTTTGGGGCGCGTACTGCCGGGTCCAATCTGATGATTGGGGCGGTGTTCATTTGCCTTGCCCTGTTCCTGGGGATTCACTCATTGGCCGTTATTTATCTTGTGCCCATGGCAGTGTTGGGGGTATTGCTGATCTTTGCCGGAAGCCAGCTCGCACTGACCATCATTGATATGAAGGAACGAAAGGATTTATTTGTTTCCTTGGTGATGTTAGGCATCACCCTTGCCGCGAATCTGGCTGTTGGCTTTGTCGTGGGTATTGCCATCGCTTACGCGTTGAAATCGGAGAAACTGACGGTGTAGGAAGAGAGACAAACTACCAGTCATGTCATTTCCAACATGTTGCATTTAGAAGCCAACCCTACGCCACCTGCAGCCTTCCCTTTGGGTGCTCGCCCGTCACCTCACCGATGATGGCTGCTGAGGAGACACCGGCGCCTTTCAGTTCCTGAAGGCACGCTTCTGCCTCACTGGCCGCCATGGACATGACCAGCCCCCCTGAGGTCTGAGGGTCGAAGATGAGGTCTATGAGAACGGTTTCGGTGCCCGGCTTGATCTCGACCATGGTCTCACAGAAGTGTTTGGTGGCGTAGCTTCCGGCAGGAATGAGGCCCATTAAGGCGTAATCCTTGGCCTCAGCCATGATGGGAATCCTGTCAGCGTAAAGGGCAATTTCCGTGAGACTTGCACGCGCCATTTCCAGCAAGTGACCGCCTAGACCGAAACCGGTGATATCGGTGCAGGCATGGACCTGATAATTCGCCATAATATTAGAGGCCTGGTTGTTGAGAGTTGAGGTGACCTCCACCAGACCATCTACAGCACGTTTGCTTGCCAGTTTCCCTTTCACAGCAGTGGCAATGATCCCTGTGCCGATGGGTTTGGTCAGGATCAATTGATCCCCCATCTTGACGCCACGGTTCGTGAGGATGTGATCGGGATGGACAATCCCTGTGACAGAGAGCCCGTATTTGAGTTCCTTGTCGTCCACGCTGTGTCCGCCGGCCAGGACTGCACCGGCCTCATGGATCTTTTCCAGCCCTCCTCTCAGGATTTCTTTGAGGATCTCTTTGGGCATATCTGTAATGGGGAAGCAAACAATGTTCATGGCCGTCATGGGCTTGCCGCCCATGGCATAGACATCGCTCAAGGCATTGGCGGCTGCGATGCGGCCAAAGTGATAGGGATCGTCCACAATGGGTGTGAAGAAATCAAGGGTTTGAACCAGGGCCATTTCCGAGTTGAGCTTGTAGACGCCTGCGTCATCAGAGGTTTCAATCCCAACCAGAAGATTGGGGTCGCTTATCACCGGCAGGTCTTTCATCACGGCTTCCAAGTCTCCCGGACTCAGTTTCGCTGCTCAACCGGAGGCCCGGACCTTTTCGGTCAAAGAAATGGGGTTATTAGAAATGTTCATAGATGGGTTGGGTTGACCTGGTTGCATCTTCTGTGAGGCCTAGCTGAGGGCAGCAGTGTGACGCCTGTTGGCGCCTTGCGCCAGGACATCCTCCAGGGCTCTCGGTATCTTGCTAATTATTTCGAAAACTTGTGTCGCAGGCGTTGGATCGGCCATCTGACCTGCCAGACGATTTATCTTGGTGGCCATGATCGCTGCGTCGGACACCGGGTATCCCGCGAATGTCAAGGCTGCCACAATGCCGGTCAGCGTATCGCCCGTTCCCCCAATGGGCTCCAACGTTGCCACACTAGGGGTGTCCACGGTGGCCAAGATCCTTTTTTTCGTACATATATAGTCTTTTGACCCTTTGATCAATAGGGTCTTGGCAGCATTCTTTCCGTCATAGGCCCGTTGGATCAGGCGGGGGACCTTTTCTTCTTCATGAAGAATAAAGCCGCGGGTATAAAACGGGTGGGGCGCCATCTCGTCGGCCAAAAAGGCCAGTTCTCCGATGTCCGGAGTAAAAAGATCATAGCATGAAGCAAAGCCACTCATTTTGGCGGCGTACATGTATCCTGCGTCGGCAATAAGAAGGGGCTGTTCACCCCTTTCTTCGAGGGCTAGCAGGATGCGGTTATGCCAATCCACATCGGGCTGAAGGTAATGAAAGGCAATAACTTCAGCACCTAGATTTGGGAGCTCGGTCTTTAGATGTTCATAGAGCCTTCTACTGCCATGTCCCACGCCCTCATCTCCCACAAGAAAGGAGATGGGTGGTGAAACGCCAAGGGTGTGACATGCCACGGAGGCTGCAGCGATGAGGGCAGGGGTTCCCCGGTTGATGGATGTTTCATGGCCCTCTAAGAAGAGGGAGCCATCCCTTAGCACGGCAGTTCCCTCGGACATGGGGAAGTTTTCTTCGGGCGCAGTACCTACGAGCACGAGCATTGCCGTCTCATCTCCTCATAGGCCAGGTGTAATGCATATCCGCAGAGGGTGTGGCCGATCTCCCTGGGCGACGGGGCTTGCCGGAGATCCTTACCCACCAGTTTTGCCCCCAAAAAGGGGACGTCCGGGCAACCGCCACCTGAGACATTGACGATGGTAAGGGCCTCCTTGTCCACGGTAATTTTCATGTTGGCAGCCCGCACCATGAGGTGCTGGCCATAGTCTGTGGTGACGAAAAGATCCACGGGCTTGAGAAGAGGATCATCTACGGGCACCACTTCCAAGGGAGAAAGACTGTTTCCCTCCAGTAGTCTCAAGATATTGAGCTGTTCGACCAGGGGGAACTCAATCACAAGGTCGCACCCGGTCCGTAACTCCGGTGGGGGGGCCATGACATTTACCTTCCACCCATTTGTCCTGATGAGGGATTCAGCCTTGATGACCTCGCTGGTGTTCTCAAAGGCAAGAAAGCCCCGATCAGGGTTCCTTTTCTTAGGTGCCCGTTTCTTCCTGCGTTTTAAAATCTGAAAGGCCAATGGGTCTTACTCCTTCTTGATAAGGACCCGATAGCCGGTACCCGATTCGGTCACCTCGGCAACTTCCCAACCCTGACTTTGGGCCGCACGACTGACGTTTTCCTTGGATGTGTCCGTATCTACCAAGACCTCAATTTTTCCTTTGTCCAATCCCTTTATCTTGTTCAGGGTCATGAGCACCGGCTGTGGACAGGAGAGTCCGCTTGCATCCACTATATCAGCCATCGTAACCTCCTTTTAAACTTAAGCTTTCTGTCGCATCGTCAGGCCAATAAAGACACACACGGCAACACCGATGATAACGGCGGCAATACCGTGAGGCCCAACGCCTTTAGGCGAACTCGCCAGGCCGAAGTTATGGGCAAAACCAGCACCAACGATCATGCCCCAGACAAAGACAGCAGCATCGCCGTCTCCCTCTCCGGCCAGGAATAGTTGACGACCCGGGCAACCGCCTGCAAGGCAGAAGGCAAGGCCGGCTAGGACCATGCCAGCAAAGTTCCAGACATGCAGGTGTGGGCCACGGGTTGACCTGCAAAGCCGGCATGAAATTGCCCTACGATCAGGTTTGTAAGGAAGGCAAAGACGATGAGTGCCAGCACACCGTAAAAAAGATAAGGGATGCGAAATAGGATCAGGTCTCTAAAGGCGCCCATGGTGCAAAACCGGCTGCGTTGGGCCAGAAAACCAATGGCAAGTCCAACCAACAGAGATGCTAAGAGGGGAGCGTGCATCGCCCCGGGACCCTTTAAGCTGTACAATAGAATGCCGCTTTTTGCTTCCCCCTCCACCTGAGGAAAGAGCAGAAGAAACACGAGGAACCCCGCCATGGTAAGGGGCATGAGCCAGCCAACAGAGGCATATG
>Ga0180437_10011207_pt1 | contig 10799 bp, 8 predicted proteins | sample SS_ome_4_FD_132410 | JGI IMG/M metagenome (GOLD analysis project Ga0180437, IMG submission 132410) | Hypersaline lake sediment archaeal communities from the Salton Sea, California, USA - SS_3_D_1 metaG | ecosystem: Environmental > Aquatic > Non-marine Saline and Alkaline > Hypersaline > Sediment... | reverse complement strand
GGGTGATGGCCGGGATTATCCTGTCCAGGCCATTATTTTACAGAAAGCAAGCAGAGACTGGCAGAGCGTTTAAAATTATAATAGCTTTTTTAAGCTTTGTTTGTTTTGTTTTTGGTTTAGCAATGGGAGCAAGCGAGCTTTTGTTTCTGAAAGGATTATCCTTTCATGACGGAAATCAGGATAAGACAGTAGAATATTTTGAAAAAAGTTTGACGGTTTTTCCTTTTCACCCACAGAGACTTAAGGGGATTGTTGAACACCTAAGTAGAGTAAAGCGCTATGATTTGGCATCAAGTTTTGGCAAAAGACTGCTTGGCTTGGAAAAAAATGACCTAAAAGCAAACAAATTAATTTTGGAAGTTTTTTTGCAAAAAAGCGAAAGAAAAGAAGCAGGAGAAGCCCTGCTTTTGTTTTTGGAAAATACAGAAGGCATTGCTGATTTTGAAGGTTTGGTTGAGCGCTTTTCCTGGGAGCAAAAGATGAAGATTTTGGAAGCTTTAAAGGACGTTTCTGAAGAAAAAGTCAATCAATTGGAAAATTTGCCAAAAGCAAGATATTATTTTTGGATGAGCAGTTTATCTTCTCATGAAAGAGAGCAGTGGAAGCAGATTGTCAAGTGGCTTGGGAAAGCAGTTAGGCTTGAGCCGGAAAACAAAACTTATAGAGAATTTTTAGAGGATATTAGTTTGCTTTATAAGGCAAGAAAGAGTTTCTACAATGGGAATTATAGCCAAGCAAAAAAACTTTCTGAAAAGCTGATAAAAAAGGTTGAGGGAAAAGACCCTGAGGACTTACTTTTTTACAAAAGGCTTTATTTTTCTCGAGGCTTTGAAATTTATGCCGATACCTCCTCGGAGCCGCTTTATGCTTTGGAGAAAATGGTTGAGTTTGACCCGTGGAATGAGTATTACCGTTCGCGACTCGCTGGCTATTTGGAAAGAACCGGTGGGTCAGGAGCAGATTCTAATCAAATCAAAGGCGCTAATCTATAAATAATCAAATAAACAAATATTACAAATTGTCTTTTATTTGATTATTTTCTAGATTAATTACCTGCCCGCAATCGCTAAAGCTCAAGCTTTTGCAGGCAGGGAATAATTAAGTCAATTAAGTTAATTTTTGTGTTAAAATTTGAAAAGCTATGATTATTGATTCCATCTGGCGATTTATTTCTTATGATATTGGCATTGATTTGGGAACTGCTAACACCCTGGTCCATCTTTTCGGAAAGGGGATTGTGGTGCGTGAGCCTTCAATGGTTGCCAGAGAAAAAAAGGGCAAAAAGATCTTGGCAGTTGGCGAGAAAGCTAAAAAGATGGTTGGCAAAACCCCCGAGGAGATTGAGGCAGTTAAACCACTTGAGGGCGGGGTGGTGGCTGACTTTGATGCCGCTGAAGCGATGCTTAGCTTTCATATAAAAACGGTTCATAAAAACTATGGCTCTTTTTATAAGCTGCCCCGGCCGCGGGTAGTTGTCGGCATCCCGTCAGGGGTGACTGAGGTAGAGCGGCGGGCAGTCCAGGATGCTGCCTTGGCGGCTGGTGCTCGCAAGGCAATTTTAGTAGAAGAGCCGATGGCAGCTGCTTTAGGAGCCGACTTGCCGATTGAAGACCCTGAAGGCCAGTTTCTGATAGACATGGGTGGAGGGACAACAGAGATAGCCGTTATTTCCTTGGGCGGTATTGTCGTTGAACGCTGTCTTAGGGTGGCTGGCGATGAATTTGATAAAGCAATTGTTAACTTTTTGAGACTAAAGCACGGCCTCTACATCGGCCTGCCAACGGCTGAGGAAATAAAGATTTCTATTGGTTCGGCCGTGCCGTTTGTCAAAAAAAAACAGTTTGTGGTTCGTGGCCGAAGCATGGAAAAGGGCTTGCCGCAGTCAGTTAAAGTGACTAGCGTTGAGGTTAGGGAGGCTTTAGGACCGGTCATCCAGCAGATTGTCAGAGCAGTTTCTGAAGTTTTGGAGGAAACACCGCCGGAGCTGGTAGCGGATATTTTAAAAAATGGCATTGTGATGGCCGGCGGCGGCTCCCTGCTTTATGGAATTGATAAGGTGATTGCCGAAACAACCAAGATGCCCGTCTGGGTGGCCGATGACCCCTTGACTTGCGTGGTCCGCGGCACTGCCAAAGTTTTGGAAGATGAGAGGCTTTTGGAGAAAGTGAGAGTGGTGGGAGGATTAAAATAAAAATTAAATATTAAAAATAAAATATCAAAAACACAAACTTAAAAATGTAAAAAACTTTTTTAGAATGATACTTTTTACTCTAATTTTTGCTTTATTTTTAGCCCTTCTGGAATCTAGCTTTTTGAATTTTCCGGCTGTCTTATTGCTAATTGCTTTTTTAAGTTTGGCGGCGGCTGACTTTAGAAAGGTTTTTCTGATAAGTTTTTTAGCAGGTTTTTTTTATGATTTATTAAGCGTTGGGTTTTTAGGTAAGACAAGCTTGGTTTTTTTGGCAATTGCCATGGCAACTTATCTTTATCGGAGGAAATTTGTCCACACACACCTGATTTTTGAAATAATCCTTTTTAGCTTTTCATATAAGCTGTGGCAGGTAGTGGCAAGAGAAGACTTTAGTTTACCAAAGTGGCTACTTTTTTTTGTGGCCGGCATTTTAATAACGTTTTGGATTAAAAAACTAGGTTTGATGGAAATAAAGAAGGATGAATTTAAAATTTAAAATGACAAATTACAAATTGCAATTCAAAATTCAAAGTTAACAGGAGCTTCAGAAATTTTAAATTTGTAATTTCAATTTTGCATTTTACATTTGTAATTTGAAATTTTTCATAGATTGAAACACCAACTTTTCTGGTTAGTCCTAGTTTTAATTTTTGCAGTGCTCTTCTTGCAAGCCGCCTCGCTTCAATTAATTAAAGGGGCCCAGTTTCGGCAAAACTCGGAGCAAAACAGGGTTAAAATTACCCGAGTTCCGGCAGAGCGGGGAGTGATTTATGATCGAGAGGGCAAGGTTTTGGTGCAAAATAGCCCTTCTGGACGAGAGTATGTTTTAGGTGAGGCGGCCTCCCACCTTTTGGGATATTTGGGCGAAGCTGACGAGCAGGAAGTTAAGGCATTTAGTGTTTCTTTAGATTCTTTGGTTGGTAAGTTGGGAATTGAGCGGGCGATGGACGGTATTTTGCGTGGAGTAGATGGCAAAATAGTTGAGGAGGTTGATGCCAGCGGCGAGGTTTTGCGAAAGATTGCTGTTTATGAACCGGAAAAAGGTTCAAGTGTGAAGCTGACAATTGATAAAGACTTACAAAAGAGGGTTTATGAACTTATTGAAGAAAAAAAAGGAGCGGTAGTTGTTAGTCAACCCGATGGAAAGATTTTGGCTTTAGTTTCTTCACCAGGGTTTGAACCAGGCGCGTTCGTGCAGTCCCCAGTCCCCAGTCCCCAGTCCCCAGTTAGCAAAGAAAAAATTCTGGAAGCTGGAAACTGGAAGCTGGAAGCTGGAAACTCAGAAAAAATCCAAAAGATTTTTTCTGACCCTGACCAGCCGATGTTCAACCGGGCAATTGGCGGGCTTTATCCGCCGGGCTCGACTTTCAAGATCATAACAGCAACGGCCGGCTTGGAAGTTGGAGTGATCGATGAAGACAGAAAAGTAGAAGACACCGGCGAGATAAAAATTGGTGAGTATACTTATGGCAACTGGTATTTTACAAAGTACGGCAAAAAAGAAGGGATGGTTGATATTTTAAAGGCAATAAAGCGCTCAAACGACATATTTTTCTACAAAACTGGTGAGTGGTTGGGGATTACCAAGCTTTCTGCTTGGGCTAAAGAGTTTGGCCTTGGCAAAGAGACAGGGATTTCTTTGATTGGTGAAGAAAAAGGCTTAGTGCCTGATGAGCAGTGGAAAGAAGATGTTAAGAAAGAAAGTTGGTATTTGGGTGATTCCTATATTACTGCCATTGGCCAGGGAGATTTGCAAACTACCCCTTTGCAAGTAAACCAAATGACAGCCGTTATTGCCAACGGCGGTAAATTGTGTGGGCCAAGCTTAGTAGAAGAGGCTATTTTTCCCATATCAGGGACGGTCCCTGCTGGAAAAGAAGAGAAATGTAAGAGATTGCCGATTTCGGAAAAGACGCTTGAATTGGTTAGAGAGGGGATGAAGCAGGCGTGTGAAGAAGGGGGAACGGGGTGGCCGCTATTTAAATTTAAAATTACAAATGACAAATTACAAATTGATAATGAGAACTATTTTGAGGATGAAGAAGCGACTCGGTCAGCCCAAAAGTTTATAAGAATTCCGGTTGCTTGCAAGACTGGCACGGCGGAGGCGTCTGAAACCGAGGAACCCCATGCCTGGTTTACGGTTTTTGCACCGGTCTACGATCCGGAGATTGTAGTGACAATTCTTCTTGAAAATGCCGGTGAAGGGTCAGATGAGGCCGCGCCAGTGGCAAAGGAGATATTGGAGTATTGGTTTACACAAAAGTAATTAAACAATTAGTAATTGAGCAATTAAGGACAGATTATTAAAATATGATCATGTATCAAAAGAGAAAAAAGAAATCAAAAAAGATAAAAGCTTTGAAAATTAAAGCCTATTCCCTCGGAGTGCCTAAAAGAATTGAGAGAGGCCTTTTATACGACGAGCACTTTGATAAAAAAATTGCTAGGAATTAAATATGTGGTAAAAATGCACACCTCACTTTTTCTTTATATCTAGCACATAAGCTTTCGTATTCTTCTAAGCAATCATGCCTTTCTGCTACTACCCTGGCTGTTTGTCTAGCGCACCATTCTCCAATGGTTGACTCAAAAGCCTTATCAACATAACCATGCCTTGAAACAAAATTTTCTAGTTCGTCTCTAAGCCTAATTTGTCTACTAATAAGTTCTGTTGCACCGCAACCAGCCACCACAACCCCTCCTAGCAATACAGGCTCGTTTAGTACCAAAGGTACTAGTCCTAAGTCTGCTATTAACAAACTTCCACCATAAGGGGCAGTTCTATATAAATCAATAGCGCCTTTGGCTATCTTTTTGAACTCATTTATTATCATATAAAACTAAAGCAATAAATTAATTTTTATTAACTTCTTTAAAAAAGACTAAGTTTATTATCCTATATTTTCAATAAAAGTCAAGCCTTCCTTTATTAAAAAAGGTATACGGGCAGTTGCGGAGAGCAATGAAACAATGTAACCCCAAAATATTCCTGCCTGCAAAACGGCTTACAGCCAGTTATTGCAGGCGCGTCAATTTTGGGGCAAGCAATGTAAAAATATAGTAATATTGATGGTATGAAAACAGAGAGAGATTTTTGGCTGGCGTTTTCTGCTTTTCCGGGCATTGGGCCGAGGCGGTTTAAGGTGCTTTTAAAGCATTTTCGTTCAGCTGAAAAGGCTTGGAAAGCTAAAAATAGTATTTGGAAAAAGATTGGTTTGGGTCCAAAATTGACAGATGATTTTTTAAAGTTTCGCCAAGAATTTGATTTTGATAATCTAAAGTCCACTTTAGTTAAACAAAGTATTAACATTATTACCTTGAAAGACGACAGTTATCCCGCTTTACTTAAACAAAGTGACGATGCGCCGTTCCTTTTATATATAAAGGGGCAGATTTTAGCGCAGGATGCGAAGGCTTTAGCTATAGTTGGCACAAGGAAAATTACTCCCTATGGCCGGGAAGCAACAGAAAAATTTGCTGCTTCTTTAGTTGCCCATGGCTTTACAGTCGTTTCCGGCTTGGCTCGCGGGGTTGATGGGGCGGCGCATCGGGCGACTCTTAATGCGGGAGGCAGAACGATTGCTGTTTTAGGCTCCGGCCTTAACTTAATTTATCCGGTTGAGCATATCGGCTTGGCAAATGATATTATAAAAAACGGCGGGGCAGTGATTTCCGAGTTTCCGCCGGGAATGAAAGCAATCCCGCAAAATTTTCCGGCCAGAAACAGAATCATATCCGGGCTTTCGCTTGGTGTTTTAGTGGCTGAAGGAGCGGCCAAGTCGGGTACGAAAATTACTGCCAGGGCGGCGCTTAATCAAGGCAGGGAAGTTTTTGCCGTGCCCGGGCCGATCACCTCGCCGCTATCGCGGGCGCCGGCCGACCTTATAAAACTGGGGGCAAAACTGGTTGTTGATGTTGATGATATTTTAGAAGAGCTACCGTCTGTATTGGCAGCTAAACAGACAGAAAATAACATTGTTTCTAAAGATATCCCTAGGTGTCAAGGGGTAAACACCTCCCAGGTGTTAGAGACTGGAGAGGAAAAGGTGGTGTGGGAGGCGTTGATTGGCGGGGCGCGGGAGATTGACCAGATAGTAAGAAAGACAAAGCTTTCAGCGCCGGTGGTTTCTTCAACCTTGACAATGCTTGAGGTTTCTGGGAAGGTAAAGGGTGTTGGGGGAGGAAAGTATATGGTATTATAAATTTCAAATTACAAATGACAAATTTCAAATTGAAATTTCAAATTTAAAATTTTTAACATCTTCTTTAACTAATTTGTAATTTTTAATTTCAATTTTGCGCTTTTCATTTTAAATTTTGAATTTAATTATTGTTGAGTCTCCAACTAAAGCAAGGACTCTTTCCCGATTTTTGGGCAAAGATTATAAAATCAAGGCCTCAATGGGGCATGTGAGAGATTTGCCTAAAAGCAAACTTGGGGTTGACGTAAAGCACGATTTTAAACCTACTTACGAGGTCACTAAACCGGAAGTTGTTAATGATTTGAAAAAGGCAGGCCGGAAAGCAAAGCTTTTAGTCTTGGCAATGGACCCGGATCGCGAAGGCGAAGCGATTGCTTATCACGTGAGGCACGTGGTGGCAACAAACAACAAACAACAAACAACAAACAATAAATTTTTAAGGATTACGTTTCATGAGATAACAAAGAGTGCGGTGGAAAAGGCGCTTGGCAAGCCGGGGAAGATTAACATGAGGCTTGTTAATGCCCAGCAGGCGCGAAGGGTTTTGGATAGGTTAGTTGGTTATAAACTCTCACCACTTTTGTGGCGCAAAGTGAGAAGGGGTTTGTCGGCCGGCCGGGTGCAGTCAGTGGCAGTCAGGTTAATTGTGGAGAGGGAAAAAGAGATAGAAAAGTTTAAGCCGGAAGAGTATTGGGTTATCGAAGCTTTGCTTCGAAGCGAAAAATGCGGAAATGCAAAAAATGCGGAATTTGCTGCTCAACTAATAAAGATTAACGATAAGAAAGGGGAGGTGAAGAATAAAAAGCAGGCGGATAAAATTGTTGGTGATCTTAAGAAAGCAAAATATAAAGTCAGAGATGTTTTAAAAAGAGAACTTCGCAGAAGCCCGCCGCCGCCATATATTACTTCGACCTTGCAGCGGGCGTGCGCTAATCTTTTCCACTGGTCGTCTAAAAAAACCATGCGCGAAGCCCAGCGTCTTTATGAAGCCGGCCATATTACTTATCACCGGACTGACTCTTTTAATTTATCAAAGCAGGCGGTTTCAAAGGTAAGAAAATTTATTGAAAAAAAATACGGTAAAGAGTATTTGCCAGAAGGCCAAAGATTTTTTAAGAAAAAAAGCAAAATGGCGCAGGAAGCGCATGAGGCAATACGGCCGACGGACATAGCCGCAAGTGGCAAGTGGCAAGTGGCAAGTGGCAAGACAGGACGAGATGGACAGAAACTTTATAGTTTAATTGCTAAAAGGTTCGCTGCTTGCCAGATGGCGGCGGAGGTTGTCGACAAGACTGATGTTTTTGTCGCTGCTGGGGTGTATTTGTTGAAAGCCAGTGGAGAGGTGCAAAAGTTTGAGGGATGGAAAATACTATATAAAAAATCAAAAATAAAAAATCAAAAATACATATCAAAAATTAAAAATAATAAAGATGAGGCGATTTTGCCGGAATTGGCGAAAGATGAAAAGCTTCAGTTGATTAAAGTGTTTTCTGAACAGAAATTCACCCAGCCGCCGGCAAGGTATAGTGAGGCAAGCTTGATTAAGACTTTGGAGAAGCTGGGGATTGGCCGGCCGTCGACCTATGCGCCAACGATCTCTACAATTCGGAATAGAAAATATGTGGAGAAAAAGGAAGGCAAGTTTCACCCCACGCCGGTCGGCGAAGCAGTTACTAAGTTTTTAATAAAGTATTTTGATAAAGTAATGGATTATCAATTTACCGCTCAAATGGAAGAGGATTTGGACAAAATTGCCGAAGGCAAAAGAAAATGGGTGCCGGTCGTCTCTGAGTTCTACAAGCCTTTCAAAAAAAAGGTTAAAAATGTTGGCGAGAATGCTAAAAGAGTAAAAATTGAAGTTGAGAAAACCGGTAAGCGTTGCCCTGAGTGTAAAAAGGGCGATGAGGTTATAAGGATCGGCCGCTTTGGCAAGTTTTTATCCTGCTCGCGCTTTCCAAAGTGCAAGTATACAAAAAATTATGTAGAGAAAGTCGGCATGAAGTGTCCTAAGTGTAAAAAAGGCGATGTGATTGTCCGAAAGACTAAAAAAGGCCGGCAGTTTTTCGGCTGCAGCCGATACCCTAAGTGTAAGTGGGCGGCGTGGCGGAAGCCACAGAAGAAAAGTAGTAAGGGTAGGAAAAGTAGGAAGGGTAGGAAAACTTAATTTTCTTCTGTTGCTTTTTACGTATTATCTGTTACTTGTTACATTTTGTTACTGTTTTTCATACTTGACTTCGTTTTCACAAGGGGGGTAGATTGGAATTAGGTCTGTTTGTGAAAATTCCCTCCCCTCAAGCGAGGGGAGGAAGCCCCGTAAAATGCGGGGCAGGTGGGGTGGTGAAAGCTATCCAACACCACCCCTGCCTGAATCGTAGATTCAGTAGATTCAAGCGTCCCCTCCTCATCTGAGGAGGGGAAAAGCTATGCCCACCACCAATAAACCCCAGCTAAACTTCAACCAAATAGAACAACTGGCTTTTGCTCCGGATGAGAAAATTGAACAGGTTAAAAACCACAAATTAGATATTGAAAAAACAGTCGACGATTATCTTTTGCAAAACGGCTGGAAAGCCAATGTTAATTCCAACTCCAAGTATTCTTTCTCCGGCCTGGTGCTGCATACGGCCGGCTCGGTTGTTGCCAACTATGTTTTAAACAATCTTTATTCTGACAGAATCAGAAAAGCCCATGAGGAGGGCTTTTTCCATATCCATGACTTAACTCATGGGATGGTTGGCTATTGCGCCGGCTGGTCTTTAGAAAATTTATTGTTAATGGGCTTTGGTAACATAACTTATCAGGTAGATTCTAAGCCGGCCAAGCACTTGGACACGGCAATTTTGCACATCATAAATTTTTTGCGCTGTTCTTACAACGAATTTGCCGGTGCCCAGGCGTTTTCTTCTTTTGACACTTACCTTGCGCCTTTTGTCCGCTATGATGGTTTGTCCTACCAGGAAGTAAAGCAGGAGATGCAGCGCTTGGCTTTTTCCTTAAACGTGCCTTCCAGATGGGGCTTTGAAATGCCTTTTACCAACTTTACCTTTGACTTAAAGCCGCCCAAGGACTTGAAGGATAAAAAAGTAATTGTTGGCGGCCGCGAGCAAAACCACACTTATGGACAGTTCCAAAAAGAAATGGACATGATAAACAGAGCATTTTTAGAAGTAATGCTTGAAGGCGATGACTTGGGCAGGATTTTTACCTTTCCGATACCGACTTACAACTTAATTTCTGATTTCAACTGGACCTCGCGAGTTGCCAGGCTTCTTTTCAAAGTAACCGCTCGCTTTGGCATTCCTTATTTTCAAAATTATATTGGCTCAGAGCTTGATCCTTCGTCAGTTAGGGCGATGTGCTGCCGCTTAAATCTTAATTTAAACCAATTGATGAACCAGCCGGGCAGTTTATGGGGCAAAGGCGACTCAACCGGCTCGATTGGGGTAGTGACTATTAATCTGAACCGCCTGGCCTTTCTGACCAAGGATAAAAAGCAAAAGAAAAAAGAGTTTTTCAAACTTTTGGAAGAATATATGCAGCTTGCTAAAGAAAGCCTTGAAAAGAAAAGAGAACTAATAAGTAAGAATTTAAAAAACGGCCTGATGCCTTATACCCAGGCTTATCTTGGCACATTCCGCAATTATTTTTCAACGATTGGCGTTTGCGGCGCCAACGAGGCCTGTCTTAATTTTTTGGGAGAACCGATTAGTTCAGCCGATGGAAAGTTATTTAGCATGGAAATCTTGCAGTTTATGAAAAAAAAGTTAATCGAGTTTCAAAAAGAGACGAACCATCTTTATAATTTGGAAGCAACGCCCGCTGAAAGCACTGCTTACCGCTTTGCTCTGCTGGACCGCAAGTTTTATGACAATATCATTATTGCCGGCGATAAGGAATCACCATATTTGACAAACTCAACCCAGTTGCCGGTTGATGAGACTTCGGACATTGCCGAGGCTTTGCTTAATCAAGACGATATCCAGCCGCTTTATACCGGCGGAACGGTTTTCCATACATTTTTAGGTGAGGAAATTGGCTGGAAAGAGGCGCGGAACTTGGTCAAAAAAATAGCGGAAAACACGAAACTGCCGTATTTTACCTTGACGCCAACCTTTTCTATTTGCCCAAAACATGGCAGGATTAAGGGCAAGCGTTTTACTTGCCCGCAGTGCGGCCGGCAGTGCGAGGTCTATTCGCGGATTGTCGGCTACTTTCGCTCTGTCCGGCTTTGGAATAAAGGAAAGAGGCAGGAGTTTGACGAGCGACGAACTTTTGAGGTATCAAAAGAAAAAGTAGCAAAAGCAGCACAGGTAGCAGAAGTAGCAAAGGAGTAATTTGTAGGGGCAGGGGCTGGACGAGTATTAAATATTGAGGCAAGAGACTTAGGAAAAGCAGAAATGTAT
>Ga0180437_10011206_pt1 | contig 10800 bp, 10 predicted proteins | sample SS_ome_4_FD_132410 | JGI IMG/M metagenome (GOLD analysis project Ga0180437, IMG submission 132410) | Hypersaline lake sediment archaeal communities from the Salton Sea, California, USA - SS_3_D_1 metaG | ecosystem: Environmental > Aquatic > Non-marine Saline and Alkaline > Hypersaline >... | reverse complement strand
TCGGCCTTCAGGCGGGTCAGGGCGTTGAAGATCGTGGTCTTGCCCGCCAGCGGCAGTCCGATGATGCCTAGCTTCACAGGACACCCCCCGTCGGCAACACACGGACTATATCCAAACCCCGGCCGGAAGCAAAGTCCTTTCCGCCGAGAGGCGAGGGCCGAGATTGGAGAAGAGCATCGGAAGAAGCAGGCCACGAAGAGCACGAAGAAACCCAAGGGGTGCTAGTCGGGGCGGATGTCCATCCGCCCCGATGGATCTTCCTTCGCGTCCTCTGTGTGCTTCGCGGTGAAGGGCTGTTCGATTCCCGCTCCCCCGGGGACGCCGACGGCAGGAAATGGAACGTAGGGAATGGCAAGTAGACAATAGGGGCCGGTGCTTTGTCGCGCTATCGCGCCCTCGCGCCGTCGCTTGTCCTGAGTAGCCGCCGAGGATCGCGAGGCGGCGTATCGAAGGGCCCCGTCGCCCCGCCGCCTTGTCGCCCCGCGTCGAAGGCTGCGACGAAGTGATTTCTCGGTGATAAATATTGATTGACACGACTGCCTCGCTCTGGTAGGATCGATGTGTGGACTTGGGGGCCGCGCGACGAATCTCACGAGATTCGTCCTGATAGCATGCACGACCGCTTTGGGAGGTGGAGTATGTCCATTGCCCGCGCAGCGACAGTCATCGTGCCTGTCCTCTTGTTTGCCCCCCCCAGACTTGTCTTGCCGGGGGCAATCCGGATGTGAAGCTTGCCATGCACCTCATCGCTTCTTCTGACTCCCTCGGCTGTGACGACTTGGTCCCCGCCGCGTGTGAATCCATCAATGTCGACCTCTCCATCGAAGAGCTCTTCGCGGCCGACGGCTTTGGCTACGTTGCTCTCCTAGCCTATGATGTCGAGGGCGTCACATCGGTCGAGTTCGCCCTCGACGGCTGGCCCTCAGGCCGCGGGGCGCCTCCGCTTACGGGTCCCCCCTGGTGCATCGAAGGCGCAACGACCTTCGGGAATCATCTTGGCTCCGGTGGAGCCACTGGCCTCGGGGCCTGCATCGAGCCCGATTCAACCACAGGCCTCATTCTCCTCGGTTATCTGACCTTCGGCCCCCTGGACTCCACCGACGCCCCCATCCATCTCGATTTCCTCCCGAGCACCTACACCGAGCCGGAGGACTCACTCCTGGCCGTCACGGATTGCACCGAGGACTTCGTCGTCGATGAGCTCGTCTCCTGGAGCGGATGCACGATCGGGGGGGAGTACTCAGGGTCCGGGCCCGATTGCCCCGAGAGAGGTGGGGGTGAAGACGGAGGTCTCGAGGAAGACGAGCGAGAGACCCCCGTCGTACGATCCCTGGGCCCTGCGGTCCAGAGAGCCCGGACGAACGGCTGCTGGGTGAACCTGGCCGGTGAGAATGTGGATGACAATACCGAGGTCTACCTGATCTCGGATGAGGATGAGCGAAGATCCGCCCGATCCGTCTTCCTCGGAGACCAGGCCTATGCCTACCGGGCGGCGACCACCGTGGCGGACACCGGTTGGTGGGACATCGTGGTTTCCAACGGTCCGGGGCAGACCGTGGTCCTCGAGGACGCCCTCCTGCTTGTGTCCTCGCTCGTGGGATACCGGGCGAGCGCCTGTGGGTCCGACTATTTCAAGGACCACGTGTCGGTGAAGCTGAGAACTGGCGTTCTCTCGCTCCCGGGGGGCAGAAGCGCCGCCTCCCCAGCCGAGTGTTCCGTCCAATCCGAGAGACTCGATGAGATCCTTGCCGCCCATTCGGTGAGCAAGATCGAGCGGATCTTCCGGGGGCGCGCGCCCGGGGAGACCTACGGCGAGGACATCAACGGGAATCGGATTCGGCTCTCCGATCTCTCCCAGTTCTACCAGTTGTGGCTCCCGACGGGGGTGGATCCGGTGGATGTGGCCACGGATCTGGAGGTTCTCCCCGAGGTGATGCAGGTGTGGCTCAGCCGACCCGTGGTGGATTTCGCGGACACCCTGGAACCGAACGACTACTTCTACGACCACGCCGATCCCGACTCGACCCAGTGGAATCTGAGGAAGATCGCCTGCCCGGAGGCCTGGGGGATCGATACGTGCTCGGTGGAGATCCTGATCTCTGTCATCGACCGCGGCATTTACTACGAGCATGAGGATCTCGGCGCCTCGACCACGTTTCCCAACTGGAAGGTGGTGGGAGGATACGACTTCTGGGATGATGATCCCGACCCGACGCGCCTCCGGGTACGAGCCCGCATGGCACCTACGTTGCAGGCGTGCTGGCGGCCGTGACCAACAACGACTCGCTAGGCATGGCCGGAGTAGCGTGGGGGAGAACCCCTCTACTCGCATACCGATGTGACGACTACCCCATGTCCCGCGCACGCGCAATTGATTCGTCTCGCGTTGAATGCGCACAGGTGATAAACATGAGTTGGGGCTACTATGGGTGCGAGTATGACAGCGTACCAGAGGGAGACTTCGCAGAGTTGAAAGCGGCAGTCCATCAGGCCTATCAATCGGGTTTGACCCTCATCGCGGCAGCGGGGAATCTGTGGCAGAAACCTCCCTCATGTCCTGCTAGTTACCAGGGTGTGGTGGGAGTCGCGGGTACGGACACGTCGGATGCGTGCCAGATGTTGCTTTCGCGCGGATACCACGTTGACTGTGCAGCACCGTACTTCAGCATCACGACCGACACGTGTGGATATTGTGTACAGGCTGGGACATCCATAGCTGCCCCTCAGGTATCCGGAGTGGCGGGGTTACTCCAATCACGCGCGTACAGCCGATTCGGCGAGTTCCTGTACGGTGAGGATGTCTGTGGATTGATCTGCGGTTCAACGGATCCAGCCTCCAGCCCGGAAGAGAGCTACCCCAACATCTACGTCGGCTGGGGCCGAGTCAACGCCGCCAAGGCATTGGCCAGACTGGACGAGCCGTACAACGAGGGCGAGGGGCCGGAGCTGTTTTCCACATCAGGCGTCGATGCCTACGCATGCGACACCTCCTATGTGTTCGAGCCGGGCTCGAAGGTTGCATACCACAGGTACCGGTGTCTCAAGTGGGGCGAGTACGGGGGCTGCTACGATGACTTCTTCGCCTGGGGCATGGACCGGTTCGAGACCAACGGCGGGCCTCCGTTCCCCGGAGATTCTACGGAAATCCACTGGCCGTACTGCTCGGTGATTCCGGATTCGATGTTGGGATGGCGGTGTTGTCTGAAGTCGTTTGTCTACATGAGGGTCGATAGCGTGGCGGCGACCGAGGCCTGGCTGCCCTGTCCGCCGGAGTCACTCCGCTGGAGCTACCGGGTGTCGGGGGAGTACTCGTCGTCCGTAGACACATCGGTTGGGCAATCTCGCACCGGTTCCACGCTTCTGGTCAACTACCCGAACCCGTTCAACCCGAGCACCACGATCTCGCTCTCGCTGGAGCAGGAGCAGCCGATCGGGCTCCGGATCTACGACGTCTCGGGCCGCCTGGTCCGGACCCTGGCTGTAGGACGGCTGCGCGCCGGGAACCACGCCTTCGCGTGGGACGGAGAGGACGACTCGGGTGTCCCCGTGGGCGCAGGAATCTACGTGTGTCTCCTGCAGACCCGGAATGGGTCCGAGCGAAGGAAGCTGGTGCTCATAAGATAGTATCTTGCCAGATCTGAGGGGGGTGAAGGGAATGCTGAGAACCATCTCTCTATTGGCCGTCATGATCATAGGAGCACCTACGGCTGCTGCTGCCTGTGCCCCGGGAGTATCCCTCGCCATGCACGTCGTGGCTACGGGCGAGTACCTGGACTGCGAAGACCTCTGTCCGGCGGAGATGACGTGCCTGGACGTAGACTGCGATCTCAGTCTCGCCGATCTACAAGCCGCGGGGGGATATGGGTACGTGGCGTTCCTGGTTTACAATGTAGAGGAGGTCATGTCGGCCGAGTTTCTGGTGACTGGATGGCCGACCGGTGAGGGGTCGCCGGGTTTCCAAGGCCCGCAGTACTGTCTTGGTCCCGAAGGTGACGTGCTGGGAGAACCGTTTGAGAAGAATGGGGGAGTGGGCGGGGCCATGGCGTTTCCCTGCCAATCTCCCTGCACGTCTCTGTACTGCCTTTGCCGCATCGCGTTCGGGCCCTCGGTGTTGGAATGGCTTCCAATTACGCTGGAATACGCACCGAGTCAGTTCGGCTGTCCGGGATTCCCACATAACCACTTCCTCGAATGTGGTCCTGACCAGATCGAGTGTTTCTTTGAGGAGCAGCATGGTGCCGTGATCGGCGGCGAGTGCGAGCTCATCCCGAACTGCTACCCGGGACCCTCCGAGGCGGACTCCGAGTCGTGGGGCGCGGTGAAGGCGATGTATCGGTAGAACAGGGCAATAGAGAAGTAGACAATAGACAGTAGATTCCGGAGAAGACCATCGGAGCACGCCCGCAACGCGGGCGTGTCTTCCCGCGGGAGCCTCAAAAGCCCGAACCACGAAACATACAAGGTCACGAAGAGCACGAAGACAAACCCGGGGCGGATGTCCATCCGCCCCGATGGATCTTCCTTCGTGTCCTCTGTGTGCTTCGTGGTGAAAGGGTCTTGGGGCTTCTCGCCTTGTCGCCCTGTCGCCCCGTCGCCGTGTCGCGCCCTCGCGCACCCGCCCCGTCCCCCCTGGCCTTGTCACCTTGCGCGTCCCTACAGGTTCTCGTACATCCACAGATCGCCCCCGGACAGCTCCTCGCTCGTAAAGAAGAGCCATTCTCCGTCCGGAGACCAGACGGGCGCATCGGTGAGGTTGGTATCTTCGACCAGGCGGAAGGGCGGCCGGTCGCCCCGGGCCGGGACGACCCAGAGGTCCGCCCGGCCGTTGCGGTCCCCGAGGAAGGCAATGTAGCGGCCGTCAGGGGAGAACGAGGGATCCGAGAACCCGCCGGCCCCCGTGATCTCTTCGGTGGACGCCGCCTGGACGTCCAGAATCTGGATGCTCTCCGAACCGACGGGGCCGCTCGAGCAGGCGATCCATCGGCCGTCGGGGGACCAGGTGCCGTCCGAACCCTCCGCGATGAAACTGGGAAGAACGCCGCCCGCCGCGGTCGCCAGGTAGAGACCCGACCAGGCCTCGCCGACCGAGTGGAACAGAACTCGCGAGCCGTCCGGAGACCACCTGGGGGAGCTGTTCATCCCGGCCCGGCTGACGACCGTCTGCTCTCCCGTGATCACATCGACAACCCAGACATCCCCCTCCCGGCCGTTCCCGATCTTCACATAGGCAATCCGGCTTCCGTCCGGAGACCAGCAAGGATCGAAATTCTCGCCTCCCGTGGCGAGCGTACTGACGCCCGCGCCCTCGGGACAGGTCATCCTGATCTCGGAACCCAACAGCGTACGCGCCACGAAGGCCAGACATTTCCCATCGGGGGACCAGCGGGGCTCGGTCTCATCCGACCCGAGGGGCGACGCCCGGGTCAGCCGATTCCCCTCGAGCACGTAGATGCCCCACGAACCCTCGTCGTCCGATGAGAGCGCGATCTTGCTCCCGTCGGGCGAGTATCGGGGGAGGAGGGCCCTAGTGATGTCCGTCTCGATCCTCTCCACCCTTCCGTCCGCTACGTGAACCCGCCACAGACCGCTCAACCGTTCGACCGTCGAGAAGACCAACCGGCGGCCGTCGGTCGAGATTGACAGATCCGAGTAGTGTCCGGCCCGGGCCGTCATTCGCTCGCGCCGGCCTCCCGCGGGGATGGTTCGGTAGATGTGCACGCTGTCCCCGACGCCCGAGCAGAAATACACCCACCGCCCCAGAGGATCGAAGACCGCGTCAAAGTCCTGCTGCGGCGGGCGCGTCACAGAGCGCTGCACCTTCGACTCGGCCATCACGGCCCAGATGTTTCGGTACCGCGCGTTCGAGCGCTCGAAGATAACCTCGCGGCCGTCCGGCGACCACCTCGGGCGCACGTGCGCCTCCTCCGGATCCTCGGCGTCGGTCAGCTGCACCGGCAGCCCCCCCTCGCCTCCCACCAGCCAGAGGCGGGATTTCTCCACCCGGGTCCACGCGTCGAACACGACGCTGGTAGCGGAGGGGGACCACGCGGGCCGGTAGCCGATACTCGAGATCTCCCAGCTCTCGCCGCCGGAGACGGGGATCACGCGAATTCCGCCCGGACCACCGCCGAGGGAGTAGACGATCTGGTTCCCGTCCGGCGACCAGCTCGGGTGCCGCTCGGCCTCCGGAGTATCCGTCAACTGGAACACCGACCCCGACTCAATCTCGCCGAGCCACAGGTCCCAGTTGCCCCCGGCGTTGGAGGCGAAGACCACCCGATCCCCCTCGGGGGAGATGCTGGGGTCGGTCTCCGTGCCCGGCCAGTCGGTGATCTGGGTAAGCCTGACAGGCGCTGCGGGACCCACGCCGGCCCGAGAGGGACCGAGGACCCTGCGTCCCACGACGGCGACCACGAGAAGGACCACCAGCGCGCCCCCGAGGACGTACCACCAGCGCCGTTCCGACAGGAGGGAGGGCAGCCGCTCCATCTCCCCCGCGGCCCGAACGGGGACTTCCCATCCCACCTTCTCCAGAGCAGCCTCGATGGCGGCGCGCATCTCCGAGGCGTATTGGAACCGGAGTTTGGGGTCTCTCTGGAGAGCTTTGATGAGGAGGGCGTCGGTTTCCTTCGAAAGACCCGGCACCCGCTCGGAGGGGGGCGCGGGCTTCTCGCCCAGGACCGACTCACGATAGATCTCCCTGTCGGCGGCCGGGAACGGCGGATGGCCGGTCAGCCCGTGGTACAGAACGGCACCCAGGGAGAAGAGGTCGGTGCGCTCGTCGCACGCTCCACCGCTCACCTGCTCGGGAGCGAGGTAAAGGTCGGGTCCGCTGATCTCGGCCGCGCGGCGGAACTTGTCCGCCGTCTTGCCCAAACCCAGGCCGATCAGCCGGGCCCGTCCGTCCGGGTCGACGAAGATGTTTCCGGGATGGACGTCGCAGTGGAGAAGGCCGTATTGATGCGCAGCGTCGAGGGCCTCGACGACATCCAGCCCGAGGGCCAGGACTTCCTGCTCCGTGGCCGGACCTTGGGCGAGGCGGCGAGCAAGAGGCTTCGCCTCCCAGTCCTCGAAGACCAGCACCGTTCGGCCCTCGGCCTCTTCTACCCCCAGATTCTGGACGACCCTCGGGTGTTCGAACCGGCAGGCGGCTCCGGTTTCGCGGACCACTCGTTGCTTGAGGTCCGCGTCCCCCAGGGGTGTCGACGGAAGGACCTTGAGGACGACTCGCTCTCCAGAACGTCTCTCCGCGAGATAGAGGGAGCCCGTGCTCTCCCCGGTCAGCTCCCCGAGAACCCGGTAGTGGCCGATTCTCTCACCCGACAGCTCCATCGCCGGATCCTTCGCCCTCTGTCTGCAGCAAAACCCGGGGGGAGGCTACCACCGCACATCCGTCAATTCAAGCTGGAAAGGAAAAGCAGGTTCTTCGGTACGCATGAGAACCTGCTCCCTAGATTCAGCAGAATGGTCTGTGTGAGCTTACGCTCTAGGCTCCGCTGGTCAGCGACAGCGTGAGCGCCGCGTCCCGGCCGTAGCCGCTGATCGTGTAGTTGGTCGCGGTGCCGACGTAGCCGACGATTCCCTGCGCGTTGGCCGTGCCGTTCATCCAAGCGGCATCCGCTCCGACCGCTCCGGTAAACGGATTCTTGAAATCAGACGGCAACAGCGCAGCCGCACCCGCAGCCGTGGTCGAGTAACTACCGTCGTTCTGCACCGAGTAGTCCTCAGACGCCAGCTGGAAGGTGTGCATGTTCGACTTCACACTCGCTTCCTTTGCCCTGTCCTGCATGCTGATGAAGTTCGGAATCGCGATCGCCGCCAGAATCCCGATGATCACGACCACGATCATCAACTCGATCAGCGTGAAGCCTCGCTCGCCTCTCCGGTTCATTTCTGATTCACCTCCTTCCTGCAGTCTCCGGGTTTGTGCCTGGGTGATTCCTCTTCCCTTGTGTTCCCCTCGCTGCCTCAGCGCCTCTGCAAGGGCTGTGCCACGGCCCGATGGAGGCGACCCCGCCATCATCCAATTGCAAGTAGGACAATGCCTTGTGTCAATCTCGCGGACGAACCTCGGGGGCAACTTCAGGCGTCCCGGGACGTCGAAGCGTGGCAACTTACGGTCCCAGAGATGCAACATGCAAACCGGCGGCCCCCGGGATCTCGGCTGTGCAGGGAGTCCGGCAGGGTCTTACGCCTCGAGGGTGGGTTCAGTCGGAGGATGTTGCGGGGTGGGTGGGTCTTGCCCCGACACGCGGCCGAGGTAGTCCTCTACGGCCGCGCCCAGCGTCATGGCCGCCAGCCGGGCGCAATGCACGCTCTCCTCGGGAAGACCGCCCAGCATCTCCAGGACGGCCCCGTGGTCGATCCCGAGAGCCTCTGCCGGCGTCTTCCCCCTGGCCAGCTCGGTGGCCGCGCCGCCCGACGCGATGGTAGGACCGCAACCGTCGGTGAGAAACGTCGCCCGCTCGATCCGCTCCCCTTCGAACTTCAGGAAGAACTCCATCGTGTCGCCGCAGGGACCCGTGACCCGCGCGCGCCCGTCGGCGTCCTCAAGGGGCCCCATGTTTCTCGGCTCCCACCAGAAGTCCACGACCCGCTTCCCGTAGACCCGGAGCGCTTCCTCGAGAAACACGCGCTGGAGCTTCTCGGCGAACGCTTCCAGATCCTCCGGCGGCGAATCCGTCATGGAAGGCCCCTCCCCGGGCTAGTCGCACGGCCTCTTGTCGCAGGGTTCCGGACGTCCACAGCACGGGCTGGACCGGTCGCATTCGCCGGGGCCGCGGCCGGAGCCCCCCCCGCGGCTTCTCAGCACCCCGACCCCTGCGCCGACGCGTTTGTGGACCGGCCCACCGCAGCGCGGACACGCTTCCGGAGGCGGATCACTCATGCGGTGAAAGACATCGAACCGATGCTCGCACCGTTCGCACTCGTACTCGTAGGTCGGCATACCCTCTCCCTCTCCCGCCAGGACCGCGCCCGGACCCGCATGGCGGCTAGTCCAACCGGCAGCACCCGACGATGAAGTCGCCCCACGGAAGACGCGCGTGTCGCCCGATCCGCTCCAGGACGGGCGAGGCGAACCTGGGCCACGCGAAGGCCGCCGATCGGACCTCGGCCGTCCCGTACCCGGCGAGCCACCGCCGGAGGGTGCCGACCGTAGGCATCCGGGCCTCGGCGAAGATTGCCGAAGGCCGGAGGCTACGTCGAAGCCCAAGCGGAGAACGCCGGTTGAGCACCCCGACCACGAGCACGCCCCCGGGGCGCGTACACCTGGCCATCTCGGCCAGGACGCTCACCGGGTCCCGGGCGAATTCGAGAACCGTGACGGCCGCCGCCACGTCGAACCTCCCCCGCTCGAAGGGCAGGTCGTCTCCGTCGGCCACGAGGAACTGTGCGTCCCCAATCCTCTTCTCCACTGCCACCCGGACCATGCCCGGCGAGGGATCCAGGCCGACCACATGGAACCCCCGCTCGACGAAGAACCGGCTCCAGTGCCCGGTCCCGCACCCCACTTCCAAGAGGCGACGCCCCGCCTTCGCCGACGGCAGGACCTGTTGCACGGCGTCCTTCTCGAGCCGATCGTAGAAAACGCCCTCGGCGCTCTCATACCAGCCGTCGTAGGACCCGGCCACGGCATCGAAATCGAAGCGGCTTCCCGCTGCCTGTCCCATTCCTATGTCCGCACGAGCGGCAGGTTCACCTTCCTCACGAAGGGGCTGAGCTGTCGCATCCCCCCCGCTTCGCCGACGACACGAAGGACGCTCTTCGTATCCTCCACCACAATACCCGAAAGACAGGTCACGGGCGTCCCACGGAATGCCTCGGGCACCAGGGGCGTGGACGCACCCAGGAGAACAACCTCCCGGCAATTCTCGGCCTCTTCGAGGAGGACGTCAATGCTGTGGTTGATGAGAGACGAAGACGTGATGAGCGCCACCTGGGACGACCCCAGGACTTCGGGTGCCCTCTCGACGGGGATGAGATCGCCCTGGGGCCTCTGCACCCGCTCCAGGATCCGGAGGGATCGCACCCTGGCCTTCACGGGAGCGACCAGAGGCCCGAAATGGCCCACCATGGCCACATCGTCCCCCGGGTTCAGGCGAACGAACTCGAGGATGTCGCCCTCGGTCAGATCGGACCTCGCCCGGTTGGCCAGAGCGTTCGCCGCGGCCAATCCCACCGCAGTTTCGACGGGGTGAGGCGAACGCAGGAACCGGATCAGGTCCGCCCCGCTTCTGGCCGCCAGCGGACGCGCCCCGTCAAAGTGGGCGCACGACCGGACCGGCTGCTCGCTCACCGAGTACGCCACGCCGCACCCTCGACCGACGGCCACCGCCGTGTACCGCACCCCGATCCGCACATCCCGGACCCCTGCACCTGAGTCCGGTCCCGCGTCGCCCAGAATCTGCTCCAACCTGCGGGCGATGCCCGCCGCCGACGGTGTCATCTTCACCGCCCGACCGAGACCGCGGGGCCTACCCCCGCGTCATCGGGTCCCCGCACTTCGGGCAGGTCACCCGGTTGCAGGGAACCCCCCGCTCATGCGGGACCGTGGTCTTGCACTTCGGACAGACGCAGTTCCCGCCCGGGCCACCGCCGAATCCCCCCATCTGTCCCCGGCCGGCACCCATTCCACCCCCCCCCCCCCCCCCCCCCCCCCCCCCACCCCCCCCCCCCGCCCCCCCCCCCCCCCCGGTCCCCCCCCCCCGGGGCCCGGCCGGCTCCCCCCGGGGACCCCCCCTCCCCCCTCCCCCCCAAAACGTACCCCCCGCCGGGGGCCCCCCCCCCCGCCCTCCTCCC
>Ga0180437_10011205_pt1 | contig 10801 bp, 6 predicted proteins | sample SS_ome_4_FD_132410 | JGI IMG/M metagenome (GOLD analysis project Ga0180437, IMG submission 132410) | Hypersaline lake sediment archaeal communities from the Salton Sea, California, USA - SS_3_D_1 metaG | ecosystem: Environmental > Aquatic > Non-marine Saline and Alkaline > Hypersaline > Sediment... | reverse complement strand
TACAGCGCTGCGCTTCGAACCGCCCGCGAGTCTGCCGGACGCCCGGTCGCTGATCGTCGTCGCCGTCCCGCAGCCATCGGTGCAATTCACCTTCACGTGGCACGGAAAGGCAACACCACTGGTCGTGCCCCCGACCTACCTCAAGTCGCAGCAGGTCGACAGACGGGTCGAGGATCTGCTGACCGAGACGTTGCACCCGGCGGGGTACCGGGTGACGCTGGCGCCGGTGCCGAAGAAGCTCCTGGCCGTGGGCAGCGGGCTGGCTGCGTATGGCAGGAACAACGTGTCCTACGTCGACGGGATGGGCAGCTTCTACCGGTTGGTGGCCTTTGCCTCCGACCTCCCCTGCCCGGAGGACCCCTGGCGGGAGCCCCGGATGATGGAGGCGTGCCAGAAATGCACCGCCTGCCGGCGCAAGTGCCCGACCGGCGCGATCGCGGCCGAGCGCTTCCTGCTCCACGCGGAGCGGTGCATCGTCTTCCACAACGAAAAGCCCACGACCGTCCCCTTCCCCGCCTGGATCGACCCGGCGGCGCACAATTGCCTGGTCGGCTGCCTGACTTGCCAGCAGGTCTGCCCCCAGAACAAGGACTTCGCCGGCTGGGTGGAAGAGGGGGCCGCCTTCTCCCAGGAGGAGACCGTCCTGCTCCTGCAAGGGCGGGCACTCGACCGGCTTCCCGCTGCGACGGCGGAGAAATTGAAGCAGTCCGACCTGGCCAGCTACCTCGAGGTCCTGCCGCGCAATTTGGCCGTCCTGCTGAACGCAGCCCCGCCGGCCGGCGGTCCTCAGCCAATCCCATAGGAGGAGACAACGCATGGATCTGCTGTCCACGTACCCACCAGCACAGTTGACGGTCGCCCGCGGCCAGGGGTGCTATCTCTACGACGAGACAGATCGGGCCTACCTGGATCTGCTCTCCGGCCTGTGGTGCTGTGCACTGGGCCACGGCCATCCTCGCTTCGTAGCCGCGCTCCAGGAACAATTGGGCCGATTGATCAACCTGCACACGCTCACCGGCAGTGTAGAGATCGCGCGCGCCACCGATCGACTGGCGACGATACTGCCCCCACACCTCAGCCGCGCCACCTGGTTGAACACCGGCAGCGAGGCCGTGGAGCTGGCGCTCAAGATCGCGCAACTGGCCCACCCGGCAGATGGCATCGTCGTCTGGGAGAGAGGCTACTACGGGGCCACCAACCTGGCATCCTCCCTCTCCCGGCCAGCCGGCGACAACTGGTACGAACCGCCCTCCTGGCGGGTGCCGGCGCCCCACTGCTCACGCTGCCCCGCCGGCGCCCGGTATCCCGAGTGCGACTTCCTGTGCCTGGATCGGGCCATGGAACCCGTGGAGCGGGTCGCCGCGGTGCTGTACGAGCCGGTGATGGGCTCGGGGGGAGTGATCGTGCCCCCGCCGGGCTACGGCCATCGGGTGCAGGAGTGGGCGCGCCGCCTGGGGGCGCTGCTGATCCTGGAGGAGGTGACGACCGGGATGGGCCGTACCGGGCGCTGGTTCGGCTTCCAACACGAAGATATGCAACCCGACATCCTGGTGCTGGGCAAGGTGCTGGGCAACGGGCTGCCGGTGGCGGCGGTGGTGACCACCACCGCGGTCGAGGCCGGTTGCGGCGATCGACTGCACCACGTCCAGTCCCACCAGAACGATCCCTGGTCCGGCGCGGTGGCAGCAACGGTGATCGACATCCTGCGGGAGGACGAACTGGTCGAGCGTAGCGCAGCGTTGGGCCAACAGTTGCTGGCCCAACTGGACGACCTGGCCCAGTGCTCGCCAGCGCTGGCCGAGGCGCGGGGCCTGGGGTTGATGGCCGCGCTCGAACTGGCGGATGGACAGACCGGCCCGGCGCTCCAGGCCCACCTGCTGGGCCAGGGCATCCTCGCAGACTACAAGGCCTCCTGCCAATGCCTGCGCCTCTTCCCGCCGTACATCATTCGACCGGAGCAGATCGCGCGGGTCGTGGCCGCGATCGGCGCGTTCTTGGATGGTCACGCTTAATAGGTAAGCAGAGCGGCCCCTATTACGTACAAAGGGGTAAGCGCAGCGGCGGAGGACACACATGTCAAACCAATCCAACGATCCGTTGTCAGACGCTTTTTCGGAACTATCCACCCCCCTCGTCGCCGACGCCTGCCTGCGGCTGGGGGTGCTCCTCCGGCTCGCCCCGCCCGGCATCCAGCCTATCCTGCCCGGTCACCGCGTCGCGGGGCCGGTTTGCCCCGTCCGGCACTACGGCAGCGTGGACGTGTTCCTGGAGGCGATGGCGTCGGCCAGGCCCGGGGACGTGCTGGTCATCGATAACGCGGGCCGGCTGGACGAAGGCTGCATCGGCGACTTGACGGCGCTGGAGGCCGAGGCCTGCGGCCTGTCGGGGATGGTCGTATGGGGCGCCCACCGGGACACGGCCGAGCTCCGGCAGATCGGCCTGCCGGTGTTCAGCTACGGCGCGTGTCCCGCCGGGCCGCGGCGCCTGGACGCGCCCGACCCGGAGGCTCTCACCTCGGCCTCGTTCGGCGATATGGTGGTGGGGAAGGATGACGTCGTCTTCGGCGACCTGGACGGGGTGCTTTTCGTCCCAGGCGCGCGTGCCGCGGAGCTGCTGGCGACGGCGCGGTCCATCTGGGAAACGGAGCGCGAGCAGGCCCAGGCCGTGCGGGCTGGGAGGACCCTGCGCCAACAACTGCGCTTCGACGAGTACCTGGCCCGGCGCACCCAGGACCCTTCATACACGTTCCGCCAGCACCTGCGGGCGATCGGTGGGGCGATCGAGGAATAGCAAAGATTCGACCAGGAAAGGAAAGGGTAAAAATGACACACTTATTGATCATCGGTGGCAGCGACGCGGGCATCAGCGCCGCGCTGCGCGCGCGGGAGGTGAACCCCGCCGTCGAGGTGACGGTCGTCGTGGCCGACCGTTTCCCCAACTACAGCATCTGCGGCCTCCCGTTCTACCTGAGCGGCGAGATACCCGACTGGCACAATCTGGCCCATCGCAAGGCGAACGACATCACGCGGGAGGGCATCAACCTCCTTATGGACCACACGGCGCGAGCCATTGACCCCGCCGCAAAGACCGTGTCTGTCGTCGACCGGGAGGGCCAGTCCAGCCAGGCGTCCTACGACAAACTGGTCATCGGGACGGGAGCCGTGCCCGCCAGCCCGGCCATCGCCGGCCTGGACCTGCCCGGTGTCTTCCTCCTGCGCACGATGGCGGACGGGTTCGCCGTCCACGAGTACCTGACGGCGCAAGAGCCGGAATCCGCCGTGATCGTCGGCGCCGGCTACATCGGCCTGGAGATGGCCGACGCCCTGACACATCGGGGGCTGGACGTCACGGTCGTCGAGTACTTCGACTCCGTCCTGACCACCCTCGATCCTGCGCTCGGCGCCATCGTCGGCGCCGAACTCCAGCGGCACGGCGTGAAGGTATCCACCGGCGTGGCCGTCGAGGCGATCGAACAACAGCCGGGCGGGACGCTGGCGGTCAACGGCTCGAATCACTTCCACACCCGGGCCGGCATCGTCCTGGTGGCCACCGGCGTGCGCCCAGAGGCCACGCTGGCAGCGTCGGCCGGTGTCCAGACGGGCCTGCGGGGCGCCATTCAGGTGAGCCGGACTATGGAGACCAACCTGCCCGACGTCTACGCGGCGGGCGACTGCGTCGAGACGTGGCATCACGTGCTCGATCGGTACGTATATCTGCCGCTGGGCTCAACCGCCCACAAGCAGGGGCGCGTCGCCGGAGAAAACACGGTCGGCGGCCATCGGGAGTTCGCCGGGACGCTGGGCACACAGGCGGTCAAGATCTTCGACCTGGTGGCGGCCCGGACGGGCCTGCGCGATGCCGAGGCAACCGAGGCGGGGATCGACCCGCTCACGGTCAACCTGGAAACCTGGGACCACAAGGCCTACTATCCGGGAGCGCACAAGCTCCACGTCCGCATCACGGGAGATCGCCGGACCGGCCGCCTGCTGGGCGGTCAGATCGTCGGCCATCGCAGCGGGGAAATCTCAAAGCGGGTCGACGTCTTTGCCACGGCGCTGTTCAACGACATGGCGGTCGACGAGCTGAACGACGTCGATCTGAGCTACACCCCGCCCCTCAGCAGCCCGTGGGACCCGGTCCAGATGAGCGCCCAGGCGTGGATCAAGGCCCAGCAGTCGTAGAATACAACAGCGAAGGTGCGCTTGACAACCAGCGCGATTTGGCGTATAATATGCGTAGTTATTATTATAACGACTAACGTTGTGATCTGAAGAGAGATCTGGCAGCTTTTCGCCGTCCGTTCAGCCCGTGATTTGCACCCGGCGGTGTTCAACCGAACGAGAGATGACTATGCCACTCCGCACCGATGCGCACAACCCTCCGCTCCTGACAACGAAGCTCCATATCCCGCCCGTGCGACCCGAGCTGATCCTGCGCCCGCGGTTGATCGACCGGTTGAACGAAGACGTCCGTCGCAAGCTGACGCTCATCGCCGCACCGGCCGGCTTTGGCAAAACCACCCTGCTGAGCGAGTGGATACAAGCGGGAGTAGGCAGTAGGGAGTACGGAGTAGGGAAGCAGCACGAGCCTGCGGGCGAACCACCCTCTACTCCCTACTCCCTACTCCCTACTCCCTCCCCCGCCTGGCTCTCGCTGGACGAGGACGACAACGACCCGGCGCGCTTCTTCACCTACCTGATCGCTGCGCTGGAGACGGTGCAGGCGGACGCCGGCGCCGACGCCCAGGCCCTGCTCCGATCCCCCCGCCAACCCCCGCTGAAGACCGTCCTCACGAGACTGATCAACGGTCTGGCCGCGCTGCCGAATGACGTAGTCCTCATCCTGGACGACTACCACGTCATCCACCGGCAGTCGATCCACGACGCGCTCGCCTTTCTGATCGACCACCTGCCCCCCAGGCTGCACCTGATCATCTCCACCCGCGCCGATCCCCCCCTGCCCCTGGCCCGCATGCGCGCCCGCGGCCACCTGGCCGAGATCCGCGCCGCCGACCTGCGCTTCACCCCGGACGAGGCCGCCGCCTTCCTCAACGACGTGATGGGCCTGGATCTCTCGGCGGAGGACGTGGCCGCGCTGGACGCCCGCACCGAGGGATGGATCGCCGGCCTGCACCTGGCGGCACTGTCCATGCGGGGCCTTGCCCCGCCGCGCGGCCTCGCCACGCCGCGTGGCCTTGCCGCGCCGCTCGGCCGTGCCGAGCCGCGCAGCCCCGCCGCCCGGCGGGTGTCCGACTTCATCGCTGCCTTCAGCGGCAGCAACCGGCACGTGATCGACTACCTGGCCGAGGAAGTGCTGGCTCAGCAGCCCGAGGAAATCCGCGACTTCCTGCTCCATACCTCCATCCTGGACCGCCTGACAGCCCCCCTGTGCGACACAGTGCTGGGAATCGGCAAATCAGCGAATCAGCAAATCGGCAAATCGACAAATCAGCGAAGCAGCAAATCAGCAGATGAGCAAGTCGACGAACCGGCGAATCAGCGATTGGCAACCGAAGGTTGCACCGAATCAGCGAATCAGCGAGCGGGCGACAGACAACGAGAGGCTGCACTGAGTCAACGAACGTACGAGCACTCCACCAACGCACCAGTTGCAGATTTGCAGATTTGCAGATTTGCAGATCTGCAATTTGCAGATTTGCAATTTGCAGATTTTTCCAGCCGCGAGATTCTCCACCACCTGGAGGAGTCCAACCTGTTCGTCGTTCCCCTGGATCACCACCGCCGCTGGTACCGCTATCACCGGCTCTTCGCCGACTTCCTGCGCAACCGCCTGGACCAGGACCTCCCCGGCCGGGTGCCCGAGCTGCACCGCCGGGCGGCCGGTTGGTACGAGCGAAACGGGCTGCCGACCGAGGCCGTGATGCACGCCGCACGGGCCGCAGATTTCGAGTGGGTGGCGCGACTGATCGAGCAGGTAACGCCAGCCGTCCTGATGCGCGGCCAGTTGGCCACGCTGCTCACGTGGTGGGAGATGCTGCCCAAGGCGCTGATTCGCTCCCGGCCCAGGCTGTGTGTCTCCTACGTCGCGGCTCTTCTGGTCGCCGGCGAACTGGATACCGCACAGGCCTACCTCCAGCACGTGGAGCGCGAGTGGCCGCTTGGCCTGCCCACAACCGAAAACGGCAACCTGGCCGCCCAGATCACCGCCATCCGGGCCTATATAACCGTCTTGCAGGGAAACGTGGATGGGGCCATCGAACTCGCCCGCCAGGCGTCCGAACACCTTTCTGAAGACGACGTCTTTCTGCGCAGCGTCGTCAACTGGCTGCTTGGAATGTCCCTCTACTTCGGCCGCGATCCGGCCACGGCCAACCGGACGATCGCCGAGAGCCTCGAATTCAACCTGGCATCCGGGAACACGTTCATGGTCCAGATGACGGTATTCCTCTCCGGCTTCCTGCACATCGTGCAAGGACGCCTCCACCAGGCAGAGGACCTCTTTCGGCAAGGTCTGGCGTACGCCGAGGCAGATGATCCCCCGTCAGGCGCAAGCAGGAGCGAAATACGCTCGGATGAAATCTATCCGCCGGACGCTGTCCATCCACCCCCGCCCACGAGCCTGGTGTATCACGGATTGGGAGAAATCCATCGACAGCGAAACGAGCTGGAGGACGCCGATCGCTATCTGGCGGAGTCCGTCAGGCTGGCCGAGAAGTGGGGCAACGCGGAAGTGCTCGTGGACGCCTACGTCACGCTGGCACGGATCCGGCAGGCTCAGGGGGACGCGCAGGGCGCACGCGACGCCATCGGCAAGGTCCTGCAGATCGAGCGGGAGAACAGCCTCTCTCCCCTGACCATCCACCAGATAGCGGCCTACCACGCCCGATTGCAACTGATGCAGGGCAATCTACAGGCCGCCGCGCGCTGGGCCGCTTCGCAGGAAGGCCCCCACGATGAGGGAGAGGAAGGTGGCAACCGGTTAATATCCCTCTACGTGCGCGCGATCGAGGTGTCCACGCTGTCACGCGTGCTCATCGCCCAGGGCAAGTTCGCCGCGGCGATCGAGATCATAGCGCCACCTCTGGAGGCACTGGACAGGGCCGGGTGGACGGGGAGCGTCATCGAACTCCTGGTACTCCAGGCGCTGGCGCTCCAGGGCCGGGGGGAGACCGCCGACGCCCTCACGGCGCTCCAGCGCGCGCTGCGCCTGGCGGAGCCGGAGGGCTACGTACGCGTCTTCATCGACGCGGGCCAGCCGCTGGCCAGGCTGCTGCGCCAGGCCCCATCCCAGGGAATCAAGCCCGCATACCGGAATCAACTTCTGGCAGCGTTCGATAGGGAGTGTTCCAGGTTTCAGGTTTCAGGTTCCAGGTCCACCGTCGTCCCGAATTCCAACCTGAAACGTGAAACCCTGAAACCTGAAACTCTCTTACTCGAATCGCTCACCGATCGCGAGCTAGAAGTGCTCCGCCTCGTCGCCGCCGGATTGTCGAACCGCGAGATCGCGGACCGGCTGACGATCGCGGTGGGCACCGCCAAGCGGCACGTCAGCAACATCTACGCCAAGCTCGACGTGCACAGCCGCACCCGGGCCGTCGCCAGAGCCCGCGAACTGCGCTTGCTGTAGGCGCGGCGCCACGCAATTGCTGGCAAAGGAACGCTGAACAGATCGATGGATTCGCACCGCCAACGGGCGGATTTCAGTTGACGAAGGAGAAACATCTATGTTCACACCCAAGCTGTTGATAGGCGCCGCCGTGCTCATCCTGGGCCGCAAGCTGTACTGGCTGTTCGTGGGGGCGGTCGGTTTCTTACTCGGCATTGCGCTCGCCCCCCAATTTCTCGCCGCACAGCCGGACTGGGTGATTCTCGTCGTCGCACTCGCCGCCGGACTGCTGGGCGCGCTCCTGACCCTCTTCCTTCAGCAACTGGCCATCGGGTTGGCCGGGTTCGTGGGCGGGGGATACATCACCATCTATCTGCTCGGCGCACTGGGGTTGGACGCGGGCAGCTTCAACTGGGTGGCCTTCCTCCTCGGCGGCATCGTCGGCCTGGTGCTGATCATGGGCCTGTTCGATTGGGCCTTGATCGTCCTCTCCTCCCTCACCGGAGCCGCCCTCATCGTCCAGACCGTCCCCCTCCCCTCGATGATCGCCGCCATCCTGTTCATCGCATTGGCCGCCGTGGGCATCGCGATCCAGGCCGAGTGGATGCGGCGCGAATCCACCTAAATCTATCCCTCTCCCGATTGCCACAAATCCCGGATCAATTGCTGGGCGCGATTGTGTTTCTGCCCGGCTGAGACGTCGTGGGCATAGATCAGGATGTTGGTTTCCAGGACCCAGGATTGATGAAACCTCGATAGATAGATGATAGACGCCGAATAGGCAGCGCCAACAAAAGCATGAGATCATACCCGGGACATCACGCAGATGGATGCAACCAATGGGAGGTCATCATGCTGGACAAGGCTCTGTACCAATTCGGACGACCCGTGGTCGGTTTGTACGCGCGGATAATGCTCAAGATGGACGTTGAGCGGCACGCGCCGCTTCCAGCGGGGCCGAAAATCATCGCCCCCAACCATCCCAGTACGACCGACCCGTTCTTGATCACGCTGTTGTGCCCCGAGCATACGACCATTCTGATCAAGGAGACGCTGTTCAAGGTACCGGTGTTCGGTGAATACCTGAGGATGGCTGGCCACGTCCCGGTCGTCGCGGGCAACGGGCGGGCGGCCTACGAGGAAGCGAAGCGCAGGCTTGAATCCGGGATGAGCGTGGCTGTCTTCCCCGAGGGAGACATCAGCCCCCTCGACGGCACCCTCCGCCAGCCACGCACAGGTGTCGCGCGCCTGGCATTGTGCACCGGTGCGCCCGTGATCCCCGTCGGGATTCACCTGCAGCGCGAGCGTATCCAGATCATCGAAACCGAGGTGGACGGTAGACCTGAGGTCGGGACCTGGTACCTGCGCGGACCATACGGCATCACCGTGGGCGAACCGCTGTACTTCGAAGGTGACGCCGAGGACCGTGACTGCGTGCGATCCAGCTTGAAGCGCATCATGCAGTGCATCGTATCGCTTGCCCATCAAGGCGCCCTTCGCATGGCGCAACGAGATCGGAAGGCCGTCCCGGCCGCCGACGTCGTCCGGCGCCAGGCAGCGGGCGGCGGGTGGATAGCGATCTCATAGCCATCTGTTAGGCAGGCGATAGGTACCGCCGCCGGAGGCGTGGTACGCTATGGACGAGATGAACACAGCACCGCCACTCCTGACCACCAAGATCCACGTCCCACCGCTGCCCCCCAGCCTGGTGCCTCGCCCGCACCTGATCGAGCGGTTGAACGAGGGGCTGCATCCAGGCCGCCGTCTGACGCTCATCTCCGCCCCGGCCGGCTTCGGCAAGACCACCCTGATCGGCGAATGGATACAAGCGCGAGTAAACAGCAGGGAGCAAGGAGTGGGGGAGGAACACGCCCCTTCAGGCGAGCCCTCCCCTACTCCCTACTCCCTACTCCCTACTCCCTCCTTCGCCTGGCTCTCGCTGGACGACGGCGACAACGACCCGGCCCAGTTCCTCGACTACCTCATCACCGCGCTCCAGCAGGTCGACGATCGCATCGGGCGATCCGTTCAGCCCGCCCTCCGCTCCGCCCAGTTGCCACCCGCGCAAAGCCTGGTCACCCCCCTGATCAACGACATCGCCGCCGCGCCCCGCCTGGCGCTCGTCCTGGACGACTACCACCTCATCACCTCCAACGCGGTCCACCAGATCGTGCAGCTCCTCCTGGAGCGCCAGCCGCCATCGATGCACCTGGTCATCGGCTCGCGCGAGGACCCTCCCCTGCCCCTCCCACGCCTGCGCGCGCACGGTCAGGTGACCGAGATCCGGGAGCGCGACATGCGCTTCACCGCCGGGGAGGCAGCCGCCTTCCTGAACCAGACGATGGGCCTGAGCCTGTCGGCTCAGGCGGTGACGGCGCTCGAATCCCGCACCGAGGGGTGGATCGCCGGCCTGCAACTGGCCGCCCTGGCCCTCCAGGAAGCGCCTGCGGATACCGAGGCCTTCATCGCCGCCTTCACGGGTAGCGACCGCTACGTCATGGACTATCTCGTCGCCGAGGTGCTCCAGCGGCAGCCGCAGCCCGTGCGCGATTTTCTGTGCCAGACGGCGATCCTCGACCGGATGAACGCATCGCTGTGCCAGGCCCTGACGGGGAGGGAGGACAGCCAGGTCATTCTCGAACAGTTGGAAGGGGCGAACGTCTTCCTGACAGCTCTCGATCACCGCCGGGAATGGTACCGCTACCACCACTTGTTCGCCGAGTTTCTGCGCACGACGCTCGACCAGGAGCAGAAAGGGCGGCTGAATCAGCGGGCGGCCCGCTGGTACGAGACACACGGACTCACGGCCCAGGCGATCCGGCACGCATTGGCGTGCGCCGCGGTTTCCGGAGAATCCACCGATGCCGAGCGTTTGATCTGCCTGGCGGCGGATGAGACGATCCACCGTGGGGGCTTGCTGACCGTCCGCGGATGGCTGGACGCCCTGCCGGATGAGCGCGTGCGGGCCAATGGGGAACTGGCGACCGACAAGGGATGGGTGTTGGCCCTGACCGGCGAACTGGCCCGGGCCGAGGAATACGCCCGTGCAGCAGAAGCCTGCCTCCGCCCGGCCCAGCCCGAGCCCGAACGGGAGGACCTCGATCGGGAAGATGTGTCCGGCCCCAGCCAGCAAGCGCACGCGCAACCCCCGGCTGGCTACCTGGGCAAACTCCTGGCCTTGCGCGCCTTTGCCGCCCTCCTGGGCCGCCTGGACCACGAAGATGCAGTTGAGTAC
>Ga0180437_10011204_pt1 | contig 10801 bp, 8 predicted proteins | sample SS_ome_4_FD_132410 | JGI IMG/M metagenome (GOLD analysis project Ga0180437, IMG submission 132410) | Hypersaline lake sediment archaeal communities from the Salton Sea, California, USA - SS_3_D_1 metaG | ecosystem: Environmental > Aquatic > Non-marine Saline and Alkaline > Hypersaline > Sediment... | reverse complement strand
CAGGGTAAACATGTATGTGTGCGGGCCTACAGTATATAACTATATTTCCATAGGTAATTCCAGGCCTATAGTAGTGTTTAATATGATAAGGAATTACTTCAAATACAGGGGATATGAAGTTAATCTTGTACAGAACATAACTGATATCGAGGATAAGATCATAAACAAGGCCAATGAAGAAGGTGTCGACCATACCGTCATAACCAAAAGATATATCGATGCTTTTCTGGAAGACCTGGAAAACCTGGATATTGACAGATTCGACGCCATGCCCCTGGCCACAGATATGATAGGCCAGATAATAGATGTCATACAGAGGATAATAAATAACGGTTATGGTTACGAGATAGATGGAAATGTATATTTTGACGTAGCCAGGTTTGCCGGCTACGGGAAGCTATCCGGCCAGAAGATAGAAGAGATGAAGGATGCGGAAGACCCCGGGTTCCAGAAAAAAAACAGGATAGACTTTGCCCTGTGGAAAAAGGGTAAAAAAGGGGAACCAAGCTGGGACAGCCCCTGGGGCAGGGGAAGGCCCGGCTGGCATATAGAATGCTCCGCCATGTCTACAGACCTCCTGGAGCATAATATTGACATACATGGTGGTGGCCTGGACCTTGTATTTCCCCACCATGAAAACGAGATAGCTCAATCAGAGGCAGCCTTTCCCGATAAGGGGGATTTCGCCAGCTATTGGATGCATAACGGTATGATAGAGGTAAGATCAGAGAAGATGTCCAAATCCAGGGGCTTGAAAGAGGACTGGATACTTAAAAACCTGCTGAAGAAGTACTCCCCCAATGTGATCAAGATGTATATACTGTCCACGCATTATAGGAGTCCCCTGGAATTTTCCGGCAGCAAGCTGGAGGAAGCAAAAAGGGCCCTGGAGAGGATAACCAATACCTTAAACAACCTGGATTTCCTGATAGGTTCCAGCCCGGCAGGATCATCCCTTGAACCCGGGCCCTCCCGGAAGATATCATCCATAACAGGTGAACTGGAAAAAGATTTCCAGGAAGCCATGGATGATGATTTTAATTCGGCCCGTGCCATAGGTGAGATATTTGATGCAGTAAAGGACCTTAATACCATAATACAGGATCCTGGCTTCAGGATAAGTACAGATATCAGGGAGGCACTAAAAAAGGCCCGTGGTAAAATAATCCGGCTGACAAAAGTGCTGGGGCTTGACCTTTCCAGAGAGAAACAGGTACCCATCAGCGGTATTACAGAAGCAGAGATAGAGGATATGATCCAGGAAAGGAATAAAGCCAGGAAAAACAGGGATTTTAAAGAAGCAGACAGGATAAGGGATGAACTGCTTACCAGGGATATAATACTGGAAGACCGCATGGAAGGTACTATCTGGAAAAAAAAGGGCTGACCGCTTATATTTTAAAATGGAGACCCCAGGAAATCAAAATTCAGAATACCTGTACGGTATAAATGCTATAACCACACTTCTGGAAGTAAACTCAGGTAACCGCAGGATCTACGGTATATACATATCAGAAAGCAGGAGGCAGGACAGGCGCATACAGAACATAAAGGACCTTGCTTTAAAAAAAAGTATAATGTTTTCAGTCGTGGGAAGCTCCTCCTTTAGGGAGACCCACGGAGACCCAGCCGTGACACAGAATATTGCTGCCCTGGTCTCGCCCTATAATACTTCCGACCTGGACCATTACCTTAAAAGTAATATTAAGCACAATTCAGGACTGGTAATGCTGGACCAGGTGACCGATATGGGTAATTTCGGGTCTATCATAAGGAACTGCCGGGCATTTGGTTCCTGGGGTATCATTATAGCCAAAAAGAGGAGTGCTGTGCTGAACTATAAAGTATCCAGGATATCTGCCGGTGCCCTGGAGGGTATAACTGTTTTCCGCGTACCCAACCTGGCTATGGCCATAAGGAAATTAAAATCTGAAGGATTCTGGATATACGGTACTACCCTGGACAGGGACAAAAATGTCATGGACCTTGCTGAAGCCGATTTTAATTTTCCTCTTGTCCTGGTCTTGGGGAGTGAGGACAGGGGGATGAGCAGGATAGTCACTGATAATTGTGATGTTCTTTTATCTATGGCCCTTTCCGGGGACATGCAGTCACTGAATGTATCGGTGGCTTCCGGAATTATACTCTATTATATCCAGGAAAAATACAGGAAAGGCCAGAGTTGAAGGACCTCCTCATAGTGGACGGATATAACTTTATCTTCAGCTTCTTCCAAGCCGGGGGGATGAAGGGTAATGAACTTGAAGACATTAAATCAAAGCTGGTGTCAGACCTTGCCGCTTATATCACCCAGAAAGATTACCAGGTCATCTTGGTATTTGATGCCAGTAAGAGTGAAAACCGGGAGAGGAGCAGCCGTGTAATAGATAACGTCGAGGTGGTCCATTCCAGGGGCGGGGAGACGGCAGATACCATCATAGAGGAACTGGTAACACGCTGGTCCCATAGCAGGAAAGTGGCAGTAGTCACCTCAGACTATTCCCAGCAAAAAGTAATATTAGGCAAAAACACCACCAGGAAATCCAGCCGGGAATTCGGTCTTGAACTGGAAGCTGTCAAGCACAGCATAAAGGAAAGTATTAAAAAGACAGAGAAAAAGGCAAAAAAGACTTTTTACCCCATTGAAAGAAGGCTTGCCCCCGATGTCCGGAAAAAGATATCTGATTACAGGAAAAAATGACCTTCTAAAGACCCCCATCCGGGTGGTCTTTTTCATCCCCATATTGTCATTTTTCCTGAACGGCTGCGGCCTTTTTTACCATTTCCAGCCCGGCAGCCAGGACCTGCAACCGGTAAGGTCACCACATCAGGAAAGCCTTTTCTATGTATCGGAAGTGCTGGATGGGGATACCTTTATATTATCCGATGGGGGGCATGTCAGGCTTCTGGGTATAAATACTCCGGAGAAGGATATGTACTTTTACCAGGAATCAAAGGAAGTCCTGGAAATAATGGTACTGGGAAAGCAGGTGTCCCTGGAGAAGGATATATCAGATTGGGATATTTACGGGAGAAGATTAAGATATGTCTTCAGAGATGACCTTTTCGTCAATCTGGAGATGGTAAAGAGGGGTTTTGCCAATATCTACACCTGCCCTCCTGATGTGAGGTATGCAGAGGAGCTCCTGGAAGCTGAAAGGTATGCCAGGGAAAATGACCTGGGACTCTGGGAATCATCTGACCTGGATACAGTGAAAATAGAGGTGTTTTATGATGCTCCCGGCAATGACAATAAAAATATAAACGGTGAATACGTGGTCCTGGATAATTCAGGGGAAGAAATACTGGACACCCAGGGCTGGACCATAAAGGACAGCGGCACCAGTATATATGTATTTGACGGGTATGATTTTTACCCCGGGACCAGGATAATCCTTTTTTCCGGCAAGGGTACAGATGGAGAGGGGCTGCTGTACTGGAACAGCACCGGCCCCATATGGAATAACGACTTTGACACCCTCTATCTCAGGGACAAACAGGGCCTTCTCATGGGCATCTATAATTATTGACCGGGAAGGCAAAGGTTGTGCCTGACAGGGAATGGTAAAAGGAAAAGGGATACCTGATTGATAAATCGATAAGATGGTCAGTTAGGGAACTCTTCCTCGATGAAATGGGTGTGAATATTACCCTTTATGAACTTAGTGTGGGAAATGATACTTCTGTGAAATCCAATAGTAGTCTCTACCCCCTCTATCATAAACTCGTCAAGTGCCCTTGCCGAACGCTTAATAGCACTTCTCCTGTCTTTGTCCCAGACTATAAGCTTGGCCAGTAGTGAATCATAGAATGGGGATACCTCATTATTATTGCCGATAAAAGTATCGACCCTTACCCCGGGTCCTCCCGGTATGAAGCTCCTGGTTATCCTTCCCGGACTGGGGGCAAAGCCTTTCTGGGGGTCCTCGGCATTTATCCTGAATTCAATGGCATGGCCCCTGGGGCCGAAATAGTCTTTTCTGCTATCTATTTTCGTCCCTGCCGCTATAGATATCTGTTCCCTTATAAGGTCTATGCCGGTAACCACCTCGGTGACCGGGTGCTCTACCTGGATCCTGGTATTTATCTCAATAAAATAGAAATTGTTATCTTCGTCAAGAAGGAATTCAATAGTACCCAGGTTCTTGTAGTCTATTGCCCTGGCTGCCCTGATAGCAAATTCCCTCATAGTCCTGGAAACTTTTACCGGCAGGTTTACCGCGGGAGCTTCTTCTATCAATTTCTGGTGCCTCCTCTGGATGGAGCATTCCCTTTCACCTACGCATACCGTCCTTCCGGAATTGTCAGCTATTATCTGGAATTCTATATGCCTCGGTTTTGGGATATATTTTTCAATATATATATCCCCGGTCCCGAAGGCTTTCTCCGATTCAGCCCTGGCCATGGGATAGGACTCTGCCAGCTCACGGCCGTCCCGGCATATCCTCATTCCCTTGCCCCCGCCCCCGAAAGAAGCCTTTATAATTACCGGATAACCCAGTTTCCTGCACAGCCTGGCGGCAGGATCAAGGCCGGTGATATTTCCGTTGGATCCGGGTATGACCGGTATCCTGTTTTGCTTCATCACTTCGACAGCCCTGGATTTATTGCCTGCCAGGGCTATAGCCTCTGCCGGAGGACCTATGAATACCAGGTCGTTATCATGACATATGTTTACAAATCTTTCATTTTCTGCCAGGAAACCGTAGCCGGGATGGATTGCATCACAATTGGTGACTTTGGCAGCAGTGATTATATTATCGATGTTAAGATAGCTCTTGACCGGCTGGGGTGGACCGATACATATGCTCTGGTCAGCAAGCTCCCTGTGTATGGAGTCTCTGTCGGCTGTAGAGTATACGGAAACGCACTCTATACCCATGTCACGGCAGGCCCTTATTATTCTTAAAGCAATCTCACCCCTGTTGGCGATCAGGATCCTTTTAAACATGGATTTCTATTAGTCCTTTTTGATTATCATGACTGTCTGGCCGTATTCCACAGCTTCTTCATTCTGCACCACTATTTCCAGTACAGTACCATCGATTTCGGAAATAACCCTGTTCATATGTTTCATAGCTTCGACTATAAAAAGGGTATCTCCTTTCCTGATGTGGTCACCGGCACTGACAAAAGGGGGGTCTTCCGGGGAGGAGGCGGAATAAAATGTCCCCACAATGGGAGACCTTACCTCTACCGCATCAGCATCCAGGGCCGGCCCTGCCGCATACTGCCCTTTGACTTCAGCTTGTGGAGCACTGCGGGAATTCTGAGAACTGCCGGCATCTCTAAGATTATTAATTGTTATCTTGATGCCGTCAAGCTCGAAGTTTATCTCATCTATGTTGCTGCTTTCTACTATGGAAGTTATTTCTTTTAGTTTTTTGGTATCGAGGTTTTTAAGACTGTACATGGGGACCTGTTCCTGGCTGCCGGCTGGTGATTCCCTGGTTATTCTGGGGGTCTGGGATTTCTGCTTTTCAGCCCCCCATCCATTTTTCTTTCCTTCCAGGTATCTCACAGTCTTTTCGGGAAAGAAACAATAACTTAAGACATCCCCTTCCTTGCGGGTGAGGTCTTTTATTTCCAGGCTGCAGTCTTCATAGATATCAGTGGCAGCTTTATCGTTTTTAGCAGTCTTTTTCCTGGGAAAAGGCCCCAGCTTCCCCAGTACATCCCTGTCGACCTTTCTGGGAAGCTTTCCGTATTCTCCCAGTATAAGCTTTTTAATCTCATCTGATAAAAGTTCCCACCTGTCGTCGGATATAACGCTGTTAAGGACTGCCTGGCTCCCTATGATCTGTCCTACAGGGGTGGAAAGAGAAGGGTTGCCTATCTCGTTTTTGATCCTGGTCACTTCTTCCAGCACCACATCCAGGTTTTCCACCTCGCCTATCTCTTCCAGCTGGTTATTTATGTCGGTAATAAGCCATTTGGGCAAAAGATTCTTATTGGTGTGGTCGAGTATGAACCTGGTGGAAAAAAGGTCCTGCTTTATAAACGGGTAGGCTTTCTCCTTGATGAGTTCTCCCAGCTCGGTTATCTTCTGGTAATCAACATTATATGCTATATCTGATTCCCTCAGGCTTATAAGGAACGAAAAGACGGTAGGTGTAAAATCATTATATGAAGAGGGAAGGAAACTGAGGTCAAATCCATTGCACCCGTTTACTGCCGCCTGGAAATAATTCAGGGTCTGCAGTCCCCTGAGATTGGTAGCGCTGAAGTAAACAGGAACCTGCAACTCTTCTGAAAGAAGTGAGAACACCTCAGAAGCCTTACCGGGAACCATGGTCGACTCGGCATCCTTGATACAGATGCTGGTACACCCCATATGGACAAGTTTTTCTGCAGTTCTGGCATAATACTGTGTATCCTGGAGGTCATCATAGATTATGGTACCCTGGCAGACGGCCTGGTTTTCCACTATCTCAGAGACTGTATACCTGAAATTCTCAAGGTCATTCAGGGAATCATATACCCTGAATATACTGATGCCGCTTTTAATACTCTCAGTGATGAATCTTTTTATCATGCTCCGGTCGTAGATCTCAAGGCCTATGAGGTTTCTGGCACCTATAAGGGCCTGAAGGGGGACAGAAGTTATGATGCTCTTAATAAAAGACGATACCTGGAAAGGATTCATCCCTATCCTGGTTTCCAGCACCTTTTCAAAACTGGAACCTCCCATTATCTCCAGGCTGGCATATTCCAGACCCTCATATCCCTCCAGGATGCTTAAAAGTTTTTTCTTATCCAGGTCTCCAGGGTCTATGCTCTGCAGTATATCCCTTATAGTTATATCATTTATTTTAATTGTCTTCATATCCATTGATACCCGGTCTTAAGATGATCACAGCTGCAGCAACTTTGACCGCATCCGGTATTATAAAAGGACTTATCCCCATTATCCATACAGACCTTATGGTCTCAGTAAACGGTTCTCCTCCATAAAGGTGGTTCAAAAACCCAAAAAGGTGTATTCCCCCCATAATATATATCACCATAAGTCCCAAAATACCGGAGACCAGGGCCACAGCCAACCCATTTCCTTTTAGGGCCCTGTAAACAGACCGGCTGCGGAAAATTGATCCGGCCAGGAATGCTGCCAGGGCAAAACCTATGATATAACCACCGGTAGGACCCGTAAATACTGCCGGGCCTCCCAGGAATCCGGCAAAAACAGGAAGGCCTGCCAGCCCCATGGAAATATATAGGATTTGTGATGCCAGAGCCCAGCTCCCACCCAGCGTCAAAGCCGAAAAGATAACTGTGAGGACCTGAAGGGTAACAGGTACCGGAGTAAAGGGCAGATATATAAAAGCATTGGCAGAAATTGCCATGAGCAGGGCAAATACTACAGAGAAGGCCGGTTTAACTAAAAAACCGGAAAATCGGTATATATTTTTCTGTCTTACTGTTAAAGCAGGATATGTCATAAATGAGACCTTTCCTGTGAAAATATGGGTAAATACTGTAAAAAAAAGTTCTTTAGGTAAGACGCTCACCCGGTCATAAAGTTTCACGCCCTGAAGGGGGGGGCAGGAAGTGTGCCACTGGTAAATGCTGAAACTATTAGATTGTCTGGGCGTCTTTTTATAAAGCTAGGCTTTTATTTATCATTAAAAATAATCCGGGGGATGTATGCACTATCTTTTAACTGAAGAACAACAGATGATAGTAGATATCTGCAGGCAGATCGTAGAAGAAAAAGTAAAGCCGGTAAGGGCCCGGCTTGATGAGAGCAAGGAATTCCCCTGGGAGGCCATAAAGGAGATAGCCAGGGGAGACCTTTTCAGGTTATTTGTAGAAGAACAATATGACGGGATGGGGACAGGGATATTTGAAGTCTGCCTGGCCACTGAAGAGCTCTCCAGGGGAGACCTGTCGGTGGCTACCTCATATGCAGCCTCCGGACTGGGGATTATCCCTATCAATATCGCAGGTGATGAAGGGCAGAAAAAAAGGTTTCTTCCCCAGCTGGCCAGCGGAGAGAAACTGGCGGCATTCGGTCTTACTGAAGCAGGAGCAGGAAGTGATGCCGGTGGGATACGGACAACGGCTGTAAAAGACGGTGATTTTTATATATTGAACGGTACAAAGCAGTGGATCACAAATGGCGGGGAAGCGGACATATATACCATATTTGCCATGACCAATCCGGAAAAGGGAGCCAGGGGTGCAAGTGCCATCATTGTGGAAAAGGGGACTCCCGGTTTTGGATTCGGAAAACAGGAAGACAAGCTGGGGATAAGGGCCTCAGCTACCAGGGAGCTCATATTCACAGACTGCAGGGTACCGGCAGAAAACCTCCTGGGAAGGGAAGGAATGGGATTTTTGATAGCCATGAAGACATTTGATGAATCGAGGCCTGCAGTAGGTGCCCAGGCAGTAGGAGTAGCCCAGGGCGCTCTTGAGGAAGCTCTTGCCTATTCAAAGGTAAGAAAACAATTCGGCTCTGCTATATCATCCTTCCAGGCAGTCCAGCATATGCTGGCGGATATGGCTATTTCAGTGGAAGCAGCCAGGGCACTTGTATATCATGCAGCCAGGGTAATGGACAGCGGGGTCAAGGATGTCTCCAGGCTCTCAGCCATGTCCAAGACTTTTGCATCAGATATGGCTATGAAGGTCACCATAGATGCGGTACAGATCCTGGCAGGGTACGGTTACATGAAGGAATATCCCGTGGAGAAGATGATGAGGGATGCCAAGATCACCCAGATATATGAGGGGACCAACCAGATACAGAGAAATGTCATTGCTCTTGACCTTATAAAAAAAGGTGTTATTTAAAAAACCCGGACACATGGCAGGTGATAAAGATCAGGATAGCGGTTTGTATCAAGCAGGTCCCGGGGACCACCGAGATAAAGATCGATCCCGAGACCAATACACTGGTAAGACAGGGTATTGAAAATATAATAAATCCTTTTGATACCTATGCTGTAGAAGAGGCAGTAAGCCTGAAAGAGAGGCTTGAAGCTGAAGAGGACTTTAAAGAAGAAGTCGAAGTAGTAGCAGTATCCATGGGACCGCCCCAGGCGGAAGAGGTCTTAAGAGAATCAATATCGGTAGGTGTTGACAGGGCAGTGCTGTTATCTGACAGGGCGTTTGCCGGAGCAGATACCTGGGCTACCGCTGCAACCATTTCTATGGCTCTGGACAAGCTGGGTGATGTGGGACTGGTGATATTCGGGAAGCAGACCCTTGACGGGGATACGGGACAGGTCGGTCCGGAACTGGCCCACAAGATGAACATGCCCTTTATAGGCTATGTCAGCAAAGTGGAAGAGATAAGCAAAAGCAGCATAAAAGTAAAAAGGCTGTCCGAGGAAAACTATGAGAAATTCGAAGTCAGGCTCCCGGCAGCCATATCAGTAGTCAAGGACATAAACAGTCCCAGGGTGCCCTCACTAAGGGGTAAGATGGCAGCCAGGAAGGCTGAGATCCCGGTCTGGACATCAAAGGCGCTTGGAGCAGATCCAGGATCAGTGGGACTGGCAGGTTCCTACACCCAGGTTGTCAAGATATTCACACCAAAGATAGTCCATGATGTAAGGATGCTGGAGGGCACTCCGGAAGAGCAGGTGGAAGAGCTGTTTAGAAGCTTAAAAGAACTTAATGTAGTATAGGTCAGGAGGACGGCATAGTCTATGGAGATCAAGGTCGATAAAAATACGTGTACCGGCTGCAGCCTGTGCAAAGCCAGCTGTCTGTATGATGCCATCGAGATAAAAGACGGGAAAGCGGTAATAAACGATTGGTGTGTTTTTTGCGGAGCATGCCTGGATGCATGTAAATATGATTCTATTGAGATAACCGGTCTTGAAGAAGAAAAGACCTTCGATGATTACCGGGGAGTATTCGTATATATTGAGACACATGGAAGTTCTATAGCTGATGTGGGGCTGGAGCTTCTAAGCGCGGGAAGGGGGCTGGCTGATGACCTGGGAGTGGCCCTTTCCGCAGTGGCGGTAGGAAGCTGTATCAGGCGGACGTCAGAAATTGTCTTTGAATACGGTGCAGACCACCTCTACCTGGCAGACCATCCTGTGTTTGAGCACAATATAGATGATATATATTCCAAAGTACTGGTCCAGGTAATAAGCAGGTATAGACCGGAGATATTTCTGGCAGGTGCTACTTCTTTCGGGAGGACCCTGATACCCAAAGTGGCAGCCATATTAAAGACAGGACTTACTGCTGACTGTACCGGACTTGCCATAGATAAAGAGAAAAAGATCCTCCTGCAGACAAGGCCGACTTTTGGGGGGAATATCCTGGCTACTATCATAACCAGGAATGCCAGGCCCCAGATGGCCACTGTAAGGCCCCACGTAATGGAGAAAAAAAGGTTAAAAGACATACCAGGGGACCTTACCGGAATGATGACAGGGATAGAGGTCGATGCTAAAAGGTTCAAGACAAGATACAAGATGCTGGGAACAGAGACCGAAGAGGGAGAAAAAATAAATATAACTGATTACGAAGTGATAGTCTCCGGAGGCAGGGGGCTGGGAGGTGGAGATAAGTTCGGGCTCCTTAAGGAACTTGCCCATACCCTGGGTGGAGTAGTGGGGGCTTCCAGGGCTGCAGTAGATTCGGGGTGGATATCTTATCCCCACCAGGTGGGACAGACCGGAAAGACAGTCAATCCGAAAATATATATAGCCTGCGGCATATCAGGTGCCATTCAACATCTTGCCGGCATGCAGACCTCTGATATCATAATAGCCATAAACAGGGACCCTTCTGCCCCCATATTCAAGGTGGCGAATTACGGCATTGTGGGAGACCT
>Ga0180437_10011203_pt1 | contig 10802 bp, 11 predicted proteins | sample SS_ome_4_FD_132410 | JGI IMG/M metagenome (GOLD analysis project Ga0180437, IMG submission 132410) | Hypersaline lake sediment archaeal communities from the Salton Sea, California, USA - SS_3_D_1 metaG | ecosystem: Environmental > Aquatic > Non-marine Saline and Alkaline > Hypersaline >... | reverse complement strand
GTTTGAATTCCCCGCTGCTTGCAGCGTGGGATGGATTCAAGGCAAAGTTATAATCCGCTTTATCAGCGAAGCAAAGCGGAGCTGACGTGATACCCTGCAGCTTGCTGCAGGGAGAGTTCATTAACATAGCATGGATACGTCGGTTTCTATAGTGGAATAGAAGTTCGTTTTCTTTTAGAAATATGGAGCTTTTACTTGCATAAGCCTACTGAATTTTTAGCTGACCTTTCCCTCTTGTTCGTTGCCATAATATGGGGAAGTACCTTCATTATCGTGAAGCAATCTGTTGAAAATATTCCGGTATTTTCATTTTTATTCATGAGGTTTGCACTGGCAGGGATGTTGCTTATACTCATCAATGTTCCTAAATTGAAAGCTATTGATAAAGGTGTTCTTGCAGATGGAGTGATGCTTGGCATAGCTCTTTTCTTAGCCTATGCATTTCAGACCTTTGCTTTAACAGCCGCCTCCGCCTCTATTACAGCTTTCATTACAGGCCTTTTCGTTGTCTTCGTTCCCATCCTATCAAGTGTTTTCTTGAGAAAATTGCCGCGTCAAGAAGCCATGATAGGAGTAGTGTTTGCAACTATCGGGCTTGGATTCATCACGTTACAGGGTAGATTTATTGTATCTTTTGGTGAATTTTTGGCCCTTGTGTGTGCTTTTTTTATCGCTATACATATCATCTTGACAGATAAACTCTCCAGAAGAAACGATTTTTGCCTGCTCACTATGGTGCAGGTAAACATAGTGGGGCTTTTTTCTCTCATTTTCTCTTTTTTCTTGGACCCCAGTGTCATCCCTATACAATTTAATGACCAACTCATTTTCTCTTTAATCATCAACAGTGTTTTTGCAACTTTTGTAGCATTTGTTATCCAGATGAGCATGCAAAAATACACCACGCCCACGAAAGCTGCAATCATTTTCATTATGGAACCAGTATCTTCTGCCTTTTTCAGCTACTGGATTGGAGGAGAACTTTTGACTGCCAAACAGTACGTCGGCACCTCCTTCATCCTATTAGCCATGGTATTTACAGAAGCTGGGACGTATTTAAAAATGAAGAGGGAGGCAACCTTTGGTTAAAACCTTTGCCGGCGTGTCCATTGGTATCGTAGCCATCTCCTTTGCCTCTATCTTTATACGACTCTGCAATGATGTTCCTTCCATTATGATTGCCACTTACCGACTTACCCTTTCCTCAGTCATCTTGCTAATCATTGCAAAAAGCAAGGGTATGCGCCTCTCTTCATATAACAAGAGGCATCTCCTCATGGGGATGCTGGGGGGATTTTTTCTATCCCTTCACTTTTCCTTTTGGATAAGCTCCCTGAAATTCACATCCGTGGCAAGCAGTGTGGTTCTTGTTGCGACAAACCCCATTTTTGTGGGATTATTCTCATATCTCTTCTTCAAAGAAAAACAGCCTGCTGAACTCATCTTTGGCATTATCCTGTCCTTTTCAGGAAGTATCATCCTGGCAGTTGGCGATTGTGGTTTTCAAGGCTTGACTGCCCAAAACCCATCATTTCTTCTGGGTGATATTCTTGCCTTTCTGGGTGCCATCATGGCAAGCGGTTACCTAATGGTGGGTTCAAAATTAAGGGAGGAGATGGATGTCTTGCCTTATATATCTATGGTTTATACGTTTTCGGCATCTTTCCTGCTGATCACCTCACTATCCTTGGGAGTGCCTTTTACTGGATACAAGCTAAGTTCTTATTTCTATATGATTCTTCTCGCCATCGTCTCACAACTCATTGGCCATACGGCCTTTAATTGGGCCCTGAAACATCTAAAAGCCAGTATGGTTGCCATCACCATCCTGGGGGAGCCCATTGGGGCATCCATCTTGGCCTATTTCATTTTTCAGGAGGCGATACAATCTTATCAATCTGTTGGGATTATTTTAATCTTCCTGGCCATTATCATTGCCTCTCGAAAAGCAAAAAAATACCTGTGACAAAGCCTCATGGAGTAAATTAAAAAACTATGAACCTCATTGATTCTCACTGCCATCTCTATGCTCTTTCCAACGCGAAAGATGCTATTATTCGGGCTCGTGATGCTGGCATCATAAAGGCAATTGTGGTAAGTGAAAACCTGCAGACAATGGAGCAAACCCTAAAACTCAGAGATGCTTTTCCAGATTTTGTTCTTCCTGGGCTGGGCATTCATCCTGTTGATGTTCTCTCTATGTCAAACAATGAATGGGAAAAATCCCTTTCCTTTTTGAAAATCCATGCACATGAGGCTTCATGCATTGGAGAAATTGGTCTGGATTATAAGTATGCTACCACGGAAAAAGATAAAGAAAGGCAACGTAGAGCCCTTCATGCTCAGATGGAGGTGGCGACAGAAAATCACTTACCCATCAACCTTCATTCCCGAAGGGCACTCAGACAGACAATGGAAGAAGCCATCGCTTTTCATAAGAAAACCGGGCTTTCAGCCCTCCTTCATTGGTTTGCCCATTCACAAAAGCTCTTAAGGCGAACCAATGAAGAAAACATTTTTGTCTCTGTTGGCCCTTCCATACTTTTTTCAGAGGAGGCCTTGAATTGTGCCTTTGCCATAGATCCCAAACTCATTTTAGTAGAAACTGATACGCCTGTACCCTTTAACGGGAAACCATCCAATCCAGCATGCGTAGCTGAGGTGGCTGATATATTGATAATCAACCATCCAGAGAAGCAAGTTACAAAAGAAAAACTCTTTGATAATACCCAGCAATACTTAAAGAAACTACAATAGCCTGGCCGATGTGCTTTTGTAATGACAGGTCAATGTCACAGCGAATCATCACACCATCCATTGACGTTGATAGGTAATACCTTTACCATTGACACACACGTGGCTTTATCCTATACAATTTTACAAGTATGTATCGCTAAATGATTTTCTACACTCTGGAGGTTATGTCCAATCTCTTTTATTATTTTCCTCTACAATCCTCCAGATTTCAATCGGGTTTCGAGAATAGTCGAATATATGTGCGCCAGGACATGAAAAGGAGGAATGTGAATGGATACCCAACACTTCATCAATTTAGAAAATAGATATGGTGCCCAAAATTACAAACCTCTGGATGTAGTTTTAAACCGTGGTGAAGGTATATGGGTCTGGGATGTGGAAGGCAAGAAATACCTGGATTTCCTTTCGTCCTATTCAGCAGTCAATCAGGGACATTGCCATCCTAAAATCATGAAAACCATGATAGAACAGGCCCAAAAGTTGTGCCTTACTTCTCGGGCCTTTCGCAATGACAAATTGGGACTTTTTTATGAGGATATCTGTAATTTGACCAATTCGCACATGGTTCTTCCCATGAATAGCGGGGCTGAAGCGGTAGAAACTGTAATCAAGGCTGTTCGCAAATGGGGATATAACCTCAAAGGTGTCCCTCAGAACAAGGCTGAAATAATTGTTTGCGAAAACAACTTCCATGGCAGAACCATAGCAATTATTGGATTCAGTAGTGAAAGGCAGTACAGAGAAGGCTTTGGACCATTTCCACCTGGCTTCAAAATCATTCCTTTTGGCGAAGCGCGGGCCTTGGAAGAGGCTATCACGCCAAATACTGTGGCCTTTCTGGTTGAACCGATCCAAGGTGAGGCAGGAGTAATTGTTCCGCCGTCAGGGTATCTAAGGGAGGTTAAGTCTATTTGCAAGCAGAACGACGTCGTCTTGATTCTTGATGAGATACAGACCGGACTGGGCAGGACAGGCAAATTTCTGGCTGAAGAGCACGATCACATCGAGGCTGACGTGACACTTATCGGCAAAGCTCTTTCCGGAGGGTTTTATCCCATCTCGGCAATCTTGTCCAATACCGAGGTCCTGGGCGTCTTTATGCCAGGTGAGCACGGAAGTACCTTTGGCGGTAACCCTCTGGCCTGTGCTGTGGCTCGTACGGCTATCAAGGTCTTAATTGAAGAGAAGATGATAGAAAATGCGAGCAAGCTTGGGGATTACTTTTTGACTCAATTGAGAGGAATCAAGAGCCCCTACATCAAAGAAGTCCGGGGAAAAGGTCTTATGATTGGTGTCGAACTTGTCCCCGAAGCTGGCGGGGCACGTGGCTTTTGTGAGCAACTTATGGTACAAGGGTTGCTGTGCAAGGATACTCACGAAAATGTCATTCGCTTTATGCCACCGCTGATAATTACCAGAGAAGAGATCGATTGGGCACTGGAGAGAATTGAACCAATTTTGGTAGGTGACAAACCCACTTAAATAAATTCGTTGACATGATTTGAAAATTTTTTATAGAGATAGAGGACAGTTTTCTGGTTTACGAGAAAAAAATGTGATAAATACAAACACAGACAGGGTGTAAGCGAGGAAAGAACGCATTTATTTATCAATCGAGAAAGAAAGGAGGTGACAAAAAAAGACATTTATCAGAATAGACAATGGCAAAGCCCATGATCGCTTACTTGTTTTTTACTAAGATTAAGAAAAAAGAGGAGGTCAGGATGAAAAAGTTGCTGTTCGTAATTCTTATCTCGATGCTTATTGGATCGTTTGGGGCAGGCACTGCAATGGCCTTTACCACAGAAGACCTTGCTAAGGTATCTGCCCTTGAGGAGATCCTTAAGCGTGGTGAGCTCCGGGTTGGCATGGAAGCCGGGTATCAACCCTTTGAAATGCAGGATGAGAAGGGAAATATTGTCGGCTTTGATGTAGACATGGCATACGAAATGGGAAAGGCCATTTTTGGCGAAGGGGGAGAAAAAAAGGTTAAACTTATCAATACCGCATGGGAAGGCATCATCCCGGCCCTGATGACCCACAAATTTGATATCATCATGTCAGGTATGACAGTACTTCAGAGCAGAAATCTCAAGATCAACTTTTGCGAGCCTTACTACTATATCGGCCAGTGCCTGCTGATTCAGAGAAAGGATAGGGACAAATACAAAAACTACAGGGATCTAAACAAGAAAGGCGTAATTATCACTAGCAAACTGGGAGTAACTGGGGCTTTTACTGCCGAAAAACTGATGCCAAAGGCGACCCTTCGACTATTCAAGATGGAGGCCGAGGGAGCCCTTCAGGTGGCTAACAGCCTCGCTGATGCCTTCATCTATGATGAGCCACAGGTCCGGGTTTTTGCGGCCATGTATAGGGACAAAACCATGGGGATCTATGAGCCCCTTACTTACGAACCGCTCGCATGGGCCATCCGTAAGGGAGATCCGGACTTTCTCAATTGGCTAAATAATTTCCTGGCGCAGGTTCGTGGCGATGGCCGCTGGGAGAAACTCAAGCAGAAGTGGTTCGTAGAATACATAATAGAAATGGCCGGGAAACAGAAATAGTAACAGAAACGCGACGGGGGATGCGGAATCGCATTCCCCTCTCGTCTGCATGAGGGAGGATCGGTTTGACCTTTAACAAGAGATCATTGATAACCCTGCTAATTCTGGCCATCATCCTGGGAACTAGCTATTACTTCTTCGCAACGAAGGGAATCACCTACATCTGGCACTGGGAGAAGATCCCTGAGATGCTGCTATACTATGGTGCAAAATCCGCTGAAGACGCAGCGCCTAGACTCAGGATGGGCATCCTGATGATCGGCTTCGTATTGACATTAAAAATTTCTATTTTTTCGATCTTTTTTGCCATCATCATTGGAACGATTGTAGGTATCGCCAGACTCTCCAATGAACCCGTGACAAAGGGGCTCTCACTGACTTATGTGGAGGTCATCAGAAACACCCCGCTCCTCGTCCAGATCTATATCATCTACTTCTTTGTAGGATCTATGCTGAGGCTTTCCGCATTTGCGGCTGGCACAGCTGCCCTCTCGATCTTTGCAGGTGCCTACGTGGGCGAGATTGTGCGGGCGGGCATCCAATCAATTCATAAGGGGCAGATGGAGGCGTCTCGCTCCCTTGGTATGACATATGCTCAGGCCATGCGGTATATCATTCTTCCCCAGGCCTTCAAACGAATCATACCGCCACTGGCAGGCCAGTTCATCTCCCTGATCAAGGATTCTTCCTTGGTTTCAGTTATTGCCTTGGCAGATCTCATGTTTCAGGGACAGCAGGCAGTAGCGAGGACCTACCACGCCTTTGAGATATACTTTACCGTGGCCTTCCTCTACTTGGTGATAACCTTCACTCTGTCGATGGCCACACAATACATTGAAAGGAGGCTCGCTATCAGTGATTAAGGCCACAAATGTTTATAAGACCTTTAAAACTCCTGACCGCAGGGAAGTAAAGGCGCTGGTCGACTTCTCAACTGATATCAAGAAAGGGGAAGTGGTGGTCATCATCGGCCCTAGTGGATCTGGGAAGAGCACCTTTCTCAGATGCCTTAATCGTCTCGAGGAGATAGACAGCGGCGATATCATCATCGATGGCATCAACATTAATGACAGGAAGGTAAACATCAACAAGATTCGGGAAGAGATCGGCATGGTTTTTCAGCTCTTCAATCTCTTTCCCCACAAGACGGTGCTCGAGAACGTGACCTTATCACAGATGGTGGTCCGCAAGAGGAGCAAGAACGAGGCATCAAAGGTTGCCCGCAGCCTTCTTAAAAAAGTCGGAATTCTTGAGAAAGAGAACGTCTATCCATCTCAGCTCTCGGGAGGACAACAACAACGGGTGGCAATCGCCAGAGCACTGGCCATGCACCCCAAGATCATGATGTTCGATGAGGCCACATCAGCGCTGGACCCTGAAATGATCGGTGAGGTTCTGGATGTTATGAAGACACTCGCTCGTGAGGGGATGACCATGGTTGTGGTAACCCATGAAATGGGGTTTGCCAGGGAGGTCTCTGACCGGGTTGTGTTTATGGATGAAGGCCAGATTGTCGAGGAGGGAACTGCAGAACACTTCTTCACTAACCCTGTTCACGAGAGAACTAAGTTATTTCTTAGCCAGATCCTTTGATTATTGGAAAACCGTTTACTCTTCTATTGTCGTGACACAAGAGACATCATCGTATTCCAGTGAGTGTTGATAAGGGCTCCATTTGCAACACTTGAGCTAACCGCTTGAGGACTCCTTTAATCGATGCCTCGATTTTTTTAATTCTGTTAAAATTCATTCATTTCATCAACTGTGACATCTATTGCATACCCTTTTATTAATCCTCTTGTTGTCTTCCAAAATCTACGAGCTCCAACAGCATGAACGAGAGATAATTAGTGCTTGGTCTTTTAGTCAATTGTAGGTTTTTTCACCAAACCAACCTCTAAAAGTTTCCAATAATTTTCTCAAGCTCTGAATTAATACTTTTAAAACTACTACGCGCCAAAGGTTTTAATGGAGGGCTGTTGGTTTCCATCATGCCTCCTTATATTACATTTATTTGTTATATGACGAAAGCATGAAAGTGATAAAAATTCTTTCTTCAGCATAAAGGTCTCCTTATGAATTTTCTCCTTTGTGTTGCCTCGTATGAGAGGCTAGTTTGTTAAATTGGTCTCATAAGGCGCACCTGTATTTACTATTGGCAGTTTTCTGAACAACTAAGTGATATCAAGGGCGTTCTTTTGCAGGGCAAAATCTGTTTGAGATTCCCTGAGATAAATACCTTTCTCCATAAAAGGGATCCATAAAAGTCTTGCATTTGTGAAATGTATCTGGGCATCCTTTACAACATTCTTTGTCTTTTTATGCTCTTTTTTTGTCATTGAGAACAGAAGAATATGGGCCATCTCTTTTGCCTCTTTTAAAGGGAGCCATACATCAGATAGATCAAGGTCTCCAATTGTGTCGATTTCACGTTCTGAAAATTGAGGCTGCGAGTGCGTTAGTTGGGCTGAAAATTTATCAACTATTCTCACATTCTTTATTCGGATAGCAGGTATATAAAAGGAGATATTTCTCTTTTTTATTGTCTCTTCGTCCAAGATCCTGGGCAGGGGAAAGAGTTTATAAAACTCCTTGAGTGTTTTGTAATCCCGGTCCTGTGATTTAATAATCCCTGTCAGTCGCCAGAAGGCCAGATATTTCCACTGTGTCGGAATGGATTTATCTTTCAAAGATATTTTGTATGGTACAGGTACATAATTACCTCCTTTTTCCTGCCAGGCACGACCACATGTTTTGCAGACATGAATGAGCGCATGAGGTGTGAAGGGGAAGTCCCAGCCGCAATTAGGGCATTTAAAGGGGATAAAATTCAACGGCTTATAGGGAATTGTATCTCCAGATGAGTTTTTCTTAAGTTCATCTATATCCAGGTTACCTTTGATAACCTTGTGAGAAAGGGCGTCGACAATGAGCGAGGATTTTTGTCCATTATTTGTGAGGACGTAGCAATAAAATGGGAAATAGAGCAAAGAATAGCGCTCACCTATCAGCTCTGAGTTGAGCATCTCCACTTCGGTCGGGCCACTACTTCTTTGTCGTATAATGAAATTTTGAGCATGATAAACAGCTTCCTTAAAGGAAACAGTTTGTTTGATGAGAAGGGGGCCTTTGCCCATTTTTTGTTTATTAAAGGGCATTACTTTTAATACTTGGGCCCTGAGGCCAAGGGAGAAGAGGCCCCATTTTGAAGAATCAAAGCCGGGGAATGTTCGAAACCATGGCGCAGCCCTCAGTTTTTTGAAATTTTCCCATGTCTTTTGTCCACCAGGACTTTTAAAATACTTTCTGCCAAAGACCCACTGAAAAAGCATACCATTAACCCGCCAATAAGGGGCGTAAAGAAGATAACGCTCAACTATGTGTAGATCTTTTGAACTGTTAACTTTTAAGGCACGAAGAAGGGCTATGTCTACCTTATGAGCAGTCTCCTTAGGTGAGATAAAAAAGGACTGAACTCGGTTTCGACCTGTAGGTTTAAGTATTGAGCCGCAGTAGAGGCACTTAAAAACGGTATCCTCCTCTGCAAGTTCAACCTCAGCACCGCATTGAGGGCACGTAATAGCGATGTTCATCTGGATATTCGTTGCTCGTTTCCAGTTTCCAGTTTCAAGTTTCAAAAGATTATGTGATCTTCTCTCCACAATTATTACAGAATATGGAACCAGGAAGGATCTCATGCCCGCAGTGGGGGCATTTAGCTTTAATCTTTTCTACCTTTATGCCACAGAACATGCAGAATTTGGCCTTAGTAGGAAGATTTTTACCACACTGGGGGCAGGTATTTTCCCTAATGATTTGGTGACCACATTGGGGGCAGAAACGCACATTGGGATCAATCTGGGCCTGGCATTTGGGGCAACTTATAGTTGGAGCCTTGCCAGACGCTGTTGCCTGCATAGACTGCTGAAGGATGCCTGGCATCATCATACCCAGGCCGGCACCTAGCCCAAGACCCATACCTGTGCCAGCAGAGCCGCCATCACCTGGCTGTTTGGCTGCATCACCCATTGCCTTGGCTGCCTTGAATTTCATAAACTTATCCAGATCTCCTACAGCTCCCATACCGCTCTTTTCGTCGATCATCTTCTGGACCTCAGCAGGGGGTGTGATAGAATTAATAAAGAGATCCTCAAGATGAATCCCAAATTTTCCAAAGTCCTCTTGAACTCTCGCCTTGAGCGCCACCCCAAGTTCATCATAATATTTTGGTAGATTAAGGATAGTATCCAGTATCTCCCCAATCATGTCGTTGAACCTGGAGACAATAATCTCCTTGAGGTAATCACCCGCCTGCTCAGTATTATAGACACCTTGGGTTCCTACCAGGGTATTTATGAAAAGGAGCGGCTGAACAATCTTCATTGCATATACACCAAAGGCCCTAAGTCTGACCAACCCCAGCTCGCTATCCCTAAAGGCTACCGGTTCCTTGGTTCCCCATTTGACATTGACAAAACTTTTCAGATTAACAAAATAGACCTCGGCACGAAATGGGCTCTTGAAACCAAAGGGAAGACTAAGAACCCTGGTAACTATAGGAAGGTTAAGGGTGGAAAGAGTGTGCCTACCGGGCCCTAATAGATCAAGTCCCTTACCATCTCTGAAGAATGTGGCAGCCTGATTTTCCCTCACAACTAATTGTGCACCAAATTTGATGTCAGCAGAGCCCTTCTCAGGAATCCTATGAACCATCTCTTGTCCAGTCTCATCAAACCATTCCAAAATTTCCATAAATACCATAATAGCCTCCTATATCTAATGATATAGTGTCCGGTGTCAGTTGTCTGTGGTCTGTTGAAAAAAATCGTTCAATCCAGAGCCACAACTAGCAAAGAGTGGTGGACATTTTTCCGATTGCACTCATAAGCATCTCCTACCATCTTTTGTTATCTTTACTGCTAAGGACATCTGACAACCAACGACTAACACCATCCTTAATCAGATTGGACCCTTAAAAAGTTTTTCTCGCTCATTAATCCGTTTTTTAATCTTTAAAAGATGATCCCACACCTCATCCAATATTGTAGAGTCGAGCTCTTTGTTCTTCTTTGATATTTTTACTACTAAAGAGCTCAGAAGATCCACCTCTGTAATGAAAAATTGATCGAATTCAAATAAATGTGAAAGAACTTTTTCATCTACCAGGTTTGAATTAAAGACACCACTGTATCCCCTGGCGGCAAAGGTAATGGTTCGAGATAATGTATCTATCTGCCGTGATATGTCATCGAGATCTTTAAGGAATGATAATGACCCTTTTAGAGAGATATTTGTCTTCAGCCTTTCAATAGTTTCCATGCAATAAGCTAATTGCGTGCTGACGCGATCTCTTAGTTTTTTATCACTCTCCCTGAGGGATTCCTTATCCTGGTAAGAGCCGACTCCCGGCAAAATTCTCACTGCCTTTTTTAGCACCTTACCAACATTTTCCTTTGTTCCCATAGGCCCTCCTTT
>Ga0180437_10011201_pt1 | contig 10803 bp, 8 predicted proteins | sample SS_ome_4_FD_132410 | JGI IMG/M metagenome (GOLD analysis project Ga0180437, IMG submission 132410) | Hypersaline lake sediment archaeal communities from the Salton Sea, California, USA - SS_3_D_1 metaG | ecosystem: Environmental > Aquatic > Non-marine Saline and Alkaline > Hypersaline > Sediment... | reverse complement strand
CGATGTGGGGTGCATTCCACTGAATGGAGGAAAACTTCGGCCTGTTGATATGCACTCCCACAGCGCCGGTCACAAAAAGGGCGATCATGAGCGCTGCGTTTTCAGAATCAACTCCATTTCGTATTTCTCCGGCATTGATCCCTTCCTCTATTACACCTTCAAGAGAGCTCATGTATTTCGCCACGATTTTCTGACCTCTCTTTTGAAAAATCTCCGATTTACCCATCTTTCCGAACTCGGATATTGCAATCATCCTGATCTGTCTGAAACCGACGAGTATATCGCTCCGTGTGATCATGTTGATTATGAGCCACCGCAACCGCTCGAGAGGTGAGCTCGCTATCGTTTTCGACTCCTCAAGCAGCAGGTCCAATCGCCTTTCAAATATCTCCAGAATGTAGATGAAGAGCTCATCCTTGTTCTTGAAATGCCAGTAGACCGCGCCCCGTGTCATCCCCATTTTTTCTGCAATATCCTCGATGCGGGTTGCGTCGTACCCTCGCGTCTCGAAGAGCTCGACCGCCGCGTCCAGTATCTTCTGCTTTGTTTCTTCCGCTTCTTCCTTTGTCCTCCGCACTCCCTCCCCCCGATATTTGACATACATACATGAATGTATAATTAAAGAGCGCTTCAGTCAAGGGAAATTCACCTGGGAAAATTACGCTATTCTCTGGAGTGTACTTCTCTGCAGACTGTTCACCGGTTCGGCGCGCTAGAGTTCGATAACTTCTCTGTAGTTCGGCGTGAACTCTTCGACGCCTTTGTCCCGTACCACAACACCATCTTCGAAGCGAAGTCCGAAATTTCCATCACCGAGAAAGATATCCACCTGGAATGCCATTCCATCAAAAAGAACATAATCGCTGTTGGCTTCGAGAAAGGGGTGCTCGCATTCCATTATTCCAGTACCGTGACACGGCCCATAGAGAAAGAATCTCTTCGCATCAGCTTTTTCAAGACATTCCCAATATCTCTTGAACACCATTGCAGCAGAGATCCCAGCCTTCAGGGTTCCCAGCACCACTTTTTGCGCTTCCACCCCGACCTCAACCAGCCTCCTGTAATCCTCCGGCATCCTCCCGATGCAAAACGGCCGCCCGATGCTTGATGAATAGTTCCCAAACCGACACCCGCAGCTGAATTGAATCGGCTCGTTTTTCCCGATTACCCTGTGCGATGCGCGACCGATTGCCTGATTCGTTCTTTTCCCGGAGAGTAGGTAGGGAGTGTAGGCAAGATTTTCCGCTTTATTCCTGAACATTTCCCCCGCGACAAAGCTCACAACTTCCACCTCTTCCATATTGGCTCTGATGTTTTCCTTCATTGCTTCAAAACTTTTCATGGTGATTTCAGCGGAACTTTTCATCAGAGCTATCTCATTCTCACTCTTCTTCATCCGCAAATCGATCATAATAGTATCGGCCTTGACAATTTCTGCCTTTCCCGCTGCCTTCTTGATCGCTTCATACACCGGAAGGGTGGTGATAGTCAGCCCGGAAAAGGCGATACGATTAGGCTTTTTACCCTGCAAGGCTTCACGAAAAATAGCTTCATATGTGTCGAGCTTCGCATCCGGGTAATTCGGCTCTGAGGATTCTCTGTGCTCCAGCACCTGCCTGATCTTCGGGATCCTGCTGTAATCCTGAGCGAACGTTTTTGTCTCAGGCCCTATGACCAGGATGGGTTCTCCTACCACTGGTACCACCACACACCCTGATTCAAACGCAGGCCAGTAATTTGCCAGATAAATAAGGTTCTGCGGTTCTGCGTCAGATCCAAATGTGACAAAAATATCGATGTCTTTCTCTTTGAGTATCTTTTGAACATTGAGGATTCGCTTTTGGTACTCCTCCACCGGTATTTCTGAAATCATCTTTCTATCCCTCCTCCTGTGGAACTGGATGTACGTGAGTATTTTATTTCAGGGTTACTTTATTGCCCCGTAACTCAAACCTCGCACGATATATTTCTGAACAAACAGAGTAAATATGATTATCGGTATGGCGGTCATAGTACCGATTGCAGACATTGGTCCCCACAGTACCTCTTTGTCAGTAATCACTTCTGAGGCGACAAGAGGCACTGTTTTCACTGCTCCCCCTGTGAGAATGAGCGCAAAAAGGAATTCATTCCAGGAGGTTATCAAAGCAAAAATCGCTGCAGCAACAAGTCCTGGTTTTACCACGGGCAGTATGATCCGCCAGAATACCTTCCATATCGAACACCCATCAATGAGTGCAGCTTCATCCAGCTCTTTCGGAAGATCGATTATGAAGCCACGCATCAACCACACCGTAAAAGGAAGATTCACAACCGTATAGGTGATGATAAGAGAAAAATATGTGTCGAGGAAATGAAGACTTCGCATCAAGATGTACAGCGGTAATATCATCGCAACCGGTGGGAACATGCGCTGTGAGAGTATCCAGAACCGGAAATTCTTTCCACCGACATTGAAACGCGCCAATGCATATGCGCACATGGATCCCAGGGTCACAGATAAAAACATAACGACTATTGCTATTAGTGTCGAATCCAGAAAAGAGCCGAGAAATCCACTTCGAGAAAATGCTCGCTCATAGTGCTCGAAGGTGGGCTGAAAAATGATCTTTGGAGGGTATGCAGGAATATCAATTGTCGGTTTTACCGATGTGACCAGGATCCAGATTATCGGAAAGAGGGTTACCAGGCAGATGATCCCAAGCCCGAGATAAAGAATGAGATAGCTCCGGGCTCTCGGATGTCCTCTTTTGACTGCTATGGAGTGTGCATTCGTCTGATTGTTTCCCATTTTTACGCCTCCCCTTTTTCGAGCCTGTTGACGAATATCATTGCCACGATCATGATGATGAAAAGTAAAAAGTACGACATGGTGGTCGCATATCCCATGCGGAAAAAGTTCATCCCGACCTTGTAGGTGTAGATGCTGAGCACCTCCGTCACATTTGCAGGACCACCACGGGTAAGCACAAAAATCGTGTCAAAAATTCGAAGCGTATCGATGACTCGGATAACGACAGCTACGAGGATTATGGGTTTCAGAAGCGGAAGCGTCACATAAATGAACCGCTGAAATCCCGATGCACCGTCGACTCTTGCCGCTTCATAGACATCATTCGGCAGGCTGGCCATCCCGGTGAACAGAAGAAGGAACATGAAGGGTGCCCATTGCCATACATCCACAAGCACAACTGCCAGCATTGCAACATTGGGACTCCCAAGCCATACGGGTCCCTGAAGGCTGAAAAGACGGAGTAAGTAATTGATAATCCCAACCTGTGGATTGTACATGAAACGCCAGATAAGCCCTGCGATGATCGGTGGCAGCATCATCGGTATGAGAATCAGTGTACGAAATACGTTCCCTCCCCGAAACTCACGAACAAAAATCAGCGCAAGTGCCATGCCTATAATAAATTCTGAGCTCACAGCCATACCGGTGAAAATAAAGCTCGTTATCAAAGACGACCAAAAACGCTCATCTGATACGACCATTGCATAGTTTCTGAACCAGATAAAGACGGGACCTCCCGGTTTCCCAAGAGTCCATTCATGCAAGGTCAATACAAGGGAGTAGATCAGCGGCATGATACCGACCATGAAAAGAATAAAGGCGGTTGGAAGCGTCATAAACCAGGGGACCCTTTTGCGCCAGCGGCTCGGTCTTTTCGTTGAGGACTGTTTCACCTGCAGATCGGAGACGGGAATCGAAGAACGACTTCTCATATCAGAACTCCTCAAATGAGACATCTGCCTCTGACGTCGAGGCAGATGTCGTGTTTTACAGTCCCCCTGATTGTGGCGGATTTCAATAATACCCAGCTCTCTTCATTATTTCTGTAACCTTCTGTTCCCCCTCGCGCAACGCCTCCTTGACACTCGCACGTCCAGCCACAGCCTTGGAAACAAAGAGCTGTACCGCATCGTTCACTTCGGAGAATTCTGGAATCAGCGGCCAGCGCTTCCCGGCTGCCGCTATACTCTCTGCGGTTTCAAGGAACGGGTATTCATCGTATAAGGATTTGTCCCGTAATATGCTGACCCGCAGAGGATACCCGCCAGTTTCCAGCAGATGCATCTGCCACTCAGGCTCAGAGATATAGCGGACAAACTCGTACGCCCAATCTTTGTTCTTGCTCGAAGAGGTTACCGCATAGTACCACCAGTCGTTTGCAGCAACATGTCTCCCCTTTGGTCCTTTGCCTGCTGGAAGCACCGTGTACCCAACCTTGCCCTTCACTTTTGAGGTATCTGACCCCTCATAAAGCGATCCAAAGGAAGTCCACATGATACTGAATGCGGTGTTTCCCGCCATGAATTGCTCTGCTGCTTCAAAGGTACCAAAGCTGGTAGAAGCAGGCATGGCGAACTTGTACTTGTTCATGCTGTCGACATAAAACTGAAGTGCTGCCTCGCCTTCAGGACTATTGAAAGTCGGACGCCAATTTTTATCGAAGACCTCACCACCATAACCCCATAAAAGGATAATGAACTCATATGCGAGCTGCTGTTCTCCCTGCTTGGCACCCCACGCGATTCCATAGAAGTTTTCATTTGGTCGTGTGGAAAACATGGCAGCATCCATGAACTCCTTCTCGTACCGCCAATCCTTCGGGTCCGGAAGATCATACCCGTACTTTGCTCTAAATGCTGCTCTTTCGGAGGGATCATTCAGAAGATCCTTTCGGTACATGAACCCCAGAGGACCTCCATGGTTCGGAAAGGCATAGAGCTTTCCGTCAGGGCCGGTTTGCACTTCTGTTCCCCATTTGGGCCAGTCTTCAGGCCATTTGGTGGGCGGATTCTTCTTGATGTAGTCATCCAACGGCTCGAGCCACCCATTGCGCATAAACTCCGGCATCCAATCATCGAGGATAAAGAGAAAGTCATATCGGCCGGTCCCCGCAGTGAGCTCAGTCACGAGCTTTTCCCGGGTGGTTGGATAGGAGGTGTATTCGACCACTACCTCAACACCCTCGTTCTCTGCCGAGAATCTTTGGGCTGCCAGGTCAAGATTTGGCTTCTCAACTCCCTCGAAGGTGAGTGTTCTGACAGTCACCATTTCTTTCTCGGCTTTTTTCCCACTCCCAAGCAAAACCATAGCTGCTATCAAAACCACACAGAAAATACAGAGCAAAAGCTTTGTCCTCATTCTGTCCTCCTTGGATAAGGTAAAATGGTACTGGACATCCATCAAAAATATTCTTATATCACCCCCTTTCGTGGTGCACAATTCAACCCTTTGCGACATCAGTATTCAAGAATGAGACAGGGTTCTTTTTCAAAATCACATCTATCTGTTCCTGTGCGATCCCCTCATCTTTCATCATTGGAACTATGTGGGTAAGGATGTGGTCATATCCCCAACCACCGTAGCGATGGAGCAGTATTTTCAGGCACACGTCGCAGGAAATGAAGATGTTTTCCAAACAGCCATCATCTATTAATTTCTTGAGAACCTTCACCCTCTCGATATCTCGTGCAAACACACCTCCTGCGAAACCTCTGTATCTCTTATCTATGAAATACTCTTTCCCGAAATCGTCGAACTCGAAAAATGCACCGGTTTCTGCGATTTGTTTACAATATTCAATGTCCAGCTCTACGTCAACATGGTTTATCGATACCTTTTTCAACAGCGCTCCGTGATCGGAGAGCAATTTCAAGATTTCCAGGCCCCTCTTTCCCCACGGATATGTATGGACGATTATTCCAGCTCCTGTTTCTCTTTGCGCGCGCACAGCAGCCAAAAGCACCTTTTTTTCGTTTTCGCGCACAGGCTCGCTGGTGCCAATTTCTCCGATCACGCCTGCACGAATATCAGTGCCATCGATACCGTTCTTTATGTCATCGATCATCTCTTTTGCAATTTCATCTATAGACTTTCTATCCATATCATCCGGATGAGTGTCGAAAGTGTAATACCCGCATCCGGCGATGATGTTCAATCCCGTTGCCCTGGATATTCTTTTCAGTGCGAGCGGATCCCGTCCTATTCCTATGCTTGTGGCATCTACTATCGTATCGCCGCCTGCCCTTTTGAACTCCATGAGCTCTTTTTCAGCCAGATCGACATCGTTCATTACGAGGTTGTCTATCACCGCGTAGGGATCCCTCGAGAGCACATCCAGGTTCCTGATATTCACTCTTTGCTCAGCCAATGCCCGTCTGGATGCCTCCTGTCTCTCGGTAAACTGATTTCGAATGTCAATGAGGACATGCTCGTGCGGAGAAATGATTCCAAGGGTCTCGTGGTGTATTTCGCCAGTTACAGTGATTACAGACATCGGTTCACCTCCTGCAGTGAGTCTCCCTCTGCAAGATCATCACTCAATACTTTCCTTTTTTTTCAATAATCTCGTTGAGGGATGCCCTGTAGTATTGAAAACAGCTCCATGGAACTTCCGGGGGCACGGAGTGATCGCAAAAAGGCACATATCCACCCTGGGTTAAAAGCTCATCGACCGGTTCAAGTATTTCATCTATTCTTTTTGCACCTGCGGCGATTTCCAGCTTTGGAATCCCCCCCAGTATTTGGAGGCGGGGATAGGCGTTCCTCACCGCACGCAGATCGACCCCCGCGCTCGCCTCCATGGGATACATGCCGGTTGCTCCCCCCTCTATGAAGAGCGGAATTATCTCCATACAATTTCCATCCGTATCGACAAGTATGATGTCGATGCCTCTCCCTCTTAGAAAATCCGTAATTTTTTTATAATAAGGAAGCATGAACTCCCGTATTATCGCGGGAGAGACCATTGAACCGGTGCCGCTTGAGACATCCTCGAATATGTGCACAACATCAATTTCGACCCGGGAAAGCACCTCTTCCCATAAAGCGATCCACAAGCTTGAAAAGGTTTCCGCCATATCTTTCACAAGATCAGGTTTATCGTAGTAGAAGTAAAACAAATTCTCATACCCGAGCAAATGGGCAGGAAGCCCGAAAAATCCAAGAGGGTATCCACCCAGTGCAAGAGGATAATCCCTGCTTCTGTACGATGAGACGATTTGCTCCCAATTGTGGGGAAACCTTTTTGAGATGTCGCTCATCTCCAGTCTTTCGTCTTTGATTTTCTTCCAGCTCTTCTCATCTCGAATTGGCCAATCAATCGCAGTCGGGATGGTCGATTCTTTTCTGAGGAGCTTTCGGGTCACGCCATCGAGATCGATGTACACCATAGATCCTTCGTCTTCTTGTAGTATCTCTGGTTCGAATCGAGGATAAAAGAGCTGTTCTATTTCGACGAGCCTGACCTCCTGGTCCATATGAAAATATTCATGAACGTCTCTTTCCAGAGGGAAACCCTGTGTAGGCCAGTACGTGGCTTCTCCCCACACCGCGAGCCCATCAGGCAACCTGGATTCTGAGAAAGCCGAATCTTTAGAAGAAGAATCCTTTGGACTTTTCCACTTATGTGTCCATGCAGTCGTATATAGAGATGCGGAGGTGTTCAGTATCTCTTCTGGCAGCTGAGGGTAATGAGTTTTCGGCAATCCCTGGTCGTACCACTGATTCAGTGTCTTTCCCCAGTATGCAAACTCCCACTTTAATGATCTGACGCTCGCATTAAAATGCATTACCTCTCTGAACCGTTCTCGTGCATTCATTCAGTCTGCCCGCGATTTCTCTTTCATCCCTGTGGTAAATCAGGGTCTACCAATGCATTCAATTTTTCTCTGAAGTATTTGTAATTCTCGAAGCTTATATCAGGGGGAAACGCATGATCGACATAGGGGACATAGCCTCCTTTTTGGAGCATTCTCTCAACCTTTTGCAGCTCGAGATCAATCGTTTGTGTGCTTTGCAGCGCAGTTTTATCAATACCTCCCAGTATTTCAAATTCCGGATAATTTTTCCTTACTCTTTCGATATCGTTTCCGGCTCTCACCTCGAAAGGCTGTATACCGGTCATGCCTACTTCCAGAAATAGAGGAATCAATCCTTCTACATATCCGTCGGAGTCGACAATATGGTGTCGTACTCCTCTTGATCTGGCGAAATCAATGAGTCTCTTATAGTACGGTGCGATAAACTCTCTGAAAATAGCAGGCCCAATCAACGACCCGTGTTTATATGCCATATCCTCGAAAAAATAGCAATAATCAAAATCAATTTTCGAAGTTAATTCTTCCGCAATATGCAGCCACATCTTACACAAATAGTCTGCCATACTCTTCATTATTTCCGGTTTGTCATAGTACCAGTAGTATATGGTTGGCTCGCCAATCATAAATCTTAGAATTCCAAAAAAACCTATCGGTGATCCATATAATAGCAACGCAAAGTCCCTCTCCCCTGTCTCGGATACGTAGGTATCGATATCTTCAATAGCGTACCGCCTCTCGAATTGATTCAGGTTGAGACGCTCCTCTTTCAATCTCTCCCAGTCTTTCTCATTCTTCAGTGGATATTCAAGCCACTGCGGCATGCTTCTCTCATCCTTGAAATCGAGCCTTCGAATTCCGAGAGTATCTATGAACTCAATTTTTTCATCAGTCTCATTGATTACTTCCACCTCAAATCTCGGGTAGTACCACCAGTTGAACAAAAACGGGGAAGTCCCCTTGTCCAGATTGAAATACTCACTGATTCCAGAAGCGAAGAGAACGTCATCGCTATAGCTGGGCATCGGATAGGGAATGCCCGGCCCATTAATGAACTCTCCATAGACCAATTCTCGTTTGGGTCCAAGAAACTTCAGATTCTTCGGCAACCCCTCTTCCTGCCATCGGTTGATAGTGCCGCCCCAGTACCCAAAATCCCATTTCAGATTCCGCCGGCTCTTATCAAAGTTCAGAGCATTGAGCAAAATTTCTCTCGATGTCATCCCTGCTCCATCTGATTTCTCTTCGTCAAAATCTCGGAATCGTGCAATCGATTGCACGATTCTATCATTGCAGCCTCTCAATGTCAATAGAATTATTCACACACGTGGGCGATCACTGCAAAGTGGATTGAGAGAAAAGCCAAAATCTCTATTTTACATCAATCCCTTTTTGGTGTAATACTGACGTGCTCCCTCCAATATCTTTTCGATGTCACTTTCCTGGCTTTCCGTCAACGGTATCGGCTCGTGTTTCGCTAAGATTTCTTCCAGAATACCTCTTGCATAATCCAAACAGGTTTTCTTCCCCGTTCTTTTCCACTCCTCATAGGACAAACGATCAGCCGCCCTGGTCATATATTGCTCTTTCTTCCACCATTTCCTCGTATGTGCTTTATCGAGGTACATCCCTGGAATCGGCCCAACCTCTGATATCAAATCAATTGCCAGAGTCTCATCGCTCACGTCCACACCCTCTATGAAGCGCCCTATCATTCCAGCAACATCATCATCCAGTACCGCCTGAACCGGATGGGCTGTAATTTCTGAACTTATGCCTCCGTGCAGCAGGGTCACATGCGCACCAGACAACGCATCGAGCAGGCAGGGAATTGTTTTCTCATACCCACTCTGAAAATCCGGCAATTTCGAATTGCCGATACTCGCATTGTTTATCGGAACACCGTACTTTCGCCATACCTGGTTGAATACGACGTGATGAAGGCTCAATCCGATGTCACCGAATGCAGGAACTCCAGACCTCATATTCTGTGGAAATGTGAAATCTTGAACGATCAGTTTTGAACCTGGTTTTATTAACTGAAGCAGTACTATTCCAGCGAGTAATTCCGCATTGGTCGTAATCACTGCACCCGCAATAGTCGCAGGTGCGGTCCCTCCATACAGACATCCGCTGGCAATCAGGATGGGAAAGCCTGCCTCTACACATCGAAATCCACATTCAATCTGCTCTTCAAAATAGGTCAGAGGTGGGGAAATTGCCATAACTCCCATGATGTCTATTCCAACTGCACGTGCCATTTCAATGGCAAAGATATCCGCCTCTCTGTTGTTTGCTACTAACTGAAACTTCGTTGAAATTCTTATTTTTCCGGCAACACTCTCAGGTATGCACATAACAGGGGATAGTCCCTCAAACCCATAATATGGATACCCCCATATCCAATGAAGATTCTCAAGTGCATCGAGAACTTTGATAAAGTCATAATACTCCTTCCGACTTGGGATTTTTGGCTCCCATGTTTCCAGATCTACAGTTCGCATGCCAGAAAAGGGAGTAAAATACACCGTATTTCCACCTATCCGTAGATCATGCTTGGCATCCCGCGCTTTACAGTTAAAAGAGCTCGGGCACGCATGCACACATTGCTCAACCAGTTCCGGGGGAAATTTCACCCTTTTACTGTGAAAATCCACTGAGCAACCATTTTTGCTGAAAAGCTTCAGCGCTTTCTCGCTTGTGAACGTGATACCCGTATCTTTCAATATTTTCAGCGTTCCTCTATTGATCTTTTCAATCTGTTCCTCGTTCAGCAGCTCAAATGGCTTAAACGTCCGAGTGAATCCTTTTAACATCTATTCCTCCTATTTAATCGTTATATTCCAGGGCTGCCCTATTTTACACTTACCGCGAAAAAAGTGTAAGCATTATTCCACCGCTCTGTCCACAGGGAAACCCGTGTCACCGGGAAGGATTGCATGCCATCTTTGCAAAGAGAAAAGTCACTGAATGTTTATTTTGCAGGAAATCAATTCACGACGTATTGAAGGCTTGACACTCGATCTCAACGAAGAAATAAACGGGCATGGGGAAAAATAATCCAATAAAATTTAGTGGTAGAGAATACAGGTGAGTTGATCTACATTTCAGATACCTTGCATTGAGCTGGATTGTGTGGGTTTTTCTTGATATAATCTCAGAGAATAGTATGATGGAGTAAAATAGTCGCAATTG
>Ga0180437_10011200_pt1 | contig 10804 bp, 6 predicted proteins | sample SS_ome_4_FD_132410 | JGI IMG/M metagenome (GOLD analysis project Ga0180437, IMG submission 132410) | Hypersaline lake sediment archaeal communities from the Salton Sea, California, USA - SS_3_D_1 metaG | ecosystem: Environmental > Aquatic > Non-marine Saline and Alkaline > Hypersaline > Sediment... | reverse complement strand
CTACAAATACTCTTTTTAAATTTCTATAAAGAAGCCGATGTTTGAGAATGCCCTCCCATGGCCAAAGACTTCCAGCGTGTATTACATAAGGAATATTCAATAATTCCGCAGCTAAAATAGGGGACATTGTTATTCCGTGTGGGTACCACATCGCGACAAGATCGGGTTTTTCAGATTTTAAATAGTGCAATGCAACTCTTAAATTGAAAAAATTGAAATATAACTCGCTCAGATGATAAAAGAATGATTTCCCGCTTGAATATCTAAATTTAAAATGTAGTTTACGTTCAACATAATCAGGTGAGTTAAAAGAAGATTCGCGAGTTAAAACCTTAACTATGTTACCTCTGCTAATTAGTTTTTCAGTTACATGCATACAATAAATTTCCCCTCCTCCTAAGTAGTCTGGAGGGTACATATTTGAAAAAAACAAGATCTTCATTTTTTTTGTACTTAAATGATCTTTGTTAATAAGGTTCATGTAAACCTCTGAGGTTTCAATAGCAATATTGTTCCAGGAAAATAATTTGATTGCTCTTTCTCGTCCTATTTTACCCTTTTTTTGCCTTAATAGTTCATTGTCATCAAGTTCTTGAATAGCTACTGCTAATGCTTCAGGTTCTTTGGAGGGTACAATCAGTCCTGCATTTCCGAGATATTCGGGTATGCCTCCAACATCTGTTGCGATAATGGGCGTCCCTGAAGCCATTGCTTTTAGTAATATGCCACTTGCATGTCCTTCAAGTCGGGGTAAAATCACAAATTTACTCTCTTGCAGTTTCTGATAGAAAAGTCTATTATTCAAAATTCCTTTGATCTCAACATTCTCCTCTAATGAATTGTTCTGTAGGAATTTTTGAAAGACTTCCTTTTCTTCTTTTGTCCCGAATCCATAAATATTTAGTAAAATAGACTTGTTTCTTTTTTTAAGTGTTTTAATTGCTTTTAAAAGATAATATGCGCCTCTTGATCGAGTTGGTGCTCCAAAGAATGTGATTTCTTCTCGTTTGTAGTTCCCAAGTCGAGGACTTTGGACTCCATGGTGAATAATCTTCGTCTTATCTCGAATAAATGGAAAAAGGTTAATCAACTGTTCTTTTGAAAATTGACCATGTACTATCACTTTGTCTATCTTAGAAAGAAGTCTCAGTAGAAATCTAGATTTAATCTGCTTAAATTTTAATTCGTGAAATGTGACGACAATTTTGACTCTTTTTGGGAGAAAAAGAAAGAATAGAAGAGTCTGAAGTCCAAAATAACCCGCACATAATTGATAGTGAATTATATCCATTTTCCTAGTCTTGAAATATATCCATAGACTCCAAAGAATCCCGTTCATAATGTAACTAAAACGTCCACAGAGTTTACTTAAACTTTGTAGAATAGGTGAATACCATTGGCATTTTCCTCTCGGAAGAGCGCCAACCCTTAACTGACAATAACACGGACCAGATATGATGTCAATTCTTTCTTTGATTAACGTATGAAGAGAGGAGATTAGTTCACTGGTATAATCAGAAACACCTACATAAGGATACCAGCAACTAATCATTCCAATTTTCAATTCGCTCGTTTCCTAACAGTATTTGGAGGAATATTAAACAAGAAATAGACGGTATTTTGTTATAAAATCCCTTGTTACGAGTGAAACTATATTTATGTTTTTAATTGTGCTTAGACTTATTCAATCAAAGACCACTGAAACTAAAAAGTTATTGAGTTAACAATTAAACTACAGAATAGAAAGTGAATTTACGTGAAAATCCTCCTTATCAACCCTCCTCAAACTTTAATATATCCTCAGATACCACAAGTTGCCATACCTTTAGGTTTGGCATATATTGGGGCAAGTTTGAAAGAAAATGGATATAATGTTGAGATTTTCGATGCATTTGCTTCGAACGTTACTAACGCAACTTTTCTCAATGATCGAATGTACCGCTATGGCGAAACATGGGATAGAATAAAAAACAAAATAAAAAAGACCTCTCCTGACATTGTTGGTATTTCAGATTTATTCATTACTCAGTCTCCAAATGCTCATAAAATTGCCGAATTAGTAAAAGATGTCGATCCTGATATCTTAACAGTTCTTGGGGGTCCTTATTGCACATCAGATCCGTTAATTAGCATCAAAGACGCAAAAATTGATTTTATTATATTAGGAGAGGGGGAATATCGTTTTCCTCAGTTAGTCAAATCCATAAATGAAAATAAGCAACCTGACTTTGATGGATTGGTATATAGAAAGAAACCAGGAGGCGTTCATTTATCTCCTCCCAAAGAAACCATAAATGATTTAGATAAACTTCCCTTTCCAGCGTTTGATTTATTAGAATTAAATGATTATTTCCGGGCTACAGGATTAGGTAAAACAAAATTTAAAGTTTTGGGGCAATATATTAATCTTACAAGTCGACAGGCATCCCGATATAAATGGATGACCATGATTACCAGTAGAGGATGTCCATTCAACTGCATTTTTTGCGTAATTCCAACCATATGGGGTAAACGATGGAGAGCAAGAAGTGCTGATAACATTATGGAAGAAATCTTGCTACTAACAAGCAAATACGGGATAAAAGAAATTCAATTTGAAGATGACAACTTAACATATGATAGAAAAAGGATTGAAAAGATCCTTGATGCTCTCAATAAAGAAAAACTTGATCTTATATGGAGTACTCCTAATGGTGTTCGAGTAGATACTTTGGATACGGATTTATTGAAGAAGATCAAGCAATCTGGATGTAGAGAGCTTGTCATAGGAGTTGAATCAGGAGATCAAAAGGTCCTTGACACTCTTATACATAAAAAAATTGATTTATCTCTCGTCGAACAGATAGCTAAACTCTGCAAGGATATAGATCTTAAGCTTTCTGCATTTTATGTCTTTGGATTGCCTGGTGAGACTAAAGAAAATATTCAAACAACATTAGACTTTGCAAGAAAATTATGGAACAAATATAGCGTATCAATTTACTACAACTATGCAATTCCCTTACATGGCTCCAAACTATTTGATAAATGCATGAATGAAGATTTATTCAGCGGGGAAATCACACCCGAAAACTATCTTCGCGCAGATAATTTCTATTGTGCAGAACCCATGATTCAAACAAAAGACTTTACTCCTAGACAATTAACGAAATGGGTGAAAAAAGCAAGTCAAAGCATTAAACTGGAAGAGTATCATGGTATAAATAGAGTGGGTTTCTATTTTGGTGCACTTGAGAAATTAATAGGATCAATGATCCTTAAATTCAATTTAAAGTTGCATTTGCGAATCCGTAACCTAAGGGAAGCTTTAAGAATAAAATTTACAACAAATCGGCTTTCCCATTTCCCAAACAAAGACTTTAAAAAACATTTCTGAATCAAAATATTGCAAGCGTTACTGGTGTAATTCCATGGATCTCTCTCTGTGTATTTTATCACCGTATCAAATTTTCCCACCACTAACAGGAGGCTCTGTTCGAATTTTCAATTTAGTGAAAAACTTAAGTGAATTAGGCTGTTTTGTTAATCTAGTGCTTCCTAGTAGAGTTAACGAAGATTTACTTGATAAATATCGTTTCAAAAACCTTCAGATAATTAATCTTCAACTAGTCAAAGATAATATCAAAGATTTTTTTGATGGTTATGCCCCCGTAAGATATATTCCATTAAGGTTTTCTTTTATTTTCCTAAGAGTATTGAAATATCTTAAGAGACTAAAGGCATTTAATTCTGATATCATTCAATCAGAAGAACTTTGGCCTGCTATGCATGCCTTATCAATGAAAAGACTTCAACAAGGAAAAATAATACTCGATAGCCCTAATGTAGAAACTTTGCGAATTTATAGAGAATATAAATACGGTCATAAATCGTGGGAACTTGTTAGGGGGATTAATCTTGTCGAAAAATTTCTCTGTAAACGTTTTAATCAAATACTAACAACTTCATATTTTGATAAAAGGACTTTTTGTAAATTTCATAATGTCTCTCCTGATAGGATTTCAATAATAGAAAATGGAGTTGATATACGGCAGTTTAAACCAAATAAACGAGAAGGGCAAACAGTTAGAAGTAAACTTGGCATTGATGAGATGACTCCTATAATTATTTTTCTTGGGAATTATAATTATCCTCCAAATCTAGATGCAGCACATTTCATTATAAAAGAAATCTATCCGGAAGTTGTGAAAAGAATAAAAAACGCTGTTTTCATATTTACTGGTTCTCATAGCCCTTTCTGGCTTAAGAGGATGGAAGACAAAAATATAATGGTTATCGGTTGGGTAAGAGATATTCAGGCTTATATAAATGCCGCTAATGTCTGTATCGCTCCGATAAGATTCGGCTCTGGAACTCGAATTAAGATATTAGAATATATGGCATGCGGAAAACCTGTTGTATCTACTAAAATCGGTGCCGAGGGATTGGAAGTAACCGATAGAGAACATATACTACTAGAAGATGAACCGGATAAATTTGCAGAATCTATTGTTAGTCTAATAGAAAACGATTCAATGTCCAATAAACTAGGGGAAAGAGCAAACATTCTAGTTGGAAAGACTTATGATTGGAAAGCTATCGTCAAAAAACTTGTAGTACTATACGAAAAAATACTTGAATAAAAATCGACTTTAGCATTAAATTGAAGATTTAAAAGAAGTAGTTAAAGAAACGACCAAACAATAATTGAATGAATCACAATTGTACGAAAATCACATTATAATAGAGTAGATCTTTAAAACTCCTTTTACATCCAATCTGCTATGTTATATTTAAGTTAATTGAATTAGTATGAAGTCTCATTCCGGCGAGGATATTAATGGCCAAGTCAGCGAGGATTGTAAAAAATATATTTAAGGGAACAATTTCTTCGCAAACACTACAAATATCATCTTTTATCTTGAACATACTTTATTCAATAATTTTATTGCGATTGCTTCCCCCAAGAGAAATTGGTCTTTTAGAATTAGCAGGTGCACCACTTGGCATATTATACATAGCAGCAGGTTTCGGACTAGACCAAGCAGTGATTAATTTCGTTTCGAAGAATCGTGAAAAAGGCAATGAAAGCGGTATTAACGATGTTTTACTTACGGCATTTATTCTTCGAATGGGAATTATATTTATTTGTTCATGTTTAATGTTTCTACTATCTGAAATCATTGCTGCTTTTTATGGGGCTACTTTACTTGTCCCTCTATTACGAATAAAAATAATACAATTTTTTGTATCTTCCTTAGGAGGTATTGCTGGAGCTACATTCACTGCTTATCATAAATATGAGTATTCAGTTTATATCTTAGTCTCAAATAGACTGTTATCCTTAGTGATAGTGCCCATTCTAATTATTCTTGGTTTTGGGGTTGTAGGTGCAGCCTTTGGTGAATTAGTTTCAGCAATAGTATTAACAACAGTAACTTTATTTGTTTGGAAACGCTTTTTTCCGCAGAAGACTGAAAAATTTAGATTTAAAGTGACTATAAAGCAGTTGTTATCATATGGAGTTCCTTTAGGCGTAGGGGATATCTTTTATTCAATTCAAGATAATTCTGGAAAACTGATTTTGGGTGTATTTGGACCCCCAGAATGGATTGCCTACTATACTCTGGCATATAATCTTGCTAGTTTCCCAATTAAAATTGCATCAAGCTTGAATACAGCGTTATTTCCCACAATGTCCGAGTTAGAAGGGAGAAACGAGGAAAATTACCTACAAAAAACGTTCAAAATGACTTTTAACTTCTTAACGATACTATCAGTTTTTCTTATTGGAAGCTTCTTGCTATTAACTGAAACAATCATTGTTTTGTTGTATACAATCCAATACCTACCTGCAGTTGTATTAGCACAGATAGTAGTAACTGTTAATCTTCTATGGTATTGGGGAATTCCAACTAACAACCTATTGCTGGCAAAAGGAAAAACCAAGGTCATCACTGCGGGCAATATTGTCAGAGCAATACTAACGGTTTCTCTTGAGCTTCTTTCAATTCCAATTTTTGGTCTTATCGGTGCATGCATCTCAAAGGTTATTGGTATAGCAGCAGATATCCTCATCTTAGTTCTTTATTTCAAAATAAGAACAGATTTCCAGATAGATTTTAGGTTTGTAGCAAAAATGAATCTTATCTTCGGATTCTCTCTTTGTGTTAGCTATATTCTTAACTTACTACTTATTTCTACTTTTCTTATATACGGATTGTTCATTGGGATTTTTCTTGTTTTAGTAATAGTTTTCAGAGGGTTCACAAGAAAAGATTTTATTCTATTGAGCCCTATTCTTGATTTTTTGCCACAAAGCCTTGCACCATCAGCAAAAAAAATTGGATCTTTTATCAATTCGGTTTTAAGAGAAGAAAAACATGAGCAAGAAAAGTAACTGATCAAAAATGATCAAATGGATTCTTCTTTTTTATCTATAAATTCTCTATGCCATAATTCAAAAGTCAGTAATATTGCCAGTTGTTTAGAATAGTTTTCTTTGCCACTCATATGAAGTTCTATCAATTTTTTAATGTAATTTAAATTGAAATATTTTCTAGAAAGTGTCCTCTTATCAAGTAAAACGTCCAAAAAATAATTTTTTAATCTTTTATTACTTCGTAGCCATTTATCATAATCATAAAAATCCCTTGATGGAAAATGCAGATCTATATGGCCTTTACTAAACTTTCGTAATAAATTATAGAACAGAAATTGAAATCTGTTCGACTGTCGACGTAAGAAGGTTCGTAGCGCACTTGCATCAACTAATAAACCCGTTCTTTGCCAAGGTACATTTGCTAGTTTTGGAAACCATTTTTTAAGAGTTTTTTGATATAGATATGCTCCTAATCGTAAGCGCGAAGGAATTTTTAAAAGAAAATCAACAAGGTCATTATCACAAAAGGGAGTCCTACTTTCCCAATACATTCGATCTACTTCGTGACTTTGAAAAATCCAACGTCTATTTGAATTTCGAATCTTGTAGTAGATATACTTGTTTTCAGATACATCATTCAGACTTTTCAGACTATTAAGGAATGACTTTTTTGCTAAATGGATATTCTCGGAGTAGTAGCTTTTTTTGAAAAGATGCTGCAGCATTTGTTTTGAGAAAGTTCTATGAAGTTCTTCAAATAACTTGTTTCTGAAAACAACATCGCTTTCGATATCGAAAAATTCTGGATCTACACGAGAAAGAAACTCATCACCCATATCTCCTGCCATCCAGCAGTCAATATTACACTTAATAATTCTTTTCGCTTTTTCGTATGCATCTAAAGCGACACATACATTTGAACAACACACCATTCCATCTGTTAGATATACTGCATTCTCTGCCAAATCGACGGTAGAGTCTGGAGATAGTTTAAAGAAATAATTCTTTACCCCAATCCTTTTTGAAACGGCATAAGCAAATTTAGCATCATCGCAACGCTCATTTTCACCAAAAGTTAAGGTAATGAAATCTAAGTTTGCATTATTTCTTCTCATCGAGGCTACAATTGTTCTGGAATCGATTCCCCCGCTTAAAGAGACTCCTAACCTATGTTTAGTGCTCATTTGTCTTTTAATGGCTTGTAAGAATAATTTTCCCAATGTTTCTATATAATAATCCTCAGAAAAAGTTTCAGGATCTTCTTGAAATCTAAGTTCCCAGTATTCTTCTATGGAGATTTCATTGTTATGACAGATCATAATGGATGCAGGAGGGAGAAGCATGATTCCTTGAAACAATGTTTTATTACCTAGAAGATATCCTCTCATAAAGAAATCAAAAATAGCCTCATCGTTGACAATCCTCTTAAATGTTTCATCCTCTAAAATTGCCTTTACCTCTGAGGCAAATATCAGACAACCATTATTTAGAGTATAATAAAATGGTCTAGTTCCAATTCGGTCATTGATAATGAATAACTTTTTGTTTTTAACATCACCAATAACTATTATAAACGTCCCATTTAATTTTGAAGCGAATTTTTCCCCATATTCTTCGAATAAATGTAAAACAAACTCTGGATCATTATTATAACAAAAGATGTGTCCTTTCTCAATTAAACTATCTTGTAACTCTTGATAATCAAAGATTTCTCCTTCCATTACAATAAATAAAGATTTATCTTCATTGAAAATCGGTTGCTTTTCTGGATTTACAATCCCTAAACTTACTCTCCCAATCCCTATACTTTCATCAATAAATTGATCAACCTTAAACCAGTTTTTATGCTTGATTACTTTACACATTCTAGAGATTAAATTTGCTAAGTTGATATTTGACTTTTCTTGTATATTGAAGATTCCAACGACTCCTGGCATATCTTCCACCGAAAATCACGATTTAATATCTTGATAGAATTTGATTCAACTTATTTTTAAACTCTAATATCTAAATTTGACTAAAAGACTTGTAGGTATGTTTCGTATTAAATCAGTGGTGATTAATATTTTCAAGAAGAAGCAGAGAATTCTCACATTCACTTTTGATGATGTTCCTGTTTGTACATATTTAAATGGTGTGGTTTCAATTCTCAATCCACTTGATATAAAGGCTACATTTTATATTGCAAAATATTTCGATTTGTATGAATGCTTCGATGCAGGTTTAATTAAAGAACTCCACGAAGTGGGACATGAAATAGGAAATCACACATTAACGCATGTTAATTTTGATGAAATAGCCCAAAATGAAGATTTAATTAAAAAGGAAGTGCTTGAGAATCAGGAATTCATTAAAAATTTAATAGGCGTCACTCCTAAATCCTTTTCTTATCCATATGGTATAGGACATGAAAATAAAATTCTTAGAAGATTACTTACTAAACTAAATTTATGTGCAAGAGGAATTAAAGAAGATATCAATGGATTACCCCCAAAAGACTGGTTAAGTTTAGATGCAGTACAAATGTATGAAAAGAAACATCAAGAAAACTTTATACCCAAGATGATAGAACACATTGATAATCTTAAAGCTAGACGATCTGGTTGGTTGATTTTTTATACGCATGATATACAGGACAACTATAGCGAATACGGTTGTAGTCCTTTTGGATTTAAAGCGATTGCAGAGTATGCTAAAAAGTTAGAGAAAAACCAAGAAATCAAAATAAAAACAATTGCAGAAGTAAAATCTGAATACTAAGATGATTTCTGATTCTTTGAAGCAAAGAATTGCGTTAGTATGAACTTCTTATTAATTATCAACCTTTAATTGCCTTTTTAATCGCTGATTTTATGATTTTTTCAGCTTTTTTCACATTATAATGAGTAAAGATAAATTCTCGCGCATTCTTACCTATTTCTAATCTTTCTTCTTTATTTTCTATGATATATAACAAGGCTTCCGCAATGCTCTTATGATCTTCAAAGGGAACTTTAATGACATTTTCATAATCCGTTAGATGTCGTACGCCTGAACTGTCAGATGTTATCAGAGGCAATCCCATCGCCATTGCTTCGATTGCGGAATATCGAAAAGTTCTTCGTGCTCTAGGGTTTGCGCTAAATATCCCTAAACTAACATCAACTGCGTTCAAGAATTTTGGTATAATTTCATTAGGAATTACTCCTGTAAAAATTACATGATTGGAGATTTTTAATTCTTTTACTAGATTCTCAATCTTCTTACAATTTTCATTGAAAGGACCGATCAGCATGAGTTTTACATTTGGATGCATTGAAATAACTTGTGGCAAGGCTTTAATAGCATACTCTAAGCCATGAACTCCTAAAAACGTTCCGTGATACATGACAAGAAAAGCATTACTATCAATTCCGTATTTCTCTCTAATCTCATGCGAATTGAATTTAGCAGGTTCATATAACGCAAAATCGATTAGATTAGGGAAAGGAAAAACCTTTGACGGAGAAATCTCATATGTATTGATAACGTACTTCTTGATGTAGTTTGCAATCAGGACAGATCCTGCTAGTTTTACTGCAAGATATTCAACTAAATGACCTACAATATGATTGAATCCCCCATATCTCCAATAACCTTGTTGGATTTGAGAGTCAACGAAAGTATACCATAGATCAAAAACGATGGGGATGGAGAGAAGTTTTCCTAAGATTACACCTATGATGCCTCTAAAAGGATCGGTAAAACTAAATATCAAATCAAACCTCTTTTTAAATCGACCCATTGACAAAAATAATGTTCTGAATAATCTAAATGGCAAAAAAAGATTATACTTGTTGAATAAACGAGAATCGGAGTAAACAATTACTGGTTTAATATCTTTTATCATTTCAATTTCGTATTTCAATTTGTGTAATACTTCAATTATCACATCAATGCGATTCGCTAAGCATGTTTCAAGTGGTGGATTAAAAAGACATACACGCATAAAGTTTCCCATCTATTCTGTGGTAAATTCAAAGAGTATGAATAGGTGAAGAGCAATTTTCACTCGTTAATGGGTTAATGTGTTTGGATTAATAACTACATCTTCTTTTTTAAATTGTTTTTCCAAGACATAACCATTAATACTGAATTATATGGTGAAAAATTCATGGGAAGGGAAGAAACGCAGAAGGAATACATTGCTAAAAAAATTCCACTGATTAGACCTCTTATTGATAAAGAAGAACTTGAAGCTGTTTGGAAAGTTTTAGAAAGTGGATACTTAGCAAAAGGTCCAACCTCAAAAATGTTCGAAAAAGAATTTGCGGAATATCTAGGAGTTAAACATGCTTCTGCAACAACTTCGTGTACTACTGCTCTACATCTTGCTCTAGTTTGTCTAGGTGTTGGTAACGGCGATGAAGTTCTAGTACCTGATTTTACCTATCCAGCAACTGGTCACGTGGTATTTCATGCAGG
>Ga0180437_10011199_pt1 | contig 10806 bp, 3 predicted proteins | sample SS_ome_4_FD_132410 | JGI IMG/M metagenome (GOLD analysis project Ga0180437, IMG submission 132410) | Hypersaline lake sediment archaeal communities from the Salton Sea, California, USA - SS_3_D_1 metaG | ecosystem: Environmental > Aquatic > Non-marine Saline and Alkaline > Hypersaline > Sediment... | reverse complement strand
TAAAGAGTTCGATCTGAACTTGCATTTCATTTGTAATGAGGCGGAAAAATTACTTTTAAACTTTGCAGAGGGGGGAAAATGGGACGAGGCGTTCGCGATAGCCGAAGAATTGCTGGCAGTGAAGGTTCAGACGGGCAGATACTTTCAGAGCCGGCATGATTTAGAGGGGAGAATTAACGATTATCATTACAAGGAGCTGGTATTTAAGTATTACAAGGTTCTATGGGAAAAAGACGAGCAGAGTTTTCGGGCGGGAAGACTATTAGTTGAAATTCTGGACGAGCAGATTGAAAAGGAGCAACGGAGGAAAAATAAAGAAGAAATACCTGAGGAAACAAAGAAAATATACGAAAAGATCCTCGGAGAGCAAGAAGAAGAGGGATCATTTGAGATAACAGAGCATTCCTCTATAATGATGCCGCAGATCGAGACGGTGGAACAGGGACGTGGTGATATAGCGGATATTCTGGTGGGGGGAATCCACACCATAGGGGAATATTTAATGGAAAATAATCCAGAGGAGGCGGAGGAATATATCAAATATCTGCAAGGTAAAAAGAGATCACTGTATGAAAGGATTGTAATACACCTGCATAGATACGCGCCAGATGACGAAAAATGGAATCAGCAGGTAAAAGAAATCATCCGGGACACGGAAAATGTGGACAATCCAAATACGAGAAACGAATACAAAAAGCTACTACATGACAAGTATGAAAAATTGGATGACGATGAAGACATGACGCCATTTTTCTCTTGGGTGGGAAGGCAAGTCGAGATTGAGAATATGGAGGATTTTCAGAAGTGGCATCGGGAAAGACATGGGCATGAGGCTAGTGATGACGAAATCGAACAATATCAGGATTATCTGAGGGCGAGAGAGTTATACTGCATTAAGGATAAAGAACCGAAATATCAGGAGTATTTAGAAAAAAGCGGAAAGTCGGAAAAGGCCGTCAAGCCCTGGGTGGGTGGAGTTAGGGAATATTCACCCGGCGCACCGAAATATTCGCCTGTTTCACAAGAAAAGATGCAAAAAAAGACTCCTAAGGAAGTCGTTCAGTACATTTTAGATTACGATATCAGCCATGAAGACAAAAGAGAATTCAGCGAAGAGGATGGGCATAAAGTAGATCGTAAAGAGGCTTTGGCATCGGAGTTTAGTAATGACTTGAAAGAGCGGATGGAAGACTATCTGCAGGTGGACGTTTCGCTGGTTTCTACCCTATCAGAACGATACATTCGCAATTTTTTATATGCAATTCAGGAAGTAGTGCAAAATAAGAAGATCGAAGAGACAGACTGGAATGCGATAATTAGATTATGTAAAGCGGTATATGAAACCAAGTTGACGGACGAAGAATACCGTGCGTCTATGCAGGTGATACCAAACATTTTTGGACTGGCCTTGAGGGATGATATTTATAAGGAGAAAATAAAGGCTGAACACCTGGAAACGATCTGGGAGATTCTAGTTTCCCTGCTGGATTATCAATTTGAAAAAAATGAGAAAGATGAGGATGATTACGGCGATCCGCACAGCAAATGTATAAATCGAGTGCGAGGCGTATCGTTTGATAATATAATACGCTTTGGGTTATTCTGTAAGAATCATCAGCTAAAATTATTCGAAGAATCGTATGCCAAAAAGCTGAGAGAGACGCTGCAATATGTACTAAATGACGTTAAGCAACCATATATACTTTGCGTGTTCGGGGTGTATTTTGTTAACTTATGTTGGCTGGACGAGGATTGGGCGCGGGAAAACATAGATCGAATATTTCCCAAGGAGAATAAACGAAGATGGGAAGCCATTTGGGGGTCCTATATCAGTTGGGGACGACCATCAAAATTGTCATTTGCAATAGCGAAGGGGAAATATTCACACGACGTTGAGATAATCGAAGGTAAGATAAAAGATGAAGATGGGGAAAGTTATCACAAGCGGCTCATGGAACATGTCATGCTGGCCTATTGGCAGGGGTGGGCGGAATTAGATAAAAACGGTATTGTTAGGGAATTGCTGGCGAAAATGGATGATTCGATGAAGGCAAATGCGTGTCATTGGTTATCGACGGGGTTCGAATATTTGAAGGGGCATGAAAAAGACGAGTGGCGAGAGGGAGTAGTTCGACGGATGCGGGAGTATTGGAAATGGCGATATGGGGCAATGGAAAAAGATCCGGCGACACACAACAAAGAGGCAAGAGAATTTACCGGTTGGGTAAAGGATTCGCCTTTTGAAGGTGAGGAAACGTTAGCAATTATCGAGCAAGCCGTGGGATTGGCCGACGGGGTTGCCAGCCGAATGAGAGATGTGGCTGACTTTGTAGAGGGTGTGTGTGCTCTGGCCAAGGACAAGGAATTAAGGACATTGCAATTGATCCAGAAGGCCGTTAACGATCCGGAGGTTGAGCGTTGGGATTGGCAATACGAAAGAGTGCAAGAGACATTGACGGAATTCATGAATGCCCTTTTGACCTTGCCGGATGATTATCAAGATGTTTTAGAAATACGTCAAGCGGCGATTCAGGTAGCCGATTCCTTAGGGCGGTTTGGATTCGAATATCTAAGGCCACATTACGATACATTGACGGAGAAAAAGTAATTGGTTGATTATATATCGCCCTTTCAGGACTTAGGAATATTGATCCCTGGGGCGTTGCCCCAGGCTATTTTATGTGGCCCCTTTGGGGCTTACTCTTCCAATAGTCAACTGGACGGAACCTTTTGAAAATATAAAATGAACAATAAACAATGAAAAAACCGCATGGGCTAAGAGCCCATCCTACAGATCTGGGGGCTAATGAGTAGATGGGTAAATGAGTAGAAGAGTAAATAAGTGAATGGATTTACAGTTGACGGTAAGATGGATTCCTGCCTGCGCAGGAATGACAATAGTCAGTCGCCGCGCGGGTGTTGGCGACTCTTTGGCGTACTGGATGGCCCCGCAACGCAAAGTTGGGGGCTAACCGTTTCTTCGGATTTTATTTACCCCCGGCACCGGTTAGGGAACTAATCGTTGGGAGGGGATCGGGCGGCAGGGGGCGGTTTTGTCGGAGGGAGCGGGCGGCGGAGCCGACGAGGCGGAGGTAGTAGTCGGAGGGAAGGCCCTCATAAGTGAGGAAGGGCAAGGCGCCGACGGGGGGATCGTTAGTGCATTTGAAGATGGCGGTGGCTTCATCGACTTCATCGAACATAGCTTGGTAGATCATAGCGGCGCCGGCGTTTTGGGCTTCGACGTATTGTTTCCAAAGGAAGCGGCCCTTTTGGCGCGGGATCATATCGAGCTTGGAATTGAGGTTCATGTTGTGCCAACTGAAACCGGGGAAGACGACGGGCAGATAGTCCTTACCATTTTTTTTACACCAGTCGATATCGGGTTTCCAGGCTTCGCGGGCGTGGTTGCTGACGCCGTCGAGGGTGCGATAGCGGCCCACGGTCCAAGGGCTGACGATGTCGGCTTTGCGAATTACGTCGTGTAATTTGGCATCGGGCACGCTGTCGCGATTGAGGGTGCGCCACCAAGTAGGAATGCCGATCATGACGGTGCAGCCGCCGCAGCGCGGGTCGTTTTTCAAAAAGTCGATCAAGGCGGCGCTCTCGTCCAAGGTGTAACGGCGGCCGTCATTGAAACCGATGCCCCAGACGGCGACGACGGGTTTGTCGTTGTGATGGAGATAGGCTCTATCCCGCGGTTGGTTGGTAATTTTCATTTTAGCGACCAGATTTTTCCAGTCCTCAATGACGCGCTGCATCTGGTTTTGGCGCATTCCGGAGAGGTCATACATCACGGCGTAGGCGCGGCCGTATTGATTTGCACCGGCGCGGCAACGATCTAGGACGGTGTTGCAATGATTTAGGCCGTCGGGGCTAAAGGTCTGGACGGCGAAGCGCTGCACGAAGACGCCGTCGATTCCGTATTCCTGCATCCAGCGGAAATGTCGGAGGACGGTGTTACGATTCAAGGAGCTGAACAAGCAGGCGGTAGAGCCGTCTTTGTGTTTGAAGGGGGTCGGGTATCGTTCCTCGGGTCCGTATTCGGTCATATCAGGCCAGAGGTCAATGGTACAGCGGCCGGGCTCGAAACTTCTTCCCTTACCCCAGTGGAACCAGCCCCGGCCGGCGCCGTCGCCGGGACAGGTAAACCAGCCCTGGTAGCCACACATTACTTTGCCGTTCAGAGTAGAGGTATCAATTCCCTTTCGGCCGTCACCTTGATATGTCGGCCAGAGATTGTTCGAATCCGTATCCTGCGAATATACCCCTGAGGTGAGGCAGGCAAGAACGGATACTACTGCGACTAGGGCATTTCGAATAAGACGAATCATCTCTGATTACCCTTCCCGTTGTTTTTTTACAAAATCCATATTCGTTCGCATGCTGAACACCGGCAAGCAACCCTCCGCCCCAGACTCGATTTTCTCGTTCAGGAGTTGTCACATGCAGATATAATATATCCCGTTACGTTGTACTTTCCCCTTCGTTTTCGCGGCCCCCTGCACGACGTATTATTTTACTCCAGGTCTTTGAGGAATGTAAAGCCCGATCTTGCTCCGATTCCCGGATTACTGGTTGGAGGCGGGTGAGCGGCGGGGGCCGGGGGGGAGGTGGTCGTTCAGGTAGCGGGTGAGGAGTTGGTAAAGGTGTCGTTTGGTGTTTTTGCCTTTCTTGATGCTGTGGGTGCGATTGGGATAGGCCATCATGGTGAAATGCTTGTTATGCTTGATCAATTCATTGACGAGGGTTTCGCAGTTCTGATAGTGGCAGTTATCATCCCCGGTGCCGTACACGATTAAGAGGTTGCCTTTAAGTTGATGGGCAAAGGTGATGGGCGAACCGTTGCGGAAGCCTTCTTCGTTGTCGTCGGGCAGTCCCATATAGCGTTCCTGGTAAATCGTATCGTAGAAGCGCTGGTTGCAGATAAAGGCGATAGCCATCGCGGTATGGTAGAGGTCGGGATAGCGGAAGATGGCGTTGAGACTCATGGAGCCGCCGCCGCTCCAGCCCCAGATGCCGACGCGGTCGGGATCGATGTAGGGTCGGGTTTTGATAATAGCGCGGGCGGCGGCGGCCTGGTCGGCGGAAGCGAGAATACCGATCTGGCGGTACACGCATTTGCGCCATTGGCGGCCGCGGGGAGCGGGCGTACCGCGGTTATCTACGTTCATAACGACGTAGCCCTGCTGGGCGAGCATCCGGTGCCAGAGATATTTTTCGCCGCCCCACTTGTCGAGTACGGTCTGGCCAGCCGGTTCGCCATAGACGTAGAAGAACAACGGATATTTTTTTGCCGGATCCATATCGGGCGGTTTGATACACCAGGCGTCCAGCAGCACGTCGTCGCCGATATCGACGCGGAAAAATTCGGAGGGAGACGGTTTTAATTTTTCCAGTTTCTCCTTTAACTCGGAGTTATCCGCCAAACTACGTTTGGTCTCATGTTTCGGCAGAGAGACCAGTTCAATAGTCGGAGGGACGCCAAAACAGGAGTAGGTGTGAATCGCCCACTGTGCGTCGGGAGAGATGTTGTAGGAGTGAGTGCCTTTTTGGTTTTTGGGAGTGATGCGTTTCCGGTTGCCTTTACCATCCAGCGGGACTCGGTACAGATAGCGTTGAGTGGGATTGTCCGGCGAGGCGAGGAAATATACCCAGCCGTTTTCTTCATCGACTCCCTGAATACTGATGGCATCGTAATTGCCGGGAGTCAACAGAGCGGTTTTTTTGCCGGAACGCGAGACTTTATAGATATGCTGCCAGCCGTCGCGTTCACTGAGCCAGAGGAACTCCCGGTCATTTTTTAGCCATTTCATATCCTCCCGCACATCCACCCAGGCATCGTCCTCATCCGTAAAAATTTTGCGAACTCTTTTGCGGCCGAGGGTGTTGCTAAGTACGGTAAGTTCGTTCTGTAAGCGGTTGAGTCGCTGCAGGATGAGAGCCTGGGAATCCTCGGTCCAGTGGATTTTGGGGACATAGGTATTGCGGTTGTCTTTGGCGGTTTTGATCCATTTGGTTTTGCCGCCTTGCGCGGGGATGATCCCGACGCGGCAGGCGGAATTGGTCTGGCCTACCTTGGGATAGGCGAAGGTGGTGATTTCGGGATAGAGGGAATCGGTGTAGTTGATCAAGTGGAACTCTTTAACGCCGGTCGTATCGAACTGCCAGTAGGCGATGTGCTTGCCGTCGGGGCTCCAGCGGAAACCATCGCGCAGGCCGAACTCTTCTTCATATACCCAATCGGAGGTGCCGTTAATGAGGGTATCGGAGCCGTCGTCGGTCAACTGGGTAATCTTAAGGTCCGTCAGGTTCTGCACATAGAGCTTTTTTTTATACACGTACGCTACCCGCGTACCGTCGGGTGAAAACTTGGCGAACATGAGGCGGGATGATTCCGCGTCGCCGCCGAGTTTTTGTAACTTACCGTTGTTACGATCGAAAACCCAGTAATCGCCGCGGGTGTTCCGCCGCCATACGCGTTTCGTATTGGTGAAGATCAGCAGCTTGCCGCCGTCTTTGGACCAGGAATAGTCGTCGATTTTCAAGGCGTTCGGTTCGCCCTCGGGAACCAAGCGAGCGCAGGGAATGATGATTTCGCTGCTATCGGTCTGAGGATCGTATCGTACGATATCTTTGCCTTCTGCGAAATCATCGTTATCCTCCAAGGTTGTATAACCGGAGCCGTCTTCGAGCCATTTTAGAGGGCCGAATTTTTCGGTTTCAAATTCATTCGGATCAAAGATTCTGTCTATGGTGAGAATCGAGGGATCGTTTTTCTCGGCGGCAAAGACCGCGGTCGTAAACACCCATAACCATGTCGCGATAAAGCTAAATATCGCTCGTACACGATACGATGAGTGAATCATTCCGTTTTCCTTCCGATATCAATATCCCCGCATATTCCCCAAGGCGTTGGCGGAAACCGTTATGCCGCTTACGGTGAAGCAGGCATAGCATAGCAAAAAAACCGGGTACGAACAAGTTGATTGATGCCACCCCAACTGCAGGCAAAAAATAGGTCGAAAGGAGAAGGGGATGCGGTTATGATACTGGTTCCCGTACCTGGGAGTAAGACGAAAAGGCCAAAAAGGCTCTAAAACGCTACGCAACCTTGAAACGAAAGGGCAGGCAATGCAGGTGAGTCGATACGTCGGTGTCGCGGTGCTGGCGGGGGCGATGTTGTGCGGGGGGTGTCGGGTGCTACCGGAGTCGGAGGTTAACGTAGTACGGCTTCGGTGTGAATACGAAAGGAATCCCGTCGGGATCGATGTAGTGCCGCCGCGGTTGAGCTGGGTGCTGAAATCCGAAGGCCGCGGACAAATCCAGACGGCGTATCAGATTCTAGTCGCCAGTTCCAAAGAGCGGCTGCGCAACAACCAAGGCGACCTGTGGAATTCGGGGAAAGTCGCGTCGGATCAATCGATTCACGTGGCGTACGACCGTGCGCCCTTGAGGTCGCGGCAGCAGTGCTGGTGGAAAGTGCGCGTGTGGGATCGGGACGGTCTGAGGAGCGTATTCAGTGCGCCGGCGTACTGGGAGATGGGTCTGCTGCACGAGCGGGATTGGCGGGCGAAATGGCTGGCGGCACCGCGGGTTTATGACGTAGCGAAACTGAACGCTCTGCGGAAGAAAACGGATTGGACGGATCGCCGCGTACAGGTAGAGCCGAGTCCCCATTTTCGCAAGGGATTTATGCTGAACAACCAGGTGAAACAGGCGCGGATCTATGTAACCGGATTGGGATATTACGAGTTGTATCTTAATGGGAAGAAGGTCGGCGACCACGTGCTGGACCCGGCGTTTACGCGGTACGACAAGACCGTGTTCTATGAGACATACGACGTGACGGAGCAACTGCTGCAGGGGGAGAATGCCTTGGGCATGATCCTGGGCAACGGCTGGTACAACATGCACACCGTGGCGGAATGGAATTTCGACAAGGCGCCGTGGCGGGATCGACCGCGTCTGTTGTGTCAGTTGGAAATTGATTACGTGGATGGAACGAAGCAAACGATCATCAGCGACGAGAGTTGGAAGGCGGCGTCGGGTCCGATTGTTTTTGAGAGTATTCGCAACGGCGAGGCATACGATGCCCGATTGGAACTGACGGGCTGGACGCACGGGGATTACGACGATCAGGGCTGGCGGTCGCCGCTGGTGGTGCAGGGTCCGCCGGGCAAATTAAAAGCACAGATGCTGCCGCCGATCAAAGTAACGAAGACGATCCGACCGGTCAAGATAACCGAGCCGAAGCCGGGTGTGTTTGTTTATGATATGGGACAGAACCTGGCCGGCTGGGTCGAGTTGAAGGTAACCGGTGCGGCGGGATCTCAAGTGAAACTAAAGTACGGGGAGCAACTGAACGAGGATGGAACGGTCAGTCTGAAAGAAATAGGTAAGTTTGTCTATCAGTGGGACTTTCAGACCGACAGTTATACCTTACAAGGCAAGGGGTTGGAGACCTGGGAACCGCGGTTTGTCTATCACGGATTTCAGTACGTGGAAGTAACGGGCATTCCGGGAACCCCGACGTTGGAAAATATTAGGGGGAAGGTAGTACACACGGCGTTTGAGCGGGCGGGTGAATTTTCCTGTTCGAACGATTTGTTGAATCGGATTCAGAAAAATACACTATGGTCCTACGTAAGTAACTTTCACGGGTATCCAACGGATTGTCCGCACCGGGAGAAAAACGGCTGGACGGGCGACGCCCACCTGGCGGCGGAACAGGGGCTGCTGAATTTTGGGTCGGCGTCGGCGTATGCCAAGTGGATGGACGACTGCCGGGATGAGATACAGCCCGACGGCGAGTTGTGTGCGATCATTCCAACGGCGGGATGGGGGTACTATTGGGGCAACGGGCCGGCGTGGGACAGTGCGTATGTTTTAATCCCGTGGTATCTGTATCTGTATCGAGGCGATAGACGAATCCTGGAAGACCATTACGAATATCACAAGCGGTATGTGGATTACCTGACCCGCCGTTCGCAGAATCATATCGTCTCCATCGGGCTGGGCGACTGGTCGCCCTGGAAGAGCAAGACACCGGTCCAAATGACCTCCACGGCGTATTACTACGTTGATACCTTAATTGTGGCAGCAACGGCAAAGCTATTGCATAAAACCGAGGACGCGAACCAATATACGGAGTTGGCGGAGAAAATCAAACAGGCATTTCATCAAGAATTTTTTGATCGTACGAAAGGCAGGTATAAAACACGGACCCAGACGGCGTTGAGCTGCGCATTGTACCAGGGATTGGCGGAAGAACCGTATCGAGCGAAAGTCGTCGAGGAGTTGGTCCGTCTGGTGGAAGAAAACGGCGGGAATATTGACACCGGGATCCTGGGCGCGAAGTATATTTTACATGCTCTGACGGATAACAACCAACCGGAGACGGCCTATACCCTTGTGACGAAGAAGACACTGCCCGGTTGGGGATACTGGATTGAAGAGCAAGACGCAACGACGCTGTGGGAATCGTGGACCGGCGGCGGGTCGCGGAATCATATCATGTTCGGAGATATCAGTGCCTGGATGTACAAAGCCCTGGCGGGGATTCGTTACGTTTCTGGGAAACCGGGGTTCAAGGAAATGGTTATCGCCCCGCAGCCGTGCGGGGATCTGACGTGGGTGAAAGCAAAACATCAGAGTATGTACGGCGTCATTGAAAGCGCCTGGAAGATTGAAGGGGATGCGCTTCGGCTGATGATAACGATACCCGTGAATACGACGGCGACGGTGATCATTCCCGCAGGACCAGACAGCCTCATAACAGAAAGCGGTCTTGGGATCGAAGAAGCCGAAGGCGTTGAGGTACTGGAACGAAGGGAAACCTCCGCAGCAATTAAGATCGGATCGGGACGATATGAATTTGTATCGCAGGACTGGAAGTAAAACATTTTAAGGAAAGGAAGAAGAATGTACGGTTTAAAACAGGTTTTGACGATTTCGGCGATCGGATGGATTTTTGCGACTCTGGGTTGTTTGACGACGGATTCCGCTGCGGCGAAGGCAGGATCGGAAGCGAGTGAGATGAAGGTAACGTATCCGCGGTGCGAGTACCTGGAGAATCCGTTGGGGATCGAAGTGAGGCGACCGCGATTCAGTTGGCTGCTGGAATCGAAGGTGCGGGGACAGAAACAGACGGCGTACAGAATCCTGGCGGCGAACAGCGAAGCGAACCTGAAACAGGATAAAGGCGATTTATGGGATACCGGTAAGGTGATATCGGATCAGACTTCGCAGGTGGAGTACGCTGGCAGAGTGCTGACCTCGCGGATGCAATGCTGGTGGAAAGTTCGCTCGTGGGATAAGGACGGTAAAGTAACGGCGTGGAGTAAACCTTCGCTGTGGACGATGGGATTGCTGCAGCCGCGCGACTGGCAGGCAAAGTGGATTGGCTACGATGCTCCGACTCCCAAGTCACATAAAGTCGGTCCGGAACAGGAACTGTTCGGTCTGGATGATTGTCCGTGGGTTTGGTACCCGGAAGGCAATCCGCGCAAGAGTGCGCCGTCGGGTACGCGCTACTTTCGGCGGGTATTTCAGCCGGAGGCAGGCAAGGAAGTTCAACATGCCCAACTGTTGTTGGCGGTGGACAACCAACTGGAATTGTTCGTCAACGGTCAGCGCATTACGGGCGCAGCCGGGTGGCAGGCGCCAAAGCTGATTCACCTGATAGAGCGGCTGCGGCCGGAGAGGAACGTGGTGGCGATTTCGGCGACAAACGCCGCGGCGGATCCGGCGGGGCTGGCGGGGAAATTGATTTTGAAATACAAAGACAATTCCCGGCAGATCATTCGG
>Ga0180437_10011196_pt1 | contig 10808 bp, 12 predicted proteins | sample SS_ome_4_FD_132410 | JGI IMG/M metagenome (GOLD analysis project Ga0180437, IMG submission 132410) | Hypersaline lake sediment archaeal communities from the Salton Sea, California, USA - SS_3_D_1 metaG | ecosystem: Environmental > Aquatic > Non-marine Saline and Alkaline > Hypersaline >... | reverse complement strand
TCGCGCCCCATCCCCACGTATTGAGAGCCCTGGCCTGGAAACAGGTAGGCGTACGCGTAGGCCAATGGTTTCTCCTCGCGAGAGCGCGAAACGTGGCACGTGTCACGTTTCACACCTTGTGCTCTATTCCTCTTCGATCTCGATGACTTGGGTGCCGCGATAGGTGCCACAGGAGAGGCAGATGTGATGTGGTCGGGTTGGTGCACCACACTGCGGACATAGTACGAAATGCGGTTTTTTCAGCTTCCAGTGGCTGTGACGATGTCCTGCACGGCCCTTGGATATCTTTCGCTTGGGCACTGCGCCCATAGTTCCTCGTGCTCCTTTCTGATAGTTATCTATGACCCACGATACAGGGGAGGTATTATAGAGGTGAGCAATAAACCTGTCAAGGCGTGTCGCTGGCGTGCCTTTCTGCGCCACGCATCTTGCTCTCCTTTTTCTCCCGCTCGACCTGGATAGTGTGGATGCCGTTTTCGATCACTGTCAACGCTCGCTTCAGTTCCTGCTCCAGATTACAGAGGACATCATAAGCATAGTCATCGGCACCAGTGCGAATACCTTCTGCTTCTTGCTCAGCCCGTGCGCGAATGGCGGCGGCTTGTTCCTCAGCAGCCCTGGCGATGACATGCTCGGCGGTAAGTTGAGCCGCCTCGCTGCGAGCCAGTGAGAGAATCCGCTCGGTCTCCTCCTGGGCCTGAGCCAAAGTGCGGTCCTTCTCGCGGATGGTACGCTCAGCGCGACGCACTTCATCGGGGATCGAAATGCGCATCTGATCAAGCAAAGGCCAGATGTGGCGCTCGTCCACCAGCCGTATGCCGCTGAAAGGTAACTGTGTACTTCCCTTGATGATTTCTTCTAGACGGTCTACCAGGTGCAGAATGTCCATATTGGCCTCCGACTCTCAATCGCGCAGTGAGACAAGCGGTACGGGTTCGTGGTTCTTCTCTCGTTCACGTCGCTTTGCCTCCAGTGCGTCTACGACGTGTGATGGGACCATGCCACTCACATCGCCTTTTAGCAAGGCGATCTCTTTCACGATACTGGAGCTGAGGAATGCGTGCGACTGGCGCGTCATTAGGCACACGAACTCAATCTCGGGTGCAAGTTGGCGGTTGGTGAGGGCCATCTGGTATTCCAGTTCAAAGTCAGAGATGACCCGCAGACCGCGCACAATTGCGTGTGCTCCGACCTGCCGCGCGAATTCCACCGTCAATCCGCCATAAGGAGCCACTTCTACGTCGGCCAAATTGACCAGAGCCTGGCGTGCCAGCGCAACTCGTTCCTCGATGGAAAACATCAGATTCTTCGCCGGCTGATCGTAAACGGCGACCACGAGCTCGTCAAAGATGTTGGCTGCGCGGACCGCGATATCCACGTGCCCAAGGTGAATCGGGTCGAATGTCCCAGGGTAGATTGCGGTGTGGGTCAACTGATTTCTCCTTTTTCCTCCCAAAACTGCTCCAATCGACGAGCCAGCAGCCGACTGTCCGGATCGATCAACTCGGGATCGGTCTGGAAGAACCGACGGGCAGCCTCTCGGGCAGCCTCGATGGTGCGTAGATCAGTCATACTGGCCAACTTGAGGTCTGGAAGACCTGCCTGACGGGTGCCTAGGAAATCTCCCGGGCCGCGCATATCCAGGTCCACCTGTGCCAGTGCAAAGCCATCGTTAGTCGCCTCGACCGCTTTCAATCGCTCCTGCGCCTCAGGGGAGGAGGAACCTGACACGAGTAGGCAGTAGGATCTGTGCTCGCCGCGGCCGACGCGGCCTCGGAATTGGTGGAGTTGGGCCAGACCGAAACGATCAGCGCCTTCGATGAGCATCGCTGTGGCGTTAGGTACGTCAATTCCCACCTCAACCACGGACGTGGAGACCAGGATGTCCAAATCCCCCTGGACGAAGCGGGCCATTGTTCTCTCCTTCTCCTCAGCCTTCATTCGCCCGTGCAAAAGCCCCAACTCTAGCTTTGGGAAGACATGCTTCTGGAGCCGCTGGTATTCCTCGACGGCCGCTTTGGCCTCCACCTTGTCCGATTCCTCCACCAGCGGACAGATGACAAATGCTTGGTGTCCCTTCTCGACCTGGCTGCGAAGGAAACTGTACGCCCGCTCCCGCTCGGTGGGTAGAATTAGCCGCGTGGCGATCGGTTGACGTCCAGGTGGCATCTCGTCAATGAGGGAAACATCCAGATGTCCCCATACCGTTAGCTCAAGCGAGCGGGGAATAGGTGTAGCGGTCATCACTAGCAGATGTGGATTGTATCCTTTCTGCCGGAGCGCGGCCCGCTGGCGGACGCCGAAGCGATGCTGCTCATCAATCACAGCGAGGGCTAGCTCCTTGAACTGGACACCCTCCTGGATCAGCGCGTGAGTGCCTACGATGATGTCAATGCTGCCTTGGGCCAGCCCGGCATAGATCTCTTCTCTCTCCTCGCCGGCGACGCTGCCGGTGAGGAGGCGAATGTGAGGTGGGCGACCTGGCCAGCTCTCGAACAAGCGGCTCAGGGTGTTGTAGTGCTGCTCAGCCAGGATGGAGGTGGGGGCCATCACGGCTGCCTGGGCGCCTGCGGCAGCGGTGAGCGCCATCGCTGCCGCTGCCACGACTGTTTTGCCTGATCCCACATCTCCTTGTAGGAGCCGGTTCATCGGTTGATCGGAGCGCAGATCGGCCACAATCTGCCTAAGCGATCGCTGCTGAGCGCTGGTTAGCTCAAAAGGCAGACTGCCGACAAAGTCGTCGAGTGTAGCATCGTCCACTGGCAGCGGTCTACTCGGCTCTGAGCGCCACATATGGCGCTGGCGCAGCAGGCCAATCTGCAGCAAGAACAGTTCATCGAAGGCCAGGCGGTAGCGAGCTTGCTTCAGCGATGATTGGCTATCTGGGAAGTGCACCTGAACGATGGCGGTCTCAAGATCGACCAGACCTGCTTGTTGCCGCACAGAGGCTGGCAGATGGTCAGGTAGCCGTTTGGACCAGTAGTCCACGGTGCGCTTCATCAGACGACGGAGCCATTTGGCACGCACACCTGCGGTGAGCGGGTAGACCGGCACAAGGCGCGCTGTGTGCAGGAGTTCTTTTTCCAAAAGCTCCCACTCGGGAGAGCTGAAGCACAGTCGGCCCAGGTACTCATCTACCTTGCCACTGATGACGATCTGCTGACCAGGCTTGATTCTGTCTACGAGATAAGGCTGATTGAACCAGGTTGCCTCGATGAAGCCGCTGCCGTCGGAGAGGGTGGCCTTGAATAGGCTGCCGCCTCCCCGCGTCTTGCGCGTGCCTGCATCCCAAACTTGGGTGATGATGGTTACCTCTTCTCCGTATTCGAGCTGGTTGATGGGCTTTAGCTGCGAGTAGTCGTCGTGGCGGCGAGGGAACAGGTAGAGCATGTCACGGATCGTCTGGATGTCCATCCTGGCCAATCGCGTGGCCTGCCGGGGGCCTACGCCTTGTAGCACGGTGACCGGGGAATCGAGGCCGACGTGCTGCCGGGTTCTTGGAGGATGTGCAGGGGAGGGAGGTGTCGATCGGGCCTCGGCCGGAGCAGGTGCAGGTGGAGATGTCGTTTCTTCTTCTTCTTCCTCTTCTTCCTCTCTTGTTGGTGGAGCATGTTTCAGCATATCCAGCAGCGTCGCTACAGCGTGTTGACGGGCGGCGGAATCAGCCAGACTGCTGTAGGCGCGCAGGCGAGCAGTGACTTCTTTGATCCAATCGGCCGCTTCCGGTATGAAGAAATCCTCTGTCTCCTGTGACCAGGTGTCAGCGTAACGCGCCAGGCCACCGAAGACGGCCCGGTCCTGGTATTTTTCGACCTCCAGGAGGAGGATTTTGGTCAGTTTTTCAACGGGTTGTGTCATACTTTCCTTAAGGACTATCTAGCAGTCACGGCAGCCACGCCCAGTCCCCGTGGTCCGACGTGGGCACCGATTATGGTGGTGACTGCGACGGTAAGCGGTTGGTCAGATGAGCAGAGATCAGCCAGTTGGCGGCGGAAGTACTCCAGGTCCGGCGGATACGTATGTAGGACTGCCAGTCGCTCCAGCGGACCCAATGCACGTATGCGTTCTATCAACTGCCCTATGGCGCGACTTCGCGTACGTGTCCGTCCAAGGTTCATCACCCTGCCGAGAAAGACTTCAATTATCGGTTTGATCCGCAGGATTTGAGCGGCCTTTGCGCGGGCCCAGTTCACGCGTCCGCTGCGGTGCAGGTATTCCAGCGTGTCGAGCATAGCGTAGACGCGGACCCTGGCCTTCATCTCTTCGATCAAGGCCAGGATCTCTTGGGCGCTCTGGCCCTCTGCGGCCGCCTCGGCCGCTGCGATGGCTAGCCAGCCAAGCCCCATTGTGACCTGCTCCGAATCGACGACATGGACTTTCACCTCTGATACGTCTTGGGCCGCGAGGTGAGCAACGTTGTACATCCCGCTCAAGCTAGTTGCGATCACGACGGCGATCACTTCCTCGGCTACGTCCGCCAGGCTACGATACGCGGCACTGAACTCGTGAGCCGGTGGCACAGCAGTGGTCGGCACATCTGTCATAACGGGAAGCTGGGCATAGAACTCCTCTCGGCTCAGCCCCATCACAGAGGACTCGTCCCGATAGCTATGATTGCCGATCTGGACGTATGCGGGCACGACGGTGATGTGCAGTTGCTCTGCCACGTCGGGGGGTATGTCGGATGTGCTGTCCGTGAGGATGCGCACCTGGCTCATCAGAACAGTATCTCCCGGCCTGGCCCCTCGTACACCACCAGGCCCAATCCGTCAGGCCCGATGTGAGAAGCCAGCAGCGGGCCGTAGAGCAAGATGGGGAGTTCGTGTCCAGGCACGATGGGGTCCAGACGCTCGCGCAGCATCTTGGTCTGCTCGGTGGGGTAGGATGTGCTCTGCAGGATAGCGATCTTCTCGATGCTAGAGAACTCACCAGCAAACTCGGCCAGTTTGTCTATCGCCCGGTCACAGCTGCGGACCTTTTCCATAGGGATAATCTTGCCCTCCTCGATGGCCAGGAAGGGCCTGATGCCCAGCATGGTGCCCAGGATGGCCTGAGCGGGACTGATGAGTCGGCTATGCTCCAGGTAGTCCATCGTGTCGGTGATGAGCACGATATAGATGCGCGGGATGATTCCCCGTATCTGCCGCATGATCTCGCCCAGCGGAGTGGACTGGTTTGCCAGTCGTGCCGCCTCCTCTACCAGGATGGTCAACCCCATGGAGAGTGTCTCTGAGTCTATCACCACGATGTCACACCGACCCAGGAATTTGCGAGCAGCCTTCTCTGCTTCACGGCAGACGAGGCTAAGGCTGGACGAGGAGTGGAGCGAGATGATCTGATTGGTCTGGCGCGTTAGACGGCTGTATATGCGTCGGAATTGCTCTTCTGTCGGTCCGCTGATGTTTGGATGGATGCGATTGCGCCCCATCCGGAGCAACAGCTCCTCGTGATCCAAGTCCGTGCCGTCCTCGCACACCTCGGCGGTCCCAGTTGCATTGCCGTCGTGGCCGATACGGATGGTCAAGGGGACAACGGTGACGCCAAGTCGTTCAGCGGCCTCGGGCGTAATGGTTGCCGCGCTGTCAGTAACGATATGAACTTGAGACACAGGACCTCCAGTTTGTAGACTCAACCATCCGCAGAATGACTACTCCACCGAAAGGATATAGAAATAGTGGGGCTGTCCGCCAGCGACAACCTCGATCTCTTGGTCAGGCCACTCCTGCTCCAGGAGCTCGGCCAGCGCGTTGGCATCGCTCTCGCTGACCGCTTCCCCGTAATACAAGGTGATGATCTCGCGCTCGGCTGTCTTCATCTTCTGCAAGAGCGTCTGCACGACTTCCTCAACCGTCGCACCGCTTGCCTTTAGCACTCCATCGTGCAGCCCGATAACCTGTCCATCGGCGATCTCCAGGCCATTGATGGTCACTGAGCGGGTTGCGGCGGTGACCTCGCCCGTCTCGACATCGGCCATCGCACTCGCCATGGCGGTCACGTTGGCCTCGAAATCGGCCTGGGAGCTGACGGCCAATAGCGCTGCGATACCCTGTGGGATGGAGCGGCTGGGGACGACGGCTAGGGTTTTCGAGCTCAACTTGCTCGCCTGTTCTGCAGCCAGAATCACGTTCTTGTTGTTGGGCAACAGGATCACTTGTTCGGCTGGCAGATCCTGGACGGCTGCCAGCAGATCCTGGGTGCTCGGGTTCATCGTCTGGCCGCCCTGCACGATGGCGCTTGCGCCCAAGCTCTGGAAAACACGGGCTAGTCCATCACCCATGACGACAGCCACAATGCCTATCCCGATGTCCTGAAAGGGCTGAGGTGAGGAATCAGACGGGATGTCCCGCTGAACGACAAAGTCCTGGTACTGAACCTGCATATCCTCCACGACGACGTCTCGCAGTGAGCCCAGGCTGGCGCCATAGCTGATGGGAACGCCGGGGTCCAGCACGTGAACGTGCACTTTGACCGTCGTGGACTCGCCCACGACGAGAGGACACTCACCCATTTCACCGATTCTCTGGCGGATGGTATCCACCTGAAGATCCTGTCCCATGATGAGGAACTGCACGTCATATCCATATTCGGGCTCACCAGGCTCCAACTCCGCGTATATGAGGTCCACCGCTTCGACCAACTCCATGTCCTCAGCGATGGATTCCCCCCGCATGAAGCGCAACATGCCCTCCAGGATAACGAACAATCCCTGGCCGCCGGCATCCACTACCCCGGCCTCGGCGAGCACTGGTAACAGTGAGGGGGTGAGTCTGACAGCCTCGCGGGCAGCCAGCACCATGTAATCTAGAAGATCTACCAGGTCTTCCGTATCTTCCGCCGCTCGAGTCGCCTCGTCGGCGATGGCACGGGCGACGGTGAGGATTGTGCCCTCGACCGGTTTGACCACACCTCTGTAGGCGGTCTCTGATGCTTCTCGGCACGCCGCGGCCAAATCCTGAGCACGGTATACCTCCCTGCCATCCAGGCTGCGCGCAAAACCGCGCCAGATCTGCGAAAGGATGACGCCAGAGTTGCCCCGTGCACCCATGAGCGCACCGTGGGCCATCTGACGGGCTATCTGCCCCACATTGCGCTCAGGAGAGTCCTGAATCTCGGCCCAGGCGGATTGCATCGTCAGCACCATGTTGGTTCCCGTATCGCCGTCCGGAACCGGGTAGACGTTGAGCGTGTTGATAGCGGTTTGGTGATGCTGCAGCCAGACCAATCCGGCTTTGACCAATCGCTTGAAAGTCTGGCCGTCTGTGGTTAGGCGCGTGGATCCCGGTATGGCTGTCGAGCCTTGATTATCGGTCAACCTGCTGGTTCCTCTCAATCCATGTCGCTGACGCGCAGGCCTTCGACGTGTACGTTGACCTCGGCGACAGGTAACCCCAACGCTCGCTCGACGCTGAACTTGACGACATTCATAACGCTGCGGGCTACAGCGGAGATGCGGGTGCCGTACTCGATGATCACGTATACATCAATGATGATCTGGCCGTTCTCAATGTGCACGTCAATCCCTCGCTTGCTGTCTCGGGACAGGATGTTGGCGATGCCAGTGGCCAGGTCCTTGGCTGCGGTTCCTACGACGCCGTAGCAGCTCAGCACCGCTTCGTGCACAATGCTGGCGATGGCCACGGACGACACCTCGATGCGTCCCAGACTGTGCTCTTTCTCGACCACTAATCCCTCCGGTTCCCAGGATTCCTTCTGCGGCCCGCGGCTTGGTTGCACAAAAGGTTGTGTTGTGGTATGATACGGCTCGTTACAATACAACGAGGTGATACGTAATGGCAAAGTGTGAAATGTGCGGTAAGAGCCCCCAGTTTGGGCATAACGTCAGCCACTCCAAGAAGGCGACCAAACGTCAGTTCAAGCCCAACATCCAGCGCGTGCGGGTGGAGGTCGGCGGCCAAATGCGCCGCATGCATGTTTGTACCCGCTGTCTGCGAACGTTGAACAAGACTCGTTAGTCCTCGTCCTTCTCCCCGATGCGGGAAGGATTTTCCACTCTGATGACCCCCGGCGTTGGGGGTCTCTTTCTTTCTCGCTTCAGGCCTGGACATACTGTCCCCTGCGAGCGGCTTCCCGAATCGCCTCGATTGCCGATCGGACTCCTTCCGGGGCGCCAAAGACCGCTGTCCCCGCCACCAACACCGTTGCACCGGCGGCCACTACTCGCTCCGCTGTGTCTGGATCGATACCGCCGTCTACCTCCAGCTCTGCTACACTTCCTGCGCTGTCCAACATCTCTCGTACCTGCTTGATCTTGTGCAGTGTGCGCTCGATGAATGCCTGCCCGCCAAATCCTGGGTTGACGGTCATCACCAGCACCAGTTCCACATCGTTCAGCACCTCGCTTATGGCCGCCGCGGGCGTGGCGGGGTTCAGGCAGACGCCGGGACGCACGCCCAGGCTTCGAATCTGCTGCAGGATGCGGTGTAGATGTGGCGTGGCCTCGACGTGGACGGTGAGTCCGTCGGCGCCGGCATCGGCAAAGGTGGGCGCGTAGCGCACCGGGTCACTGATCATCAGGTGGACGTCGAGCGGCAGATGCGTCACGCGGCGCAAGGCTCGCACAATGGGGGGGCCAGCGGTGATGTTCGGCACAAAGTGGCCGTCCATCACATCCACGTGAATGTAGTCGGCGCCAGCCGTCTCGGCGCTGTGGATCGCCTCGGTGAGACAGGCAAAGTCAGCGGCAAGTATGGAGGGAGCGATTTTAACAGGCCTGGTCATTGAGAAGGTATGATACAACGAGTTCGAAGATTTGGCAACTGATAGTGCGTGCTATACTCTCGGTGCCGGATGCCGGCTGCTACGTGATGTCCGGCCTGGGGGTTTGGCGATCTTTCGGGGAATGAGCACGGGTGCGCAGTTGACCGCAGCCTGCCTGAATCTCGACGCCGCGCCGCACTCGGACCGTGTGGGGCACGCGATGACGCGCCAGGACCGCGGTGAAGGCGTCTGTCGCGGCACGAGATGACGGCCGGCCCCCATAGTCGGACGTAGGATTGAGGGGGATGAGGTTGACGTGGGCGGGAATGCCTACGAGACGGGCGCACAGCGCACGGGCCTGCTCCTGAGTGTCATTCACGCCATCGATCAGCGCCCACTCGAAACTGATCCTCCGGCCGGTGCGCTCGACGTAGCGGTAGCAGGCCTCGAACAGGGCGTCTAGCCCGTAGCGCCGGTTGATGGGAACAAGTTGGTCGCGCACCTGGTCGGTGGCAGCGTGCAGGGAGATGGCGAGAGTGATCTGCAGTTCCTCCCCCGCCAGTCGCTCGATGCCCGGGACGACTCCTACAGTGGAGAGCGTGATGTGCCGCTGGCCCAGGTTGAGGCCCTGAGGGTGGATCAGACGACGGATGGCGGACAGCGAATGATCATAGTTCAGGAGCGGCTCTCCCATGCCCATCAGCACGACGTTGCTCAGGCGTTCGTCCGTGGACTCATCGCCGCCGCCACGTAGGCTACGCGCGAAGTGGAGGGCCTGGGCGACGATCTCGCCGCTGGTGAGATGGCGGCGAAAGCCCATCTGGCCGGTGGCGCAGAAGGCGCAGCCCACAGCACAGCCGACCTGGGTGGAAATGCAGGCGGTGCGCCGGCGTTCGTAGCGCATCAGCACTGCCTCGACCGTCTCGCCGTCCTCCAGGCGAAGCAGGTCCTTGCGCGTCTTACCGTCGGGAGATTCGACCCTGTCTACTACCTGTGGTACGCCGATGGTTGTCTCCACCGCCAGGCGCTGGCGAAGCGATTGAGGCAGGTTGGTCATGTGCTCAAAGTCAGTCGCCAGGTGCACGTAGAGCCACTCCCAGAGCTGGCGGGCGCGGTAGGCAGGTTCGCCCCAGCCCTGCAGGAGGGACTGGAGGGTGGGGAGGTCCAGGTCGTAGAGGCGAATTGCGGGTTGCGAGTTGCCGGTTGTAGATTGCATATTACCTCACGATGTCCACGTCGAGGTGCTCTATCGGGAGCGGTTGCCCCACTCTGTTCTGCGCCAACTCCGCGAGGGCGGGCGCAGGGGTATGGCACGCTCGTTGCGTGCCGGGATGGCCGTCGGCAGGGTATCGTTGCGCAGGATCAGCGGCAGGTAGATGTAGGCCTGGGGTTGGATGACAGTCACGATGACCTGGTCAGGTGCCAGGGTGGGCAGGCCATAGGAGTCGGTTACGCTCAGGGTGAAGGTCAGGATGGTGGGTGTGCCAGGCGCGGTGAAGGTGGGCTGGCTGATGGCGGCACTGCTCAGGATAATGACCGGGCCGCCAGACTGCGTCCAACCGTAGGCGAGGCCGTCGCTATTGTGGATTTCTAGGAATCGTGTTGACTCGCCCATACCTGGACCAGTTCCCGAACGTCCGCGCACACCAGGTCCGGCTTGACCGGCGAGGCGGCCAGGGCGGCCTCAGAAGTGAGTCCCGAAAGGACGAGTACGGTGGTAATTCCAGCTCGCAGGCCCCCGATGATGTCGGTATCGAGCCGGTCGCCTACGACGGCGGCGGTCTCGGGGCGGGCTCCCATCCGTCTCATAGCCTCCTCATACATCCGGGGCTCTGGCTTGCCGACGACGACGGGCGCGACGCCCGTGGTGGTCTCCAGCGCGGCCAACTGCGCGCCATTGCCCGGCACGGGGCCTCGCTCGGTGGGATAATTGGTGTCCGGGTTGGTGCCGACGAATCCCGCTCCCCTGTGGATGAGGAGCGCCGCCGTCGCCAACTTGTCCCACGTCAGGTGGCGGTCCCAGCCGACGACGACGTACTCAGCCGCGGTGTCGGTTTCGTCCACATTCTCATTCTCATTTGCACTCTCAT